>Ga0214473_10007562_pt1 | contig 12880 bp, 10 predicted proteins | sample RVTome_7_FD_203509 | JGI IMG/M metagenome (GOLD analysis project Ga0214473, IMG submission 203509) | Soil microbial communities from uranium-contaminated site in the Upper Colorado River Basin, Wyoming, United States - RVT98D197 | ecosystem: Environmental > Terrestrial > Soil > Contaminated >...
TTCGTCGTGGCGAGCGATCGCTGCAAGCGCACCGAGAGCTGCAGCGTGAGGACGGTCAGCGTTTCCTCGAGCCCTTCCCGTACGCTGCCGGCGGCGCTGGGATATTCCTCCTCCAGGCGCTTCGCGAGATCCGTGAGCAGCCGCGTCGCCGTCTTCACGTCGGTCGCGTGATAGGCGCGCCGCACGATCGCCTGCACCCACGGGCGCTGCCGCTCCGGCAGGTGGTCCAGGATGTTGCGCAGCTTGTGGACCTGGCACCGTTGAATGAGCGCGGCCTCCCCGAAGACCGCCCGCGTGGCTTTGTGGAGGGCCTGGGCGCCGTCGAGAATCACCAGCAGGCTGCGATCCGTCCGCAGCCCGCGGCTCTGCAGATTCGCGAGCAGGCTCTGACAGACGGCGGCGTTCTCGGTCGCGCCTTCCCACAGGCCGAGCGCGTGTTTCTGGCCATCCGCCGCGATCCCGAGCGCCACCACGAGGCAGTGTTCCCCGATGTGCACGCCGTCGAGGATCAGCGCGACGAGGTCGAGGCCGTCGAGCGGGGCCGCTTGCCACGCCCGCAGCTGCGCCGTCGTCTTGGCCACGAACCGCCGGCTGACGCTGCTCTTGCTGGTCCCGCGACTCACCACATCGGCGGGGACGGGCTCCAGACTGCGCGCATATTGGCGGGTCGCCACGCCCACCAGCATCTGCTCGACGACGCGCCGATTCAACGGGTCCGTGTGCGCCAGGGCCTGGAACGTCGGCAGCGGGACCTCCCGCCCGTCGGCGCGCACGCGCGGCCGGGGCACCGCCACCTTGCGTCCGCCGAGCACCACCTCACTGGGCACCGTGCCGGCGCGGGACGCCGCCCGCGCGGGCTGATGCGCATACCGCGGGCCGCAGAGCGCGGTGCGATCCTCCTCCAGCATCGCGTCGAGCACGCGCAGGCCGGAGCGGACCATCAGTTCGAAGAGTTCGGCTTTCGTGTCGACCAGGAGTTCAACGAGCGGGAGGGACCTGACGGCGGGAGATTCAACAGCGACGATCGGACGGGCTATGCGAGACTTCTTCATGGCGGCTCCTTGTTGGCCGGGCTTGTGCCCGGGGCTAGTCACCACTCGTGTACCACGAGCAGTGAGGAGCCGCCGCTCTCAAATTTCAACAGTCAGTGGGACATCCCCAGCCGAAGTTCGAAATGGTGTTTCTTCCAGAAGACGACCGCGATAGCAGACCGTATGTGATGACGTCTGAACTGGTTGAGTGGTCCGGCCAATTTGGAGATCCAGCTCAGCGTGTTCGACGGCGCAAATACCGCGTCGGGGTTAAGAGTCTGAGCAAGGCTATCGTGCCGAACGTCAGTGTCGTGCTATCCAAGTGCACACCACTATCGGAGCATAACAACATTCATGTCGGCCACAGATTGACGGTGATGGACAGCGAGCCGCCTGCACATGAAGCCGACCTGCATCCGACTAATACCGGCGAGCCGACCCTGTTTTTCGATGTGGTATTTGAGTGCGATGGGACGAGCAAGATCCCGGAACGCTTCGGCTTCTGCTATGCCAACACGAAACCTATGCGTGTCGTCGATTACGACCTACATCAAGGTGATTACTCATTTACGGTCACGCTGCGGGCGCAGGGTGGCGGCTATTCGTGCGAGCGTGATTTCAAAATCTACAAAGAGTTTCACAAACACGACTGGCGGACCCATGAGCCAGTGATGATGGAACCACTGTGAGTCTCATGCCGTCAGCAGTGCGTCAAGTAGAGTATCGAGATCAGCGTATGTAGAGACTACTGATGGGGTGTTCCACGTGGAACACCACGACCGATGGGGCGCTTCTCCACAACGATTGGACGGCGCTCTCGTCGGCGGGTATGTCGCGAGCCAGGGCTAGCTGGCTTAAGCACTCCGTGAAAATCGGTCCGAACAAGCCGCGGATGTGCAGCGACCGGGTTGCCTAGATGGCCCTTATTCGACAGCAGCTGCGATGTCTAGGCAGTGCGAGCCATCGAAGACTGATCGGGTCCCTAAGCGCCGATGCGCCCGGCAACTGGCGTGGGCGGATCAATTGCGAGAGTGATCATTTCAGCGAGTATTTGCCACGCGTCGGCCGTCAGAGGCGCCCCCACATGGCCCAGTAGTCGTCGACATCTAGCCTTATCGCGGGCGGACACATTGATTCGACGCTCGAAGACCTCAAAGGCCATTGCGCTTGCAGCGTTCCTGAGGGCATCTGAGTCGTCGGTCGCCGCGAATGGTCCACGCCGGAAGAGGAAGTCAGTGGTGCAGTCGAGCGTGTCGGCAACCTTCAGAAAGACTCGTTGATTACGAAGCTTCCCGCGCTCCAAATCGCAGATGTGAGATTGTGGAACACCGACTAGGTCCGCTAGGGCCTGCTGACTCCACAGTCCCTTAGCCTCGCGAAGGGCACGGATCCGGGTCCCGTCTAAAGCTGAGTGCGTCACGGTTTAGAATTATCTGAAAAATATATTTTTTCAATCCATACAGGTGGTATCCTCGGCGCTATCGCGCACGACTGCTGGTGTCTTACCGACTCGGACTGGCGTTGATACGGAGGGCGGTGATGGCGGACTTAGATACCGAAATCCGCGCATTTGAGCACATGCTGCCACGGCTCGAGCGCGAACATATGAAGCGGTGGGTCCTGGTTCATGACGAACAACTCATTGACGCCTTCGACTCATTCGAACTCGCGGCTGACGCGGCGGTGAGGCGGTTCGGCCGTGGCCCGTTCCTGATCAGACAGGTTGGAGCCCAACCTGACGCCTTACCGGTATCGGTAGTCTTCGCCTGGCCGAGTGTTCAAAGCTAGTTGCGGCTGCGCAGGTGCACCGCAGGCCCAGCTTTTACTTGTCCACCACGGGCCAGCGATCAACGTCAATATCGGTTTCGATTCCAACTGGGACCCTACCTCAAACAGTGCTCCGGCAGCGGGCGCCTCCAGCCTGCGAGCCCTTATCGACACCGGTGCCCGACAAAGCTGCATTGATAGCGAACTGGCAATAAGGCTCGGCTTGCCACACTTCGACCGCAAACCAGTGGCGTCGGTGGGCGGGATTGTGATGGTCAATTTCCATCTCGCGCAAGTTCATGTGCCTTCATTGCGATTTACACAGAGTGGTCCCTTTGCCGCGGTTTCCCTGCTTGCAAGTGGATTTAAATACGAGGCTTTGCTCGGCAGGTCATTCTTGAGTTATGTCAAGTTCACCTATGACGGTCCCGCCGGCGACGCGGAGATGCTCTTCTAATAGCCGCCGACCACCGCGTTCTTGGGCGGTCCCGACCTACTGATCGTAGAACTACTTGTCAGATCCGCTCGCTGATTTCGGTCCGCCGATCGATGTTTGAATGAGCGTACCTTCGTTGTGCTCTGCCAACTGTCATGCACGTGGAACACCACGACCGATGGGGCGCTTCTCCACGACTATCAGCCGGCTCTGTGTAGTCTCCAGGAGCGGGTACGTGGCAACCCAGGACAGCGGCGGCGTGATGATGCCGTGGGGATCGGTGGCGGCCGAGCTGCGAAAGAGAAACAACTGGCCTCCTGGTTTGACGAACGCCTGCAGGGTGATGAGCGCCCGCGTTTCGACGCGGACTGCGCGGACCGTCAGCAGTTCGTGCGCTTCATGCAACTCTGGTCTCGCTAGAAGCTCCTCGAAACGAGCCGTCAGCACGAGCGCGTCCGTGAGCTCGAGCGCGCGAACCGCCTCGCGCAGGAACACCGACTTGCGCGTCTTCGACTCGACCATCACCAGCAGGAGCCCTGTAGCGAGGGCCATGGGGATGGCCGGCGAACCGCCGCCGCTTCCGGCGTCGAGCATCCGTGTTGCGCCGGGGGGCACGTGCTTGGCGGCCACAAGAGGCTCGATGAGAAGGCGATCGATCGCTTCTGGAGAGAATTCGCTCACGCGAAGGCCGGTCAGATTGATCTTCTCGTTCCAGACCATCAGAAGCCGGTAGTAGATCTCGAGCCGGCCGGCGAGCTCGGGAGAGACGCCGACCCCGGCACGCCGCGCCCGCCGGATCAACTTTTCGCGGAATTCCCTGCTCGTCAACGTCTCAGGCCGTCTTGCTCAAATAGACGCCGATTACGGCGACCGCTGCCGGGGTGACGCCGGGGACGCGCGATGCCTGGCCGAGCGTCTCGGGCCGGACCTGCGTCAGGCGCTGAACCACTTCGCGTGACAGGCCTGGGACGCCGGCGAACCCAAATCCCTCGGGAATCCGCCGCCGCTCCTGACGCCGCATGCGCTCGACCCGTCCCTGCTCCTGCTTCAGGTAACCGGCGTACTTGATTTCGTTCTCGATGCTGGCCAGGTCCACCGCGCGCGACGACGCCTCGATGTCGAGGGCGACGTCGTTGCGCGCCACCATCTCCTCCAGCCGGACGGAGGGCCGCCGTAGCAGGAGGCTGGCCGCGACACGGTCGCCCGTCTCGGTTCGGACCATCGTCCTGTTCAGTGCGTCGAGATTGCCGGCATGACGCCGCTGGCGATCCTCAAAGCGCGACCACCGGTCGTCATCGACGAGACCAAGATCTCGTCCTGTCGGCGTCAACCGCAGATCGGCGTTGTCGATCCGAAGCAACAGCCGGTGCTCAGCTCGCGACGTGAACATCCGGTACGGCTCCAGACAGCCGCGGGTGATGAGATCGTCGACGAGGATCCCGATATAGGCCTCATCCCGGCCGAGAGAGAAAGCACTCTGCCGACGCACGCGCCTTGCGGCGTTGATGCCCGCGACAAGTCCCTGCGCCGCCGCCTCCTCGTAGCCCGAGGTGCCGTTGATTTGCCCGGCGAGGAACAGACCCGAAACGCGGTGGGTTTCCAGGGAGGACTTCAGCTCCGTCGGCTGGACGAAATCATATTCAACCGCATATCCGGCTCGAAGGATTGATGCCGATTCCAGGCCTGGAAGTGCTCTGACAAGCTCGGATTGGAGCTCGCGCGGCAACGACATGGAAAACCCGTTGACGTAAATCTCCTCCGCATCCAGACCTTCGGGTTCCAGGTAGATCTGGTGCCGCTCCCGCTCGGGAAACCGCATGATCTTGTCTTCGAGCGACGGGCAATAGCGCGGACCGATTCCCTGGATCTGACCGTTGAACAGCGGACTCCTGCCGATGTTCCGGCGCACGAGATCTCGAACGCGATCGTTGGTGTGAAGGAGCCAGCAGCGAATCCGGTTTGTCAGCGGGCTCGCCGTCGAAAACGAGAAGGGCACCGGCACGGCATCTCCGCCCTCTTCGACGAACACGCCCCGTCTCGCGGCATCCCCGAAATCGATGCTGTCGCGATGCAACCGCGGCGGCGTGCCGGTCTTCAACCGGCCCATCTCGAACCCACACGACGTGAGTGACTCCGCGAGCTCGCGCGACGGCGGCTCGCCGTGGCGGCCGGCCGGACGCTGCTCCTCGCCGATATGAATCAGGCCGTTGAGGAACGTTCCCGTCGTAATGACGAGCGCGTCGCACTCATAGCGATCCCCGTCTTCCATCGTCAGGCCGGCGACGCGTCCGTTCACGACGTCGATTCGGCCGGCCCTCGCGAGCAGCCACGTGATGTTGGATTCGTGTTCGAGTGCGTCGGCGACCCAGGCGCCGTACCTGCGCTTGTCTGCCTGGGCGCGGGGCGACCAGACCGCGGGCCCACGGCTGCGGTTCAGGAGCTTGAACTGGATGCCGGTCGCGTCGATCGCGCGCCCCATGAGCCCGCCGAGCGCGTCGATCTCACGAACGAGATGGCCCTTGGCGGTTCCACCCACCGCGGGATTGCAGGGCATGTGCGCGACGGTCTCACGTGAAAGCGTACAGAGTCCCACGTTGCAGCCGAGCCGCGAGGCGGCGTGCGCCGCTTCGACCCCCGCGTGCCCCGCGCCGATGACGATGACGTCGAAACGCACGCTACTTGCCTATGCAGAACCGCTCGAAAACGTGCTGCAGGACATCCTCGCTCGTCCTGGTGCCAACAATCTCATCAAGGCGAGCGCGCGCCGCCTGAAGATCCGCGAGCACGAACTCTTCTGGAGCCTGTGCGTCGCCGGCCGCGCAGCGGGCGGCGTCGAGGTTCCCGCGCGCGTCCTCGAGCAGCGTGATGTGCCGGATATTTGTGATCGCGGCGGTGTCGCGCAGCGTCTCGTGCCCGAGCAAGGCAACCCGGATGGCACATCGCAGCCGATCGAAGCCCTCGCCGGTCCTCGCGGAAACGGCGATGGCACCGGCTGCGCCGGCTGGCCCGCAGTCTGACTTATTGGCGACCACAAGCCGTTTCTGTCCTTCGGTCTCCAGAAGCACGCGCTCGTCGTCCGGCGTCAGCGGCGCGCTGGAATCCAGCACCACAAGCAGCAGATCCGCCACTCCTCGTGCCTGCGCGGCGCGGGCAACGCCTTCGTGCTCGACGCGATCGCGCGTCACACGGGCGCCGGCGGTGTCGACGAGAGTGATTGCGAGGCCCTCGAGATCGATGCGTTCAGTCACAAGGTCGCGTGTCGTACCGGGAACGTCCGTCACGATCGCGCGCTCGGCCCCAGCCAGCCTGTTGAAGAGGCTCGACTTCCCCACGTTCGGACGCCCGATGACCACCACCGTGGCACCCTCGCGAACCAGTCGGCCGCGGCGGCCGCTCGCAAGCAGATCGTCCAGCTCCGCGATGACGCCTTCAATCTCGCGGGCCGCAGCACCCGGTTCGACGAAGTGGTATCCCTCGTCCGGAAAATCAAGCGACGCCTCGAGCCGCGCCAGCAGATTGAAGAGCGTTCCGTCGATCTCTCCAATGCGCCGCGTCAGCGTCCCGTCGAGCTGATCGAATGCGACGCGCGCCTGCATCGGGGTGACCGCATCGATCAAATCGGCCACCGCCTCTGCCTGAACCAGATCGCGCTTGCCATTGAGAAACGCGCGAAGCGTAAATTCCCCAGGCTCCGCCAGCCGTCCGCCGGCCGCGATGGCACTGGCCACGATGGCGTTCAGCACGACAGGACTGCCATGAGCGCCGATCTCCACGACGTCTTCGCCTGTATACGAATGCGGGGAAGGGAAATAGGTCGCCACGACTTCGTCGAGCGCGGCGGACGCCTCCGCATCATGCCCGACCACGCGTGTATGGGTTGCGTGCCGCGCGCGCAGCGGAGCGGCGTGCGGCAGGAGGGTGCGGGCTATCGCGTGCGCGGACGGCCCGCTGATCCGAACGATTCCAATCCCGCCCCGCCCCGGCGGCGTCGCAATCGCGACGATGGAATCTTCGGTGGAAAACACACTATTTCTGCGCCGAAATAATCACCGTTTTCATGAAGGCGTCGCCGATGCTTTCCGAGGAGGCGCCTGGCTCCTCCGAGATCGCGAGATGGACGATGCGCCGCTCGTACGGGTTGAGCGGGCCCATCTCCTGCGGCATGCCGCTGGATCGCGCCTTCTCCGCCATGTGCTTTGCCATCTGGCGGATCTCGGCGTCCTTGTCGCGGCGGAAGCCATTGCAGTCGACGATGATGCGGTTGTCGTCGCCCAGCTGCCTTCTGAAGGTGGTGGCGACGACATGCTGCACCGCCTGCAGCGCCTCGCCGCCGCGCCGGATGAGCACCCCGCCATCTTCGCCCACGAGATTGATGCGCGTGCCTTCCGGGGATTCTTCGACAGACGTGGTCAGCGTCAGCCCCATGGCGGTTACGACCTTCTGGACGAAATCAGCAATATCGGTAGTCAGAGACATAGGCGGCGTATCTACGATTTCTTCCCGGCGTCGCGGGTGCGTCCCGCGCCCACCGACTTCATGCTCCCGCCCTTGGCGGCGGCGGCGGCGGCCGGGGCGGGGCTGGGGCCAATCATCCAGCTGGTGAAGTACTGCTGTCCGATCGCCCACAGGTTGCTGACGAACCAGTAGATGACGAGGCCGCTCGGCGCCCACAGGAAGAACACCGTGAACATGAGCGGCATGATCATCATGATCCGCTGCTGCGCGGGATCGGCCGTCGTCGGCGTGATCTTCGTCTGCCAGAACATCGTGATCGCCATCAGAATCGGAATCACGAAATACGGGTCGGGCTGCGACAGGTCGGTGATCCAGAAGCCGAAGTACGCGCCGCGCAACTCGATCGCCTGCGAGAGCATCGAGTAGAACGCGAGCAGCACCGGGAACTGCAGCAGCATCGGCACGCAGCCGCTCGCCGGGTTCACGCCCTTCTCGCGGTAGAGATTCATGATCTCCGTGTTCATCTTCTGCCGCGCGGGATCGGTGACCTTGAGCCCCGAATATCGATCCTGAATCGCCTTGAGCTGCGGCTGCAGCTGCTGCATTTTGCGCATCGACACGACGCTCTTGTGACGAAGCGGGAAGATGGCCACGTTGATCAGGATGGTCAGGAGGACGATCGCCCATCCCCAGTTGCCGACAAACCCGTAGATCCACTGCAGCGCGCCGAGCAGCGGCACCGCCAGGAATCCGAACATTCCGAAGTTGATCGCGCGAACGAGCTCGCCGTCGATCGAGCGGAGCAGGTCGAACTGCTTCGGCCCGTAGAAGAACCGTACGTTCTGAGGAGGCTGCGCGAACGTGAGGGTCTGCGACAGCAGCTGCCGCTGCGTTTCACCCGTCCCCGGCAAGGTGACAGGGCGATATTCCAGGCGGGCCTGGCCCGGATTCACCGCACCGGCGAGGAAATAGTGGTCGTCAATACCCGCGAATCTGAACTGCCCTTCATGGACGGGCTGCGCCGCGACGTCGGCCGCCGCAATGCGCTCCACGTCGCCGTCGCGGTGATAGATGGCCTGCGGCGGCTGGCTGTAGTTGCCGGTGAAGAAACTTCCCCCGCTCGAGATTGCGCCGATGTCGCCAAGGCCTGGTCCCCAGGCGACGCCAGGATTCAGCGCGGTCCCGCCCTGCGTCACGGTCGCTGAGAATGTGACGAGGTAGTCGCGGGGATCGAACTGGAACTCCTTGCGCACGCGAAGGCCGGACGCATCCTCGAACTCGAAGACCAGGCCTGCAGGCGCCGTCGTCGCGTCCACACGGCCTGCCGTGTCGCCCGTGACGCGATACAACGACGTGTTCAAGCGACCTGTCGTCGCGTCATCCTCGACTCGCAGTGAAAATGGAGTCGGCTGATCGGCCGGGACGTCGGACGGCACGAGGTCAACTGGTTGCCCGCTCGCGTCGAGGTACTCCTTCAGGTGCCAGCGCAGCACCCGCCCTCCGCGGTTCGTCAGCACCGCACGCACCGTGGCGGTCTCGACCACAATCTCGCGCTCGGCGGCATCGCCAATAACCGCGGCAGGCGCGGGCGTCGCGTCAGCCGCTGGTGCCGCTGGAGTCGGCGCTGGTGGCGTGCTGACGGCTGCTGGTTGCTGTGCTGCGGGCGTCGTGTTCCCAGCAGCCTGCCCAGCAGGCTGCTCGGGAGCTGGCGGCACGAAGATCGACTGGTACCCGTACAGGACCAGGAACGAGAGAAAAACGGCGATGAGAACCCGGCGTTCCATACGCTAGCGGGGGACGGGATCGAAGCCGTGGCCGCCGAACGGGTGGCATCGGCAAAGCCGCCGGCCTCCGAGCCATAGCCCGCGGGCGGAGCCATGAAGACGCACCGCTTCGGCGGTGTAGTCCGCGCACGAGGGCGAGAACCGGCAGCAGCCCGTAAGTAACGGCGAAATAAGCAGCTTATAGCCCTTTATCAGGGACAGAATAACGACGGCGATCGGTCCCGGTCCGTGCTGGAGGGGGCTGACGCTGGGCGCGCTGGAGAGCCCGTTCATAGTCGATTTCAAGGCTGGCAAAGGGAGCATCGAGCATTTCCCGCCGCGGAACGACCACGATGTCGAGGCCTGCAGCGCTGTTGGTTCGGCGAAATATTTCACGGGCGAGGCGTTTGGCGCGATTCCTCTCGACGGCTGCCCCGATTTTCCGGGTGGCGGCAACGCCCAGCCGCGTCGGCCGGTCGCTCGGCAGCACGAACAAAGTCATGAACCGGCCGTGAATCCGAACACCCTGCTTGTAGACCCGTTCGAACTCGGGCCGGTTACGGATGCGCTGTGCGGCCGTCAACGTCTGGCCGCTCACGCGTCCCTCGCCGGCGGCCGAATTACCGTTCGTCCGAGACAGTGAGCCGCTTGCGCCCCTGTGCCCGGCGACGCTTGAGGACAATCCGCCCGTTCTTTGTCGCCATCCGGACCAGGAAGCCGTGAGTCTTCTTCCGGCGCCGGGTATTGGGCTGGTAGGTGCGCTTTCCCTTCATGCTCGTCTCTGTCGTTCTGCCGGCCGCGGGGCTGGCCTATGTGTGTCCCGCTGATTCGCGCGGAATTTTCAATACTAGTCGCCGAGTGGAGGGGTGTCAAACGGATCCGGACGGGTAATCGCAGTGTGCTACAGTGCCCGGTCCGGCGAGGCGGCGGGGGCGGCCGCGAGCGCGGCCTTCGGTTTCTTCCCCAAGATTTCCACACCTGTGGAAAACGCTGTGGAAAAGCGCCCACTTCCCGTTGAGCTGAGTCGATAATTCGCTGTTTTTATTGGGTTTTCTGCGGGGCGAAGGCAATTCTGCACATGGAAGCCAGTATCTGGGATCAGATCCTCGCCCGAGTCGAGACGAAAGTTAACCGCCACAGCTTCTTCACCTGGTTCAAGCCCACCTCCTTTGTTGCCGAGGTCGGGAACTCGATTACCGTCAGCGTCCCCAACGTCCTGTTCAAGGACTGGCTCACCAAGCATTATTCCGTCGTCTTATCCGAGGCACTCACGGAGGTGCGGCGGCCCGGCGCCTCGCTGGTGTTTGTCGCCGAAGGCGGCGTCATTCCGCCGCTGCGTGAAGAAGACCCACCACCCCCCGTCGTCGAAATCCCCGTCGTCGAGGAGGTCGCCGATACGCCCTCGTCCTCCATCGGTGGTCTCAACCCGCGTTACACCTTCGACACGTTCATTGTCGGCCCCTCGAACCAGTTCGCCCACGCCGCGTGCCGCGCGGTGGCGGAAGCGCCGTCGCGCTCGTACAACCCGCTCTTCATTTATGGCGGTGTGGGCCTGGGGAAGACGCATCTGATGCACGCCGTGGGGCAGTATGTGCTCCAGCACGACCCCTCGCTCCGGCTTACGTACATCTCCTCCGAGCGGTTCATGAACGAGATGATCAACGCGCTGCGCTACGACCGGATTCTGGAGTTCCGGGAGCGTTACCGGTCGGTCGACATTCTGCTCGTCGACGACATTCAGTTTGTGTCCGGCAAGGAAGGCACGCAGACCGAGTTCTTCCACACGTTCAACGCGCTGTACGACGCGCAGAAGCAGATCGTGATTAGCAGCGACCACCCTCCAAATGAAATCCCGGCGCTCGAAGAACGCCTGCGCTCGCGCTTCGAATGGGGTTTGATTGCCGATATTCAGCCGCCGGACATCGAGACGCGGGTCGCGATTCTGACGAGAAAGGCTGAAGCCGAAGGCGTGCCCTTGCCGGACAGCGTCGCGATGTACATGGCGGGACGCATCAAGTCGAATATTCGCGAGCTCGAGGGCTCGCTGATCCGCCTGATCGCATACGCGTCGCTGACAGGCCGTGAGATTTCGCTCGACCTGACGCAGGAGGTCCTGAAGAACGTCATGGACCAGGATGCGAAGGCCGTGACGATTGAAACCATTCAGCGCTTCGTCGCCGACTACTACCAGTTGAAAGTCGCGGATTTGAAGTCGCGGAACAATTCGAAGTCGATTGCCATGCCGCGCCAGATTGCGATGTACCTCTGTAAATCGTTGACGAACGCATCGCTGCCGGAAATCGGACGCAGTTTTGGGGGAAAGCACCATTCCACGGTGATCCACTCGTTGAAAAAGGTGGAGGAACTCCGGAAACGCGACGTCGATTTCAACAGCCTGATGGCGAATTTTCTTCAGTCATTTCGATGAGATCGCGTTCTCCACAGGTCGGGCTTCCCGCCGGCTGTGCATAACGTCAGGCGGGGCGGTTACACACAGAAACCCCTCACACGGGCACGGTCAGGGTCACAGATTTTTCAACAGCCTAAATTATTGGTAGACAAGGATTAACGGGCGCAGAATAGGTTTTACGCAGCACCTTCTTTTCTATATAATTTCTTATCACTTCTAACTCCTCTCTAATGAGGATCCGTTAACCGCGGACCATCTCCGCTTGAGGTCACTACCAGCCTATGGAACTCGTTGTCCGGAAGAATGATCTTCTGCGAGAACTGCAACTTTTCCAGGGCATTGTGGAACGGAAAAACACGATTCCGATTCTCGCGAATGTGCTGATCGAAGCCGACGGCAACGAGGTGCGCATGCTCGCGACCGATCTCGAAGTCGCGCTTCGCAGCAAGTGCCCGGCCTCGGTTGCCAAGAGCGGATCGCTGACGCTGCCGGCAAAGAAGCTCTACGAGATCATCAAGGCGCTTCCGGAAACCGACGTCCGCATCGAAGAGGACAAGAACGGCGTCAAGGTTGCCGCCGATCGGTTCGATTCCCGGATGCAGACGCTTCCACGCGAAGACTTCCCGACGCTGCCGGACGCGACCGGAAAAGCGCGCGCCGCGCTGCCGCGGAACGCGCTGAAAGAAATGGTCGCAAAAACACATTTTGCGATCACCGGGGAAGACACGAGGTATTTCCTGAATGGCGCGAAGTTCGTGCTGAAACCGGACAGCATCACGCTCGTAGCCACCGACGGACACCGGCTCGCGCTCGTCGAGGTCGCACACAAGGTCGGCGTGACCGAAGAACTCGGAGTCATTCTCCCGAAGAAGACGCTGCTGGAACTCGGCAAGCTGCTGATGGAAGGCGACGGCGACGTCATGTTCGAGAGCGGCGAGAACCATCTGTTCTTCGAGGTCGGCGGGCGCATGCTGATCTCGCGGATGATCGACGGCCAGTTTCCGGCCTACGAACGGGT
>Ga0214473_10007563_pt1 | contig 12879 bp, 15 predicted proteins | sample RVTome_7_FD_203509 | JGI IMG/M metagenome (GOLD analysis project Ga0214473, IMG submission 203509) | Soil microbial communities from uranium-contaminated site in the Upper Colorado River Basin, Wyoming, United States - RVT98D197 | ecosystem: Environmental > Terrestrial > Soil > Contaminated >...
GGGCGCGGCGACCTTGGTGACGCGATAGTTGATGGCGCCGGAGCCGTGATGCCCCACGCTTGTGAACTTGTGATAGCCGTGGCAATGCCGGCAGCGATACAGGAACTCCTCGCCTTTGCCGGCCGTGCGCACGTCGGTTAGCTTACCGCAATGATGGCATCTCAATGTAATGTCTCCTGGTAGCTCTGGCGAGGGTTCCGGCGGGCTGCCCGCAAACGAGGCCTAATAGCGGCGGCCGCGCTCCGGCCGGGGCCGCGCCTCGTTGACCTTCATCGGGCGCCCGGCAACCTCCTTGCCGTTGAGCCCGGCAATCGCTGCGAGCGAGTGCGCCCTGCCGGGCATCTCCACGAAGCCGAAGCCCTTCCCCTTGCCGGTGAAGAGTTCCCGCACGAGTTGCACCGACTTGACCTGGCCGAACGGCTTGAACAACGCCTCGATCTCCGTTTCGGTCACATCGGGGCCCAGGTTGCCCACAAATATATTCATTTCGACTCCGGGAAGATGGGGCTGGCGCGTTCCCGCAACAACTGAAGGGGGATCGACGGCAAGCGCATCGTATGAGATGCCACTGATTCTACACGGAAACGCGCCCCAAGTCTCGCTTTTCCGAGGGATGAGGGATGAGGGCGGAGGGACAAGGAAAGCGCGGTACTCGCTACTGCGTCACATCGTCCGTGGTCATGGGTCACCCGGGTCGGTACGGAAGAGCTAGCTCCTCGCGAAGATGGCGTCGAGCCGCTCGAGGTCGTTGATCACCTTCCACTCGGACGCGCCGGCACCCTCGACCCGCTTCTGCCAGGCCTCGAGCCGGCCGAGGTAGCGCCGCGGATCGATGTTGTCCGTGCCGAGCTTGGTCACGTTGACCGCGATCACCCGGATGTTCTTCAGGCTGATCGGGAAATTGCGGACCGTCACCTTGTCGAGCTCTTCCTGCATGTCGGAGAAGATGAGGATGGTCCGTTTCCCCGCACCCGTCTCGTTCAGGAATTCCGCGCCCTGGATCAGCCCGCCGGTGATGTCGGTGTAGGCGCTGCCCTGCACCGTCTGGAGAAACGCGTCCACCTTGTCGCGGAACGCGCGCTTTTGGGCGTTGGCCTGGCTCGGACGCGTGTCGAACATGGCCTTGGCGATGATGTCCTTCTCGCTGAAGCTTCGGCTTCGCACCCGCGCCACCGCCAGCGAGTCTCCCGGCTCTAGCATTCCCAGCAGGTAATTCATGACGAGCTGGGCTTTTCCAGCCTCGCGCGCGTAGGTCCCGGAGGTGTCTATCAGCACGTACACCGCGTGGGCCTGGCTGCGCGAGTCCACGCAGCCCGTCACGGCCACCGCCAATCCGAGCATCGTCAATGTCGCCAGGAATTCCCGCTTGGTCATGGCCGGCCTCCGCTCAGGATTTCAATTCGCCGTGGGAATCCAGCGGGCGCGGCTTCATCGCCGCCTCGCCGCCGCGCAACGACCTCACCAGTTGCTCGACGAGCAGCGGCAGCACGATCAGCAGATCGTAAAAGTGCAGCAGCGCGCGGCTCGTATGCCGCGCCAGATTGCCGAGGACGCGCAGCACGAACGCCAGCGCCCGGACCAGATCGACCAGCAGCGACCCGCCGACGGTCCGAGCCGAATGGACGAAGGATTCGAGCGGGACCGCCACGAAAGCGAGCGCGAACGGCAGGATGAAGCCCAACAGCATCTGGCCGGCGGTCGGGATGCGCCCGATCCAGCCTTCGCTCACCGCTGGCTGCGTCGCGGCCAGCGACTGCAGCAGCGCCTGCTTGTCCGCGATCAGCATGTCGCGCATCAGCGCCAGGGCCGCCTCGACTCCCGCCAGCGTCACCAGCAGCGCCAGCGATATCCAGATCATGCGGCGCCGCATGCGGTCGTTCAGGTTGGAGATGCGCGGGAAGAGGTGCGTAATGCGCAGCGACTCCATCAGGAACAATCCCATCGACGCCTCGACGAGAATGATGACGAGCGCCGCCACCTCGGACGTGCGCAGCGACGCGGTGATGTAGTCGCCTGCGCCGACCATTTCCGACATCGGCAGTGCAATCAACTTGAAGTTGACGAACGCGCCCCCCAGCGCCACCGTCAGCACGATGACCGCAATGTTGAACTGGGTGAAGGCGGAGTTCGACAGGGTCGTTTCCGCCTCGTCGGTCTTGGCGGCGATCTTCCTGTATTTGTCCATCTGCGCGTCCACAGTCACCGCGCTTTCCTGCAGGTCCGTCATTTTCTTGTCGACCTGCTTCAGGGTCCTGTCGATCGAGCGCCAGAACGGCAAGGATCCCTCGAGGATGTCGTGCCGTTCCTCGTAGGCGCGGCGGTACTCGCCAATGGCCTTGTCGTGGATCCGCTCGACCGACCGGCGAATCTCATCGAGGATCTTCTGCACCACTTCTCCTCCGCCGGTCTTGATCTGCGCGACCGCGGCGACGGCCTCCACCCAGTCGGGAGGCGGCGGCGGCACCTCGCCGCACTTCTTGTAGTCCTCCTCGATGCGCGTAATCTCCTCCAGGAGCTTGCGTTGCAGGACCGGATAGCCCTGCAGGTCGCGCGTCACCTGAATGCCCACGCGCTCGAATTCGCGCTCGATGCGCTGGCCCGCTTCCCGGCGCCCCTGCGCGAGCAGAACCGCCCTGTTGCCCGCCTTCATCTCCAGGGCCGTGGCGAAGAGCCAGCGCGCCCCCAGACGCAGGGGGCCGGCGAGCGCATGGCCAGCGGCGCGGATGAGGCCGTGCATGGGCGTGCGAGCCGCATAAAGGCCGATCATCGCGATGAGCAGCAGGGTCAGCACGGACAACGCGGTGTTGTCCGGCCAGATCATCCAGCTTTGCAGGTCCGTCATGGGAACCTCCTTCGACTCGCCAACCGGACTTAGCACGATAGATGATGCGCGCGCGATATTCCAAAATAAATCGTGCGCTTGAGGACTTATTGCTCGAATCGAAATCCGGCCTGCGATATTTGTCCGGAATCAGCAGCATCGAAATGAGACATCCGGATCTCGCAACGTTTTCCTGATCCAGTTTGTCTCCGATTCGCGACACTGAAACGGCGAAGCGTGACTCGATCAGGCGTGATGAATCGGGCGGGAATGCTTGCGGCAGGAAGAGAAGTGATGAGTGGCGTCAGTCGCCATCGAGCTCGGCATAGTGCCGGAAGATCCCGCGGTCGTTGAACGGGATGCGGCGGCTCGATGCGAGATACGCGGCGATGCGCGGGCGCTCCCGCACCCGCTGGTGCAACCCCGTCAGCCTCGGGTGCTGGCGCGACATCCCTTCCATCGCCCGCGGGAACGCGTAGTTCAAACCGGCGATCACCTGGAACATCGAGAGGTCGACGTAGGTCAGTGACTTCCCGATCAGGTAGCGGCCTCCGCCCGGATTGGCTGCGAGCACGCGCTCGAAATAGCCGAGGAACTTCGGCAGGCGTTCGCCCGTGAAATGCCCGGCGCGCCGCTTCGCTTCCGGCTTCTGCTGGTGGTAGTACAAGCTGCCCGCGATGGGGTGATGGGTGTCGTGGGCCTCGCCTACCAGGTCGGCGATCGTGAGCTGGAGCTGGTGCGCCCAGAGCCGGGTCGCTTCCGCCTTCGGCACGAGGCCCAGCCGCGGGCCGAGAAACTGGAGGATGTTGGCGGTCTGCGCGATCACCAGCTTGCCGGCCTTGAGAAAAGGTGGCGCGAACGGCAGGCGCCCGGCGGGCGCTTCGTCCATGAGCCGTATCATCGCCGCCTCGCCCATTCCCCTTTTCGCCGGCATCCGGGCGACGTCCACGTAATCAGCGGCGCCCTCCTCCAGCGCGAGGCGGATGAATTCCCCGCGGCCCTGGATTTGCGGCCAGTAGTAGAGCTCGTATTTCATATCAGGGATAGGATGAGGGATGAAGGATGACCTGGCTCCTATTTGCCTTCCGCCTTTCTATTCAGGCGGCCCGTCAGTGGAGCGTTCGCACCGCCGGCGCAATCCGCAATCCCACATTGAACAGCACCAGCCGCTGGCCCTGCATGACCAAGCTGCCCTTGAGGCGGTTATTGCCGGTGTCGCTGTACTCGAAATCGTAAGCGCGCTGGAGCTTGAGGCGTCCGCCTTCATCGTGGGCCGGCTTCAGACCGGAGATCGCCACGGTGTCATCGAGGAGCATCAGCCCCTCCGATGCGCAGATCTCGCGGGCGGCGCGGACCGCGGCTTCGCGCGCCTTCAGGCTGTCATACCAGAGCCAGGCAAGGCCTCCAACAATGAACATACCGAGAATTTCCATGCCGGACATGGCAGCATTTTAGACCTGGTGACGAGATACAGGTGACGACCGGCCTCTGTGATTGATGCCGTTTCGGCCATCGCGACGGGCGCCCTCGTCATCGACGTGCGGGAGCGCGACGCGTTTGAGCGGGGCCATATCGTCGGCGCGCTCGCCGTGCCGCTCGAGGAACTCAGGCGCCGCGCCACCGAGTTTGCCGGAATTACGGACAAGGAACTGATCATCTATTGCGGCGATGGGAGCACGCTGGGCCCCGAGGGAACCAAGGTGCTGAACGACGCAAGGCATCCCGACGCTAAGAACCTGACCGAAGGCTATTCCGGCTGGAAAACAGCGGGGCACCCCGTTGCATCGGGTGCCAAGTGACTGTCGAACAGTGATCAGCCCGCTTTGAGCGCGGGCCAGGAAAACAGGGCGGCTTGGGGCCGCCCTTTTTCATGGCCGCCAGAGTCAAGATATTTCGGCTCCGATCCCTTTGAGGCGCTCTCGTCACCCGTACATCGTCACCATTTTCCGGGCGAAAGCGGCCTCGTCTTGACTGCGCGCGCGTCAGGAAATGTTGCCAACAATCCTGCCCATCTCCGCCGCCGAGAACGCACGCAAGGTTTCGCTGCGCACGTTGCCGAGAGAGCCGACCTTCAGCAGCGTGGACGTGACAGCCTCATCGTCGCCCTCCAGAACGACGACCAGGTCGTAATGGCCCAGGGTCCAGTACATCTCCTTGATCGTCACACCCATCTTTTTTGCCATCGACTTGACGGCATCCGCCCGTTTCGGCGATTCCTTGACGTTGCGGATACCCTGATCGGTGAAACTTAGCAGACTGATGAATGTCGCCATGTTTATCTCCTTTAAATGAGGGGGGACAATACTTTACTCCGGTCCAGCCGGAACAGCGTGGATGTGGGTCGACTTTGGCAAGACAGCGTCGCCAGGAGCCAAAGGCCCCGTTCCGCCCGTGCCGGTGCTATATATTGACGCCTCCCACTGTTTCTGCCGGAAAGAGCGCAAGAAATGGCCGTCGTCCTGATCGAGAACTTCCGTGCCGTGTTTTACGCGCCGTTCTACGCGGCAGCCGCGCTCGGCGCCTACGAAGCGGAGGGCGTGGAGGTGGATATCAGGATGTCGGCGGCGGCGGACCGGACCCTGCAATCGCTGACCGCCGGCGCGGGGCAGGTATCGTGGGGCGGCCCGTTGCGGATCATGACCGCCCTCGACCAGGATCCGAAAGGCGGATACGTCGCGTTCTGCGAGGTGGTGGGGCGCGATCCGTTCTTTCTGGTCGGGCGCACCCCGAACCCCGGGTTTAGGCTCGAGAATCTCCCGATATGGACGCTCGCGCCGGTCACCGAGGTGCCGACGCCTTGGATCTGCCTGCAATATGATCTGCGCCGCGCCGGCATTGATCCGTCGGCGGTGAAACGAGCGCCCGGGCGCACCATGGCGGAGAACGCCGCCGCGCTGCGCGCCGGAGAGCTGGAGCTGATCCAGGTGTTCCAGCCCTACGCGAGGATGCTCATCGACGAAGGCGCCGGGCACGTTTGGTACGCCGCCGCGAGCCGCGGACCGACGTCGTACACCACGTTCAACACGACGCGCAGTTTCATCGAGCGGAATCCCGACACCGTGCTGCGCATGACGCGGGCCATGTACCGGACGCTCAAGTGGATCGCGGCGCGCGACGGGCGCGACCTGGCGGAGGCCATCGCCGGCTACTTCCCCGAGGTGCCGGTTGCGGTGCTGAGCGCGTGCTGCAACGACTACAAGTCGCTCGGGCTCTGGAACCGCAGCCCCGTTCTGCGACGCGAGGGCCTCGAGTGGCTGCGCGACGCCATGCTCGCGGCGGGGGCGATCCGGACCCGGTTCGCCTACGAGGACTGCGTGGACATGCGGTTCGCCGAGCAGGCCGTGCGCGAGGACCCGCGGGCAACGTGACGCTCCGCGAGCCGGTATCTCGATCACGCGATCGCGATCGCCTCGATCTCGACGCGCGCTCCCGCCACCAGGCCCGCTGCCTGGAACGTCGTTCGCGCCGGCGGGTCCACTGGGAAGTAGCTGCTGAAGACCTCGTTCATCGCCAGGACCTCCCCGAGGTCGGCCATGTAGATCGTGACCTTCACGACCCTGGCGAGCGAGGAGCCGGCCGCCTCGAGCACGGCCTTCAGGTTCTCGCACACCTGTCGCGTCTCCGCTTTGATTCCGCCTTCCGCGAGCCGTCCGGTCCTCGGGTCGGTCCCGAGCTGGCCCGACGCGAAGACCCAGTCGCCCGCCTTGATCGCCTGCGAAAGCGGGACCCTCGCCGGCGGCACCTTGTTTGTATGCACTACGCGTCGCTCCATGGTCATTGACTCCTCCCCGTGAAAAGATGGTAATCAGTCTCGCTTCATCTCGGACGAGCGCCACACGCTCGCCAGCCACGGCTGCCGTTCCGGCGGCAGGCCTGTCGGGCGGTAGTAGTGAGCGAGCTCGACGAACCCCGCGGCGGACAGATAGCGGCGCCAGGTTTCAAGATTCCAATACGCGCCGTATCGCCCCCGGTCCCACCCTTCCTCGTTGTTCCCGCGCGGGTTCGAGCTGAACAGCACGCCGCGCGGCTTCAGGGTGGCGCGCAACTCGCGCAGCACCCGCGGCAATTCCTGGCTGGGCACGTGAAACAGCGCGGCGTTGGCAAACACGCCATCGAAACGCCCGGCGGGGAGACTCAGCTTGAGAAAGTCCTGCTGCCAGACTTCACAGCCGCTGTAGGCGCGGGCCATCTCGGCGAAGCGCGCCGCGCCTTCCAGGCCGACCGCGACGTGACCGAGTCCGGTGAACGTCCTGAGGTCGCGCCCCGGCCCGCACCCGAGATCGAGTATCGTGAACGGCGGCTTGCCCTCGATGTGCCGCAGCAGCGCCTCGATGTTCTGGCTGACGTCGTGGTCGCGCGTTCCCTGCCAGAAATCTTCGGCATACTGGTCGTAGTGCTCCAGCGTGCGCCCGGCGATCGCTTCCAGGTCCTGCGGATTCATTATCACCGGTGATTCGTGGGTCGTGATTCGACTTGCGTCGAAGGCGTAGCGGACAGGTTGGAAGTTCGCAGCCGTCAGTTTGCTGTCCCTGCAAACTGCCCACTACTGCGATGGGGTCAGGTCTTGCGACGGGGTCAGGTCTTGAATCTTGAATTCAAGAATCAAGACCTGACCCCTCTGCGTTGTGTGACCACTCTGCGTTGTGACCCCTTTGCGTTGTCTTAGCGTTCTTGGAACTTGGTTCTATATTGTTCCCTTCGGGTCCTTAACGTTCTTCGCGGTGAGGCTTTTCTATTCCTTCGCGTCCGCTGCGGTGAAGCTTTTCGTTACTGCGCGGCCGCGAAGCGCGCCCCACACCTTCTGCCAGTCGTTGCCCATGAAATCCACCACCCGCCCGTCCTTCTCGTAGAACCGGTTCGGCATCTGGAATATGGCGAGTGCCAGACAGCCTTCCGGCCCGGCCCACGCCTCGTGGCGGCTGCCTGCTGGGCGCCAGACGAAGTCGCACGCCCTGCATACGCCCTCGCCGCAGTGAAGGACGCCTTCGAGGACATACGTCTGCTCAATAAGCACGTGCTCATGGTCGGGAAGCCGCGCGCCCGGCGCCATCTTCGTGAGCACGGTCAGCAGGCCGGATTTTGGATCCGCCACCAGCGCCTTGGTCTCCACGCCCGGATGGCGCGTCTTCTCCCACGGCAGCGCCGCGACGCTCACGAAGCGCGAGGCCAGCGGTGCCAGCCCGGCGTGATTGCTCGCCTTTGGCGTGATCGCGCTCATTTTCGCTCTCCTTCAGTCCGGCTTTCTGAATTTCAGCACGAACTCGTCGTTTGGGACCTTCGGCTTGAACACCGACGCATCGCGCGGATCGCCGGGATTGCGCAGGAACCCGGCCTCCGCCACCAGCCGGAAGCCGGCCGCCTCCAGCTCGCGGCGCACCACGCTTTCCTCGATGCGGTGCAGCGTCTTCGTGACGGTGATGCCGTCGCCGGCGCGCGCGGAATGGTCGGCGAGAACCAGCAGGCCGCTCGGCTTCAGCGCCTCGAACAGCCGGCGGTTCATCCGTGGCCGGTCCACCCCGAGATGGACCGTGTCGTGATAGAAGAAAAAGATTGTGATCAGATCGAGACCGCCCACGCCCGGTGGAAGCGGATCTTCGGACGGTCGCTCGACGTGCACCGCATTCTTCATCGCCGCGCCCTGCGCGCGCTTCTCGTAGGTTCCCCTGATGCGCGGGAATAGTTCGAATAGGACGGGCGGGTTCTGCGCGTAAACGGTGCCGCCCGGCGCGACCGCGCGCGCGAGCAGCTCGGTGCTGTAGCCGCCGCCAGCGCCCATGTCGAGCACCTTCATTCCGGGCCGGGCGCCGGTGAACGCGATCAGCTGGTCGGGCTTGCGGCGCTGGTCTGTCAGCCGGTCGGCCTCGCTGCGGTCTGGCGCCGCAACGAGCGCAGCGTAGTCGGGTGCTACTACCCCCGGACCTCCGGCGCAACCGGCGGACAACACCGCCAGCCCGAGCGAGGTGACGAGCGCAAGCTGTCGAACTCCACGATATGCCATTGTCTGGTTCCCCTTTTCGGCGGACGTTTGGCTTCTCAGAATTCCGAGAAGCTTACCCTTCACCCGCGCGTGAAGCCACTTCGTCACTGATACACTTCACTCCCGAGAGGAGAACACGAGCGATGGCGACTGGCCTGACACCGATCCGCCGCGTGGTGACCGGCAACGACGCGCGCGGCCACTCGAAGGTGGTATGGGACGGCCCGGCGCCCAACGCGCACGAAGCGTCGATGGGCCTTGGCCGCGGCCACACCGATGTCTGGGTCTGGGTGGAATCCCCCGCCCCGCTCTCCGGGGACTACGACGACGGGAAGCTGGAGTACGCCTTTTCGGGCCCTCCCGAGGGCGGGCACTTCCGCGTCGTCGAGGCGCGCGCACGGCCGGCGGACTACAACCCGGCGAAGGATAAGGACGCGGTGCCGGTCCATCCGCCGAAGCCGCGGCCCCGGAGCCGCGGAACGTGGGACCGGGGCGGCAACAACGCCTATTCCTCGGCGATGCACAAGACCGAGACCGTGGATTACGGCATCGTGCTCGCGGGCGAGAGAGAATTGATCCTGGACGATCGCAAGCTCGTGATGAAGCCCGGCGACGTCGTCATCCAGGTCGGCGCATGGCACCAGTGGAGCATGCCGAAGGGCGCCATCATGGCCTTCGACATGATCGCGGCGCGCTTCGAGGACGGTCCGGCGGGACTGGCCCAGGGGCGTGACAAGCCCATGCGCGCCGCTCCGAAGCTTCCCGCCGGCGTGAAGCCCACGCGCAGGATCGTCACCATAGACCGGGAGCCGGGCAAATCTTCCTTGGTCAGCGACGGCCCGGCCCCCGACGTGCGCACCGATCCGGCCCGGCCGGGCTACGCCTGCGCGCGCTTGTGGGTCACCGACAGCACCCCGGCGAAAATCGTGTTCGAGACGCTGCATTCTCCGCACACCCTCGAGCCGCCGGCCCGCGGCACCGTCTGCCGGGTCGTCACCTTCCCGCCCGACGATGGCTGGAAAGGCAAGGTCGGCACCGCCCAGGTCCAGGCGTTTTTCCGCGCCATGGGCTCGCCCGGCGCCTCCACCTACTCCCCACTGGCGCCCCACCCCTACATGCAGAAAACGCGCACCCTCGATTTCTGCGTCGTGCTCGAAGGCGAAATCGTGCTGGTGCTGGACACCCAGGAAGTGAAACTCAAGGCCGGGGAGATCGTGGTCCAGCGCGGCACCAACCACGCCTGGAGCAACCGGACCGGGCGGCCCGCCGTCGTTGCTATCGCCTCTCACGACGGGCGGTGACCAGCTTCTGCACCCGCCAGTTCAACGTATCGGCGACGTAGATGTCCTCCTTGCGGTCGAGGGCGAGGAAGTGCGCCTCGCCGTAGCGGTTGGGCCCCTTGCCCTGCCCTCCTGTGGCGCCGAGGACATTTCCATGGAGGTCGAGCTTCATGATCTTTCCGGCGTGGCCGTGCGCCATCATGATGTGCTTCTGGTCGCGGCACATGCACAGGCCGCACGGCGTGCCGGGGTGCCTGCTCTCGCGGAGGAACCCGCCGTCGCCGTCGAACACCTGGATGCGCTGGTTCGAGCGGTCGGCGATGTACAAAGTGCCTTTCGCACCGGCGACGATCGAATGCGGGACGTTGAATTGCCCGGGCGCCGCGCCCTCCCCGCCCCAGGTCTTGACGAAGTTGCCGTCCGCGTCGAACTTGAGCACGCGCGACTCGCCCTTGCCGTGCCCCTGGGTGATGTAGATCTCGCCCTTCGGGCCGAACGCGACGTCGTTGGGCTCGTTGAAGCAGCGCAGGTGGCCGGCGGGGTGCCATTCGCCCGAGTTGCCCTTGACGCCCAGCACCATGAGGATGCGGCCCTTCGGGTCCATCTTCACGACGATGTGAGAACCGGTGTCGGTCGCCCAGATGTTGTCCTCCGCGTCCACGCGCAGCCCGTGCGGGAGCGTGAACACGCCATTGGCCAGCGAGCGCAGGTAGCGGCCGCGGGCGTCGAACTCCATCAGCGCGTGCGCGCCGCGGTTGAAGACGAGGATGTTTCCCTTCGAAGTGACCGCCACGCTGGAGCACTGCCCGAAGTTCATGCCCTGCGGCAGCTTGAAGATGTCGGGGACGGGCCGGTAGCCGAGGTCCGGGGCGTTCTCCGGGTAAGTGCTGACGGTATTTTTTTCCGTTTTCATCCGTGCCGTTAAGTTGTACTGCGTGAGTTGTGAGTAGTGAGTAGTGAGTGGACTCTTAGCCTTCTGCCTTCTGCCTTCTGCCTTCTGCCTTCTGCCTTCTGCCTTCTGCCTTCTGCCTTCTGCCTTCTGCCTTGCAGTTTCTACTCCCCCGGCAACCCTGCGTCCTTGACCACCTTCGCCCACTTCTCCGTTTCCGCCTTGACGTGCGCTTCGAATGCCTGCGGCGTCGTCGGGCTGAGCGTGATGCCCTGGTCCTCGAGACGCTTTTTCAGTACCGGCTCGGCGAGCAGCGTGTTCACGTCGGTATTGATCTTGGCGATGATCGCCTGCGGCACCTTGGACTGGGTGCACAGCCCGTACCACCCCGTGACGTCGTAGCCCTTCACGCCCTGCTCCGCGAAAGTCTGCACGTCCGGCAACTGCGCGTTGCGCTTCGCCGATGTCACCCCCAGGGCGCGCACCCTGCCAGCTTTGACCGCCGCCAGCGGTCCACCGGCGAGATTGCCGACTGAGGACTCCATGTGCCCGCTCATCACGTCGGCGAGCGCCGCCGCGGCCCCCTTGTACGGCACGTGCACGATATTGATGCCAGTCATGGATTTCAGCAGCTCGATCGAGAGGTGCGGCGAGGCGCCGACGCCGGAGGAGCCGAAGTTGACCATGCCGGGGTGCGCCTTCGCGTAGGCGATGTACTCTCGCAGATTCTTCGCCGGCATCGAGGGATGCACCATGAAGACGTTTGGCACGCCGCCGATCATGGCCGGAAACGAGAAATCACCGATCGGGTCGTACGTGAGCCGCGCCTTGAAGCGCGCCGGCGTGATCGAGTGCGAGCCGATATTGCACAGCACCAGGGTGTTGCCGTCGGGCGCGGCCTTGGCCGTGATCTCGGTGGCAATGTTGCCAGCCGCCCCCGGCCGATTCTCGACGATGACTTGGGTGCCCCAGTGCTCAGTGAGCGCAGCCGCGACAATGCGCGCCGTGGTGTCGACGCCGCCGCCGGGCGTGTAGCCCACCATGATGCGCACCGGCTTGACCGGCCAGGCCTGCGCATGCGCGATCCCGGCGGCGCCCTCGGCCGCGAGCGCGAGCGCGACGATCCAGTTGAAAAGTCTCATGATCTTCCTCCCTGAAATCGCTCAGTCACGCCTCGCCGGTTCGCGCTCACTCGGCGCCGACTTCGTGCAGGAACCGGGCGCGCTCTTTGGGGTCGGTAAGCTGCTCGGCGAGCAGCATATGGAAGTGGTGGCGGCTGGTCGCCTGGGTCGCGGCCCTTTTTGCGACGACCTTCGCGATCGGGCCGATGTAATGGGTCAGCCGCCGGGTCGCTTCCTCGATCGCGTCGGGCGTGAGCTGAACGGTCAGCCCGGTCGCCTGCGGCTGCGCCTTCGGGGCCAGGACCGTGGTAGCGCCGGGCTCGCTCCGCGGGGCTCCCTGCAGCCGCTGCCGGCCCGCAAGAAACGCCGAGCGCTCCGCGGGATTCGTCAGGTTCTCGGCAAGCAGGCGGTACAGGATGTCGAGTTCGGTCGTTCGGGTCGCGCCGCGCCTGATCATCACCTTGGCGACCGGGCCGACGATCCGCATCAGCTGCTGCTCGATCTGCTTCAGCACCGCGGCGTCCCATCCGGGCGGCGGGATCGTCTTCACGGCGGGCTGCGCCGGATCCGGGAACCATCCTGGAGGCTGCGACGGCGTCGGGTGTGGCAGTGGCGAGGGGTTCAACGAATTGGGCGGCTGCGACCGCTCGCGGTGCCCCGAGGGCCGGATGAGCTCGTTGATGATCGTCTGTTCAGACAGGGTGGGGCTCAACGGCGCCGAGCAGGCCTCGAGCAAGGCCTCCCGGAACGCATGCGCGTTCTGATAGCGCTCCTCGGGCTTCTTGGCGAGC
>Ga0214473_10007564_pt1 | contig 12877 bp, 11 predicted proteins | sample RVTome_7_FD_203509 | JGI IMG/M metagenome (GOLD analysis project Ga0214473, IMG submission 203509) | Soil microbial communities from uranium-contaminated site in the Upper Colorado River Basin, Wyoming, United States - RVT98D197 | ecosystem: Environmental > Terrestrial > Soil > Contaminated >...
GGTGACCATCGAGGACGCCGCCGCCGCCGACCGCACCTTCGACATGCTCATGGGTGAGGCCGTCCCACCGCGCCGGCGCTTCATCCAGACCCACGCCAAGGACGTCCGCAACCTGGACGTCTGAGTCTCAGGTCGCTAAGCTGCAAGCCCCAAGCGCCACTCGGCCCCGGCCGCCGACAACCGACCCCTCACCACTGATCACTGACCGCTGAGTGCCGACGGCCGATAGGCGGCTCTTGCGCCGTCAGGTCTCCAAGTACAGCTCATGAGTGTCGTCGTCATAGCCGAAGAGTTCTGCGTGTCGCCCCCAGGCGATGGCCGTGTCCAGCTGCTCCTCGGCGACGTCCCCAAAGCCCGCCTCCAGCCGTTCTAAGAAGTAGTCCCTGGCGATGCGTCGATCGTCGTCGACCTGCAAGGTTTCGTAGATCCAGGCTATGGTGGGAAGCCGCAGGACCCTGCCGGCAATAAGCTCTTTGCGCGCCAGAATGCTGGCTCCGGCATAACCCTGTCCGAGCGGCGTGAGCCGGAGATCGCCCTCGTCAACGAGTGCGAATCCCAGCAGCTCACCGGCCTCAACCACCGGGAGCAGGTCGTCCAGTTCCATGACGAGGTCATCGCTCAGGCGGTAGAGGTCGGACTGGCCTCCTTCTTCAGAGACCTTCTCGAGCAGACCGGCCAGGGCATTCAAACGGGCGTGCGGCAACGGCTGAGCAAGACCTGCCTGGGCCTCCGCGCCCTGTCCCGGCTTGCCCTCCACCTCGGTCTTGCCCGCAACCGCGGCGTAGACCCTGTCGACCAGGGATTGAAAGGCCGTGTCCTTGCGCTGCCGGGGATAGCGGAGAGTGACCGGGATCTCGGCCACGATCCGGCCGGGATCCTTGTCCATCACAATGATGCGGTCCGCCATCAGGACCGCCTCCTCGATGTTGTGGGTGACCATGAGAATGGCCTGAGTCGGGATCAGCTTGTTGAGCCACAGCTCCATCAACTCGCCGCGCAGGGCTTCCGCCGAGAGCACATCCAGGGCCGAGAAGGGTTCGTCAAGGAAGAGGAGCTCCGGCTCCACCGCCATCGCCCGCGCAAAGCCCACCTTCTGTCGCATCCCACCGGACAGCTCCCTGGGATAGGCCGACTCGAAACCGTCCAGGCCCACGGTATCGATCAGCTTGAGCGCTCGCTCACGCCGTTCTTTGGGGGGCACGCCGCGGGCCTTGAGGGCGATGTCGACGTTCTCCTGGACGGTCAGCCAAGGGAAAAGAGCGAAGGTCTGAAAGACGATCGTGGCATGCGGATTCACGCCGACGAACTTCTCGTCGCGGTACAGGACGTCACCCGCCGTCGCCCGGTTGAGGCCGGAGAAGATGCGCAGCAGGGTCGACTTGCCACACCCGGAGGGACCGAGCAGGCAGACGAATTCGCCTGACCGGATCTGCAGGTTGATGTCGCGGACCGCCGTAAACCGCTTCTCGCCGCGCCCATAGGTGTGGACGACGTCGTGAACGGTGAGCAAGGCGGGGCCGTCGGGGGTCGAAGGGGGGAGCGTCATGGGGAGCCTCCGAGGCTAGTCCATACGATAGCGCTCTTCAGCCGTACGGTAGAGCCGCAACCAGAAGAGCCTGTTGACGAGGATGACCGTGATGACGAGGGCCAGGGTTCCCGCTAGCAGCAGCGCGTAGTCGCCTTTCCCGGTCGCCTCGGCGATCAATGCGCCTACGCCCAGTGTGGCGTGTGTCTGGCCGCCGAATTCCGCGTGCTCGGCCACGATGCTGGCGTTCCACGCGCCCCCGCTGGCTGTGATGGCCCCGGTGATAAGGTAGGGGAAGAGCGCCGGCAGTATCAAGGTGCGCCAGCGGTCCCAGCGCGAAAGCTGAAGCAGGTCGCTGGTGTAGCGCAGGTCCTGAGGGATCGCCGACGCGCCGGCGATCACGTTGAAGAGAAGATACCACTGCGTTCCACTCAGCATCAGGACGATGGCGGCGATATTCAGTCCAGCCGGCAAGGTAAGCAAGGCCAGCAGGAAGACGGGAAAGAGGGCCGTGGCCGGAATGGCGGCGATCACCTGGACGACGGGTTGGAGCACGTTGGCCGCCCGGCGGTTGGTTCCGATGAGCACACCGACGGGGACCGTCCAGGCCAAAGCGATCACAAGCGCCAAAGCGACGCGCGCCAAGGTCGCCAGCAAGCTCAGGGCCAATTGTCCCCAGGCTTCAGGGGGCAAGGTGGTGAGAAGAAGGATGGCCCGGTAAGCGCCGTAGGTGACAAGCGCGCCGAGCGCCAATCCGATCGCGGTCACAACGGGAGCCGATCGTCCTTCCTCCGGCGCACCGACGAGGGTGATGGTCCGGGCGGCGAACCGCCTCCGCATCCAACCGTCCACGCGCTCCGTCATCGGTCTCCAAAGCCTCGATCCAAACCACTCCATCAGGGAGGAGCGTGCCACGACATGGTAGAACCATGATGGCGCAGGCTCCTCTCCCTCCGTCATTTCCAGCCGGAATCTGTCGGCGGCGGCCAGGATGGGCCGCCACACGACTTGATCGAGCGCAACAACGATCAGGACCAGCGCCACGATTCCGATAACGACGGCGCGCAGATCGCCGGCGTTAGCCGCGGTCTGAAGGTACGAGCCCAGGCCGGGGAGCCGGAAGTCCCGCGCCCCGACGTGGAAGATCTCCGCCGCCATGAGGAAGAACCACCCTCCCGACCAGCTCATCATGCTGTTCCAGATCAGGCCGATGGCCGCAAAAGGCAGTTCGAGGATCTTGAAGCGCTGCCAGGCGTCCAGACGGAAAGTGGCAGCGGCCTCGCGCAACTCCATGGGGATGGTCTTCATCGATTGGTAGAAGCTGAACGTCATGTTCCAGGCCTGCGAGGTGAAAACGAGAACCACAGCGGCCAGCTCTGCCGCCCATCGTTGGGGGAGAATGGCGCTCAGACTCAGGAGCACGACCGGCAGAAACGAGAGAATAGGGACGCTCTGCAGCACGTCGAGCAAGGGCATCAAGACCTTCTCGGCGGTCCGGCTGCGCGCGGCTGCATATCCATAGACGAGCGTGAAAAGGAGCGACAGGAGGTACGCCACCAGCATTCGGCCGATGGAAAGGAAGGCGTACCACGGCAGGGCCCGAGGCGACAGGTTGATGGCCGGGCCGGCGATAACGGAAGGGACGTTGATGGCGAGCCGGGCCCCGACGTACAAGAGCGCGGCGATGGCAAGCAGGATGACGCCGTCGCCCAGGGTGAGAGGCCTGGTGGGAGGGAGAGCCGGGCTGAATCGGAAGCGGCGCATGGTCGTTGAGGAAAGGCTTGTTCGTAACGCTCGTGGGTCAGGGGAAGTCTATTCCCGGGTCTGCGGGGCCGTCAAGATGGGAGGCACCCAACTCCAAGGACAAAAGCCGCCGCACCCATTCGGGTGCGGCGAGACCGTCTTATGGGTGATGGCCGCGTCTTGGGTTATCGGCGGCGAATGGCGCCCACGACCAAGAGCAAGATCACCGCGCCGACAAAGGCGACGATGATCGTCGAGATGATCCCCGTCCCGATGCTTATCCCCAGCACGCCGAAGAGCCAGCCCCCGATGAACGCGCCGAGAATCCCGACGACGATGGCCGTCCCGAGGCCCAGGCTGACGCTCTTCACGAACCGATCGGCCAGAAGCCCGGCGACAGCGCCCACAATAATCCAGACAAGGATCGATTGAGAGTCCATGCTCCATCCTCAGAGTGGCTGATTTTCGCTCCGGCCCGCCATTGCCCCGGGGCGTCCCACTCTTGCGACTATGATACGAAAGCACCGTCGGCATGTCAATATGGTTGACGGCTGTGCCTGACTCCGTGCTGGTTGCCCCATCTCTTGGAGGGGGATGTCTCCGCGCTCCGATCGCGCCGATGGTCCACTGGGGCCCCAACAGACGGGCCGACAAGGGCATCCATCCACCGCGACTTTCACCGACGTGCTCCTGTAGTACCCTACGGACATGGACAGCTCCCCAGACCGTGACCTGGTGGAGCGGACCCGCCGCGGCGAGGTCGATGCCTATGGCGAGCTGGTGCGGCGGTACCAGACCTCGGTCTTCAACGTCTGCTACCGCATGATGGGTGAGCACCAGGAGGCAGAGGACCTGGCACAGGACGCGTTTCTGCGAGGCTACCGGCGGCTGGGCACGTTCGACGCCCAGCGACCCTTCGGGCCCTGGATTCGCAAGGTGGCCGCCAATCTATGCTTGAACTCGCTCCAGAAGCGCGTCCCCGGGCGGCTGACGCTCGACGAGGAACACGATGACCCGATCGACGTCGAGCAGCCCGATCCGGCGCTGGCACACGAGCGGGCCGATCAAAGTCAGCGCCTGCGCCAGGCGCTGCAGGAGCTCCCGCCGCACTATCGTGCCGTCATTGAGCTGCGCCACTACCAGGACCTCAGCTACGAGGAAATGGCCCGGACCCTGAGGGTGTCCCTCAGCGATGTGAAGTCCCACCTGTTCCGTGCACGGCGACTTCTGGCGCGGCGATTGGGCAGCCGGTAAGGGAAGGCGAACATGCATCTTGATGACTCAACCCTCAACGAGCTTCTCGACGGCCGGCTGGAAGGCGAGCCGGCCAGGCAAGCCCGGCACCACTTGCGCGCCTGCCGCGACTGCCGGGACCGGCGAGACCAACTGCAAGACCTGACGGCCTCGCTAGCCATGCTGAAGGAGACTCCGTTGCGGCGCGATCTCGCCCAACCGGTGTTGGCCCGCCTAGGGCCAAAGCCGGCGCCTGTATTCCTGGGGTGGGTGACGGGCTTCGAGGCGGTCGGCGCCACGGCTCTCGCCACCTATCTGTGGCCGCGAGTGGCAGAGGCGGTGACGCCGGTCGTGAACACCCTCGTCCCCGCGGCTGTGACGCTCTGGTCCTCCACTGTGTCAAGCGGCCTGGAGGAGGTCGGGGCGCAGCTGGCTCTTGAGATTCGCAGCCTGGCCTACGCCTCCGATCTATGGCTCCGCCCGCTCACCATCCGCTCCGGCCCGACGTGGCCGCTCGTTCTCGCTCTCGGGACCGCCGCCTTCCTGCTGGGTGTGTTGGGGAACGGCGTGCTCCTCCGATCCCCGCTGCGCCGTGTTTAGCCGGCTACTCGAGCCTTTGCCTCCAGGAGTCTCCCCATGGAACAGCCGCTCGCCATTCTTTTCGCAGTCCTCGCCCTCACCGTATGCCTCGCGGCGTTGTTTACAGCCGTGGCGGCTCTGTTTCCGGTAACCGTCGAGATCTCCAGGCGCGCCGTGGACGACCATCCGGGGCGCGCCCTCGGCCTGGGTGTCGTCAACATCGTCTTCCTGGGTGGCGCCTCGATGGCCCTGGTGTCGCTGGGCGATGGTTCAGGAGTGCGGATCTTCAGCCTCCTGGCGCTGATCATCGCCTCCGCCGGAGTGGTTGGATTGACCTTCGGGCTGGCGGCGGTGTGCGGCCTGGCCGGCGAGCGCCTGGCGCCGCAGCGAACTGGTTTGGCCCGCATCGTCCTGGGGACGGTCGTCCTGACGCTGGGGAGCGCCACTCCGTTTGTAGGCTGGTTCGGTCTGCTCCCCTACGTGCTCTGTCTCGCATTGGGCGGCTTCGTCCTTGTCCTCTTCCGGCGCCGTCCGCCCTCCGTCTAGCACTCGCTCGTCCCATCCCTCTTTCCGTCTGCCTCCCTCGCCCTGGCGAGGGAGGTTTCTTTCGGGCGCGACATTCCGGCCATTTTGTCTGTACTACGTCTAGAAAGCACGCTCATGCCCCGCGCTCGAACGCGGCTGACCCTGGAGGTCAACATGGCGGACGTCTATGCTGTCTTCGGAACTCTGCTGGCACTTGGGATCGCTTTTCCCGGCCTGTTGGCGGGTTTCTGGCTGCTCGCCCCGGAGGCTGTGGGCCGGGCGCGGCAGCGGCTGGAGAGAACCCCGTATCGCAGCCTGTTCTTTGGGTTGGGAGCCTCGATTCTCACGGTCGTTCTGGTGTCGCTGCTCTCGGCCGTCCCGCTGAGCCTCTTCAAGTTGTTGGGCGCGATCCTGGCCTTCGCCGCGCTGGCCGTCGCCACGATCGGCGCGGCCGGAACGGCTTCGGCCATGGCGGCGCGGCTACAGCAGGTCATGGGAGGCAACCTCAGCGGAGTGGCGGCTTTCGTCCGAAGCGCCATCTCCCTCGAGTTGGCGGCGGTCTTCCCGCTCGTCGGCTGGTTTGCCGTTCTGCCTCTGTGCCTCGTGGCGTCGTACGGCGCCGGCCTTTTCAGCCTGCTGCATTGGATGCCTCGCCCGGCCGTCGCCGCCGCCGCGGAACCGGCTCTCGGATCGGCCTGATCCATGTCGCTGGACCGCCGGACGTTCCTCAGGGTTGGAGGTTGGCTGGCCGCCGGTGCAGCGGCCTCTGCCTGCTCGCCCCTCTATGCCCGCCTCGCTGATCCTTTCCGCCCGAGCCTGGCCTGGCCGGCGGATATCCCAGGCTCGTTTCGCGCCCTCCAACGTCTGACCTTCGGGCCAACGGCGGCGGAACGCTTGGCGGCGGCTTCGATGGGCGTCTCCGGCTGGATCGAAGAGCAGTTGGCGCCTCGACAGGTGGCGGATACTGCGGCGGAGCTGCTGGTCCGGCCGTTTGACTCGCTTTCCCTGGAAGCGAGCGACCTGGCCGCGTGGGACCGCGACGACGTCGTTCGGGAACTGCGCCGGGCGACGATCTTGCGGCAGGTGTACAGCCGCCGGCAGCTGTACGAAGTGATGGTCGAGTTCTGGACCGACCACTTTAATGTCTCGGTGGAGAAGGGCGATTGCTGGTTCCTTAAGACGGTCGACGACCGCCAGGTCATCCGCGCTCATGCCCTGGGCAACTTCCGCGACCTGCTGTGGGGATCGGCTCATTCGCCGGCCATGCTCGTTTATCTGGACAACCAGGCCAACCTGAAGGACGCGCCCAACGAGAATTACGCGCGGGAGCTGATGGAGCTCCACACGCTGGGCGTGCACGGCGGCTACGGCCAGGGGGATGTCATGGAAATGGCCCGCTGCCTGACCGGATGGTCGGTGCGCAAACGGTTCTGGATGGGGGACTTTGTCTTCCGGCCCGAAAATCACGATGTCGGCTGGAAGGACGTCCTGCGGTTGAATGTCGAGCCGGCCGGCCAGGCGGAGGCCGAAGGACTGCTGGACGTCCTCGCCCTGCACCCCTCAACGGCCGAGCATCTGGCGCGCAAGCTCGTCCAACGCTTCGTGGGCGAGACGGTGGGGAGCCACGCCGGGCTTGTCGCGCGCGTGGCGCGGGCCTTCCTCGAAAGCCGGGGCGATATCGGCTCGACGCTGAGGGCGCTCCTGCTCGACGTTCGGTTCGAGGAGGAAACGGAGCCGAAGTTCAAACGTCCGGTGAACTTCCTCCTTTCCGCACTGCGCATGCTTGACGCCGATACGGACGGCGGGGCGGATTTGCAGGATCGACTGTCGGTCATGGGACAACTGCCCTTCGCCTGGGCGACACCCGATGGGCCGACGGATGAGGCCGCGCCGTGGAAGGGCGGGCTGCTGTCGCGTTGGCAGTTCGCCCTCGATCTGACGACCGGAAGGATCGGCGGGACGCGTGTTCCGCTGGATGAGTGGGTGGAGGCGGCCGGGGTGAGGACGCCGGATTCCCTGGTCGATGGCTTTGGGTCCATCCTGTTGGGGACCGCGCCGGACGAGACAACCCGCGCCGCCCTGCTTTCGGAGGCCAGCGGGATGGAACAACCGGCGACAGAGCTGGTGGTGGCCGGATTGCTGTCCTCACCCGCGTTTCAGTGGAGGTAGGAGGGTTTCCTGTGGCGACAACGGTATCTCGAAGAAGCTTCCTGGAAGCGCTGGCCGCGGTCCCGCTGGCGGCGCTCCCCGCCTTGCACGCCTCTTGGCCGGGGTGGATGCCCCGGCTGGCGTTCTCGCCTCCGCAGCAGGGGCCGCGCGGGGATGTGTTGGTGGTCGTCTTCCTGCGTGGCGCTGCCGACTCCCTGAACATCGTCGTCCCGCACGGCGAGGCCGCCTACTACCGTCATCGCCCAACGCTCGCCATTCCCCGGCCCGACGACCGCCGAGCTCCGGCCGCGCAGCGAGCGGCGGACCTGGACGGGTTCTTCGGATTCCATCCGACGCTGCGCCCGCTGCTCCCTGCCTGGCAGGCAGGGCATCTGGCGGTGGTCCACGCGTGCGGCGCCCCCGATGAATCCCGCAGCCACTTCCAGGCGATGGAGCTGATGGAACGCGGCCTGACCGATCTTCAAGGTCCCGCCTCCGGTTGGATCGCGCGCCACCTGGCGAGTCTGGACACGGGGAACACCTCTCCCTTGCGCGGCGTCGGGTTGGGGGAACGGGTCCAGCACAGCCTGCGCGGCGCCGTGCCGGTGACAGCCCTGCGCTCGATTGCCGACTTCCACCTGGGGGGTGATCTGGAAGCGGCGAGGACGATGCAGTCGGCCCTGGCGCGTCTGTATCAGGGCGAGGGCGAGGTCCAGGCCCTCGGCCGCGAAACCCTGCGCATCCTCGAGACGGTGGCGGCTCTCGACCCCCAAGCGTATCAACCGGAGCGGCAGTCGAGCTATCCGGATGGCGATCTGGGGATGGGGCTGCGCCAGGTCGCGGCGTTGATCAAGGCCGAGGTCGGTCTCGAAGCGGCGGCGATCGATGTCGGCGGCTGGGACACGCACTTCGCCCAGGGGTCGAGTGAGGGGCAGATGGCAGGCTTGCTGGAACAGCTGGGGCTGGGCCTGGCGGCTTTCCACGAGGACCTGGCGGACGCCATGGACGGGATCACCCTGGTCGTCATGACCGAGTTCGGCCGTCGCGTGTACGAGAACGCCAGCCTGGGCACCGACCACGGGCACGCCGGCCTGATGTTCGTTCTCGGGGGCTTAGTCGAAGGAGGCCGGGTGCATGCTCACTGGCCCGGATTGGAACCCGAGCAGCTCTTCGGCCCGGGGGACCTGGCCGTCACGATCGACTACCGCGACGTCTTGGCGGAGATCTGCCTCAAGCGCTTGAACAACACCGCCCTGGATCAGATCTTCCCCGAATTCGAGCCCATGCTGCGCGGGGTCGTCCGGCCCCGAGATGAGTTCTGAGGCTGGTCCACAAGGGCCCGGGGCAGGGCGTCGGCGCCGGGTTCCCTCTCGATTCAAGGCAGGGGCTGGGGATCGAACGAAAGAAACGTCTCGAGAACGCTCAGGTTGACCCACAGATCGATCGAGTCGTGAGTGCTGAGCTCGACATCGACGGCGGCTATGCCCTGGGCGGCCGCCCAGTCGGCGAATTGACCGGTGTATTCACAACCGTACTCGCGCGGCGGGTAGGAATAGTCCGTGATGGCGGCGATCGCCTCCGCCAGCCGGAGAGAGTCGTCTGTAGCCGGCTGGCCCCCGGGGAATATGCCCAGCGCCGCGCTGTGGTAACTGATGAGGGCGCGGAAATCGTGGTCGAGGATGAAGGCCAGCAGCGCGGTGGTCTCCGGTTCGGAGAGCGGATGAGCTCCGGCGCTGATGGGTAGATAGTTCCAGCAGCCGGCGCGATTCCAATCAGGGTGCCAGTTGAGAGGCCAGTTGCGGTTGAGGTCGACGCCGTTTTCGTTGGCGCGGCCCTCGTAGCCGTGGGAACGGGCGTAACCATCCGGATTGAGATCGCGTAGGAGATACAGAGTGACTTCTTGAGGCACCGCCACCGATCCATCCCGTAGGTTGGCGATGAGGGCGTCGGCCAGCAGGACCGTATTCCACTCGTATCCTCCGTGGATTCCGGCCACGATAAGCAACTCGCGCGGCCCCGTCCCGAAACGGAAGACCTCGAGCGGGAGGCCGGTGACCGAAGTGCCGATGACCATGGGCACCCCCTCGGGCGTGACGGTGGGGCTTGCCAGGGAGGGAGTAGCCGTGCGGTCGACAGCCTCCGTCGGGTCGGGCGTCTCGTGCGGGCGAAGGACGGTTAGCCCTACTTCCGGAGCCCAGGCTGAGAAACCGGGAACGGCTGCGGACGCTGCCCATCCGCTCAACAGGAGCGCTGCCAAAGTGACGGCGACGCGCTTCGAAAGCAAGTGATCCGGAAGGAACGGCATCTCACGGTCTCCAGCCCTGGTCAAGATCGAGAACTCTACCACCACTGCAAGACGCATGCCGTTCGGAGGCCCTCGAAGGCTCCCCGGGCCTTCCAATATGCTTACAGCGGTCCAATTCACAGCGTCTAGCGCATGCCAAGGTGTCCGGCATTTGCTACAATTACGCGTGCCGACACTTCTCGTCGCGAGAGTTCATGCCGCTCAAACCCGGCTCGGTTCTTTGGCATCGCTATCGGATTGAAAGCGTCCTCGGCCAGGGGGGAATGGGCGCCGTCTGCCGCGCTATCGACATCAACCTCGGCGTAGCCGTCGCCGTCAAAGAAAACCTCTTCACGACCGAAGAGTTCGCCCGACAGTTCAAGCGCGAGGCGACCATCCTCGCCAGTCTGCGGCATCCGAACCTGCCCCGCGTGACCGATCACTTCGTCATCCCCGGCGAAGGACAGTATCTGGTCATGGACTTCGTTGCCGGGGAGGACCTGCGGCAGCGCCTTGAAAGGGGCGGCCCGGTCTCCGAGGTCGAGAGCCTTCCCTGGTTCCTTGAAATCTGCGACGCCCTGGCGTACTTGCACACACGCGTTCCGCCGATCTTGCATCGTGACGTCAAGCCCGGCAACATCAAACTGACTCCCGAAGGGAAAGCCCTGCTGGTCGACTTCGGGTTGGCCAAGGTCGTGGACGATAGCGGCAGCACGACCACCGGCGCCAAGGCCATGACCCCGGGTTTCTCGCCGCCCGAACAGTACGGGAGCGGCCGCACCGACCCTCGCACCGACATCTACTCTCTCGGCGCCACGATGTACGCTTCGTTGACGGCGCGCATACCCGAGGACGCGTTGGAACGGGCCATGGGGCGTGAACGGCTGACGCCGCTGCGGGATCGGAATCCGGATGTGAGTTCCGGTGTGGCGCGGGCGGTCGAAAAGGCCCTGGAGGTGCGGCCCGAGGACCGCTATCAATCCCTGGTCGCGTTCGGCTCGGCCTTGCGGGCGGCCTCCAGCTCGAGCCGTCCGACGGTCGTCCGGCACTATCCCTACCTCGAGCGGACGGCGGTCCGAACGGCGGAAACCGTGGTGACGCCGCCCAAGTCGCGCCCCATTCGCCGCCCCCCGCGCCCCATGTGGCCGTGGTTGGCCGTTGGCGCCACTGGGGTCGCCCTCTTGGCCGGGGCGGCTCTACTCCCGATGATTCGCCAGGGCCTGGGCGGCCTGTTTACACCGTCCCCTTCGGCTTCCCCGTCTTCCGAGGTCGGGCCGACAGCGTTTCCGGAGGCGTCGCCCACCGCCGGTCTACCCGTGGTCTTGCCGACGACGCTTCCCCTAGCCTCAACTCCATCGCTTGTGATTCCCACGCTCGCTCCAACGCCGGGCGCAACGCCGGTGGGGGGCGGCATGGGCCAGCTGGCGTTCGCCTCGAACCGCACCGGAGTCGCTCAGCTCTACCTGGTCAATTTCGACGGCACCGGACTCGTGCAGCTCACCGATCAGGTGGACGGGGCCTGCCAGCCGGCCTGGTCGCCCGATGGGACGCGGCTGGCCTTTACCTCGCCCTGCCGCACCAACACCGAGATCTACGAGGGTTCGCAGATCTTCCTGGTCAACGCCGACGGAACGGGGTTGGCCCCCTTGCCGTACGTCCCCGGCGGGGACTTCGAACCGGCCTGGTCGCCCGACGGCACGCGCATCGCCTTCACCTCCATGCGCGACCGGCACGCGCAGATCTACACCATCGAGCTCGAGACGAAAGCGACGACCAATCTCAGCCAGAACGCGGCCGCCGAATCGCAGCCGGTCTGGTCCCCTTCGGGGGCCGAGATCGTCTTTGTTTCCCTTCGCGCCGGACTGGCCGAGCTGTGGATCATGCCCGGGACGGGCGGCGGCGGGCAGAAATTCAGCCGAAGCGGCTCGCGTGAAGACACCCATCCCGACTGGTCGCACGATGGGGAGATGATCCTCTTCGAACAAGAGATCGGTGGAATCTCGCGCCTGGTGGCGACGCTCTTCGCCGACCGCGGCGTCCCTGAGAATCGGGTTTGTCCCGCGGGCAACCTGTCGACCAGCCCCATGGCGGAGGGCCGCCTGTCGCCCGATCGAAGCTGGGTCGCTTTCGAGACTTGGCCGTCCGGCTCCAACCACGAGATCGCCGTCATGTCGTCGGCATGCACCAACTATAAGGAACTGACCACCGACCCCGGCCTGGACTTCGACCCGGCCTGGCGTCCATAACAGGATGGGTGTCCCAAGGGCCGGGGACGTCCATCCTTGCCGCGAGTCAGAGCATCCCAGATAATCCCCATTGAATCCGACATACGCGCCGATTCGCTCTCCCAGAAGAGCGCAGGCGCGTCCTCACGCAGCGGAGAGACCCATGCCCGCAACCATCATCGACGGCAAAGCCATCGCCGAGGAAGTTCGAAAAGATACTGCCCGCCAGGTGGAGAAGCTGGTGGCCGCCGGCGGGCCCCGCCCGGGTTTGGCCACGGTCCTCGTGGGCGACAACCCCGCCTCGCACACCTACGTCAAGGCGAAGCGGAAAGCGTGTGCCGAGGTCGGCATCGAGTCCGTCGGTCACGAACTTCCGGCAACGGCGACCCAGGCTGAAGTAGAGACCCTTGTCCAGCGCCTCAACGCCGACCCGAAAGTCCACGGCATCCTGGTGCAGCTGCCGCTCCCGGCGGGGTTGGATGAAGAGGCTGTCCTGAAAGCGATCAGCATCGACAAAGACGTCGACGGATTCCATCCCCTTAACATCGGTCGGCTGGCCCAAAAGGGCCGCGAGCCATTGTTTGTCCCCTGCACGCCGGCGGGATGCATGGTCCT
>Ga0214473_10007565_pt1 | contig 12877 bp, 8 predicted proteins | sample RVTome_7_FD_203509 | JGI IMG/M metagenome (GOLD analysis project Ga0214473, IMG submission 203509) | Soil microbial communities from uranium-contaminated site in the Upper Colorado River Basin, Wyoming, United States - RVT98D197 | ecosystem: Environmental > Terrestrial > Soil > Contaminated >...
TTTTTGTTCAAGGACTGGCTGTACTTCACGATAAAATGATCGACCAGGAGAGGGATGTCTTCCTTCCTCTCCCGGAGAGGAGGAAGGTGAATCGGAAAGACATTGAGCCGATAATAGAGATCGTCTCTGAACCGATTTTCACTCGCCTCTTTGAGGAGGTCTTTTACCGTGGCAGCGACAATTCTCACGTCGATTTTGATGGGTTTCGACTCTCCAACCCTCCGGATCTCTCCGTCCTGGAGGACACGAAGTAGCTTCACCTGGAGTTGGGGAGGCAAATCGCCGATTTCGTCCAAGAAAAGGGTCCCCCCGTCTGCTTCTTCGAATAATCCTTTCTTGGTGCGAATGGCGTCGGTAAAAGCTCCCTTGGCATGGCCAAAGAGCTCGCTCTCGAGTAAGTTTTCCGGGATGGCACCGCAATTCACCGGGACGAAGAGATGTTTTGAACGCTCGCTGTGATAATGAAGCGCCCTTGCGATCAGTTCCTTTCCCGTGCCGCTTTCTCCGGTGATCAGAATAGTCGATTTATACTGGGCTACTTTTTTGATCACTTCGAAAATTTTTTGAATTGTCTCATTCTTACTGATGATGTTTTCGAAGCTGTATTCCCTCTCTACCTCCTTCCGGAGGAATTCGTTCTCTTTTCTTAACCGTTCCCTTTCCTCTGCTTTTCTCAGCGTGAGGATAATCTCGTCAGGCTTAAAAGGCTTGGAGATATAATCGTAAGCTCCTAACTTCATGGCCTCGATGGCGATGTCCAGGGTTCCATAGGCAGACATCATGATGATCGTTGCGCCGGCTCCGATCTTTTGAACTTCCCTCAGAAACTCCAGCCCATCCATCTGGGGCATTCGTATGTCGCAGAGGACCTGGTCGAAGGCCGAAGCGGTGATCTTCTGCAATCCCTCCGCTCCATTGGAGGCCGTGTCGACTTCATACTTCTCTTTGCCCAAGATGAGGGACAACATGTGTCTGAAATTTTCTTCGTCGTCAATGACCAGAATGCGTTTTGGAATCATTTCTCCTCCTCCTCTTGCCTAAAATAAAATTTTCACCGCAAACCAGACGCAGAGGACGCAGAGAAGTTATTTTCATTTGTCCCGGGAAGTTCCCGCGGCAAATAAAAAGCCCTCTGGGGTATCAGAACGACCATCTTCTTCAGTTCCATAAACAGTGAAAAAGTAATTTCAACCTATTCCCGGAGGGATGAGTCCTGTGATCCCATCGCCTCTCACGCCTGCGTGCCCTGCCTCCGCCGAAGCGGCTTCGCGCAGGCAGGCGAAACGCTGCACTTCGGCGTGCAGGCACGATTGGATCATAGCTTAAAATCCCTCAGCGACCTTTGCGCCTCGGCGGTGAACCTGGGTCTGAAAACCACGGATCTCAATCTAAAGATTCAGCGGGCAGCTTCACTCTGAAGCTTGGAAGAGAAGCTCAAAGGTTGAACCCTTTCCGACCTCACTCTCTACCTTTATTTCACCTCCCAGGGATTCCACGATCCTTAACGAGATCGATAACCCCAATCCGGTCCCTTTGTCGGGGGCCTTGGTGGTAAAGAAGGGATCGAAAATTCTGTCGAGATCCTCCTTCTTGATGCCCGTTCCCGTATCGGAGATCCGAATCCTGACCAGCCGATCCCCTCCCGAAAATTTCGTCATCATAGAGGATAAGAGATCCAGTTTCCTCATACGAGAATAATCCGATTCCATGGGATCCCCTCTCCGCCGCCGGGGACCGTGAAGCCGCTGGAAACGATCCGTTACCGGTTGTTCAGCCACGACCTCCTCCGTTAGAATTCTTAGAATTCCTCCATTGGGCATCGCATCCACGGCATTGAGGATGATGTTGATCATGACCTGAGAGAGTTGGGAATCATCTCCCTTAACCATGGGCAAGGGGTTCTGGAGATCGAGTCGGGTTTCAATATTCTTAAAGCCTTTTTGATAGGAGAGGAGAGAGAGTGTGCTCTCGATCACCTTATTCATATCCACTTCCTGAATTTCGATTTTGGAGGGTCTCGCAAAGTCCAGAAGTTCCCGGACGATGCGGTTGATTCTTTCGATTTCCTTTTCGATGCGCTTCAGATAATCCCTCGATTCCTCCCGATCGGTTCCTTCTTTCTCCAGAATGCTCGTATATCCGAGGATCGCTCCCAGGGGGTTACCGACTTCATGAGCGACTCCTGCCGCGAACCTTCCAATCGAAGCAAGTTTTTCGGTCCGGGTGAGTTCTTCCTGGGCTTGAACCAATTTTTTATTCGTCGATTCAAGGGACGTTAAATAATTTTCCAGACTTTCCTGATTTTCCCCCAATTTATCGAGCATTCGGTTAAACGAGCCGATGAGCTGTCCGATTTCATTCTTCGACGTCACCTCAATTTTTTGATTGAAATCCCCCTCACTGATCTTTTGGGTCAATCGAACCAGATCCTTCAACGGCTTGACCAGGACCCGGGAGAGCAGAAAACTTCCAAACACAATCAAGACGATGGCATCCAGAACGATGGTCGATAGAATAACTTTCTGGGATTCCAAAAGGGAAGCCATGACATCTTCCAGAGGAATCTCGACTTGGACCCCTCCTGAAATCCTTCCCCGGATCCAGAGAGGAGAAGAGAGAATGAGTTTCTTATATTGTGTTGAAAAAAAACTTCCTGATGTCTCAACGTCCTTATGAAGTTGACCCGACTGAATGGCCTTCTTCATCCGCTCACTCGAGGACCTTTGATTGACGAGTTCCTTATTTCTACTTGCGACGATCCGGAGTTCGGGATCCACAATCAATAATTCGTAAAGCGCCCTCTCCTTCATAAAAAGTCGGGCAAACTCCTGGACCTCCTGTTGAACTGCGGAATGGGTCAGAGAGACCTCCCTTCTCTCTCGCACGATGAAATCGATGATCGCCTGGAAATCCTGGACCACCCCCTCCCCATATCTCACCTTCTCGCGAAGGATATTTTTCTCGCTGACCTTGGAAATGCTAAACCCGATCAGCAAGATGGCGGCGAGCATCAGGAGAGAGATATTGATGATGACTTCCGCTCTCAGAGAAAGGTTTATCTTTTTAAAGAACCATGTCTGCTTCATCGTCGTTCCGCCCTCCGGGAGGGTTTCCCTCTACCCATCAAGGGAGTCCTAAGGGAAGATGAAAATGTTCATGACCATCACCTGTGGATAGAGAGATACCATTGGATGATCTCCTCTCCCAAGAAGAGGGAGAGGACCGCCCCCACTGATAGAAAGGGGCCGAAAGGGATGGCATATTTGAGATCCTTGCCTTTGATTGCGATGAAAATGATTCCGGTGACCGACCCGATAAAGGAGCTGAAAAGAATTGTCAGGATCACCGCCTTCCATCCCAAAAAGGCCCCGACCATCGCTAAGAGCTTTATATCCCCTCCCCCCATCCCCTCCCTCTTGAAGAACCACTGGTAAAGGGTGGCCACCAGAAAAAGGCTTCCCCCTCCGAGGAGCACCCCTGTTAGGGAATTACGGAACGTGAGGTGGGGAAGAACCAGGGAGGCAAGCAATCCGATTCCCACCCCAGGGAGACTGATCACATCAGGAATAATCTGATGGTAAAGGTCGATCACGGTGATGACGATCAACGCCGACAAAAATGAGAAATAAATAAAGTATCCCCATGAGAGGCCGAATTTCAAGAACAAAACGAGGGAGCCAAGGGCCGTACCTCCTTCGACGATGGGATACTGGATGGAAATGGGCGCGCGGCAGGAACGGCATTTCCCACGCAAGAAGAGGTAGCTGAACAGGGGAATGTTATCATAAAAACGGATCAACGTTTCACACTGAGGACAGTGGGACCTGGGGGTGATGATGGACTCCCCTTTGGGTAACCGACAGATGCAAACATTCAAGAAACTACCGATGAACGCTCCGAGAATCACCGAAATGGCTGTCAGCATCAATGATCTCCCCTTTGTGATCACCGTTATTTGTTATTCGTTATTTGTTATCCGTTCGCCAACTTTTGCTGCCTGTTTTCCGTTTCTTGCCTTATGCTCCATGCTCTTTGCTCTATGCTCAGTTACCGGTGGCATTCCAGATCTTGAACCATCCACCTCAGCTCTTCCCTTTTCAGTTTCGATTTTGAAGCAGCCTCAACCCCTTTCGTATAATAATCTTTTCCTTTCTCGATATCCTTCATGCAACTGATATAGACATTTCCAACTTCTTCATAAAGTTTAGGTATTCCCGGAGCGGTATCGATGGCTTTGACCCATTCTGAAACGGCCTTTTCGTACCGCCCCATTTCTTTATACAACATTCCCAATCGAAAGCGGATTTGAACGTCTTGAGGTTTTTTTGTCTGAAGGAATTTAAGGATCTCCTCTGATTTTCCATAATCCTTCTGTCGCTGATAGTGAAGGGCCAGGTTGATCTTGATGGTTTCATTGTCCGGATGAAGCATCAGGGCGGTCACCAGCTCTTTGAGCGCTTTTTCGGGATGTCCCAACCTTCCATAGACAATACCGAGATTGTTTCGAGATTGATAATCCATGGGAAGGATTTCGATTGCCTTTTCGAGATATCCGGCCGCCTTTTCGTCCATTGCCAACTCCATGTAAACCGCTCCCATGAGCGCGTTGGCCGTGTTGTTTTCAGGATATTTCTCTACCGCGTCAGACCATAGGGTGTAACTATTCTCCCAGACCTGATTTTGGTGAATCGTCATGAAGGAATAACCGCTCAATAATAATAAGAAGAGGACTCCCGAAAGTAACTTGAAAAACCTCTCAGAGAATCTTCGATCCACGACCCTGTAAAACCGGTCAAAACCAATTCCTAAAAGGAAACAGTACGAAAAAGAAGAAATAAAAACATAGCGGTCTGCCAGAATGGTGCTGATCGGGAGGAGGTTGAGATAAGGAAGCAATGTGACGAAGAAAAAGAAAAAAGAGAAGAAGATGATTTTCGTCTTCTTCAGTGACCAAAGGCTCATTCCGAAGAGCAAAAACGTGATCCCTATGAAAAGCAGGGTTTTCAGCCCAACAATCGGATTCGGAATCGGAAGGGTGTAAGCAGCGGAATAATTGATCGTAAGAAACAGAAGTTTGATATTGTAGAGGAAAATGTAAAAACTGACCAGAAGATTGTTGAAGAACGTACCTCCATGGTAGGCTTTGATTCCACCCGCATCCAGCATCACCTTGATCAATACGAATGCAAAAAGCAAGGAGAGGAGGAGCGATAGGAAGAAAAACCACCCATGGGTCTTTATGGAGTCGACCCATCTCTTCTGCTTTGAGGACATTTCATAGATGAGCAGGACGGCGGGAAATACAACGGCAGAAGGTTTGGAGAGAATGGCCAAGAGGAAGGAAAGAAGAACCACCCCAAAGAAGACGATCTTTTTCCGTCCCCCCACCTCTTTCGCTTTGAGATAAAGGTAAAAAGCAGAGAAGAAGAAAAAGCCCTGGAGACCCTCCTTGCGGGCGGCCAACCAGGTCACGGCCTCGACATGAACAGGGTGTGCGGCAAATAAAAGGGAGCCGAAAAGCCCTACACGGAAATGGGAATCGGGCGGAGGGTCGTTCCTCAAATGGAAAGAGAGCTTCTGGAGGGTCAGGAAGACCATGAGACACGTAAGGATGTAGAAAAGAATATTGGTGATGTGATAGCCAAGGGGGTTGAGTCCCCAGAAATAATGATCCACCGCATAGCTCAGCACCCGGACCGGCTGATAAGTCGAGCCTCTTACGTAGGTAAATATTTTGCAGACATTTTCCCACGCAAGGCTTCTGGTCTGCCAATTGGAATAGATCATCTGGTCATCCCAGTTGGTGAACTGGTTCGGGAAGGAGTTTAGATACAAACCAGTCGTCACAATTGCCAGCAGAAATACGGCAACGAGTTGCGATCTTTTTGAAATGGAAACTGTTTGGCCCACCTTCATCTGCAACATATCCGCCTTCATCGGTGAATCCGAATCTCTTCCAAAAAGGACCGGATGGGTTTCTGGATCAGGGGGTTCGTATTTCCTCTCCCCGCTCTATCCCCTCCCACCAATTTCCGATCTCTTGGATTGAACCAAACCAAGCATTTTTCTCTTTCAGGTAATGAAGCGTCCGAAGGTAAAGGTTCCACCAGTCCGCTTCAAGGATATAATTGGGATGCCAGAGGAGGGTCAGAACTCCTCCGACCTGTTCCACGGTCTCGGTAATTTGGGTGATGTACATGAACGCAGTCTCTTCATCCAGTCGCAATCCTTTCCCCTGACTCAGCATGGCACTGTCTTGGATAATCAGTGGGATCTCCAAGATGGGCATCTCTTCCTCGCAGCTCAAATCATAGAGATGCCACGGGTAACAGGTGCCGAACCGGAACCCTACATTGTCATTGAAACCCAGTGTCGAATCGTACTTAAACCCTGCCTGGTGATGGATGCGAGGAGTCGTCCGGACATCATAATGGAGGTAGTGTTGGCGGACGCTGACGACCTCATGGCCCAGAACCTTCTCCAGGGCTTCCTTTTGGCGTTTCATCTCATCGACGTCGTCAAAGGAAAACCAAGACGGATGGAGCCCAATTTCCCAGGACCGCCGATCGATCTCTTGGATCATTTCAGATACCGTCCCTTTTTGACGATCGAATAGGACCCAATCGCCCAGATCATATCGGCAATCGGATGGATGGGATCTTGTGATGTGGCGTATTCCGGGCCAGAAGAAAAACGTGGAGCGGACGTTGAGCTTCGCCTCCGCCTTCAACCACAACTCATAGCAGTGGAGAGGATCCTTCTTTCCGCCATACCTGTGCCAATCGAGTCCCAGGCCCAGAACGTTCTCGGTTTTTTTCAGGACCGAAGGATTTCCCTTGATCTGTGACCACCGCATCCTTCGTGCTTCCTCGAGGGAACGGAGCGATACTTCGTCCACATCGTGGGTGAGACAAACGGCAAAGGGTTTCCTATTTGGCCAGATCGGCTTTTTTCCGCCATTTCTCAGATAATGATGATCCACAATCGGGACGTAAAGGAGCCCCAGAGGGTTCAGCACATTAAACCCAAAGTCTGGAACAATGCGTTCCGGCGAAAAATCCGCCGGCAAACGATCCGCTTCGTAGCGGCCCTGAAGAAGCCTTTGAAAGTCAATCGAGGTGGTTCCGGGTTGTGTCATATTTCTCCGGTGCTCTTTCTTGTCATTACAACAATCAAACCATACTCGTTTTCATACCTCTTGAAGAGCCTAAGGGACCACAGCATTCCAGCCAAGGACCACGAGGAGGTTCCCAAACAGCCCTTGATGCAACTGAAGATCCTTCCCTTTCCTTCTCTGCGGTTCGTCCGGAAGGAAATGGGAAAGTGAGCGTATTTCCTCCCTGTCAAAACACGGATGTTCTTCTTGGCAATCTCGCTTGCGCCATAGACCTTCCGAATCGCGACATCTGCAGAGTCCCCACACATGGAGCGAAAGGCTTCCTCGCGAAAGAGAGAAATCAGGTCAGGGGGTGGCGTCGTCACCCAGACCTCGTCGAGCTCCTCCGCACTCCTCACATTAGGAGCATTGAAAATCATTTCCCCGCGGGTATCCAAACGTTGCAGGAATCCGGACAGAAATGTCTTTGGGTTCTCCACACACCCAATCAGGCCCAGGTGGAAGATTATATCGTAGCGCTCCCTGCTGGGATTGAGAGAATAGAACGGGCCAAAGGTTGAGGTCGCATAGTCGATCGCTTTCTGAGAAATATCGATGCCTTCGGCTCCGTGGCCGTGCGCCCTAAAGAAGGCCGTCATAACCCCGGTGGAGCACCCAATCTCCAAGATGGAAAGAGGCTTATTCTTCCCGCGGACAAAATCAATCACCTCAGCGTACTTATACCCTGCCTTTCTCAGGTAGCGCTCACATCGATCGAGGTGACCTGCCCGCAGAAATTTTTTCACTTTTCCGGCCATATCATAATGGTACCCGTAGCTCGATCCGGAGACTCCGTGCAAGATCTCGTAATAATTTACTCCCGGATCTCTGAAGGTAAACCTTGACCCGCAATTCAGACAGCTGAAGATCGCAAATTCCCAGTCTACGTCCTGGTAGGGTCTGAGCGTACTCATGTATTCGACTCGGTCGGATTCACAAACGTTACAGATCGTCATCCCTCTTTTTTGATGGCTCCTTTGAACGATTCCTCATGTTCATGCTGTTCACGTATGTCTTCTTATCCAATCTGCCAAAAGGTTAAAAGCCAATTCCACCCTCTCGACATTCTCCTTTTGCTTTTCCCTGAGCAGAGGGGTGAAATCCTGATGGCGATAGGCTTCGATTTTCTCAACCCCAAAGGCCGCGATCTCTTCGGGCGACCGGTCCCGCGAGTCAATGGCCATGGACGAAATGCCATAATAGTCCATGATGTCCTGATATTTGATATTCCAGCCGATGGCGACCACGGGGGTGGCCGTGGACACAGCCGCGACGATGGCGTGGTAACGGGAGAAAACGCCACCTTTCGATTTCGAAATAAGTCCCTTGGCCTGCCAGACATCCAAGTCGTCTTCGACAATCCTGCACCGTGAACAGTCCGTACCGCCTTCGTCGAGAAGCCGGATCACTTTTCTACAGACCTCTCGATCACATTGCCTTTTGTCATCTGAGTACATGTGGGGGAGGAAGAGAAGGGTTTCTCCCCGGGTGAGTTGCTTGCGGGCAATAAGATAGAAAGACCGGACATGGTCCTCTCCTGTGCCTCCATGCGGACACGAAGGCAGCTGATGGATCACGGAGCTCGGAGATAAGACAAGGTACCCTCGCTCAAGCAGACCGAGTCTCTGGAGATACGCCGACGTCCATTTTTCATCGGCTGCCGGAAGTAAGATGGCAATATCGGGGAAGTCATAAACCTTTTGAGGATCGGCAACGATCTTTCGGCAGTGTTGGGCGGATTCCCTTCCCCGGGCGGGGATGAAATCGACATACTCAAAATCCCTTCGAGCAAAGTAACGGACCTTCCAATCATCGAAGGGGCCAAAGGATTGGACGAAGTGGGCGAAAGGTTTGTTATGCTTTTTCGCATAGTGCAAATCGGAATAGGATAGCGGACCCTCAAAAAACCCTTTCATCCCATCGCCCACGTAGGAAACTCCCCTCATGCTGACGATCACATCACTCTCCCGATAGGCCTGCATGAATCGCTCATGGATCCCTTCATAGTCCAACAGGGCTTTTGGGACGGAGGGCTTCCTCATTCTCCTGTAAACCTTTCTGCTCCATTTAAGGATGGGATGGGTGTTAAGAAGAAAAGACACAACGTTATCCCCTTCGACGATTTCCAGGCCATAATGGGTAGCCCACTTCCTCTCCAGAGGATAGGAAATCGCGTCGACGGCGAATAGAAATTCGGCCCCAGGCATTCTCAAGGTGAGTTGATCCACCAGCGTCAGGGCCATTGCCGGCCCACCCAGGTTTTGGCTGAGACAGAGCCCGGTCACCAGAATCTTCATCGGGAGACCCCTGAGATCATCCTCTTATCCCTCCCATAAGAAGCCCCCTTGCCTCCAGGAGGATGTAAAGCCATTTCGCCAGCCGGAATTTTTCCTCCCGGAGCAGCCTCTTAACAATTCTGATCTTCATGAGATCCTTAGGACCGAGCGCATGGGTGACGAGATCCGGCGGATGATCCGTCCTTTTCCGATGGGGGGAATAATAATGTCCCTTTAAAATCACTCGCCCCATCCCTTCGCCCAGGGCTCCGAGGGCATATCGGGCACTTTGCGCTTCGATAACCTCCTCCAACGTGCCGTCTTCAAAATGGAAGGCCCTGAGTTCAGCGATCATCTTCTCGCCAAGGTCGGTTCGGCTGATGATCATATTGGTCCCCAATGAATCCGCCTCATAACGTTTTTGCCATGCGTCGCCCACCACCAGATCAGCACAATAGCCCAAATGGTCAACGCAGTAGAGACACCCGGTTTGAACAAGGACCTGGTCAAAACAGAGCCAATTGTTAATCTTGTCCCTCAGGTTTCTGGGACGAATCGCTTCGACCACGATCTCTCTCGAACCATTCCTCAAACGAGTCTTTCGATATCTACCCCCCTCTCGGTAGGTGACTTCGGAGAGGGGGAACCCATTATAGAAAGCGAAGGCCTGAATGTTCTTACGGTCAAAGGTGTACCCACACATGAGAGCCACCTTTCCATAAATTCTCTTTCTAAGGGATGCTTTTTTTTCCCTCCTGAGGAAGAGTTCGACCCCTGTCACTTGGCATGGTAAGCCGACAAGCAGGTACCTCCCCGTGTTCTCCTGGATGAGACGGATGGCCCGCTCATAGTTGATGTTGTGATAGATGGAGTTGTGCATCTCCTCCACATTCGTAACGATCTGCGGGGAGTAATCGAGGCCCCGTTCGTGAGCGAGGGAGATCACCCCCTGGATCTCTTGCCTCGCGAGTAGCGTCCTGCTCAACTCCCTCACAAACCCACCGGAACTCGATCGATAGCGGAGAGACGGATCCTTGGCGTATCCATTGTAGACGTGCTGAATTCTCCCGAGCAGTCCGTTTTCATGACTGCCTGCCAATTCGACATAATCAATATCAAAGTGGGGGCAGACGGCCAGGCACTCTGGGCGGTCAGAGCAACTCTGGCAAATGGCGGAGTCCTTAACAAAAGCATCCCATTTTCCTCTCCCAGCGTTGAACCTGAGCTCGATGTTCTCGTGGAAGCAGCCATGGACACAAGCACCACAGCTGATGCACAGGTCGTTGTCCACGATAATCCTTATCCCCTTCGCTTTTACGGTCATCCTCCCCACGGTTTCGTTCAGCCAGTCACCTCTTCCCTGTCCGCCTCCTAACCCATCGGGTGAGGCTACGGGAAAATAGACTTCAATGTCATGGAAATGGTCCTTTTCACGAAACAGAACGATCGATTTGCCCTTCGTACCAGGGACGCCCGTTGTTCTTCGGTCAGGAAGAAGAACCAGGCAACGCACACGTAAAGGAACGCGGACAAAGACAAGGCTGTCAACAATAGGGCAGGTCCATCACCCACGGATGCAAGGAGCATAGGAGAAAGGCAGATCCCGGCCAACCCGAGATGCTTGGTCCAAGCCCAAAACGCCCGAGGAAGCGGGATGGAGGTCGTTTTAAAGATCCATCCCAGGAGGAACATATATCCGATGGCACTTCCGATCGAATAGGCCAGAAGGGTTACGGAGGCACGCGTTGACAGGATAAATAAGCAGAGCACGAGGGGGCCTATCCGAAACAGAAAAAGCAGGGCGTTTCCCAAAACGATTTTAGGCAACTGGTTTAAGATATTAAAGATGAATCCAACACCAATCTGAGTTTGAATGGCATTGAGCAAGACCATGGGCAGAAGAAGTAAAATGTAAAGCGACACTCCGTTCCATTTCGGGCCAAGGAGGATCGGTAACACAAATTCAGCCGCGGACGCGATGAAAAGTGTTGGGAAAATGGTCAATTGGCAACTGTAAACAAATGTCTGCCAGGTGATCTGTTTCAGTCCGCGTCCTTCGCGATATTCCTTGGCCGCCTTTGGATAGAATACCTGTCCGAGGGCTTGACCGGAGAACATCGCAGGCATCGTGATGATATTTCTTGCCATAACAAAGAGGCCAACAATGCTCTCCGGATACCTCATGCTCAACAGAGCCGGAGGAAGCTGGACATTCCCTGTGTTCAAAATGTTGCAGGGGAAATTGAATCGGATAAAGGTGCGGCCTTTCCAGATCTCCTGGATCACATCCGCTTTCCACAGGGCGCAGGCCACGGCGCGATTTGCCGTTGCGGCTTTGAGGAAAATCCCCAGACGGGTCGCGAAAGCGATGAAGGAGGCGATGATCAGGGACCGATGGTCGCTGTAGATCCAAAAATACACCAAAAACAGGGCGCCATAGTTCGAAACGGTGGAGCCGATGTCCGCAAGGGCGATATATCTGAACTCCCCCAGGTAGGCCACATAGTTCTGCATGGCAATGCTGATGATCATCAAAGGTACAAGAAAAGGGATCATCCAAACGAGGGCGCTCACCACATGGGATGAATAGTACGTCAGCAGGTGGGACCGGGTCGCGCAAAAGAGACCAAAAAGCACGAGACCACTCACGATAGCGAGCAGGGACGTTCCCAGGGTCCTCGCAAGCGCTTGTTCCTTCGACTGAGCGATGGCAATCGAGCCTTCGAGGGACAGACCTCCCGCAACCGCACACAGCGCACAAATGGATAACGCAATGTTGTAAATCCCGTAATCCGTCGGACCGAGAAGCCAGGCCACAAGAGGGATCATCGCGGTCGACAATACCCTTTGAACCGTCATCCCGAATAGGACTGTTGCTGAATCCTTTACAAAAGCCATTTTGGGTCTTACCGTCGGGGTTCTTCCTGCCGGAAGACTATGCGGCACCTTTCGCTAAATTCCGGTTTCCGTCAAGAAAGATTCTGAACCAAAGCTCCAAGTTTACCCACCGCCACACCGTTGAACTGATGTTGACCTTTTCTGAGCAATGGTGCTCGAAAGCCTCCTGAACTTTCTTGATATCAACGTAGCCTCTTTCCGCAAAGCTCTTTGAAGTGATCACCTCCTGGATGGGATCTCTGAGGATTGTTCGAGTCCATATCGCCTCTGGGGTAGCAAATCCCATTTTGTCTTTGCGCGTCCGGACACCTTCAGGTAGCACCCCCTTCATGGCATCCCGGAGGATGACTTTGGTCGTCCCATCTTGAACGATCTTATCCATAGGCAGGGAGAAGACGAACTCGGCCAGTCTGTAATCCAGAAACGGAACTCGCGCCTCGATGGAGTGGGCCATCGAATTGCGGTCTTCGTAGTGAAGGAGCCCCGGGAGGATAAAATGCATCAGAGACTGGTAGAGGTGATCGTAGAAAACATTCTTAAATTTTCT
>Ga0214473_10007566_pt1 | contig 12876 bp, 16 predicted proteins | sample RVTome_7_FD_203509 | JGI IMG/M metagenome (GOLD analysis project Ga0214473, IMG submission 203509) | Soil microbial communities from uranium-contaminated site in the Upper Colorado River Basin, Wyoming, United States - RVT98D197 | ecosystem: Environmental > Terrestrial > Soil > Contaminated >...
CCGTCGGGCGGGACCAGCTGCCGCACCTCGAGCTCACGCGCAAGATCGCGCGCCGCTTCAACCAGCATTTCTGTACGGACGACCGGCCGGTGTTTCCGGAGCCGGAGGCGCTGCTCTCGAGCGCGCCGAAGATCCTCGGCCTCGACGGCTCGCAGAAGATGAGCAAGAGCCGGAACAACGCCGTCGTGCTGCGCGCGACGGCAGACGAGACGGCGGCCCTCGTGAAGAAGGCGAAGACCGACACCGACCGCCACATCACCTACGATCCGGCGCAGCGACCCGAGGTGGCGAACCTGCTGCTGCTGGCGTCGCTGTGTACCGGGGACGCGCCCGGGGCCATCGCGCAACGGATCGGCGACGGCGGCAGCGGAGCACTGAAGAAGGTCGTCACCGACGCCCTGAACGACACCCTGGCGCCCATCCGGGCCCGCCGCACCCAGCTTGCGGGTCACGCGGCGGACGTCATCCGCGACACGCTCCGCCCGGGCATCGCCACCGCCAATCGCGTGGCCGACGCGACGCTGGCCGAAGTGCGCGACGCGATGAAGATGGGATATGGACTCTAGTGCGTAGTGTCCGGCTTCAGCCGGACTAGAGCAAGAGCCGCAGCAGGAACGCCGCCGGCGGCTCGATCACCGTCCAGAGAATCCCTGTCAGCATCAGCGCGTAGAGGATCACGAAGCCGTAGGGACGCAGCAGCCGGTCATACGTGTCGGCCATCGAGCCGGTGAGCAGACCCGCCAGAACATTGCCTCCGTCGAGCGGCGGAATCGGCACCATGTTGAACAGGGCCAGCAGGACGTTCACCACGACCGCCGTCTGCAGCAGGTATTCCATCCGGGCGGCCAGCGGACCCGCGATCGCGTCTCCCGACGCTTCGGCCGGCGCGATGACCACCAGCGCGACCGATGCGATCGCCGCCAGCACCAGATTGCTCGCCGGCCCGGCGGCCGCAATCCACATGAACTTCTGGCGCCAGTGCGGGCGCAGCTGCGCGGGGTTCACCGGCACCGGCTTCGCCCACCCGATCAGCGGCAGGTTCGTGGCCATGGCGATCAGCGGGAACAGAATCGTGCCGATCGGATCGACGTGCACCGCGGGGTTGAGGGAGAGCCGCCCGAGGAGGCGTGCGGTCGAATCACCCAGCCGATCCGCCGACCAGGCGTGGGCCGCCTCGTGCACCGTCAGCGACATCACGAGGACGATGAACCCCGTGAGAAGCTGCGTGAGATCGATCCCGAACAACTACGGGACCTGGCTCGTGAGCGGCCTGGCTTTTTCGACGACGAAGCTTGCGATCGCCTTGACGGCTGTCGTGCCCAGGTTCATCCCCTCGTGCACTTTCCCTGCTTCCACGAAGAGCGTCTCGCCCGCCTTGTACGTCGCCCGCATCCGGCCATCATGGTCCAGCGTCAGCGCGCCCTCGAGGACGTACACGATCGCGGTGCCCGGATGCGTGTGGCGCCCTTCGCGTCCGCCGGCCGGAATCGTCACGGCCACCATGAGGTTCTGGTAGCCCGGCATCGCCACATCCTGCTGCAGCAGTACCTTGCGTTCGACCTGTGGCTGCTGCGCGTCTATCCCGACGGCCGCAACCATTGCGAGCGCCAGCGCCGCGAGCCACGTCTGCCGATGGTTGAAGGAGATTGTCTGCATAGGGCCGACAGCGTACCACAGGCCCACGCTCCAACCGGTGCCTCAGGGACCGGGCTCCGCCGATCCAGTGGCGGCCGCGATCGCCTTCGACAGCGACCCCATCGAGAATGGCTTGCGCAGAAAGGCCCCTGGACGAATCGACGCGGGTGGCGGAGCGGCGCCGGACATGAGCGCGACATGCGTCCTCGGCGCAAGTGTCCTGACGGCGTGGGCGGTTGCCACCCCCGTGATCCCAGGCAGGTGCACATCCGCCAGTACGAGTTCCACTCGCAGCCCGTTGCTCGCTGCCCGCACGGCCTCTTCTCCGCTGCCGAACGCGACCACCTCCCAGCCGAGCACTTCGAGCTGCCGTCGAATCACATCGCGCGCGGATGCGTCGTCCTCGACGAGCATCGCACGGCGCCTTGGGGGCGTCATGGCCGACGACGATGGCATGGCCCAGACAATCAAGTCAACCTATACTTCCTATCTTAGCGATGTATACGGGGTTTATCCCCATGAAGCGCGTCGCCATACTGCCCTTCGGAGGTGTCGCGAGTGACAGACCTTCGCGGGCGTCTTGGCGTCCGCTTGAGGCAGCTTCGACTGGCGCGGCGATTGACCCAGGAACAGCTCGCGGAACGAGCTGGCCTGAGCTTCAAATTCTTGGGAGAGGTCGAACGCGGCCGGGGCAATCCGACGCTGACGACCCTCGGAGCTTTGAGCGACGCGCTCGGCGTTCCGCTCGTCGATCTGATCGCGCTCGACGTGGATCGGCCGCGCCTGACGCCCCGTCAGGCCACACAGGTCCGCGAGGCTCTCGCCTCGCTCGAAAATCTCGTGGAATGGGCCGCTCCCCCACCCACCCGGAAGCCCGGGACCAAAGGGCAGAAGTAGCGGCCCTGTGGAGACCGCTAGCGCTTCGCGATGCGGAGCGGCGCCGGCAGCCGCGCCAGAATCAACGACACCGCCGCATCGACATCCCGCTCCATCTGCGACTGGCTCTCCAGCACGCCCTGGATGCTGCGCTCGGCCCATCCGCGCCAGACGAGCCTGCTGGTGCCGGCATCGACCAGGTCCAGCGTGAGCGTGCCGGCATCGAACACCGACGGCCGGCAGTCTTCACACAGGCCGTATTTCTCGTCGGCGCCGGCGGTATCCACGCGCTGCGTGACGCTCGCGTGGTAGTGCACCACCACGTCCGCCATCCCCGCCTCGACCCGCTCGATGCCACGGTTCATGAGCTCGCGCTCCACCGCCGCCTTGAGGTAGCGCTGGAAGAACTCGTTGTTGTCGAGGCGCGGGTCGCCGGTAGCCAGATGGTCGGCCGGCGCCCATTCGAAGGTGCGCACCACCGACATGTCGAAGCCGCGCTCAACGAACGATCCGATGTTGATGGCGGCGCAGGCGGCCACGAGCGCCGCCGTGAGGAACAGTGCAGCAAGCGGTATCAGTCGACGGGGGGTCATCAGTTTGCTCCCAGTTGAGCGGACGGAAGTTCCTCGAGCATGCGCGCCACCGCCTGGTCGATCCGCGTTTCCATGCGGTCGCGGTTGTTCAGGATGTCGACGACGCCGTGCTGCGCCCACCCGCGCCAGATCAGCTTGTTGGTGCGCGAGTCGACGACGTCGATGACAAGCGTGCCGGTTTCGGACTCAATCGTCCGGACGCGGCAGTCGCCGTCGTAGCAGTACCCGCGCTCGCTATCGAGGCGGTTGATGTCGATCCGCGGCGTGATGGCCGCATGGTAGTGGATGAGGAGATCCGGCATGCCGCGCTCGGCGAGACGGTACCCCTTGCCCGCCATCGCGGTTTCGATCGCCCCTTCGAAGTGATCCAGGAAGAACGGATCGTCATCGAGCCGGGGGTCGCCGGTCGGGAGCGCGTCGGCCGGCCCCCAGTCGTACGTCCGGAACTGCGTGAAGTCGGTTCCCCGCTCCACGTACGAGCTGACGTTCATGGTCGTCGCGCATCCCGCGGCGGTGACCGCGGCAGCGACAAGACAGACGCAGGCGAGTCGGCGCATGGGTGTTTCCTCCGAGTGTGTGAGCTGCGGCCACCGGGCCGCCAGGGTCATGCCGCCGCCCGCAGATCGCCGGCAGCGGCGTGGTCCACGACCGCCCAGCCCGCGTCGCGCAACGCGCGCGCGAGTGCGGCGTGGCGCTCCATCGCGGTGACGGCATTGCCAAACCGCTCGACAACGCTTGCCGAGACATTCCAGTGCGGAATCAGGCTGACGTCGAAGGTGTGCCGCGCCCTGGCGTCGAGCTCGCACGTCAGCATGCGTCCGTTGCGGATGAAGACCCAGCGCAGCATCGGGCGCGCGGCGCCGCTCGTCAGGAATCGCTTGGAGGTCGTGGTCATGCTGGACCATGAGGCAACGGCAGTGCCACCCGCCGCGGCCCCGCCACGCGCGAAAGGCTCAGGATTTCTTCGCAATGCGGGAGCATCGCTCGCGCCATCGCGCGGCGGGCCCGGGATTCTTCCGGCGGGCGCGGGATTTTCCCCACCGCGCTGCGCCACCCCGCCGCCGCTGCCGGCACACACCGCCGCTTTGGCCCGAATTCGTGCGCCGCGCGGGCGGCGCCTCCCTGGTACGCCGTCTGCTCTCAGGCTTCCGACACCATCTCTCTGGAGGCCGCATGTTCACTCGCATTCTCGTGCCTACCGACTTCAGCGCACCGTCGGACGTCGCCCTCGAATACGCCCGCGGCATGGCGCGGGTCTTCGGCGCCTCGCTCCACGTCCTTCATGTCATCGAGGACGCGACGCTCGAGGGAGGCCTCGGTCCGGAGACGTTCGTGCCCCCGACGCCGGAAACGCGTACGGCGCGGATGCAGGAGGCGCTCGAGCGTCTCTCGCATCGCATCACGGCGGACGACCGCGTCGCCCTTCGCGCGAAGAGCGAGGTGATCTTCGGGAAGTCGTCGCAGGCGATCGTCGACTACGCGTCGGACAACGGTTTCGACCTGATTGTGATGGGCACGCACGGCCGGACCGGCATCGCGCACCTGCTGATCGGCAGCGTGGCAGAGCTCGTGGTCCGCAGCGCGACGTGCCCGGTGATGACGATTCACGAGGGGCAGGTGAAAGCCGACGTGCGGCTCCGCGTCGCCGCATGGCGCGCCGTGACGGCGTGATGGCTCGGGTTACGACCCCTTGGTCGCCTGGAGGCCGAACTTCTCGATGCGGTAGCGCACTTGATCGCGATTGATCCCGAGCAGGCCGGCCGCCTGCGTCTGGTTGCCGCCCGCACGCTCGAGCGCCTGGAGCAACAGCTGCCGCTCGAGCTCCTCGAGGTTGACGCCTTCGGCGGGCAGCTTGAATCCGGCGGTGGCGACCGTCCGGGTGAGCGTCGTGAAATCGTCCGGTTCCAGCGTGTCGCGGTCGATGAGCAGCATCGCCCGCTCGATCGCGTTCTTGAGCTCCCGGACGTTGCCGGGCCACTGGTACTGATCCAGCGCCTTCGCGGCGGCAGCGGACACGCCACGGACCTTCTTGCGGAATTCGCGATTGAACCGATCGATGTAGTAGGCGGACAGCAGGCCCACGTCGCCGCGCCGCTCGCGAAGCGGCGGCAGCAGCACGGGCATCACCTGCAGCCGGTAAAACAGGTCTTCGCGAAACTTCCCGGCCTTCACCTCCTCCTCGAGGTTCCGGTTGGTGGCGGCGACGACGCGGACATTGACGCGGATATCGGAGAGCCCGCCGACGCGCTTGAACGCCTTTTCCTCGAGGAAGCGCAGCAATTTCGACTGGAGCCCGGCCGTCATCTCGCCGATTTCGTCGAGAAAGACCGTCCCGCCGCCGGCGGTCTCGAAGAGACCGCGCTTCTGCTGGCGGGCGTCGGTGAACGCGCCGCGCTCGTGCCCGAACAGCTCGCTCTCGAGGAGCTGCTCCGGCAGCGCCGAGCAGGTGATGTTGACGAACGCCTTCGTGGCACGATCGCTGTTGTAGTGGATCGCCTTGGCCGCCAGGTCCTTGCCGGTGCCCGTCTCGCCGGTCAGCAGGACGGTCGACGCCGGACTCGCGGCAATCCGGGCGAGGAGCGACTTGACCTGCTGCATGGCCGGCGACCCGCCGATGATCGAGTCCAGGCCGAACTCGCGCCCCTGGCTGCTCCGGAGATTGCGGACCTCGCGGCGCAGCTGGCTGGTCTCGAGCGCCTTCTCGACCAGCAGCGCGACCTCGTCGAGGTTGAACGGCTTGTTGACGTAGTGGAACGCCCCGAGCTTCATCGCTTCCACCGCGTTCTCGATTGTCGAGAAGGCCGTCATGAGGATGACCAGGATATCGGGATGCTGATCTTTGATGAACTTGAGGACCGACAGCCCGTCGCCGTCGGGCAGCTTGAAATCGAGCAGCACGAGATCCACCTCAGGCCCGATCTGCGCCCGCGCCTCGGCCACGGTGCCCGCCTCGAGGATGTCGTAGCCCTCCTTGCTGAGACGCTCCCGGAGCGACCAGCGCAGGAGCGCCTCGTCATCGACAATAAGTAATGTGGCTGAAGGCATGAAACCGGACCCCAGTATACCGACGGGCATGGCGGACGAACGAATCGAGCGGCCGGAGTCGTCCTCACACGTCGAGCAGCAGCTCGCGGATATCAAGCGGGCCATCGATCATGCGGCGATCGTGGCGACCACCGACGTGGCCGGCCGCATCACCGACGTGAACGACAAATTCTGCGAGATTTCGAAGTACTCGCGGGAGGAGCTGATCGGCCAGGACCACCGCATCATCAACTCGGGCTACCACTCGAAGCTGTTCATGCGCGACCTGTGGCGGACGATTGCCTCGGGCAGGGTGTGGCATGGCGAGATCCGCAATCGCGCGAAGGACGGCAGCCTGTATTGGGTGGACACCACGATCGTGCCCTTCCTCGACGACCGGGGCAAACCGTATCAATACATCGCGATCCGGGCGGAGGTGACGGCGCGGAAAGCCGCCGAGCAGCGCCTCGCGCAGCAGGCGGCCCTCGCCCGCCTCGGCCAGATGGCGGCGGTCGTGGCGCACGAAGTCCGCAACCCGCTGGCGGGCATCAAGGGCGCCATCCAGGTGCTCCTGTCGCGGCGGGCGGCGGACGACCCGGAGGCGCCGGTCATGCGGGACGTCGTCGGACGGATCGACTCGCTCAGCGACCTGATCAACGATCTCATGGTCTTTGCGCGGCCGCGGCCTCCGCAGGCGAGCACCTTCAGCCTCCGGCCCGTCATCGCCGACGCCATCAACATGTGCCGCCGTGATCCGGCCGCCGCGGACGTCGAGATCACGGTCGACGGCGTCGATCCCACGCTGGCCGCCGACGCGGACCTGATCCGCGCGACCGTGCTGAACCTGCTGCTCAACGCCGCGCAGGCGATGGGCGGACGCGGCCGCATTGCCATCGCGGTCGCCGAGCACGACCGACAGTGCCGTGTGGAGGTGCGCGACGGCGGGCCGGGTGTCCCGATCGAGCTGCGGGACCGCATCTTCGAGCCGTTCTTCACGACCAAGTCCCGCGGCGGCGGGCTCGGACTGCCGATCGCCCGCCGCACGGCGGAACTGCACGGCGGGACGCTGACCTTGCAGCCGGCGCCTGATGGAGGCGCGGTGTTTGTGCTGACGCTGCCGTTACACGCCTTGCCGGAGCCCTTCCGCCCCTAGAACGCCCCGCCGACAAACGGGAGCATCCGTCCCCAGTAGAGCACCATGAGCCAGGACGAGAGCGAGACGGCGCCGATCGCTTTCATCGACCAGGGAGTCGGCGCGTCGGCCTCCATGCCAAACGCCCTGGCGCGCTGCGTGAGCTCGAAGGCCAGCATGTTGGCGCCGGCCACGAGCAGGAACAGCACCTTGAACCACCACGACACGTTGCCGAGGTACTGCTCGGGCGTCCCGGCCAGGAACATCAGACCCGTGATGAGGTTGAGGACGAACCCGAGGGCCGCCCAGCGAACCAGCCGGTGCAGCGATTCGATCGACACACCCTTCATGAAGCCCATCAACCGCACGTCGAGCGGCGCGATGACGCCGATGAGCAGCGCCAGCCCGATGAAGTGGACCGACTCACTGATCGGCCATGCCCATCGGGTCCTGTTCATCAGGTCGGCCACCGGTGTGGCCTTGAGGTACTGAATCAGCGATTCGTCGAACGTCGTGGCGGCCCACCACGCGTCAAGCAGGTGCTGGATTGCGTCGATCATGTCCGTCCCTTCAGAGATAGGCCATCAAGCGGCCGGTGACGATGGCTGCGGTCCAGACGACGAGCGACACGATCGCCCACTGCCGCGCGCCGGCCGTGATCCGCGGCGCCGTGCCGCCGCTGTAGACACTGCGCCGGAGGAACAGCACCGCGCCGGCGCCGAGGACGACGAGACCGAGCTTCAGCATGAACACGGCCGCGATGCCCTTGGTCGTCGCCACGGTGGCGAACAACATGGCGCCGGTCACGGCATTGATCCAGAAGCCGACCCACATCGCCCGGAAGAACGGCTGGATACGCGCCAGCGGCACGCCGTTCGCGAAGCCCAGCACGCGCAGATCGAACGCCGCGTTAATCCCGACCAGGATGGCCAAGCCGACCGTGTGCAGCGTCAGGACGGTCGGGTACGCCCAGATGCTGGTCGACTCGCGCAGCCAGGTGGAAAAGGCGCTCTCTTCGAGCGCCAACAGCAGCTCCATCATCAGCATCCCCTCTCAGGCAATGGCAGCCTCTTCATGGGCGGCCGGTTCTCCGCCCGGCCGCAACGTGGGCTTCACGAGCCCGAACTTCTCGATCCGGTAGCGCACCTGATCGCGATTGATTCCCAGGAGGTGCCCCGCGTGCGTCTGGTTGCCGCGGGCGCGCTCGAGCGCCTGGACGAGGAGATCCTTCTCGACCTGTTCGAGCACCAGGCCGCCGGGCGGCAGCTGGAACTGCTGGCCGCCATGGACCGGCCGCGCCAGCGACGCGAAGTCATCGGGCTTGAGCCACTCGCGGTCCATCAGCAGCATCGCCCGCTCGATGGCGTTGCGCAGCTCGCGGACGTTGCCCGGCCAGCGATAACGCTCGAGCAGGGCGATCCCCTCGGGCGTCACGCCCTGGACGCGCTTGCGGAACTCGCGGTTGTACCGGTCGATGTAATACGCGACCAGCAGCGGAATATCGCCCGCCCGGTCGCGCAGGGGTGGCAGCGTGATCGGCATGACCTGAAGCCTGTAGAAGAGGTCTTCGCGGAACGTTCCCGCCCGGACCTCGATCTCCAGGTTGCGATTGGTCGCGGCGATGACGCGGACATCGACGCGGATGTCGGTCAGTCCGCCAATCCGCTTGAACGTCTTGTCTTCGAGGAACCGCAGCAGCTTGGCCTGCAGGCCGGGCGTCATTTCGCCGACCTCGTCCAGGAACACGGTCCCGCCGTCGGCCGTCTCGAGAAGGCCGCGCTTCTGCTGGCGCGCGTCGGTGAACGCGCCCCGCTCGTGTCCGAACAGCTCGCTTTCGAGCAACTGCTCCGGCAGCGCCGACGCGGTGATGTTCACGAACGGTTTGGCCGCACGATCGCTGTTGAAATGAATGGCCTTGGCGGCCAGGTCCTTGCCCGTCCCGGTCTCACCGGTCAGGAGCACCGTGGAGGCGGGGCTCGACGCGATGCGCGCCATGAGCGCCTTCGCCTCCGCCATGGCGGGCGATGCCCCGACGATGGAATCGAACCCGTACTCGCGCCCCGCGCTGGTCCGCAGCGACCGCACTTCGCGGCGCAGACGGCTGGTCTCGAGCGCCTTCTCGGCAATCAGCGCGACTTCATCGAGGTTGAACGGCTTGTTCACGTAGTGATACGCGCCCAGACGCATCGCCTCGACGGCGTTCTGCACCGTGGAGTAGGCGGTCATCAGGATGACGGGCGTGTCGGGCCACTGCGCCTTGATCGTGCGGAGTACCGTAAGTCCGTCGCCGTCCGGCAGCCGGAAATCGAGCAGCACTAGATCGATCTCCCCCGACATCCTGTCGAGCGCGCCGGCCGCCGTCCCCGACTCGACGATCGCGTACCCGCTGGCCGTCAGCCGCTCCTTCAGCGACCAGCGAACCAGATCCTCGTCATCAACAATCAGCAGATTGGCGGTGTTCATCTCATCGTCCTCTGTGGGAAATATTCCGAGTCGCGTGCGAAACATCCCCCACTGAAGTGGCGTTTCTCCGTGATATCCGGGCAAAGAGCAACTTCCGGGCCGCGCGCGCACGGTTGGGACTTTGCACGGAACGACGACATGATTCCGCCACGAACGATCCTCGCGCCTGTCGACTTTTCGGAGCCGTCGCGGACCGCGCTGGCCGCCGCGGCACGTCTTGCGCTCCACACCGGTGCTGCGCTGCACGTCGTCTTCGCGGAGCACCCTCTTCTTGCCGAAGCCGCGCGGCAGGCGCACATCGACCTTGCTGCGGACACGACCACCGAACTGGACCGGTTCATTGCGGCCACTCCGCCCGCGGCGTCGGCAGCAGCCGGCCGCCACGTCGCGACGGGCAGTCCGGTCGACGTCATCGTCGCGGCCGCGCGTGAGCTGAAGGCCGATCTGATTGTCGTCGGCAGCCACGGCATGACGGGGACCGCGCGGCTGGTTTTCGGATCGACGACCGAGGGAGTGCTGCGGCGGGCGTCTGTCTCGATCCTCGTCACACCGGCCGCGTGGAGCGCAGCAGCCTGCACGGCGAACGACCTGCTGGACGCGGGGCCGATCATCGCCGCGATAGATTTCTCACCGGAGTCGATTGCCGCTGCGAACGCGGCCTGCGGGCTCGCGTCAGCCCTCGGGACGACGGTCACCCTGCTCCACGTCGTCGCCGCCATTGCCGTTCCCGGGCGCTATCAGCCGCACGCGGGCGATCTCCTGCGCAATCGGGAAACAGAGGCGCGCAGCCAGCTTGAATCACTCAGGCAGACGCTGTCCTCGTCGGTCCACGTGACCACGATCGTCGAGACGGGTGACGTGCCGGCGGTACTGGCGGCTGCGGCGGCTGGAGCCTCCACCGGCGGACGGCCGATACTCATGCTGGGCCGCACGCCGCCGGGCCAGCGGGACGGGGCGCCCGGCGCCATCGCCTATCGAGTGCTGATGCTCTCTCAGTCGCCCGTGCTGGTACACGTGGCCGGCTAGGCCCCGCGGGAGACGCCGTCCGTGTCGCGCATGAACAGCTGCGGCGCCAGCGCGGTCGTCAGCAGCACAAGCACCCAGGTGCGCCCGTTGATGATGTTGTAGTCCTCGACAAGGACCGCCCACGGCGTCCCGAAGACGTAGTGCCCCGCCAGAAACTCGAAGGCGACGGTCAATGCGAGCCAGAAGGCGCCGATCGTCCACGCTTCGCCCGGAGTCGCCGGATCAATCCACTTCATCGTCGCCCGCGCCACGAGGATGATGACTATGCAGAGCACCACCGTGCTCAGGGCATGAGCGGCGTCATCTCCCGCCAGTGGCAGCAGGAGGCTTTCCCGGAGTGCCCCGTTCACCATGGCGGCCCCGAGGAGAATGAGCCAGACGGCACACGCGCGCCCGATCATCGTGTGTCCACCATCCACGCGACGAGTGCTCCCGCCCCGTACGCCGCGATCGCCACCACGGCGCCCAGCAGCAGCATTTCGAGTCCGGACTTCCACCACCGATCGCGGGTGACCGCGGCACGCGCGATGCCAACGCCGAACAGGGCGCTCATCGTGACCGACGCCGACCAGGCCAGTCGTCCCTCCTCCGCCACCGGCGCCATGTACGGAAGCAACGGCAGCGTGCCCGCGACGACGAAGGCGATCAGCGTGGCGGCGCCGTGCTTCCAGGGGTAGGCCTCCTGCTGGGGAAGGCCATCCGCGGCAAGGGCGCTTTCGTTTGCACGAATAGCCACCAGGTTGCCGACGCCCATCGCCACGCCGTCAGCCGCCAGGTTCGCGGCGCCGACGATCAGCACCGCCGCTCCCGACAGCGACCCGCCGGCCACGCCAGCGACGACCGCAAACGTGGTGATGATGCCGTCGTTGGCCCCATAGACCAGGTCACGGATGTAGTGGCGCATGACGCCGACCGCGCCGCGCGGCTCGATGTGCAGGGATCGACGTTCCACCATGTGGCACATCTTAAATGCAATGCCGGTGGCGTATGAACACCGGCCCGCGCTCGAGAAGGCGGTAGACTGGCGGCCGTGGAGGCGCCGCGGTGGCACACAAATATCGACGGAGTGCTGGCGCGCCTCCGCACCACGGCTGCGGGGCTGACCGCCGCTGAAGCCACGCGCCGGCTCTCGGAGTACGGACCGAATCGCCTTCCTCCTCCGGCCGGCATCTCCCCTCTCCGGATTCTGCTCGATCAGTTCCGCAGCATCGTCGTGGTGCTGCTCGTCGGCGCATTCGGGGTGTCGATGCTGCTTGGCGATGCGCTTGAAGCCGCCGCCATCGCGGCGGTCCTGGTCATCAATACCGGTCTCGGGTTCGTCACCGAATGGCGCGCGCGGCGCGCGATCGCGGCGATCCTCCAACTCGAGACGCCCCGTGCCGCGGTGTTGCGCGACGGCACGCTGCGGATCGTCGACGCCGGCGAACTCGTGCCAGGCGATGTCGTCGAGATCAAGGCTGGTGATCACGTCCCGGCCGACGGCCGGATCCTGGAGTCTACCGACCTCAGGATCGATGAGGCGCCGTTGACCGGTGAGTCGCTCCCGGTGTCCAAGACCGCCGACCCGCTTCCTGCGGACACGCCGCTCGCGGACCGGCGGAACATGACTTACAGCGGAACGACCGTCGCGGCCGGCATCGGCCGTGCCGTCATCGCCGGCACCGGCGGCAGGACGGAGGTCGGCCGCATTGGGGAGCTGACCAGCGGCGTCGAGATCGAGCGGACGCCGCTCGAACGGCGGCTCGATGCGCTCGGCCGCGTGCTGGTCTGGCTGGCGCTCGGCGTCTCGGCGATCGTGGCCGGTCTCGCCGCGCTGCAGGATGTCCCCCTCGACCTGATCATCGAAACGGGCATTGCGCTGGCGGTCGCCGCCGTCCCCGAGGCCCTGCCCGCTGTCGCCACGATCGCGCTTGCCGTCGGTCTTCACCGCATGGCGGCGCGCAATGCACTCGTTCGCCGCCTCCCTGCCGTCGAATCACTCGGTTCAACGACGGTCATCTGCACGGATAAGACGCGCACGCTGACATCGGGCGACATGGCCGTCGTTCGCGGCTGGGCGGATGGACGGGAGGTCACGCTCGACGACACGACGATCCAAATTGCGAACGCCGAAATGCGCCGCCTGAT
>Ga0214473_10007567_pt1 | contig 12875 bp, 12 predicted proteins | sample RVTome_7_FD_203509 | JGI IMG/M metagenome (GOLD analysis project Ga0214473, IMG submission 203509) | Soil microbial communities from uranium-contaminated site in the Upper Colorado River Basin, Wyoming, United States - RVT98D197 | ecosystem: Environmental > Terrestrial > Soil > Contaminated >...
GTCGAAACGACATCGACCATGTCGCTCGTGTCGCCGCCGTTGAAGCAGTTCAGGACTGCAGAAACAATTCATGAGCAGAAACTAGAACGGTGCGGCAATGTCCGCTGGCAGCTCGTGAGAGGCTGCCGGTCGGTATCTTCCCAGACAGTCATCGCCCGAACGGCGGACGGGGCTTTAGCGCGCTTCCCGGCAAGGTGGAATCACCTTGCCGAAAAGGAATCGCGCCAAGTCAATATGTTGGAGCAAATCCTTGTCGGCGAAGTCATGCAACTTCGCCGGGATTTGCTCTAGAATACCAGCGGCGGACAAAGCGACACCTTCCTAGATATCCTGGTTCTGCGGCAGGATGACGAGGTCGCGTATCGTGACGTTGGCGGGGCGGGTCAGCATGAACAGCACCGCTTCGGCCACGTCCTCGGAGCGAAGTCCATCATGGGTCGCTACCTTGGCTTCAATATCGGCCGCGTTACGGAAACCCCACAGCTCGTTGAGAACTGTGCCGGGCGCTGCCGCACCCACCCGCACATTGTGCGGCGCCACCTGCCGCCGCAGGTCATGCACAAAGGCTTGCACCGCGTGCTTCGATGCAGCATACACGGCCTCTCCTGGAATGACCTGATGGCCCGCGATCGAACTCGTGACAACGATATCGCCAGACCTGTTCCTGATCATGTGGGGGAGCACGGCGCGGCACAGGCGGAACACGCTGTTCACATTGACCGCAAGCATTTCGTCCCACGCGTCGGCGTTGCCCTCCACCACTTTGCCCGGGTTATAAAGTCCGGCATTGGCGAGAACAATGTCAATGCGCCCGAAGCGAGCCAGTGCATCTGAAGCCACGCGTTCAACCTCGGCAGGCTTTGCGAGATCGGCGGGAAGAACAAGGCATTCAACAGCGCTGAGTTTCTTGGCCACCGCCTGCAGGCGCTCCGCCGAGCGGCCGACCAACACGAGCTTTACCCCTTCCGCCGCAAGCATATTCGCCAGCGCGCGGCCAATGCCCGAACTGGCCCCGGTAACAAGCGCAACTTTGCCGGACAGTTTCTCGGCCATGACTATGCAGCTTCCGTCTTCGGCTTTCTGATCTGTGCTGCAGCTTCAATGATCAGCGGATCGAGCCCTTCGCCGCCCTTGGCCAAGTGGGCGATGAGCTGCTTGCGCATGCGCGGGTCCCAATAACTATTGAGATGGTTTGCCGACTCCTTCAAGGCTTCCTCGCGGGGGTAGCCCTTGAAAAAGCTGGCAATCTGATTGGCCATGCGCACCATGTCCCGGGTTTGCATAATTTACTCCTGCTCAAATATCATGACGCCGCCCTTGGAAAGGGCCGCAAGTTTTAACCCCGCCTGCTTGGCAAGTTGCAATGCCAATGCCGTTGGCGCCGAGATGGTGGCAAGCGCACCAATACCCGCAAGCGCACATTTCTGCACCAGTTCAAAACTGCAGCGGCTGGACATCAGAACGAAACCATCGCGCAAATTCGTTTTCGATTTTGCCAGCGCCCCGATCAATTTGTCGAGCGCATTATGCCGGCCCACATCTTCCCGCGACAACAGGATCACACCTTGAGGTGAGCACCAGGCGGCGGCATGCACCGTGCGGTTCACCGCATTCATCGGTTGATATTGCGGAAGCGCCTCATAGGCCCGGGCCACAGCTTGCGGGGAAAGCGCCGCGGTCACGGCAATACCTTCCGGCATGCGTATCGCATCCTTGATATCCTCAATGCCGCAGAGCCCGCAGCCCACGCGGCCTTCGAGACTGCGCTTCACCATGCGGTCGCGGTTCAAATGTTTTTCATCGACAGCGAGATCAACAGCGAGGCCTTCTTCGGACGGCAGCGTGAGAATGCTATTGATATGTGAGGCAGTCGTGATGATTCCTTCAGCCAGCGCAAAGCCCACGGCGAAATCATCGAGATCGGCAGGCGTGGCCATCATCACGGCATAGGGCGCCGAGTTGAACAATATCGCAATCGGCACTTCCTCCGGCACCTGCCAAATGGTCTTAACAGGTCCGCTTGATCCGTGCAGCGTGCCGGAAGCGGGAAGCGAACTCATGCCCCCATTCGTCATTCCGGCGGCCATCACGTGTACCTCTGCCAACAAAGAGCCCTCATCCGGCCTTCGGCCACCTTCTCCCATTCGCTACGCGAACGGGCGAAGGCGATAATCTCAGAAAGTTTCGCCTTCTCCCGTCCGAAGGATGAGAGGTGGCCGAAGGCCGGATGAGGGCTCTTTCTTAGTCTCACTCCGCGGCCACTAATGGCTTTGCGGCTATCCGCTTGTTTTCATCCTCGCGGATTTCCCAATCCTTCTGCCAGTCGGATTGCTGGTTGCTTAAGGTAACTTGGACAGCGGTTACCTTGTATTCCGGGCAGTTCGTGGCCCAGTCGGAATACTCCGTGGTGATGACATTGGCGCCGGACACCGGATGGTGGAAGGTGGTGTAAACCACGCCCTGCGCCATGCGTTCCGAAATCCGCGCCCGTAGCGTCGTGGCGCCCACGCGGCTGGCGATGGACACCATCTGCCCATCCCTGATGCCGCGCACCTCCGCGTCATGGGGATGGATTTCAAGAATATCCTCGGGATGCCACGCGATATTTTCGGTGCGCCGGGTCTGCGCTCCCACATTATAATGCGAGAGGATGCGGCCCGTGGTGAGAATGAGCGGGAAGGACCGGTTGGTGCGTTCCGGCGTCGGCACAAACTCCGTGATCATGAAACGGCCGAGGCCGCGCACGAAAGTGCCCACGTGCATGAGTGGCGTGCCTTCCGGCGCCTTGTCATTGCACGGCCACTGAACCGAGCCGAGCCGGTCAAGCTTTTCGAAGGACACGCCGTTGAAGGTCGGGGTAACGCGGGCGATTTCATCCATGATCTCGGAAGCGGAAGCATAGCTCATGTTGTAGCCCATGGCCTGCGCCAGTTCGCACACCACCTGCCACTCGTCCTTGCCCTGCATCGGCGCCTTTACCTGGCGCACCCGGTTGATGCGGCGTTCCGCATTGGTGAACGTGCCATCCTTCTCGAGGAAGGACGTGCCGGGGAAGAAGACATGAGCGAAGGCTGCGGTTTCATTGAGGAACAGATCCTGCACCACAACGCATTCCATGCTCTCCAGTCCGGCGGTCACATGCTTGGTATTGGGATCGGACTGCGCAATGTCTTCGCCCTGGATGAAGATGCCCTTGAAGGTGCCTTCAACAGCGGCATCCAGCATATTGGGAATGCGCAGCCCCGGTTCTGAATCAAGTGCTGACTGCCAGACCTGCTCGAACATTTCGCGCACCGTGTTGTCCGAGACATGGCGGTAACCCGAATACTCGTGCGGGAAGGAGCCCATGTCGCAGGCGCCCTGCACGTTGTTCTGGCCGCGCAAGGGATTCACGCCCACGCCATTGCGGCCCACGTTGCCAGTGAGCATGGCAAGATTGGCCATGGCCATGACCATGGTGGAACCCTGGCTGTGTTCGGTAACACCAAGCCCATAATAGATCGCGCCATTGCTGCCGGTGGCATAAAGCCGTGCGGCGGCACGCACATCAGCGGCTGCAACACCGGTGATGGCTTCCATCGCTTCCGGTGAATTCCGTTGCTCGCAGATGAAATCCGTCCAGCGCTTGAACTCGATCGCGTCGCAGCGTTCAGCGATATACGCCTTGTTTTCCAAACCTTCGGTGAGAATGACATGCGAGAAAGCATTGACCATGGCCACATTCGTGCCGGGCTGGAGGGGCAAATGATACTGCGCCTCGACATGGGGCGAACGCACCATGTCGATCCGGCGCGGATCGATCACGATAAGTTTCGCGCCCAAACGCAGACGCTTCTTCATGCGCGAGGCAAAGACCGGGTGGCCGTCGGTGGGATTGGCACCGATAATAATGATGACATCGGATTCATCGACCGATTTGAAATCCTGGGTACCGGCCGACGTGCCGAAAGTTTTGCTCAGGCCATAGCCCGTGGGTGAATGACAAACGCGGGCACAGGTATCCACATTATTGTTGTGGAAGGCGGTGCGAACCATTTTCTGAACCACGAAGACTTCTTCATTGGTGCAGCGCGACGAGGTGATGCCGCCAATGGAACCACGGCCATATTTCGCCTGGATTTCCTTGAAGCGCTTTGCGGCAAAGCCAATGGCCTCGTCCCAGGAAACTTCTTTCCATGGGTCGGTGATCTTGTCGCGCACCATTGGTTTCGCTACGCGGTCCTTGTGGGTGGCATAACCCCAGGCAAAACGGCCCTTCACACAGGAATGGCCTTCATTGGCGCCGCCATCCTTGTATGGCACCATGCGCACCACTTCATCACCCTTCATTTCGGCCTTGAAGGAACAGCCCACGCCGCAATAGGCGCAAGTGGTGACGACGGAATGTTCAGGCTGGCCGAGCTTGATCACTGAGTTTTCAATGAGAGACCCCGTGGGGCACGCCTGCACGCAGGCACCGCAGGACACGCATTCGGAATTGAGGAAACTTTCATCCATGCCGGCGGAGACATGGCTGGCAAAGCCACGGCCGTCGATGGTCAGCGCGAAAGTACCTTGCACTTCTTCACAGGCCCTCACGCAGCGCGAACACACGATGCATTTCGCCGGATCGAAAGTGAAATAGGGGTTGCTTTCATCTTTCGCCTTGAAGCGGGGGTTCGCTTCGCCGTCCGCACGCACCGGCGAGACGTGATTGTCGCCCTCAAACCCATAACGCACATGGGCAAGGCCCACGGCGTCAGCCATGTCCTGCATCGCGTTGTCGCCGGTCAGCGGGTGATCGGAGAGGTACAGTTCCATGACACCCTGGCGCAGCTTGCTGAGCCGGTCCGTCTGGGTGCTGACTTTAATGCCGGGAGCAACCGGCGTGGTGCAGGAAGCGGGTGTGCCCTTGCGGCCTTCGATTTCAACGAGACACAGGCGGCATGAACCGAAGCTCGCCATGTTGTCGGTGGCGCAAAGTTTCGGAATCTGGGTACCAAGCTCCATGGCAGCCCGCATGATGGAAGTGCCTTCCGGAACCGTGATGCTCTGGCCGTCAATTTCCAGTGTCACCATGGTGGTGGATTTGGATTTCGGCGTGCCGTAGTCGGTTTCTATGATCAGGCTCATGGGGATACTTCCTTCAAAAGGGCCCTCATCCGGCCTTCGGCCACCTTCTCCCATTCTTCGAACGGGCGAAGGCGCTTGACGATTATCGCCTTCGCCCGTGGCCCCTTGGCCATGGGAGAAGGTGCCCGACAGGGCGGATGAGGGCTCTTCACTTTCATTCTGCCGCCACCATTTTAGCAGGTCGGTCAAAATCTTCAGGAAAATATTTTATGGCACTTTGCACTGGCATCGGCGTCAGGCCGCCCATGGCGCAGAGCGAGCCATCGATCATGGTTTGGCAGAGATCGTCAAGCAGCAACAAGTTCTCGTCGCGCTCAATACCCGCCACGATTTTGTCGATCACTTCAACCCCGCGCGTCGAGCCGATGCGGCAGGGCGTGCACTTGCCGCAGGATTCGATGGCGCAGAACTCCATGGCAAAGCGCGCCTGGGCCGCCATATCAACGCTTTCGTCGAACACCACCACGCCGCCGTGGCCCACCATCGCACCAGCAGTGGCGAAGGCTTCATAATCCATGGGCAGGTCCAGTTGCGCTTCGGGGAGATAGGCGCCGAGCGGTCCACCCACCTGAACGGCGCGCAAAGGCTTGCCCGTTGCTGTGCCGCCGCCAAAATCCTCAATAAGCTGGCGCAGCGTGATACCGAAAGCCTTTTCGACAAGGCCGCCATGCTTGATATTGCCGGCAAGCTGGAAGGGCAGGGTTCCGCGCGAACGGCCCATGCCATAATTCTCGTAGGCCTTGCCGCCTTCAGCCAGAATGTAAGGCACGGCGGCAAAGCTCAACACGTTGTTGATAATCGTTGGCTTGCCGAAGAGGCCATGGAGCGCTGGGATCGGCGGCTTTGGCCGCACCATGCCGCGTTTGCCTTCAAGGCTGTCGAGCATGGCGGTTTCTTCACCGCAGATATAGGCCCCGGCACCGGTTCGAACTTCAAGCGAGAAGGAATGCTCCGAACCCTGGATATTCTGCCCCAGCCACTTGGCGGTGTTTGCAATGCGGATGGCATCCTTCATCGTGCGGATGGCATCGGGATACTCCGAACGGATATAGATGAAGCCTATGGTAGCGCCGCCAGCGATTCCGGCAATTGTCATGCCTTCGATGAGCATGAAGGGGTCGCCTTCCATCACCATGCGGTCAGCGAAGGTGCCGCTGTCACCTTCATCGGCATTGCAGCACACATATTTCTGATCCGCCTTGGCGTCGTGAACGGTTTTCCACTTGATGCCCGTGGGGAATCCAGCACCGCCACGGCCACGCAGGCCGGAGGTCGTAACTTCCGTAACGATCTCCGCACCTTTCATGGAAAGCGCTTTCTTCAAGCCGACGAAACCGCCAAGGGAGATATAATCGGAAAGTGAAAGTGGATCGGTGATGCCGCAACGGGCGAAGGTGAGGCGTTCCTGGTTCTTGAGATAGGGCATTTCTTCCGTGAGGCCAAGACTGAGCTTGTGTTTGCCGCCCTCATGGAATTTGGACTTGAACAGGGAATTCACATCGCCCACTTCAACCGGACCATAGGCCACGCGTCCCTTCGGGGTTTCAATCTCAACGAGGGGTTCAAGCCACATCATGCCGCGCGAGCCGTTGCGAATAATCTGTATGCTGATCTTTTGCGCGGCGGCCTCGGCCATGATGGCATCAGCCACCTCATCGGCGCCAACGGCGCGGGCGGCGGAATCTCTCGGAACATATATCCTGATCATGAGGCCAGTTCCTCAACCAGCGCCTTGAATTTTTTCGGGGTCATGCGGCCATAGGGCCTCTCGTCAACCAGCATGGAAGGAGAGGTGGCGCAAAGGCCCAGGCAGTAAACCGCTTCCAAAGTGATGGCACCATCAGATGTGGTTTCGCCGAATTTCACTTTCAAGGTTTTCTCAGCCGCTTCCGCCAGCTCGTTGCCCTTCATGGACTGGCAGGCCTCGGCCCGGCACACCTTAACAATGTGGCGGCCCGCAGGTTTCCGGCGGAAATCATGGTAAAAAGAGATAACGCCATGCACTTCGGCCCGCGAAATATTAAGCGCCTTGGCCAGAACCGGCAACGAAGCCTCCGGGACGAAGCCCATCTCGGCTTGCAAATCATGAAGGATTTCGAGAAGTGCGTCAGGCCTGTTGTCATAACGCGAGGCAATAATGCTGGCTGCATCAGGTTTTGTGACGCGAACGTCAATAAGGGTGTGCTTTCCGGACATACGCCATTATGGCAGAAAACCTGCAACTTCGCCAATTGCGCCGGCCTATGGGCCTATAGGCAGGACCGATCAAGAATCCGGGTCATGGCGGAAACCCGGCATAAGGAAGGCAAGGGTCCTTGAAAAATGGCTCTTCTCGAATTCAGACTCAAGCGGACAGGGGCCATCCGCGCAATTATGGCGCTCGCGGCATTGCCCCTCGGTCTGGTCCAGCGAGACATTCCGCTTGGCCTTTTCGCAGTAATGATAGCCCGGATTGATCGGAATGCTCATGATTCCTGCCCTTTTGTGTCAATGGGCACCAGGAGCGGGAATTAGTCATTGATCTAGATCAAGTCATGAATGCCCATCACGCCGCCAGGCGGCTTTTTTCCTTGGCGAAGGGGCTGAGGCCTAGCCAGTCCTGCATGGCGCTGGCGATTGCCCGGTCGCCTTGGATATCAAGCTCGCCCGCCTCCGCCTCTTTTTTCACCGTCGTAACCCCCATCCAGATCGCCGTCATGGCGCGCAGGGAACCCGTGACAAAGAGGTCAACCTCAAAGCCCGGATCGGAATTGCACAGGTCCACTTTGCCGTCGGGTTCGATGACCAGCCAATATTTTTGCCGGGCGCGGTCGGTTTCGGGGAAATAATAGGCAATGGTGCAGCGCCGTTTTGGCAGCGGCTTGGGGTCAAGCCCGCGCCGCATGTCCCACATCAAAAGCGAAGGGTCGAGATTCTTGAGCGATACTTTTGACTCTACCCAGCGCTGGGCCCAGAAGCCCAAGGCCATGACGATGGGTTTCAGATCTTCGCCTGCTGCGGTCAATTGATATTCCTTGCTTCCCTGCTTGGTCGGAACTTCTACTATGATTCCAGCCTCGCGCATTTCAATCAGCCGCTTTGAAAGCAGCGACGGCGACATGCGGGGAACCCCACGCCGGAGGTCGTTGAAACGCCTCGTGCCGCAATACATTTCGCGCAGGATCAGGGGAGTCCAGCGCGAGCAGAAAATTTCCGCCGCCATGGCAACCGGGCAAAACTGGCCATAACTTCCATGTTCGGACATCTCTTCCTCCACTCAAACCGACCAAATTATGCTATCATGGAACCCGGCAGGGATACAGTACAGAAACTGTACCATTCCGCTTTGCTGGAACTTGGCAATCAGCCCAGCCAGTACAGTTTTAGGACTAGCTAAGGAGTGCGGGCGGGGGCACGATAGGGGCAAGCAAAAGCCAATTAAGGGAGATCGCCATGAGCACCGTTACCAAATTGAAACCCGGACAAGCTGAATCACTCGACCTCGCAGCCCGCGCCGAAGCGCTGGGAAAAGACTTTGCCGCACGGGCCGAAGTTGCCGATGAGACCGATTGCTTTGTAACTGAAAATTATGCGGCGCTGAAAACCTCAGGCCTGGTTGAAGCCGCCGTTCCAAGTGAACTCGGCGGCGGCGGTGCCAGCGTCTATGAACTGGCCCAAATGCTGCGCGTCATGGCCCATCACTGCAGCTCGACCGCGCTCGCCTTTGCCATGCACACCCATTTGGTGGCGGTTCCGGCCTGGCGTTGGACGCATCAGAAAATCGCCGCCGTTGAACCTATTTTGAAGCGGGTGGCGGCAGAAAAAATCTTCATTGCCACCAGCGGCGGCTCCGACTGGGTGGCAGGCGCCGGCAAGGCCGAGCGTGTCGAAGGCGGCTACAAGATCACGGCGCGCAAAGTCTTTTCTTCCGGCTCGCCGGCAGGCAGTGTTTTCATGACGACGGCAGTCTTGGAAGAACCGGGGCAGGAGCCCATGGTTCTGCATTTTGGCATTCCGATGAATTCGCCCAACGTGCGCATCGATCCCGTGTGGAAAACCCTTGGCATGCGCGGCACCGCCTCCCATGATTTCATCATCGACGGCCATATCGTCCCAGAAGCAGCGGTAGCCCTCAAGCGCAAGGCCGGTGAATGGCACCCGCTGTTCCAGATCATTGGGACCATCGCTCTTCCGCTGATCTATGGCGTCTACCTCGGCGTTGCCGAAAGTGCCCGCGACATCGCCGTGAACCTTGCCAAGAAGCGGCGGCAGGACCGCCATGTCCTGCAGCTTGTGGGCCAGATGGATTCTGAATTGTGCGGCGCCAGGGTTGCCCATGATTTCATGCTGGATGTCGTTGCCCGCAATACCCCGGGAGCGGAAAGCATAAATGATGTGATGATGGGGCGGAGGCTCGTTGCCTCCCATGCCATTCGCACTGTTGAACTTGCCATGGAAGCGGCAGGCGGCGCAGGCTTCTACCGTTCACAAGGATTGGAGCGCCGGTTCCGCGATGTGCAGGGCGCGCGTTACCATCCCATGCAGCCCGGCCCGCAAGCCGAATACGCCGGCGCCATGGCGCTCGGCCTGCCGATTGATAAAATCTTCTAGGGGTCAGCGACTTCAGTTTCTGTCATCCCGGCGAACGCACGCAAACTTCTGTCACCCCGGCGTCCGCCGGGACGACAGAAGTGAAAAGTTTCTTCGACTTCCAGCACAACCTCAATTTCATTGTTGAAGAGGAAGCTGGTTCGCCATTTCAGGAAACTTCAGGTTTGGCCCAAGGACTTTCTGGCCAGTCCAATGCACATTCGTTGCAAAGGGAGCGTCCCATATTGCTCAAACTCAACATTCGAACCCATGATGCAACACCCATAGAATTGGAGGACACAAATGACTTTTTAACCCCGTAACAGCATTGCCGAACCGGAAAAATCTTTTCCGATCCTGACTTTTCACTTTAACCGATCACATTTCGAAGGTCCCCGCCAGGAACGGTGCGGCTCTTGCGAATACATGAAACACAAAAGGATATTATCTTGAAGAAACTTTCTCTTTCCCTCATCGCCCTGGCCGCCATCTCGACGGCTTCGTTTGCTTCAGAGCGCAATTATGAATTGCGCGATTCAGATACATACTTTGGCAAGTATGCCACGCAGTTAAAGAATTCCGGCACGACGACCAATGCCCTTGCAGCTGACGCGGACGCAGACATCCTGACCAACTTCGAGCGCATGATGAAGATCTCGGAAGAAAACCAAAGCGGCCACGGCAACAACGTTAGCCGTTCGCGCCCCCAAGTAAAATAGTTGCGGTTTGCAACCACACGCCTCAACCCGTTTGGCCGGGTTTCATGCCCGGCCAACCACCACCTGGAATCAATCATGCCGTACAAAACCGCGTCGTTGCGACAACTGTCGTTGCGTTGTGCGAGAAAATTGCCGTTGCCATTGAGCGGCGTGGGACCCGCACGGCACTCAACAAGCTGGATGATTACATGCTAAAGGATATGGGCATCGTTCGCACCGACATTGAGAGGATTGCCATGCCGGCAACTTTGAAAGGAAGATCAGGATGAGCAATGCCGAGGCCGCGGTTGAACCCAGGAATGAGTATGTCGATTTCTGGAATACCATTCTTGTCCCCAAATTCGTCCGCTGGCGCCACATCCTCGTGGGTGGACTGACCCTGCATAGCGCCAAAGTCTTCCCTTCGCTCGATGTGCATGAGGGCGACCAGGTCGTCGATGCCGGCTGCGGCTTCGGAGATACGGCGATTCAGCTTGCCCATCTGGTGGGCCCGGCTGGATCGGTCCTTGCGGTTGACTGCTGCGACGGATTCCTGGCCTATGGGCGGCAGGACGCCAGGGCCGCCGGTGTTTCCAATGTCACCTTTTTGGAGGCCGACGTGCAGTCCTATCCCTTCAAACCGGTCCATGACTTCTGTTTCTCGCGTTTTGGCACGCAGTTCTTTGAGAACCCGGTGGCGGGTCTGCGTAACATGCGCGCCACACTCAAGCCGGGCGGTATTATGACAATGGTGGTATGGCGCGGCATAAAGGACAATCCATGGCTCGGCTTGGGAAAAGATATTGTATTGAAATACCTGCCACCGCCCTCTGACAATGCCTTGACCTGTGGCCCCGGCCCCTTCTCCATGGCGGACACTGCCGTGGTGACCAGGCAGTTGGAGATTGCCGGCTATCAGGACATCCGGTTTGAACAGGTCGATGCGGAACTGTTCGTGGGCAACGATGCCGATGACGCGGTTGCCTTTCAACTCGCGATCGGCCCCGCAGGCGAGGTCTACCGTGAGGCTGGCGCGCTGGGTGAACAACGCCACGATGAGATTGCCGCGGCACTCAAGGCAGAACTTGTAAAGTACCAGCGCCCGAGCGGGATCGTCATGGATTCAAGTTCGTGGAAAGTGTCGGCCCGCAATCCCGGGTAATCGCGCAGCGCGCAATGAAAGCCAAGGGTCATAGATCTGCCACCCCCGGCGGATTCCGCTTCAGAACACGAGCCGCTTGCCGACCGTCAGCGGCGCGAGCCTGTCCGCGCCGAAAGCGTTGGCAAGTGCCACCATCGCGCGCCAACCGGTGCAGTGGCCCGCGGCGATCACCGCGAGATTGAAATGCGACATGGCCTCGACTGTCTCCGGAATGATCTTTTCATTGCCCCCTGAGAGGTGCAGGCCGCCTACGACAGCATGGAGCGGCACGCTGTTGAAGCACGTCGCCGCGTGCTTTAACACATTCACCACACCGGCATGCGAGCAGGCGGTGAACACGACGAGACCCTTGTCTCTGACATTCACCGCGATGAAGCGCTCATCCATGATGAGCTCGTCGAGCTCCCAGCCCTCGCCATCAAGCCTCTTGCGGTACTGGCCCGGAAGGCCCTTTTCGAAAGGCGTGAGGCGCGGGATTTCGCCGCTGACGAAGGCCATGCCATTGAACAGCTCCTGCGCTTCCGTCGTATTGATGACCTCTGCGCCGAACGCCGTCAGCTCATCTATGGATGGCACATCTTCCATCAGCCGCATCTGGCCGTTCGCCTGCCTGGTTGCCCGTGTGCGGAACATGTCGGGATGGGCATAATAGGGGACTTTCCGGCCGCCGTTGCGATCGCGGATGATCTGCAACGCCCGCAACATGCCGCCGCCGTGATCCCAGTGGCCGTGCGATAAAACGATGGCCTCGACGGCGCCCAGATCCGCGCCGGTCCGCGAAACATTCTGCTCGAAGGTGCGGTCTTCCGGCCCGGTGTCGAACAGCAGCGTCCTTGTCTCCGTTCCCAGACGGATTGTTATCAGGCAGGAAAGTCCGTGTGCGGCACAGCACAGGCACCCGCCGCCAAGAACCCAGTCGCCTCGCCGGCGCCGGCCAAGTGCTGCGAATTCAGTCTCCACGAAAGCGGGCACCGAGGACAGGCTGTCCGTCACATTGTCCACGAGAATGAGTGCTTCGAGGCCGTCCACCACTTTGGGAGCTGGCATCTGTTTCCTCCGCCCGCTGGGAAAGCACAGAAAGAATAATCGCTTGGTGCGGAAATTGATAGTGCCTGCCCGGTGCAAATTACCCGGTGCATAGCTTGACGTTTGCGACTGCCTGCGAAACGGCAGGTGGTGTTGGACTTACCGCTTGATAGGATTTTTTAGAGAGAAATGTTTTTCTTTTGTCATCCCGGCGAAAGCCGGGACCCAGACTTGCAACCAGTACACATGCGGAAAGTCTGGGCCCCGACTTCCGTCGGGGTGACGGAGTGAAGGGTCGTTACATGCTG
>Ga0214473_10007568_pt1 | contig 12874 bp, 8 predicted proteins | sample RVTome_7_FD_203509 | JGI IMG/M metagenome (GOLD analysis project Ga0214473, IMG submission 203509) | Soil microbial communities from uranium-contaminated site in the Upper Colorado River Basin, Wyoming, United States - RVT98D197 | ecosystem: Environmental > Terrestrial > Soil > Contaminated >...
GCGCTGGTGGTGCAGCCGGAGTTTCCGCCGAACGATCCGACGCCCGACCGGTTCAACTTCCCCTGGCCGGTATACACCTTGACCGAGTTCGTGAATCAGGAGGCCGCGGCCATATCGGTCGGCGACCTGACCGGTGACGGGCGGAACGAAGTCATCGCCGCGGCGGACGGAGCCGTGCTCTGGTTCGACCGCACGCCCGCGCCCACGGTGTTCGACCCCTGGTCACCCCACACCGTCATCCAGGACAGCCCGGACGAGGACACCGACCTCGGCACGGGCGGGCCACCGTCGGCGGCACCGGGCACCGGCGTCGGCGTCGGCGCCGTGGACACCTCGACCTACATCAACACCCTGCTGGTGGTCGATCTGGACGGGGACGGGAAGAACGATATCGTCGGCACCCTCGATCGTCGCAGTGGGACCGGCCTGAGTGACGACCGTCTGGTCTGGTATCGAAACACACGGACCGAGGACGAGGAATAGCCTCCGGCGGGCAACCGCAGGACGCGGAGCCCCTGTACCTTCGGTCCGCCAAGCCAGTCTGCGGCGAGCGGCTGACAGGCCGTTGAAAAACTCCACACGATCCAACACCGGCGGCGTTGTTCCGCATGCGACGGCCGCCACGGGGGGCGGCCGCTACGTTGTTCAACAGGCGGCTAACCGTCATCGGCGCGGGGAACGGTGCCGGCACGACGTCCGAACAGCACCAGGGCGACGATCATGAGCGACAGCGAGAGGGCCATGATGATCGGGCGGGACTCGTCCTCGCAGAAGATGCGGTCGTAGTCGAGGCTGGGCAACCTGGCGAGGGCCCGGGCGATGACCGTCGGCGGCTCAACCGGTTCTGGGACGAAGGCCTCCGCAGCGGCCGGCTCGGCTCGCGGAACGTCGACTTTCACGGTTTGTTCGTTCGGACGGCGAAAGTGAAGGTCGCGCTGGGCCAGGCGGGCGATGACCGCAGGATCACCCCGCATGGCGTCGAGCATTCGGCGCTGGTGCTCGACCTCCCGCTGAAGGGCGGCCAGTCGATGCCCCTCCGCCTGCTCGGCCACACGCAGGTCCTGATACGCCCGCCACTCCGGCAGGATCACGCAGGGGGCGAACGCCGCAAGACCCATCCCAGTCAGCAGCCAGAACACAAGGCCTCCGCCCTGCCAGGACTGGCACGTGTGACCGTCCATCGTTCTGCTCACCCGACCACCTCGGCTATCGATTCCACAGAACGCCTCCGTACACCGCTGCCGATCCGAGGTGCTCCTCGATGCGGAGCAGGCGATTGTACTTGGCGATGCGGTCGCTGCGGCAGAGGCTGCCGGTCTTGATCTGCCCGACGTTGGCGGCCACGGCCAGATCGGCGATGGTGGTGTCCTCGGTCTCGCCGCTTCGGTGACTGATCACCGCGGTCCAGCCGTGGCGCATGGCCAAGTCGATGGCCGCGAACGTCTCCGTCAGCGTCCCGATCTGGTTGACCTTGATGAGAATGGCGTTGGCCGCGCCCAGCTCCAGGCCGCGACGCAGCCGCTTGGTGTTGGTGACGAACAGATCGTCGCCGACGAGCTGGACTCGGCCGCCCAACCGTTTGACCAGGGACTTCCAGCCGTCCCAGTCGTCCTCGGCCAGGCCGTCCTCCAGGCTGCGGATGGGATAGCGATTGCACCAGTCGGTCCAAAAGGCGATGAGTTCGTCCGATGAAACGCTTCGCTCCGGCGCCGACTTGAAAAAGGAATACTTGCCGGTCTCTGCGTCGAACATCTCCGAGGTGGCCGGATCCAGGGCGATGAAGATGTCCTTGCCGAGCTCGTAGCCGGCCTCCTTGACCGCCTCGGCGACGACCTCCAGAGCCTCCTCATTGGACTTCAGATTGGGGGCGAAGCCGCCCTCGTCTCCTACGTTGGTATTGTGGCCGCGTTTCTTGAGGACTTTTTTGAGCGCGTGAAAGCACTCGGAGCCCATGCGGAGGGCCTCACGGAACGAGGGCGCCCCCCAGGGCTGGATCATGAACTCCTGGAAGTCCACGTTGTTGTCGGCGTGCTTACCCCCGTTGAGGATGTTCATCATGGGCACGGGCAGGACGTTGGCCTTGGGGCCGCCGAGGTAGCGGAAGAGCGGCAGACCGCAGGATTGGGCGGCGGCCTTGGCCGTGGCCAGGGAGACCGCCAGAATCGCGTTGGCCCCGAGCTTGGACTTGTTCTCCGTGCCGTCCAGCTCGATCATGGTCTGGTCGACATCCTCCTGGTCGGTGGCGTCGAGTCCGATCACGGCGGCGGCGATGTCGTCGTTGACGAACTCGACTGCGTTGAGCACCCCCTTACCGCCGTACCGGGCCGCGTCGCCGTCGCGGAGTTCCACGGCTTCGTACCGGCCGGTGGAGGCGCCGGAAGGCACGGCAGCCTCGCCGCAGCTTTCATCTTCGAGCACCACCGAGGCCTCGACGGTCGGATGGCCTCTGGAGTCGAGGATTTCCCGAGCTTCGACATGAACGATGACCGTCGACATGGTGCCTCCTTTGCGTCGTGGTCGATCCTGAAGTCACTATCGACCGCGGGCCGCGAATCGCTACAGGTTGTGCCCGCGGCGCCACTTTCTACGGCGGCGCGACCCGACGACGTTCGGTGCCGTCGACCGGCTCAACGGTCTAACAGCCTGTTGAACAAATGTCGATTGGCTGTGCGCCGGTGCGTTTTCGACACCGTTACGGCCGCCACGGGGGGCGGGCGCTACCTTGTTCAAAAGACTGCTAAGGCATCGGCCGTTGGGATCGCGACCGAGCGTCGATTCGTTTCCCCCGCCGATGAGGCGGCGGTCCACCCTGTGCTTTTCCCGCCCCGCGCCTAACGCCGACGGCGCCGGACCGTCACTATAGATTGACGGGTGGGGCGATCAAGGCTAGAACCGCCCCGCAGGCCATCTCCAGAGCCGCGTCCGCGAGGCCAGGCAATGAGCGTCCTGCTCACCGCGAGAGGGGTTCGCGTCGAGTTCGGTGCCCTGGTGGCGGTGCGCGATCTCTGCTTGGAGGTGTCCGCAGGTCAACTGCTGGGGCTGGTGGGCCCCAATGGGGCGGGCAAGACCACGCTGCTGCGGGTACTCTGCGGGCTGCACGCCCCCACCCGCGGGGCGGCCTTCGTCCTGGGCAAGCCGGTCCTCGGTGAGCACGAAATCGTCCGGCACCACGTCGGCTTCGCTCCCGACGCGCCGCCGGTGTATGAGCAGCTCACCGTCAGCCAGTTCCTTCGGTTCATCGGAGCGGCCTATCAACTGGATCGGCGGGAGACGGAGGAGCGGATCGACTTCTGGCTGGAGCGGCTCTGGCTCACCGAACGGCGGGACACACCGATCAAGGAGCTTTCTCGGGGCATGCGGCAGCGGATCACCCTGGCCCGCACGTTCCTGCCCCGCCCGCACGTGCTCCTGCTGGACGAGCCGCTGGCCGGCCTGGACCCCGCCGGCAGGATTCAGCTCCGCGGCGTGCTCTCCATGCTGCGCGAGCAGGGCTGTGCCATGATCGTGTCCTCCCATATTCTCGCGGACCTGGAGGCGGTCGCCACGCACATCGCCATCATCGAGCAGGGACAGTTCCTCCGATGGACGTCGACCGACGCCCTGCACCATCAAGAGGAACAGCGCCGCACGTATCGGCTGACGGCGCTCGACGATCGCCCCCACTACGCGGCGGCGATCGCCGGCATCGACGGCGTGTCAAGGCTGAGTCACAACGGGCGAACCTACACCTTCGACTACCACGCCGGCGAGACCGACGCGGCCGATCTGCTCCGCAGGCTCCTCGAACTCCAGGTGCAGGTGGTCTCCTTCACCATGGTCAAGACCAGCCTGGAGGAAGCTTACCTTCGCTCCGGCGTTAAGCAGGTGGACTGATGCGCGAACGGTTCCAACTCCCTCTGGCGATGTGTCGCGTGCAGTACCACCTTCTCGGCGGCCACTGGCGGATGCTCCTGATCGCGGTCATCTACCTCGGCGTGGCCGTCATCGGCAGTGTCAGCTTTCGCCGGATTCTTCGCAACGAGCCGCTGGCGGCGATCGTCGGCTGGCTGGTCACCGGGCTGACCGGCATCCAGGTTCTGGCCGCCGTCTTCGGGGGGTGCAGCGCGGTCCACCGGGCCATGCTCCGTGATTACGAGACCAAGATGATCGAGTCGCACCGCTTGACCCCGATGTCCAACGTCAGCGTGGCCCTGGGCTACCTGTTCGGGTCGACGCTTCAGGTCCTGTTGCTGATGCTGCTCAACGTGGCCATCGGATGTGTCCTGGTCGCGTTGGAGGGCCGGCCGGTCAGCCATTGGCTGTGGGGAAACCTGGTGCTTTGGATCGGCGCGGTGAGCTTGTGGGCCGCGACGGTGTTCATGGGCCTGCGGTCGGGCAAGCCCCTGAGTCCCGCTCCGGCCTTGATCGGAATCGCCATGGTCACCGTGCCGGCGATGTTCCTCCCCGGCGCCGGCCTGTTCTTGGGGACTTACGCGGTGGTGTTTGCGGTCTGGGTGCTCACCGGCAGCATCACCGTGGCAACCCCCGCGTTATTCTTCGTCGTTCTCATCAGCTTCATCCTGGGCATCTTCTGGGTCTCGTGCGCGGCTGCAAGGTACCGCCGCCCCGACCTCCCAGCCTTGAATGCCGTGCGTGGACTGTTGTTGCTGGTTTTCTGGCTCGTGGTAGCCACGGCCGGGATCATCGCGTACGAGCACATCGCCCCGAGATTCGCAGTCCAGTTCTACGCCGAGAACCACCTCTTGCATCAATGGGTGGCGACCATGATCCTCTCGCTGGTCTTCGGGGCCGTGGCGGTGAGCGGTGCGGTCGAGTGCGAGCTGCTCGTCGTTCGTGGCGCCGCCCCTCGTCGTTGGACCGACCGAGTCTCGAGTGAGGCGACATGTTTGATCGCGGCGCTGCTCATCTGGGCGGTGCTGATGGGTGTCGGGTGGCCCGTGTGGGTCCCAGACATCTGGAAACCCTGGGGTACCTTACCGCCCCTGGCGCTGACTTCGCCTTGGGTGGTGACCTTCGGCGCGTGCGTCCTGGCCATGCTGACGATACGCGGGGTCATGGCGGTGGTTTACCCGAAGCTGACCGCCGGGAAGCTCATGGTCGGGCTGTTCGTCATCATCGCCTGGGGCGGCCCGCCGGGGGCGGACTCGCTGCGGGCAGTGTACCTCTCCGACTTTGGCGAGGATCCGGTGCCGTCGTTTTTGACCGGGTGCTCTCCGGCAGGGTCGATCGCGGGTGCATGGTACGACGCGTCCTTTCCTAGGTTGCCCGGTTTGCTCGTCCAGGCGGTTCTTGCCGTGCTTACTACCTTCCTGGCCTGGCGGATGAACCGGCGAAGCGCGACCGGAACGGCCGAGCCGGCGTCGACGCGACAGTGGCCATCCGGGGCGCAAAACGGCGGAGGGTGAGCCGGTCGACGGTCCAGCCGTGCGTTGCCTGCGTCCGTCGTTATGATGGTAATCTGTCGGAGGGACTCTGCCGCGGGTGCGGCAGGTCAGGCGCTGCGATCCCTCGGGCAGGGACGCGGGATCCTCTTGCCGATGGCGAGAGAAGGACTTCGAGAGATCGTCATGGCCACGCTGGTCGCGGGCGTGTGGTGCGCCGCATCGGCCTGGTTCTTCTGGCCGCTTGCGGTCCCTGCGGTCGTGCTCTGGCTTTGGGTGCTTTGGTTCTTCCGCAATCCGGCCCGGCGACGTTCGTTTGCAACGGGCGAGCTGTGCGGACCCGCGGACGGCACAGTGACCGAAGTGAGCGATCTCGCCGATCATCCCGCTATTCCGGGGCCGGTGGTGCGAATTGGCATGTTCCTCAGTCTGTTTGACGTGCACGCCAACCGCGCTCCCTGCGCCGGCACCGTCCGCCGGGTGACCTATCGCCCCGGTGAGTTCCTGGACGCGCGGCACCCTGAATCAGGCAAGCGCAACGAATCCAACACGCTGCTGATCGACCCGAACCCGCCCATGCCCGGCCCGATCGAAGTACGCCAAGTGGCCGGCCTGGTGGCCCGGCGGATCGTCTGCCATGCCCGCGAAGGGACGCATGTGGCCATAGGCGAGCGATTCGGCATGATCAAATTCGGCTCGCGCACGGAACTAATCATCCCGCGGCTCGAGGACACCGAGATACTTGTACGGGTGGGCGACAAGGTACACGCCGGCCTGACCATCGTGGCACGGCAGCCCGTGCCGGCGGTCCACCCGGACACGGCCCCGAGCGCGATGGCGGTCGGGGCCTGACGGGGCCAGCCCGGACTCGTCGTTCGGCTGATGCAGGCTTGATGACCATGGCGATTCTCGGAAAGCTCCCCCCCCCGCATCGTCACAAGGGCCGGCGGCGCCGCCTTCGATCGCTGGCGTTTTTTCCGACCATGTTGACGCTGGCCAACCTCTTGTGCGGCTTCGCCGCTATCCATTTCGCCTTGCGAGCCATGTACGAACTCGGTGGCGGCGTTCCCGCCGCGGCGTTCCAGGCGCCGCACAGCGCTATGCTCGAGCGGATGCTGCCCTCCTTCCTCGCCGTGGGAGCCGGCTTGGTCATCCTGGGCATGGTCTTCGACTGTTTCGACGGGCTGGTGGCCCGGGCGACGCGGAGCACCACCAACTTCGGCGGGCAACTCGATTCCCTCGCCGATGTCGTCACCTGCGGGGTGGCGCCTGCGACCTTGATGGTCGCGTTCATCACCACGCAGCTTGCCGAGGAGTCCATTTTTCCATCCCCCATCAGCGAGCATGCCCTGGGACGAGCGACCTGGATCGCCGCGGCGATCTACGTGGCGTTTGCGGCGGTGCGCCTGGCCCGGTTCAACGTGGAGCACGCCCAGGCCGACTTCGATTACACCACGTTCCGCGGCCTTCCCAGCCCCGGAGCCGCTTCCATCGTCGTGGCGATGATTCTGCTGCAAGAGCAGATGAGCGATGCCAGCCGCCGGCTGATTGCGTACGCGTTGCCGGTGGTCGCCGTGGCGGCGGCCTCGCTGATGGTGAGCCGGGTCCCCTACCGCCGCTTTCACCGGGCCTACCTGGCCGGCAAACAGCCGTTCGGCCGGCTGGTGGTGGCTCTGCTGCTCATCGCCGCGTTCTGGATCTGGAAGGCTCCGGCGCTGCTGGTGATCGTGCTGTGGTACGGAGCCAGCGGACCGGTGTTCTGGCTCATGCGGAGACTCCGTGAGCCGAAGCGGATCGCGCCGAGCGCCTCCGCCGACAAAGCAAGTCGCGGTGAGCGGCAGACCGGCTGATGCGGGGCCGCGCTCGAAGGTCCGCTCGTGGCGTGCGGGATCGGACGGCGCGCCATCGGGTGATGGCATGATCGCTCCCCGACGGACGCCCCTGCTGCGTATTCACTCGAGTCTGCTTCCGATACGATGCGGCGCGTGACCGGGTGCGCCGTCGCGTTCCAATGGGGATGACTTGACGGCCGTTCGAGGTTCATGCCCAAGCCCGTTGGCCCATCGGTGGGCTTTGGGACGACTGCCGTCATAGGCGCGGACATGCCGCCCACCGTCGGCTAGGTGATCCGAACATGCGCCGCGGGGCCTTAGTGCCGGCACCTCCTCCATAAACCGACCGTGGTCGAACGAGAGGAACAAGTGAGCGAAAGACTGAAATCGGACATCCGCGTGCGGTTCGCCCCCTCCCCCACCGGCTACCTCCACATCGGCGGAGCCCGGACGGTGCTCTTTAACTGGCTGCTGGCCCGCAAAGCCGGGGGAACGTTCATCCTCCGCATCGAGGACACCGACCGCACGCGACACGTGGAGGACTCCGTGCAGAAGATCCTGGATGACCTTCGGTGGCTCGGCCTGCCGTGGGATGAGGGGCCGGAGGTCGGTGGGGCGCACGGACCGTACTTCCAGAGCCAGCGGCTGGACCTCTATGATCGCCACCTGCGTCGGCTTCTCGAATCCGGCGAGGCTTACTATGCGCTGGAATCGGCGGAGGAGCTTCAGGCGATGCGCGCCAGGGGCGAACGGGCGGCCGGCGGCTTTCGATACCCGCGCCCCGATCCCGTGCCGACCATCGAACAGGGTGAAGCCGCCCGGGCGGAGGGCCGTCCGGTCGTGGTGCGGCTGAAGATGCCGGCGAGCGACATCACCGTCGTCGACGAAATTCTCGGCGAGGTCACCGTCGCCGCGGGGCAGCACGAAGACTTGGTGATCCAGAAGAGCGACGGCTTTCCGACGTATCACTTTGCCTGCGTGGTCGATGATGCGCTGATGAAGGTCACCCACGTGCTCCGCGGCCAGGAGCACCTGATGAACACGCCCAAGCACATCGCCCTGCAACGGGCCCTGGGCTTGGCCACGCCGATCTATGCTCACCTGCCGGTCATCTTCAACATGGACGGCAGCAAAATGAGCAAGCGGGACAAGGAGAAGGCCCTCAAACAGGGGCTGGTCCCGCCGGAAATCGACGTGCACGACTTCCGCGTGGCCGGGTACCTGCCGGAAGCCGTCATCAACTTCATCTGCCTGCTGGGTTGGAACCCGGGAGACGCCCGGGAGCAGTTCGATCTCGAGGAAATGGCCGGCCTGTTCAGCATCGAGCGGATCGGCAAGACCAACGCCCGGTTCGACCGCGAGAAGCTGCTGTCGTTCAACACGGACTGGGCGGCACGGCTCCCCGCGGCTCGGCTGCTGGCGCTGTTCAAGGACTTTCTCACCCTGAATCCCTATGCTTCCGCGGGAATGCGATGCGCCGACGAGCCCCTGTTGGCGAAGGTGCTGGAGGCCTGCCGGGGTTTCCGTACGTTTCCCGACGTTCTCAAGAAGGCCGGCTTCCTTGTTGTGCCGGACGACGAGGTTTCCTACGACGCCCATGCGGTCAACAAGGTGCTGGCCAAGAACGACGGCGAGGGCTACGCCATGCTGGAGACCCTGCTGCCCCGGCTGGAGGCCGTGGCCGACTGGTCGGCGGGACCGCTCGAACAACTGATCGAGTCGGTTGTTGAAGAAAAACAAACCAAGCTCGGCAACGTGGCCCAGCCGCTTCGCGTGGCCGTTAGTGGCACCACCATCAGCCCGTCCATTCACGAGACGCTGGTGCTGCTCGGGAAAGCTAAGACCGCGGCTCGGGTCAGGCGTTGCCTGTCACAACGGGCCCAGAGCCTATCAAGGTAGGTGCAGGCTTGCGGTGCAGCGCCGTCGTCATATCCAGCCGCGGATGTCTCGGCACGCCGGCCGCCTGAAGAGCCGGCTCCCCCTGCTCGCCCACCTCATTCGCGAAGCGGATCCCGCCCGTTTGGTCCGCACAGCGCACCCTACCACGACTTTCATTCTTCGAGTGTCCTTATTCGCCATTCCGCTACGCCGCCGCCTCGGCCATCGTCGGCGTCTTGTCGAGAATCTCGCGGAGCACGTCGTCGGTGCTCACGCCTTCGGCCTCGCCCTCGAAGTTCAAGAGCACCCGGTGCCGCATGGCCGGAAGGTAGACCTTCCGCACGTCGCTGAAGCTCGTGTTGTATCGGCCATCGAGCATGGCCCGCAGCTTCGCCCCCAGGGTCAGGGCCTGGACGGCCCGCGGGCTGGCCCCCCAGCGAACGTACTTATTGGTGATCTCCAGCGCAAAGGGCCCGCCGGGATGGGAGGCCATGGCGACGCGAATCGCGTAGTCCTGGACATGCGGTGCCATGACGATGCGGCGGACCAGCTTCTGGATGCGGAGTATGTCATCGCCGGTCATGACCTTGCGGATGTCCGGCTCGTAGCCCGTCGTGGTCCGGTCGAGAATGGTTTTCAGCTCCTCCCGGCTCGAGTAGTTCAACAGCAGCTTGAAGAGGAATCGGTCGAGCTGGGCCTCGGGCAGAGGGTAAGTGCCCTCCTGCTCGATGGGGTTCTGTGTGGCCATGACGAAGAACGGCTCCTCGAGCTTGTAGCGCGTCCCGCCCACCGTCGCGGCGTGCTCCTGCATCGCCTCCAACAGCGCCGACTGCGTCTTGGGCGTCGCCCGGTTGATCTCGTCGGCCAGGATGATCTGTCCGAAGAGCGGCCCGTGCTGGAACTGAAAACCCCGGCGCCCCGTATCCGGATCCTCGGTGATCACGTTGGTCCCGATGATGTCGGCGGGCATGAGGTCAGGCGTGAACTGGATGCGCGAATAGGCCAGATCCACCGCCTGGCCCAGCGTGCGGATCAGATAGGTCTTCCCCAGGCCGGGGACCCCCTCCAACAGCACGTGCCCGCCCACGAAGAGCGCCGTGAGCACGTCCTCCACGATTTCGGCATGGCCGACGATCGCCTTACCGACCTCCGCCCGCAGCGCCGCAAATTTGCTGCGAAACTCCTGGGTGGCCTTCTCTACCGCCGGGTCTGTCTGCGACGCCATGACACACTCCTCTCAATTACCTTGCCCAGTCCCACCACCGGCAAGGGACCACACAAACGGCACATCGATTCCCATCCGACTAAGGCAATGTCTGCGTGACGAGTCACCTACCCTCCGCGCCCGTTCTTCGGGCGGGATGCCCGGTAGCTGCAACCCAGGGGGAGGCGAACCGACCGCCGATTCGGGTCCTCCGACTCTGCGCAGGCGGGGCACCCGACCCCGCTCCTCCGACATCGGTCCTCATGATGACTCAGGTTTCGTCCTCATGCTTTTTTTTAGCGCGGCGTTTGGCCCGAAGCAGTCGATCGGTGGCGCCTTCGCCTTCGGCGGACTCCTCCGGAGGCGCTGCCGAGGTCCGCTGCGGGGGCGGCGACGCCTTGGCTCCGCCGAGCGCCTCGCCGAGTTCCTCCAGCGGCTCACCGGCCGGAGCGTCGCCGACGTCGAATCGGCGGCGGCTTACCGCCGGAGGCGGAGCCGCCGGTTCCGCCTCCCCGCCTTCGACCGGCTCATCTTTTCCGAGCTGATCGCGTACTCTCTCGCGCGCGGTCTTGAGCTGCTCGAGGGCCGCCTCGCTGCGTTGTCCCGCTTGCCCGAGGGCGGTCACGCTGTGGGTGACGAAGTCGAACAGCAGTCCGATGTACCGCACCCGAATGGTCCAGCCGATTAACTCCGCAAGCAACAGCGCCCCCAGAACGCCCCACCAGGGCCCGTATCGGATCTCCAGCCCGAACAGCAGCACCACGATGACCACGATCTCCACGGCGATGGACAGGGCCAGCCAACTCGCCAACCGGCGGACCGCGACATCAAGCAGGAAGGCCGGCAACAACAGCCAGGCCAACATCCAGGACCAGGCCGGCTGCTTCGCCTCGACCGGAGGCGTCTCCTGCTCGAAGATCGCCGCCTCTTCCGGGGCGACGTCCAGCCAGCGGCCCCCGGTGATCTCGACCACCTGACGGAGCAAGGCCTCGTTGGGCTTCAGATTGCGGTATTCGGGCGAGAACGGAAGGGACAGCCCGGTGTGCACCGTGCCCAGGGGGGTGCCACGATCGTACACCTGCACGTTGGCGATGTACTGCCCGGATTGCTCGGCATCGAAGTCGGCCTCGTATTTGCCGGGTCCGGTCTGAAGGAAGCGCACCGGCACGGTCCGGCCGGCCGGCCCGGCCACCCGGCCGTCGAGCTGGAGCTGATTGAGATAGCTCGCGTCCTTGTCCAGGGCGTCGATGACGATGCGGCCCCGGTCCCCCTCGACCTTGCTGTAGGTGTCGAAGTTGGCGAGGCTCTCCTGGCGCATCGACCAGCGGACGATCTGGGCCCAGAACTTGGCGAACTTTGGCCAGGAGGTCCATTCCTTTCCCCACACCGGCCAGTAGCCGCTGGTGAACGCCACGGTCTTGCCCAGCTCGTACTGCCAGTGAGCCAGCACCGGATCGTCGCCGTCGTCGGTGGCCCGGATGACGGGCACGAAGACGTTCGGGCCGGGCTTGAGCTGGGTCATCACCAGCCCTCCGAGAACGGGCAACGACTCGGCGGCCGGGTCGATCCCGGCCAGCAGGTCGTTTTCCACCTGCCGAACCTGGGGCTGAAAGGGCTCATCGATGATGAGCGGCCTCTTCACCACCTTGGACTCCTTGGAGAAGATCTTCGGAAGCTGCCGTGGATTTCGTGCCGCGTAGTAGTTTCCGCCGGTCTTGAGGGCGATCTCCCGCAGGGTGGATTCCATAACGTGCGCCCCCCACCCGATCCCGATGGTGCTGATGGTGACCTTGGCCTCGGCGAAGTCGGCCAGTAGTTTGGCGGACGGGGCTTGGGCGTCGCCGTCGCTGAGGACGATGACGTGCTTCTGGGCGGCATCGCGCCCCCGGCCGCCGGTGAGGGCCTCGTAGGCCATCTGCATGGTCGTGCCGAAGTCGGGCATGTCCCCAATCTGCATGCGGTCGATCTTGGCCTTGACCGCGGCCTTGTTGGTGTTCAGGTCGAGCGGCACCTCCCAGTTCTCGCCGCCGGGCGAGTAGGTGTAGGCCAGAACGCCGACGTAGTCCTGCGAGCTGATGGTATCGACGCTCTTCTTCGCCATGGCCTTCCCCCAGTAGTTCCCCCGGGGGATTTCACAACTGTGCATGATGAGCACCAGGGCCCCGCGCGGAAGGACCCGCTTGTGCTTGATCTCGAACGAGACGGGCATGACCTCCTCGACCGGGCTGCCGATCCAGCCGCCGGCGCCGAACCCCTCGTCCCCCCCGAGCATGATGAGCCCGCTGCCCATGTCCTTCACGTAAGTGGCCAGCTCCGCTTGCTGCTGCTCGGTGAAGCTCGCCGCCGGCACGTTGGCGAGGATGATGGTCGCGTAGTTCATCGACTGGACCAGGCCGAATTCGCCCAACTCCTCCGGCGTCTTCATCACCACGTTGACGTTTTCGCTGAGCAGAGCGTCCAGCAGCGGGGCATCGTGCTCCGGACTGGGGCTGATGATCAGGGCGCGGCTGGAGCCGGAGACGAAGGTGAACCCGCTGGCCGTGTTGTTCTTCGCCACGGTGTCCATGGCCTCGTCGTCG
>Ga0214473_10007569_pt1 | contig 12873 bp, 10 predicted proteins | sample RVTome_7_FD_203509 | JGI IMG/M metagenome (GOLD analysis project Ga0214473, IMG submission 203509) | Soil microbial communities from uranium-contaminated site in the Upper Colorado River Basin, Wyoming, United States - RVT98D197 | ecosystem: Environmental > Terrestrial > Soil > Contaminated >...
TCCCCGATCGCGCCCCAATCCGGTTTAGCCAGGAAGCCGGCGACGATATACGTCACGTAGAAGAGGCAGGCATAGAGAAAAATCTTTTCGACCGACCTGTAGGTTCCTTTGACGACCAACAGCCAGCCACAGACCGCGCTCAAGGGAACGGAGAAATACTTCGGAATGCGGAAGATCTCCAGACTCGACGCGACTCCCGCGAATTCGGCGATGACGTTTCCGAAGTTGGTCAGGACGAGGGCGAAGAGGAGAGAGACCGTGATCTTCACGCCGAATCGCTCGCGGATCAAATCCGAAAGGCCCTTCCCCGTCACGACCCCCATTCGGGCGCTCATTTCCTGGATGATGATCAGGGCGATCATGATCGGGATGAGAGACCAGAGGAGGTTGTAGCCGAAATGGGCGCCGGCCATCGAATACGTGGCGATGCCGCCGGCATCGTTGTCCACGTTCGAGGTGATGATCCCCGGGCCGGCGACGGCAAGGAAGACGAGGAGGGTCTTCCATCGGGGCTTGAGCCGCGGGCGGGTCGTCGCTCTGAGTTCGGCCGCCACTTAATCCTCGAACGCCGCCTTCATGATATCCTTCAAAGTGATGATGCCTTTGAGGATGTTGTCCTTATCGACGACGGGCACCGACATGAATTTGTATTTCTGAAAGAGCGCCGAGACGTCCTTGATATCGTCATCCTGATCGACCTTGACCAAGCGGCTGTTCATTAAATTTTTCAGGGGCGTTTCCTTGGCGCAAGTGATGAGGTGGCGGAGCGTGGAAACGCCGAGAAGGTGGTTCTCCTTATCCGTGACGTAGATGTAGGCGACCGAATCGAGGGGATACGTCGTTTTTCGGAACTCCTCGATGGCTTCCCCGATCGTGCGATCCTTCAGGACCGAGAAGAAATCCTTGGTCATGAGGCTCCCCGCCGTCCCCTCCTTGAATTTCAAGAGTTCTTCGACGACGGCCCGGCTGGATTTCTCCATTTTCTCGATGAGCTGCTCTTTATGCTCTCTGGGGAGGTCGGCAAGAAGGTCGGTGGCCTCATCCGGGGCCATTTCTCCGAGGATATCCGAGGCTTGTTCGACCGGCGCGGATTGGATCAAGGACGCCTGGAGCTTCGGGTCTTCGACTTCCTCGAGGGTTTGGGCGGCCGTCTGGAGGTCCAGGGAGCGGAATATCGATGATCGGTTCGCCCGGTCGAGCTCTTCGATGATATCGGCCAGGTCGGAGGGATGAATTTCGTGGATTTTACGCGCCGCGACATTGAGCTTCAGGTTTCGCTTGACCGAATCGCTGAGCAGGGGCTGGACGTATTTCCAGGAAATCATTTTCTCCTCGAACCGGTAGGCGAACAGCCAGCGCATAACCCGGTCGACGCCGCCGAGCCAGCCCAGGCGGCGGAGAATACCTCGGATTCCGAAGTCGACGTGGACGACGCGCAGCTCTTGATTGACGATGAGGAGATGGACATCGTTGACCCTTTCGATCTTGGCTCCGTACGTGTCCACGACCTGCTTGTCCAAGAGTTCATCGCGGAGCATGATCTCGTCATTGGCTACTTCGAGCGGTTTGAGCTTGTTTTCGGCCTCCGCTTTGAGATGGATGACGGCTTCGTCGAGGGCTTGGACTTCTTGCCAGTCGAGCTCGAGGAGGGTTTTGGTTTTTCTCTTTTTGACAGTTAGGCTGACCACTTTCGGGAAAGGCTCGCCCAGCCGGATTTTGATATCGGACAGCTTCCCGACAGGGTTACCCTCGGCGTTGATCACGAGGCGGCCGAGAATATCGGAAATGAAGAGGAACGTATTGACACCTGCGGCCTGACGCTGGATGAGGGAGCTTTCCGCAAGCGACATGGTCGTTCGTTCCTTGGCCTGCTTATAGGGGTGCTTATAACACTAAAAAAGACCGGAGACAAGGAACTCTCGTTCGGGGATTACCAGTGTTTCAGCTTCCAGAACAGCATGAACGAACCGACCGAGACGGCGGCCAGGCCCATGATGATCCAGAATGCCAACGGATGGCGGGCGAACGGGATCCCGACATTCATCGAAAAGGCGCTGACGACGAAAGTGGGGACCATGATCCCGATGGTGATGATGTTCAGCGTCTTCATCAGGACGTTGAGGTTGTTGCCGACGATCGTTCCGCGCGCGTCCATCAGGCCGGTCAGGATGTTGGAATAGATTTCGGCTTGTTTGAAGCACTGCCCGTTCTCGACGATGATATCGTCCAGAAGCTCGAGCGCCTCTTGGCCGAAGCCGATCTTGGCCGCGTTGTGCTTGATCTTTTCGATGACCATGGCGTTCGAGTTGATGGCATTGAGATAATAGACAAGGCTTTTTTCCAGAGTGAAGAGATTGATGAGATAGCGGTTTTCCATGGCCCGGTTGACCTTCAGCTCGAGCTCGTCCGAGATCCGGTTGATGATCTTGAGATGCTCGATGAAATGGTAGATCGCCCGGTAGATCAATTTCAGCATGACTTCCGGGAGGCTGGTCATCCTGGCGAAGATCTTGCCCTCGAAGAGGGGGATATCTTCGGACATGAGGCAGACGAGTTTGTCCTTGAACAGGAAATATCCGGTCGAAGCCACGCGGAAGAGAAAAAGGTCCGCCGCGGAATAATTCTTCGGCCGCTTGAAAATGAGGGCCAAGTGCTCCGGTTCGAATTCCAGCCGCGACAGCTCGTCGGGGTCCAAGGCCGAAGCCAGCGTATGTTCGTCGATTTTCAGGACGTCGATGAGATACCGTTTTTCCTCGTCGGTCGGATTGATAAAGAATTGGATGGGGGCTTCGTCGGCCGGGCATTCTTCGACGCGGCAATCAATCAGGTGGAACTTTTTAAGCATCGGGGCATTCTCCTCAGCCCTTGATTTTCAGCCGGTATGGCCGAAGGAAAATTCATTCTGGCATAAAGCCAGGTGAGACACAAGGCTTCGCCCGCGATTATTTGGATATTTTCTCCGGGACATCCGCGCCGGCTGAAACGAGGGAGAGGGGATCGTCTCTTTCCCCCCTTTTTATTTCGCTTCGGCCCAGGACGAACCCCAACCGAGGGATACCTTGAGGGGGACTTTGAAAGGGCAGACGTTCTCCATTTTATCCCGGACCAGACGGCCGACCTTCGTCCGCTCCTTTTCAGGGACCTCAAGGACGAGCTCGTCGTGAACCTGGAGAACGATCCGGGTCGCGAGCTTGTTCTTGCGAAGCGCGCCCCAGACGTCGATCATCGCTTTCTTCATCAGGTCGGCGGCCGTCCCCTGGAGCGGCGTGTTGAGGGCGATGCGGCGGCCGGCTTGCTGAGCGACTTTGTCGGCCTGGCGGAGCTCCGGGACCTGGCGCTTTCGGCCGAAGAGCGTTTCCGAATAGCCGAGCGCCTTCGCCTCCTCGACTTTTGTTTCGAGGAATTCCTTCACCCGGGGATATTTCTCGTAGTAGCGGTCGATGAATTCCTGGGCTTCGTGGGTCGAGGTCCCGAGCGCTTTTGCCAAGGAAAAGGCCGACGTTCCGTAGAGGACGCTGAAATTGATGATCTTGGCCTTACGCCGTTCTTCGTCTTGGAAAAGTCCGGATGCCGGGCCGAAGACGCGGCGGGCCGTTTCTTCGTGGACATCCCGGTCGTTGTTGAACGTCGCGACGAGAGCCGCGTCACCGGACAAATGGGCGAGGACGCGGAGCTCGATTTGGGAGTAATCCGCGGTGAGAAAAACGCAGCCTTCGGCCGGGACGAATGCTTTGCGGAAGCGCTTTCCCCATTCCCCGCGGATGGGGATATTCTGAAGGTTCGGGTCCGAGCTCGAAAGCCGGCCGGTCGCGGTCACGGTTTGATTATAAGATGTGTGGATCCGCCCGGTCGATTCGTCGATGAGCTCGGTCAGAGCGTCCGCATAGGTGGATTTGAGCTTTGTCATCTGGCGAAAGGCCAATATCATGGGGACCGCGGGGTGGAGGCTCGAGAGCTCTTCAAGGACGTCCATTGCGGTGGATGGACTTCTGGTCCCCTTCGTTTTTTTCGGCGAACTGAGCTGAAGCTTGTGGAAAAGAACCTGAGCCAGCTGCTGGGGGGAGTTGATGTTGAAGGTGGCGCCGGTAAGCTCGAAAACGGCCTTTTCGAGGCGGGTCAATTCCGCTTCGAGTTCCGCCGACAGCGCCCGGAGCGATTCCGGGTCGACTTTCACTCCGGCCATTTCCATTTCGGCCAGGATCTCGATCAGCGGTCGTTCGATGTCCCGGTAAAGCGTATCGAGCTTCTCGGCCTCGACCCTGGGCCAGAGGCGGCGGCTGAGCTCAAGGGCGTAATCGGCATCCTGGCCGGCATAGGGCGTCACCTTGTCGACGGCGACGCGGTTCATCGTCACCTCGCTTTTTCCCTTGCCCACGACGTCGTTATACGGGATGGCCGGAAACCCGAGGTAGACCATCGCCAGCCGGTCCAGGTTGTGCTTGCCCCAGTTGGGCTCGAGGAGGTAAGAGAGAACCATCGTGTCCTGATCGACACCCTGAAGGTGGATGCCTTCGCGCTTGAGGACGATGAAATCGTATTTGATGTTCTGCCCGATTTTCTTAATCATGGGATCTTCGAGGACGCCGCCCAGTATTTTGAAGGCATTTTCGAGCGGAATCTGAGCCGGCGCGCCGAGGTAATCGTGCCGCAACGGCAGATAGAAGGCTTCCCCGGGCTCGAGGGCGAAAGACATCCCGACAAGCCGGGCGCGCGTCGGAAAGATGTTGTCCGTCTCGGTATCGAGCGAAACGAATCCGGCTTCTCGAATGCGTCTGACGAGCGAGCGGAGATCTTTCTCTTTCAAGATCGTCCGATATTTCCTCTCAGCCGGCGTCGCGTGCTTCGTATAAGCGGAGAGGAAGGAGGTGAATTCCAGCTCCTTGAAAAGCCGGAGGGCCTCGTCGTAATCCGGTTCGGCCACTTCGAAGCGCTTCGGATCGAATGCGACGTCGAGGTCCTTCTCGATGACAACCAGTTTCCGGCTCATTTCGAGCTTATCCAGGTTTTGCTCGATTTTTTCCCGGAGACGGGGATTCTTGACCCGACCCAGGTTCTTCAGAAGGTTCTCGACCGAGCCGAATTCCGCAATGAGGCTTTTCGCCGTTTTTTCACCGATCCCCGGTACGCCCGGGATGTTGTCCGAAGGGTCGCCCCAGAGGGAGAGAATGTCGATCACCTGATCCGGGCGCGCGCCGAATATTTCCTTGACCTTGGCCTCATCCAGCATGATCTCTTTGGCCGGATTATAGACGACGACCGATTTGTTCACGAGCTGAAGGAGGTCTTTGTCGGTCGTGACGATGACCGTCTTCATCTTCCCCGCTGCGGCCTCGCGGGCGAGGCTCCCCAGGACGTCGTCGGCTTCATATTTTTCGTAGACGAAAACGGGAATCCGGAGAGCGGCGATGACTTCGCGCAGTTTCGGAATCTGCTTGACCAGGTCCTCGGGCATCGGTTTCCGCTGGGCCTTGTAATCCTTGAAGATATCATGGCGGAACTTGGGTCCGGGAGCATCGAAGACGATGCCGAGGTAGCCGGGCTTAGCTTCGTCGGTCAGCTTCTTCAGGGTGGCGATAAAGCCGTAAATGGCGTTCGTCGGAAAACCCCGGGAAGTCGAAAGCCCCTGGATCGCGTAGTAAGACCGGTACAGGAGAGAATTTCCGTCGATGAGATAGAGTGTTTTTTCGCTCACGTCTCCCCTATTATACCCCAGATCGTGACTGAAAGAGGGGCGCGGATTCGAGCCAGCTCGATTCTCCCGGAAAAAAGGAGCCCGACTCCCCTATGTATTGAGAATCAAGGGGTTTGGGGGCCTTTTGGTTGACATCGGAGCACAAATTGATATAATAAGGCGATTTCGCAGGATGAAACCAATGATGATCAGCGTCGATAAAATACCCAAAGAGGGCTTGAAGTTCAGCCGGGACTTCGAATTCCCCAGCGTCGAACTTGTCGAGGAGAATGCCGTCTTCCTCAAATCCGTCCATGCCGATTTGGTTATCAAGAATGTCGGCGAGGAGATCTGGATCAGGGGCCGCATCATAACCTGCCTGAGCTTTGTCTGCAGCCGGTGTTTGACTCCCTATGAATTTCCGGTCGACTCCAAATTCGACCTGGTTTTCCTTCCGGAAGAGATGCACGAGCTCAAGGACGAGCTCGACGACGAGGATCTCGACCAGCTTTTCTACCAGGAGGGGAAGCTCGACCTCCGCGAAGTGGTCCTGGAGCAGCTTAACCTCACCTTTCCGGCCAAGCCCCTCTGCTCCGAGACCTGCGAGGGGATCTGCGCGGTGTGCGGCAAGATCCGACGCGAAGGCGACTGCGGCTGTTTGGTCAAAGAGCCCGACCACAGGCTGGATAAGCTAAAATCTTTAATGAAAGATAAGTGATAAATGCCTAATCCAAAGCGAAGACACTCCCATGCCCGAAAAGGAAGACGACGAACGCACGATGCCCTCGTCATCCCGTCCTTTTCGGTGTGTTCCAACTGCGGAACACCCAAACTCCCCCATAAGGCCTGCCCGAGCTGCGGTTATTACCGTGGTCGCCAGGTCATTAAAGAAGCCGAAGAATAATTGGGGGCGAAGATGAGGATCGCCGTTGACGCCATGGGGGGAGATTTTGGGCCTGGGATCACGATCCAAGGCGCCGTCCAGGCCTCCCGGGATTTCGACCTGGAAATCCTCCTCGTCGGCGTGGAAGACATAATCAAGAAGGAATTCGACCGCGTCCGTCCTTCCGGGTCGAAGGTGACGATCATCGACGCTCCGGAATCCGTGGGAATGGGCGAAGGGCTTTTTTCGATCCGACGCAAGGGTCGATCCTCGATCCGCGTCGGGGCCCAGCTTGTCAAGGAACGCCAGGCCGAGGCCATGGTCAGTATGGGCAACACCGCGGCCGTGGTCTACATCAGCCGCAAGGTCCTGGGCGCCCTCCAGGGCGTCAACAAACCCGCCCTCTCCCTCCTTGTTCCGAGCCTCCGCGGGTTGACCCTCCTTCTTGATGTCGGGGCCAACGCCAACTGTGTTCCGGAAGACCTGGAACAGTTCGCGGTCATGGGCAAGATATTCATGACCCAGGTCCTGGGTCTCCCCAATCCGACGATCGGGCTGATGAGCATCGGCGAGGAAGAGACGAAGGGGAACGACTTGACGAAAAAGGCGTTCGAAAGACTTCAAGCCTCGTCTCTCAACTTCATCGGCAACCTCGAAGGCAAGGATTTGTTTTCGGGCAAGGCGGATATCATCGTCAGCGACGGGTTCACTGGAAACGTCGCCCTCAAAGTCACCGAGGGCGTCTTCGAGACATTCTCCCACATAGCCCGGCGTGAGATCATGAAAGATTTCTTCGCCAAGATCGGTCTCCTTTTAATGAAAAAGCGCCTGAGAAAGATCTTTAAGAAAGTCGATTATTCCGAATACGGCGGAGCCCAACTGCTCGGCCTCAACGGCGTATGTATTATCGGCCACGGCCGGTCCAATCCCAACGCCGTGAAAAACGCGATCCGCATGGCGCGGGACTTTGTCGCCAACCGCGTCCAGGAACGAATTCGAGAAGAAATCGCCAAAACAGCGCTGGCCGGCGGCGGAACGGGAGCATAAATGATTTTTCAGGATAGGATTGCGATCATCACCGGGGCTTCCCAGGGGATCGGAGAGGCGATCGCCGAGGAATTCTCGCTCGGCGGAGCGACGGTCATCCTGGTCGACATTCAGAAGGCGAAGCTCGATGATGTCGCCCGGCGGATCGCGGCGAAAGGCGGCCGGGCCGCGGTTTATGAGGCCGATGTCGCCAAGCTCGACCAGGCGACGGCCGTGGTCGAGTCGGTCCTTAGGGAATTCCGGAGGGTCGACCATCTCATCAACAACGCCGGCATCACCCGCGACAACCTTCTCCTCCGGATGAGGGAAGAGGAATGGGACGCGGTCATCGCCGTGAATCTGAAGGGCGTCTTCAACTTTTGTAAAGCCGTCGTCCGAAGCATGGTCGGCGCCCGCTACGGGCGGATCGTCAATCTCGCCTCCGTGGTCGGGCTGATGGGCAATGCCGGGCAGGCGAACTATGCGGCGGCGAAGGCGGGACTGATCGGCTTCACCAAATCCCTGGCCCGCGAAGTGGCCTCGCGCAAAGTCACCGTCAATGCCGTCGCCCCTGGCTACATCGCCACCCCCATGACCGCCGCTCTTTCCGAGCAGGTCAAAAAAATGTTTCTCGATATTATTCCGATGCAGAGGTTCGGCGAACCGGCCGAAGTGGCCCACGCCGTGAAATTCCTCTGCTCCGATGACGCCGCTTATATCACCGGACAGGTCATCCAGCTGAACGGCGGGATGTATATGTAGGATTTTCCAAATAAAATTTTGCGGAGGTTACCATGGAAAGAGACGACTTATTGAAGAAAATGAAATCTATCGTCGCGGACAAGCTGAGCATCAGCGAAGATCAGGTGACGGAAGAAGCCTCTTTCATCGAAGACTTGGGCGCCGACTCCCTGGACACGGTGGAGCTGGTCATGGCCCTTGAGGATGAATTCAGCCTCGACATTCCCGACGAGGAAGCCGAAAAGCTGACGACGGTCGGCAAAGCGATGGATTATATCGTAAGCCATGTCAAATAATTCGGGGCATAGAAAGAGAGCGAACGAAAGACGGGTTGTTTTAACGGGAATCGGGCTCCTGAGCCCCATGGGCATAGGTACCCGAAAGAACTGGGAGGCTTTACTTGCCGGCCGGAGCGGCATCGGGCCCATTACCCGATTCGACCCAACGCGGCATTCCACCCGGTTTGCCGGAGAAATCAAGGACTTCGACCCGTTGACGTTCCTTGACCGGAAAGAGGTCCGGAAGATGGACCTCTTCATCCAGTTTGCTCTCGCCGCCGCCGAGCTGGCCGTCGAGGACGCGGAGATCGATCGCGCCTTTCTGGAAAACGACCGCTGCGGCGTCTTTGTCGGTTCCGGGATCGGCGGCATCGGAACGATCGAGGAATGGCACGGAGTTCTCATGGAGAAGGGCCCCGAACGTGTGACGCCGTATTTCCTCATCGCGACCATCATCAACGAGGCCTCCGGCCAGATCTCAATCAAATACAAGGCCAGGGGGCCGAACTCGGCGACCGCCACGGCCTGCGCCACGGGAACCCATGCCATCGGAGACTCTTTCCGGATCATCGCCCGGGGAGACGCGGACCTGATGATCGCCGGCGGGGCGGAAGCGCCGCTTACGCCCCTGGGTGTGGCCGGCTTCTGCTCGATGAAAGCTCTCTCCGAGCGGAATGACGCTCCGGAGAAAGCGTCCCGGCCTTTCGATGCCCGCCGCGACGGCTTCGTCATGGGGGAGGGAGCGGGCGTCGTCCTTCTCGAAGAGTTGGGGCACGCCCTCAAACGTGGGGCCAGGATTTACGCCGAAGTCGTGGGATACGGGATGACGGCCGACGCCTTCCATACCGCGGCTCCGGCCGCGGACGGCCGCGGGGCGGTGAGCGTCATGCAGCGGACCCTGGAAGACGCCGGCATCTCGCCGTCCGACGTCCAGTATATCAATGCCCACGGGACCTCGACTCCCCTCAACGACAAGATCGAAACGGCGGCGGTCAAGAAGGTCTTCGGCGCGCACGCCTATAAGGTGGCCGTGAATTCGACCAAATCCATGACCGGCCATCTGCTAGGCGCGGCCGGAGGGATAGAAGCGGGGATCACCGCGCTCTGCATCAAGCACCAGATCATGACGCCGACGATCAACTATGAATATCCGGATCCGGAATGCGACCTGGACTACGTCCCGAACAAAGCGCGTCCGGCGGAGATCGTATACGGCCTGAGCAACTCCTTCGGCTTCGGTGGGACCAACGGCGCCCTACTGTTGAAGAAATACGAAGAATAAAATAAAGTGGGGGCGGGTTCCGAATATGAGAATTCGGCCGGGGTTCCCATTTTATTCTAAAGAGCGGAGAAGGAGCGGAAGATGAACATCCTTGTTTTCGTCAAGCGCGTTCCCGATACGGAATCGCGGATCCGGATCAATCAGGAAACCCGTTCGGTCGTCGAAGAAGGGCTGAATTTCGTCATCAGTCCGTTCGACGAGTATGCGGTCGAAGAAGCTCTCCGGCTCAGGGAGGCCAAAGGCGGACATGTCACGGCCGTCTCCGTCGGTCCCGAAGAAGCGACAACCATCCTCAAAAAAAGCTTGGCCATGGGCGTGGACGAAGCCGTTCTGATCAAAGATAGCCTCAAGGAAACATACGACGGGCTGCGCATCGCCAAGATGATCGCCAAAACGGTCGAGAAGCGGTTTCCTTCGTTCGATCTGCTCCTCTTCGGCAAACAATCGGTGGGAGCGGACGGAAGCCAGGTTCCGTCCATGGTGGCGGAGTTCCTCGGCCTCCCCCAGGCCAACATCGTAACCAAGCTTGAATTGGAGGGAAGCAGCGGCTCCGCCCGCCGGGAGATCGAAGGAGGGATGGAAAAGGTCGTTTTCTCCCTCCCCGCCGTCGTCTCTGCGCAGAAAGGGCTGAACGAACCCCGCTACGAGACGCTGAAGGGGATAATGGCCGCCAAGAAAAAAGTCATCCCGGTTGTGACGCTCGAGGAGCTCGGCTTGACCGGGGATGATATCGCGCCGCAGGTTGAAGTGGTCAGGATGGAGACTCCCATGGCGCGCCAGGCGGGAAGAATCATCCCCGGCACGCCCGAGGAAGCCGCGCGGGATCTGGCCCGGCTTCTCCGCACGGAAGCCAAGGTCATCTGAGGGAGGTGAACATGATTCTGGTATTTATCGAAACCCGCGAAGGCAAGGTCAAAAAGAGCTCCCTCGAGGCCCTCGGAGAGGCAAAGCGGCGGGCGAGCGAGTTGGGCCAGCCCGTCGGGGCGGCGCTTATCGGCGCGGATATGGAATGCTTGAATCCCGAGATTTTTTCCTGCGGCGCCGGAACCATTTTCCTTCTGGAAAATCCTCAATTGGCGGCATATTCCTCCCAGGGCTATACCCTCGCTCTCGATGCCTTGGCCAGGGAAATTCATCCCCAGGCCGTGTTCTTAGCCGCGACGGCGATGGGGAAAGACCTGGCGCCGCGGCTGGCGGCCAGGCTCGGCGTCGCCCTGGCCTCGGACTGCACGAAGGTCGAGGTGAAAGACAGAAATCTCGAATTTGCCCGGCCTGTTTTCGCCGGGAAAGCGGTTTTAACGGTCAAGCTCAAGGGCCTGCCGCAGCTGGCGACCTTGAGGCCGAACGTCTTTCCCCTGGCCGAGAAAATCGAAACGGCCGGCGAGGTCGTCAAGAAAAAAATCACGATTCCGGACGGAGCGATCAAAGGACAGGTCGCGGAAATCTTGAAAGGCGAAGGCGGGGAGATCGACGTCACCGAGGCCGAAGTCATCATCAGCGGAGGACGGGGGATGAAGGCTCCGGAAAATTTCACTTTGCTGAAGGAGATCTCGGCGATCATCCCCCGGTCCGCCGTGGGCGCCTCGCGCTCGGCCGTCGACTCCGGTTGGATCGGTCATCAGCATCAAGTCGGCCAGACAGGAAAGACGGTCTCCCCTAATCTCTATATTGCCGTCGGTATCAGCGGCGCGATCCAACATTTGGCGGGAATGTCATCCTCCAAAGTGATCGTCGCAATCAATAAGGACCCGGAAGCTCCGATCTTCAAGGCCGCCGATTATGGAATCGTCGGCGATCTCTTCCAGGTCCTCCCGGCCCTCCGCGAGGAATTGAAAAAACTCTTCGCCTGAATCCGGGGGAATGTCATGTCCCCGAGTTTCGAATGTATTCCGGAAGCAGAAGCTGGTTCTTTTCCGAGCGCTGTTCGCCGACGCTGGTCACATAGATCGCCGGGTCGTCCATGACCGGGCATTTGTTTTCACAGATCCCGCAGCCGATACACAGCTTGAGGTCGATGACCGGGGCCTTCTGCGTCGCGACCGTTCCGTCCGGCAATTTCGTCTCGACCATAACGAACTTGATGGCCTTGGGCGAAGTCGGGCAGTGCTCCTCGCAAACGATACACGGACGGCCGAGAAAGTAGGGGATGCAGCGATTCTTGTTGATCCAGGCCGTGCCGATCCTGACGACTGTTTTTTCGGGCACGGTCAGCTCCTTGATCGCGCCCGTCGGGCAGACCTGCGAACAGAGCGAACAGTAGTATTCGCAATATCCGATCTTCGGGACAAGGACCGGCGTCCACAATCCTTCCGGCCCGGCTTCGGTCATAGCCGGCTGGAGGCCGTTGGTCGGGCAGGCCTTCATGCACTCGCCGCATTTAATGCATGTCTCCAGGAATTGAGGCTCGGGCAGCGCCCCGGGCGGCCGGATGAGCTTCTCATGGGCCCGCTTCACGGCCTGGGAAATCCTGAATAACGGCACCGAGAATAACGCGAGAAACGAGGCCAGCAGGATTTTTCTCCGCGACAGGTCGACCGCCGGGAGCCTTTCCGGAGTCCCGCGCAGCGGAAAGGTGATGGCCGCGGTCGGACAGACAGCGGCGCAGGTCTCGCAATAAACGCATTCCGAGCTCTTCCACTCTGTTTCGGGATAGGGATCGGCCTGCGTCTGGCAGTGGAGCGTACAGAGGTTGCATTTAATGCACTTATTCTCATCGACCCTCAGCTTGAATAGATTCCAGCGGCTCACCACTCCGAGGAAGGCGCCGGCCGGGCAAATAGAGCGGCACCAGAACCGCTCCCGGAACATGTTCAGCAGGACAAAACCGAGAAAGATCAGGCCGATGAAGAAACCCTGGCGGAACGTCGCATTCACGGTCAGTGTTTCTAGAAATTGGGTCAGCGTGTCGCCGATGCCTGCGAGATGGAGGGCATAGGCGCCGCCGATGAGCATCTGGAATCCCTGGGCGAACGCCGGCAGGACGCTCGCGAGC
>Ga0214473_10007570_pt1 | contig 12873 bp, 7 predicted proteins | sample RVTome_7_FD_203509 | JGI IMG/M metagenome (GOLD analysis project Ga0214473, IMG submission 203509) | Soil microbial communities from uranium-contaminated site in the Upper Colorado River Basin, Wyoming, United States - RVT98D197 | ecosystem: Environmental > Terrestrial > Soil > Contaminated >...
TGCATATGATTTATGTGCAATTGCTAATCCTGGATTAATTTTAATGGCTTGTCTGAAATCTTTTTCGGCAGCGATGGGATCTAAATCGTACTCCCACCTAATTATTGCCATAGAAACATAAGCATCAGCTAACATGTCATCCATTTCCAGAGCCTTTATGGTTGCTGCTCTTGCTTTAAGAAAAGCATCCTTAGGGAGGAGTCCACCATAACTGGCCAGCACCGCGTATGAATTAGCCAAACCGACGTAGGCCAAGGCATAAGCAGGGTCTTTTTCAATCGCTTGCTGAAAATAATCAAGTCCTTTCTTCAGTCCTGCTTCCGTCCTCTTATTCCAAAAATACTGTCCCTGTAAATAAAGGTTATAAGCTTCAAGATTTTCCGTATAGCGTTTTACGACGTTTTCTTTCTCATCTCCCAATAGTTTAACTTTCAGTTTGTCAATAATAGCCAAGGAAATCTCATCTTGAATAGCGAAAACGTCTTCAAGCTCCCTATTGTATTGTTCTGACCATAAAAGTGATCCGTCCGTGACGTTAATGAGTCGAGTCATAATACGGACTTTGTTCCCAATTTTTTGCAGACTTCCTTCAAATATGGCATTGACATTCAATTTTTCTCCAATATCTTGTATGTTTTTTTCTATACTTCTGAATGAAAATGAAGAGGTTTTCGCCAGGACTCGTAAATCTTTGATTTTAGATAAAGCATCTATGAGTGACTCAGCTAATCCAGCGCATAGATAATCTTGATCTTTCCCAGGACTCAAATCATCAAAAGGGAGTACGGCAAGAGAGGTTTTACCTGGCGAAATGGGAACAGTTTGCTTAGGGATAAAAAGCCCCCAAATTAAAACGACGATGATGGCAAATGCTATGATGACGATAGCTGGGATAAAAAGTTTCTTTAAGCTGAATTGGACAGTTATCTCCTTTGAGGTGATTGGCTTTCTTTCTGGAGCCACTCTTTCTGTCGTGGGGATGCCCTTTTCAATCTTTTCAAGCTCGGAATGGACGTCGGAGGCGCTCTGATATCGCTTCGCTTTATCCTTTTCCAGGCATTTCAGGATGACCCCGCTCAGGTCGTCGGGGATATGTGGATTAAGTTGTTTTGGATTCTTGGGGACTTCCCCCGTGTGCTTCATCGCGATGCTCAGGGCAGTCTCCCCTGTGAAAGGGACGCGGCTTGTCGCCATCTCGTAGAGAATGACCCCCAGGGAATAGATGTCGGAGCGAAAGTCGACGTCCTTGGCTTCGGCCTGTTCGGGGCTCATGTATTCCGGCGTCCCGATCATCACTCCGGCGCCGGTGATCCCCTTATCTTTGACCGACCGGGCGATCCCAAAATCCATGATCTTGGCATTTCCATTCTTGTCGATCATGATGTTCTGGGGCTTTAGGTCCCGGTGGACAACGCCAAGGCTGTGGGCTTCAGCCAGTCCATCGCAGACCTGCTTCCCCACGCTCAACACCATCCCGATGCTCAAACTCCCTGACATCCGGATCATGCTTTTTAAGTCTTCGCCGTGGACGTATTCCATGGTGATGAAGTGGGTTCCTTCGGCCTCGCCGATATCGAACATCTTGCAGACGTTCCGGTGGCCGATCCTGCGGGACAACCGAAGCTCATTGCTGAAACGCTCGATGGTCTCTCTGTCTGAGGCGATCTCGGGTTTGATGAGCTTAAGGGCAATCTTTTCTTTGATCTTGGTGTCGAAGACCTTGTAGACCCGGCCCATCCCGCCCTTTCCCAGTTCTTCAACAATTTGGTAGCGTCCGGCGAACGTCGAGCCCGTGGTCAGCTCTTTAATGGGGGTTTGAAAAGTTTCCGTGACTTCGGAACGGATGTCCTTGGAAGAAGGAAGCGAGGTGCCGCAGTCCCCGCAGAACTGCTTAGTCTCAGGATTCTCAGTCTGACATTTCGGACACGTGACGGACACGGCTGACCCCTCTAATCAGGTATGGCTCAAGATTATCAAAGAATCGAGGAAGCGTCAATTCGCCCTTCGTTCCTTTCTTCCTCCCTCCAACCCGCCTTTCCTCCCTCGAAAAAAATCTTCGTTTTGTCCAAGCTCTGTCCTATTCTCTCAAGGTGTTCATCCCGATCGACGGCCCCCGGTTTTACGCCGGCGCCGCCAGAAGAAATAGAAGGGCAACCCTGTGGCGATGAAGGCTAGGTCGACGAGCGACCGCTTCCACTCGATCAGGCCGCGGGTGACGAGGAAAACAAGAATTCCCGCAAGGTAGATTCCGGGCAGGACGGGGTAGAACGGGACGCGATAGACGTCCCGGCCGCCGACGTCCATCCTCCGGAGCTTGAACAGGGCGACGGCGTTCAACGCCCAAAAAATCAGGATGCCGAAGACCATTCCGGCGGCGATGACTTCGAAAGTTCCCCTGAGATAGAGAATCACCACCGCCCAAAGGCCATGGGCCAGGATGGCTCGCGACGGCGTCCGGAACCGAGGATGAATAAAATCGAGCCACTTGAAAAAAAATCCGTCCCGGGCCATGGCATAGTAAGCTCGGGTGGCGGTCATCATTGTTCCGTTGATCGAGCTCGTGGTCGAGGCCATGACCAGGATGGCCACGAACACGGCCCCCGCCGGGCCGGCCAATTTTTCGGCCGCGGCCGTGGCCACGACGGTATTTCCCCGGACGCCTTCCATGCCCAGGATCCAGTGATAGATGAGGTTGACGGATAGATAGAGGACAATCAGGACGGCCAGGCCGAGAAAGAGCCCGAGGGGAATCGTCCGTCTGGGATTCTTCATTTCTCCGGCCGAATACCCAAGGCGTTCGAAACCGGTGTGAGCGAAAAATACCATCATCAGGGCCGCGGCCATGTTGCCGACCGATCCGGGGTTCATCAATGGAGCGGCGCGGGTGCCCAGCAGGCTGGCCTCTCCCTGGACAAGAATCAGGCCGACGACGACGAGGAACGCCAGGCCGATGACCTTGAAGCTTGTCGCGACTCTCTGGAAAAAGCTGGCCTTCCTGACGCCCGTGATATTCAAGGCTCCGAGGAGGGCGATGACTCCGACGGCAACGAGTTTGCGCCCTGCTCCGGAAAGAGGGATAAAATATCCCAGATAGTCTGCCGTGATCAGGGCCAGCCCGGCCGCCGGACTGGTCCGGATGAGCAGAAGCTGCGACCAGCCGAAAACAAAGCCGGCGAAAGGACCCAAGGCGCGGCTGACGTAGATATATTCGCCTCCGGCCTCGGGCAGGCGGGTTCCCAGCTCGGCATAAATTAAGCCACCCACGTAGACGAAGACACCGACCACGATCCAGAGAACAAGGATCTGGCCGAAGGAACCGAGGTACCCGGCGATGATCTGGGGCGCGGAGTAGATGCCGGCGCCGATGGTGATGCCCAGAACGATGGCCGCTCCGTCGAAAACGCCGAGAGTTCGGAGAAGGGAGGGTTTCTCGCCGTTCGAAACGCCGGGATAAAAAGTGTTTTGAGCCATTCGGCTTCTTCGGATGATATTCGCGACCTCGATCCGTGTCAACGGGGCGACGCTGCGCCCGCGCCTTTTTTTATGATATAATCCTAGTATTATTATATGATTAATAAGCATTCGGCCGGAGGCGCTTTTGAGCCGGGGGGCGGACGGTGAGCCCATCCGCGTCGGAATCGACCCTCGAGGCGTCCGCGATGAATTCGAAATCACATCCGACGCCGTTCGAAGATAACGGAAGAGTGGTCGTTATCGGCGGAGGGCCGGCCGGCTCTTTCTTCGCTATCTCGTTCCTCCGTTCTATTGAAAAAACCGGCCGGAAAGCTTCCCTGACCATCATCGAAAAGAAAAATCCCGAACCGCGCGCCGATGACGCCTCCTTCTTTTCCTGCCGCGAAGGCTGTAATTATTGCGCGGGGGGCATCTCCCCCATGCTCGCTGACGCCCTGGAGCGCGAAGACCTCGTTCTCCCTGACGAAGTGATCGCCGGAAGAATCCGGTCTCTGACGGTCCATGGGGACTGGAAGAGCGTCGAGCTACGCTTTCCCGAGTCCAGAAAAATGTATGCCGTGTTCCGAGGTTCCAGGCCCAAGACCCGTCTCGATCAATATCGGAATTTCGATTCCTTTCTCCTCGGCGCCGCCGGGCGCGCCGGGGCCGATATCGTCACCGGCGAGGTCGATGATGTCCGCTATGCGGAATCCGGCAAGCCGGTCGTTTTCTATCAATCCTTCGAGAACGGGCGCGCGCTGCGGAGCATGATCGAAGCGGACTTTGTCGTTTTCGCCGGCGGCGTCAACCAATCCCTGGGATCGTTCGGGGCTGTAAAACCGCTTTCTCACGTTCTGCGTAATCTCATTCCCGGCTTCTCTCCGCCGCGAGTCCGGAAGGCGTTGATCGGCGAGATCGAGATACAAAAGGACGCGGGAGCGCTGCTCGAAGGCGAGATCCATTTCGTCGAATATGGTTCTCAAGCGCTGAAAATCGAGATGTCTTCGCTGATTCCCAAGGGCAATTACATCACGGTCGTCATGCTCGGCCGGGCGGTGGACGAGATGGACTTAGCGCGTAAAAAGCCCCTGCTCGAGGCCTACTTGGCTTTACCCCAAATCCGGAGAATTCTTCCCACGGGGACTGTCACCCGCCTCGCCTGCATATGCCATCCGCGCATGGCGGTCGGCCATGCCCGGCATCCGCTCGGAGAGAGGGTCGCGGTGATCGGGGATATGGTCTGGTCGCGGCTCTACAAAGACGGAATCTACTCCGCCTACCTCACAGCCTCGGCCCTCTCCCGGGCCATTCTCGATGAGGGCGTCGGCCGGGACGCCCTGGCGTTAAGTTATGGCCGGGAAATCCGGCGGCTCAGCCGGGACAACGCCTTCGGCCGGTTCGTCTTCATGCTCAACCGGGTCGTTTTCGCCAATCCGGCGCTCAGCCGCATCCTCTATCAAGCCGTTCTAACCGAACGGAAAACGAAACTCAAGCGATCCCGGCGCTTAGCCGACATCCTGTGGAAAATCGCCAGCGGCGACGATACGTATCGGGCCAGCCTCGCGGCCATGTTCCATCCCTTGACCGTATCCTCGATCGTCGGCGGAGGTCTTCTCGTCACCCTCCGGAACTATCTGACCGAGCGGTTCTTCGGACTGCGCTGGCACAATTTGGGGCGCTTCCCCACGGGCTTGCATAAAGAAGACATGGAGGAAAAGCGAAAAGAGTTTGTCGCCGCGGCCGAACGCCGGGAAGGCTTGCAGCGGCCGAATTTCGAAAGCATGTATTCCCTTGTCATCAAGGCCGAGAAGACGAGAATATGGAATCACTTGGGAACCTTCGGGGACGAAGACCGGGACTACTTCCGGCCCCGCTTTCTGAAGGTTCAGAGGATTTCAGGAGAGGCCAATGAACCGGGCTGTATCATTCGCTACCAAACACCCTTTAAATTCTTGAATTTTCGGTTAAAGTTGGAGAAGCGGATCGCCTCCGACATTCTCGTCTACAGGGTTGAGGACGGTTTCGCGGAGGGCGGCCTCCTCCTTTTTCGAATAGAAGAATTCAAGCCGGGAGTCCATCAGCTCTCGATTTATGTCGCCTTCGATGTCGCTAAAGGAAGGACTTGGAGCGAGAAGTTCTTTTGGACCGTTTTCCGCCGGGCCTTTCCCGGTTTCGTCCACGATGTCCTGTGGAATCATTCGCTCTGCAAGATGAAAGATACGATCGAGAAGAATCCCGCCTGGCCCGACCGCGTTCCCCGGGCGGAAAGGCTTTCCCGGCCGGCCGGCGCCGCCGGAACCGCTGATTGACAAAGGACGGGAAGATCGCGTCCCTTTTTTATGGCTTTTGCGGCCTTGCCAAGCGGCCCGAAGAAGTCCATAATAGGCTGGAATTTTTTATCGAGGGGATAACGATGCTGAAAGACATCATCAAAAAAGAAATCCTGGAAACCATCACCAGCGCCAAATTTGTCTTTACCTTCTTGCTCTGCGCCATTCTCATCCTCCTTTCGGTCTTCACCGGCATCTCTAATTACCGGGCCGACCAGAAGGAATATTCCGCCGCCGTGGCCCTGAACAAGAAGAACCTGGAAAACCAGTCGAGCTACCAGTCGTTGGCCGGCCTCGGGACGAAGATCAACAGATCCCCGCAAGTCCTCGGCGCCATCGCCAGCGGCGTGAGCGAAGCGGTCGGCCGGGTCGCGACGGTCAACATCGCCTACGATCCCAACCTCGTCGACTCGAAATACGAGAGCAATCCCGTCTTCTCGATCTTCGGCGCGCTCGACCTGACGTTCATCGTCAAGATCGTCCTCAGCCTTTTCGCCATCCTGTTCACCTACGATGCCATCGTCGGCGAAAAGGAACGGGGGACATTGAAGCTGACCCTTTCGAACCGGGTTCCGCGCGACCGGCTCATCCTGGGCAAGGTCATCGGCGGTTTCATCAGCCTCCTCATCCCGCTCATCATCCCCCTCGTCCTGAGCCTGCTCATCCTTCTCGTCTTTCCGAACATCTCGCTCTCGGGCGAGGATTGGATTCGGCTGCTCCTGATGTTCCTGATGTTCTTCCTCTATCTTTCGATCTTCTTCACCCTCGGCCTTCTAGTCTCGGCCCGGACGAGCCGAAGCTCGACGAGCTTCCTCATCTTGCTCTTCATCTGGGTGACGTTCGTCATGGTCATCCCCAAGATCTCGGTCATGGCCGCGGCCCGGCTCAATCCCATCCCGTCTGTGCACGAGGTCACGGCTAAAAAAGACGCGTTCCTTCAACAAATCCAAGGCGGCGCCCAAAAACGCTACATCGATTGGATGAAGGAGAATTCCCCGAAGACGGCCGAAGACAAGAAGGCGTTCCAGGAAAAGTTCAAAAAGTTCCTCGAGGATTATCAGCAGGAGCTGACTGGGAAGATTGATGCGAACAACGCCGCCCTCGAGCGCGACTATCAATTACGCAAGAATTCCCAGGACCGCCTGGCCATCAACCTCTCCCGGATCTCGCCCGCTTCGGCCCTAACGTTCTCCACCATGAGCCTGGCCCGGACGGGCGTGGACGAGCACGAAAGGTTCCTGGCCTCGGTCCGGGCGTATAAGCCGATTTTCACCAAATGGGCCAACGCGAAAATGATGCGGACGCTCGATCTGAGCGGGACGGGCCAGACGGCCAAGGTCGTCCTGGACGACATGCCCCTCCATAAGTTCGAAGCGGAGACGCTGGCAAAGTCATTCGGCCGGACCATCGCGGATATCGCCCTGATGATCGTGTTGATCATCCTCTTCTTTGCCGGAGCCTACGTCTCCTTCCTGAGATCCGACGTCCGCTGAGAGGTGAACCATGTTGGAAACCGTGAATCTCACGAAACGCTTTGAAGACGGGCTGCTCGCCGTGGACCATCTGAATTTCAAGGTCGAGCCGGGCGAGATCTTCTGCCTGTTCGGGGCCAACGGCGCGGGCAAGACAACGACGATCAACCTTCTCTTAAGTTTCATCCCGCCGACCGAAGGCACTGCCCTGATCGAAGGCATCGACGTCACCAAGGAACCGCTGCGCTCCAAGGATTTCATTTCCTTCGTCTCGGAAAATGTCATGCTCTACGGAAATTTCACGGCCTTCCAGAACCTGGACTATTTCAGCAAGCTGTCCGGAAAGCGGACACTAACCAAGGCCGATTACGCCAAAGCCCTGACGAGCGTCGGCCTCCAGAAAGAGGCCTTCGCCATGCGGACCAAGAATTATTCTAAAGGCATGCGGCAGAAATTGGGCCTGGCCATCGCCGTCCTCAAAAACGCGCCCAACATCATCCTCGACGAGCCGACCTCGGGTCTGGACCCGAAATCCGGCCGGGAGTTTCTCACCCTGCTCCTCCGGATGCGGGACCAGGGGAATTCGATTTTCATGTCGACGCACGACATCTTCCGGGCGAAGCTGATCGCGGACAGGATCGGATTCATGAGGAAAGGCCGGCTGGTCGTGATGAAAACGCGGCAAGAGCTCGAGGGCGAGGATCTGACCGAGCTCTATATCCAATACATGGAAGAACGCGAAACTTAATCGAAATCAGCGGGCGTCGTAGCGGACAAATGAGAAATAGGCCGCGACAAAGAGGCCCACACACATAACCATCAGGACGGCCAGCGGCCCGAGTCCTGACTTGGCCCGCGCCCCCAGTGTTTCCTCCTTGTATATGAAACGGGGCATATCGCTCACGTCCACCGCCGTGTTCCACCAGTCCACGACCGGATCCTGTTTCTGGAGGGAGGCGATCCTGGCCCGGAAATAGGCCGTATAGGCGCGATCCCAGGCGTCGCCTAAATCTAGAAAATATTCGACGTTTCGCAGGCCGGTCGAGGTTAAGTCCGTAGTCCAGTAAGTGAAAACGGCCAAAGGGGAGATCAGAGATAACATCGTCGAGAGCCGCGTTTGCGCCTTTTCTTTTTGCAGCCTGTCGTTTTCAATGAGCCGCGCCTTATCGCCTTGAATGCGGTTCGCTTCGTCCCATGCCGCCCGGGTTTCCTTCCTCAGCGCCTCATAGGCTTCGCGGAAGGCAGGATCCTTGGCCAACCTCGCCTTCGTCTCGGCTTCAGTCAAGCGCTCGGCAAGGAAGGGATATTTCTTGACGATATCCCGCGACCGCTCGGCCTGCAAACGTCGTCCCAGATTATCCCGATCCGTATCCGTCAGCCGCGACATTTCTCTCGAGGTTTTGATACGTGAAGGCGCGGGCGAAAGCAGAGATGCGAGATACGGGCTCAAATTAGGGACAACGAGGACGAGAAGAACCCAGACGCAGAGGGAGGTCATGATCGATGAGGCTGAGGCCTGATGCCGGGAGGAAATGAAGACGCCGAGAACTTGAAAGAAAATGACATAGATCACCGCGCCCAGAAGGACGAGACCCAGCGCGCCCCAATTCGCGCCCGTCCATGACACCCGCGGGTTGAGCAGGATGACGACAAGGCCAAGGAGGAGCGAAACGAAGAAGGGGACGATGAGAACCGCCGTCCCGCCGAAGATTTTCCCGAGGACGATTTGAGACCGGGGCAGGCCGTTCGCCAGCATAAGCTTGAGCGTCCCGTCCTCCTTTTCGCCGCAGACGGAATCGTAGGAAAAAATGATGGCGGCGAGGCTGAGGAGAATGGCAACGATAAAGACGAGGTCGAGAAGCGGAAACATGACCGGCAGCGGATCGTTGTCGAACTCCTCCACATTGATGTCGGAGGAAATACCGCGAACGAGCGTATACATGGAAAGTGGCGGTTGGCTTGGTTTTATGACGTTCCGTAGCCTGTTGAAGTGAGCGTAGTTTTTTAAATAATCCTCGATCGCCCCGCGGCGAAAGGAAAATTCGTCCACTTTCTTCACATAGTCATTGGTCAGGACAAAGACCGTAACGGGGACGACGATGAGAAGCAAGACGAAGACGGCGGCGAAGCGAAACGAGAAGACGCTGTTTTGAATTTCTTTGCGGATGATGGTTCCGAGCATGGAGTTCTCCATTACCTCACATCATAACGGATGAACGCGAGATAGCTCAGAGCGGCCAAGAAAATCGTCAGGATAAGCAGCTCCGCCACATCGAACAGCCCGCCCTCGGCCAGGACCTGGCCGGCCGACCGGTAGCGATAGGTGAACGCCGCGTGTTGGGTCACCTCCCGTTTCAGGTCCCCAATCACAGCGTCCTTGTAGCGGACGACGTCATACTTGAGGCGGTTTTCCTCGCCGATTCCCGTTCCGGCCAGCTCGGTCGCCGCATAGATAAAGCTCGCCGCGGGCGAGAGACGATTGATGGCCTTCGACAGACGGACAAGACGATCGAACTTCTTGCGATAATCCTCCTCCAGCCGGTCCTGGTCGGTATTGATCGCATCAAAATGCTTTTGGGCGAGATCGCCCTCCGTGCGCGTCCCGGTCGCGCGGCGGCCGGCCGCCCGGCTTTCCACCTGCAGAAGCAGGATTTCGCGTGTCCAAATCTGCTGGCGCTTTTCGCTCAATGCTTTGACTGAGGGCACGTCAACCATTTGCCGGGCGATGAGCGTGCCCAGATTGGGCATGACGAAGACGATGACCGCCCAGACCAGGAGCAGAACGATGAGCGTCGAAGCCGACCGCCGGGTGAGAGCGGAGACGAGGATTCCCAGTCCAAGAAAAAGGGCGATATAGAGGAGGGCGATGACGATGAGCATCAGAAACCGGCCGATTCCGGACGCGCCGAAGCGGACGTCCGGGTCCAGGTTGATCAGGGCAAAGCCGAGCAGGGTCACGAGAGTGAAGGGCGCGGCGAGGCTCAAGAAGTTGCCGAGCCATTTTCCGGCCAGGACCTGCGCCCTGGATACGGGATTGGACAACATGAGGCGGAGAACGCCGTTCTCCCTCTCCCGGCTGATCTGGTCGAACCCGAAGAGGAGGGCAACAAGCGAAAGAACGACTTTGACGATATAGGCGAAATCGGGCGCGGGGAAGAAAGCAAAGAGAGCATTGCCGGATTTTTGTCCGGCCCGAACGCTGAGGCCGATTCGGCTGACCTCGAACGACCGGGTCATAGTTTCGTCCAATCCCTTGGCAAAGATCGAGAGCGGATTGGGCGGGAGCACCGCGACCGGCTCGCCCGGCTTGGGCTTGATTAATTGGTAGTCGGCCAGCCGTGCCTTGAAGTCTTTGTAGAGGACAAAAAAGCTGGTGAACAGAAGCAAGACGGTCAAGAGAATGACGATGAAGAACTTGTAACTCAGGAGGTTGGCCGCGATTTCTTTTCTGGCGATTGTTCCGGTCATGTGAAATCCTCCTTTGCCCTGATAACCTGACACAGGATTACGCCGTCAGAGGTTCGGATTTCATGTAGTCGATATAAATCTTGACCAGGTCTTCGAACTGGAGCTCCTCGCGCGTCCGTTCCAAAACGAGCCGGCCCTCCTTCATGATGCCGACGCGGTCGCCAATCTCCTTGGCCCGGAAGATGTCGTGGGTGGACATGAAGACAGCTTTGCCCTCGCTCTTCAGTTCGCCGAGGATTTCCAGGAACTCCTCGGCCGCCTTGGGATCAAGGCCCGAGGTCGGTTCATCGAGAAGGATGGCCGGGGCATCCTTGATGATCGCGATAGAGATTCCCAGCTTCTGCCGCATGCCCTTGGAGAACGTCTTTACTCGTTGCTCGAAGGCGTTCTCCTGGAGAGACACCCGGCGCATGACCTGATAGTAGGCCTCCCTGGTCAAATTCGTCTTGCCGCCCAGCTTGGCGAAGAAGTCGAGGTTCTGGCGGGCCGTGAAGTTGCCGTAGAGCATGACATTCTCTGAGACAAAGCCGACGAACTTCTTGGCCTCAAGCGGGTCCTTGGTGACGTCGATTCCGTTGATGAAGCAAGTCCCGTTTGTCGGCGGGATGAAATTCAGGAAAAGGTTGATCGTCGTCGTCTTGCCCGCGCCATTGGCCCCGAGCAGGCAATAAACTTCGCCCGGACGGACCTCCAGGTTCAGGTGGTCGAGGGCTAATAATCCGTCCTCATACCGCTTGGACAGGTCGTCGGCCTTCAGGATGGGTTTTTGATTGGTCATCTTTTCCTCCTCACGGGGAACGGTCCCCCGCGTTTATTATCGGACGTCATATTTCAGGAATCGGACATAAGCCGCGGCGAACGGAGCCACGAGCCATATAGCCAGTGAGATCAGGCTTCCCCAGTTCCCGGCCAGCGCGTCCCCCGTGTCGGACCGCCGAAAAGTGAAGGCCGGCAGGGATTTCGGATCGACCATCCCGTCAATCGAGGAGGCGCTGGCCGTCCCCCCGCTGGGCATGATGACGGTCGTCTTTTGGACATGGCTGTACAAGGCGGCGTCCAGCGTTTGTTGGTGGGCTTTGACTGCGTCGAGATATCGGGCGCGGTCGATCTCGCCCGTGCCGCAGATATCGGATACGAGCCGGGTGAAGGCGGCGCTGGGCGAGATGAGCGACAGGCCGGCGGCGAGGGCCCGCTGGCGGGACTTTTCCCTCTGGTACCCGCTTTCGATCTCGCGCAGCTGGGCGGTCTTGCGCTCTGCGGACCGGGTTTCCAAGTCGGTTTTAAAAGCCTCCCATTGCGCACGCTTCGATTCGGGCTCGGGATTGAGACTAAATCCCGTTCCCCGGCCGAAGAGGGCCTCGTATTGCCGGCCGAGGGCGCGGGCCTTCTCGTCCTCGATGGACTTGGCCACGACGGATTTCTGCAAAGAGACCACGGTCTCGGTCCGGATGGGCCGGACGACGCTGGCGATCATGTCGCTCAGCCGGGGGACGGCCATCTGCAGGACGATCCAGACGAGCAGGATCGTCACCAGGGCGGTCCGGGACCTCGCGGAGCTGGCCGAGACGAGCATGCCCAGGGCGAAATAAGCCAGAAGAAAGAGGGACGAGGCGAGGAAAATCAGGATCAAGCGGAGGGGCATCCCGGATTGGGTCAAGGGGAAGGCGAGGATACCCAGGATGACGACGCCCAGCAAAAAGACGATGAGGAAGGGCAGCCAGACCGCCGTGAATCCGCCCAGGAGCTTCCCGAGGAGGACGGTGTGCCGGGGGACGCTGTTGGCCAGGATCGCCCGGAGGGTGCCCATTTCTTTTTCCCCGGCAAGCATATCCGAGGCAAACAGAAGCACGATCAGGCTGGCCACCATCTGGATGATGAACAGGAAGTCGAGCTTGCCGAAAATCGACAGGACCGATTCTTCGGCCACGGCCGTCTCACCCGGTTTGGCTCCCTCGGCGTAGAAATCATAGAACTTGGGCAGCGCGGGCTCGAATCCGGCCGCGAAACCGGCGAGCGGCGAGGGCGGGAGGAAGCCCCGTAAAGGGATCCGGCCCATATGGAGGTCAGAAGCCCGCGCGGAGGCCAGTTCCTCGCCGGCCAGCCGGATCTGCTCGCTGTAATCGCGGACTCGCTTGCTGTAGTCCAGGTGA
>Ga0214473_10007571_pt1 | contig 12873 bp, 3 predicted proteins | sample RVTome_7_FD_203509 | JGI IMG/M metagenome (GOLD analysis project Ga0214473, IMG submission 203509) | Soil microbial communities from uranium-contaminated site in the Upper Colorado River Basin, Wyoming, United States - RVT98D197 | ecosystem: Environmental > Terrestrial > Soil > Contaminated >...
CCAACAGCTTCCGCTTACCGATCGAAAGGACACCCCCGAAAATGTAGTGAAGACTTCTGAGGAAAATCGGCCTCCGCGCTATCTCCAGGGCCGATTCACTCGCACAACTGCGCAACCTGGGCTGACGGCGTCCCACCGACGGGCCGGGCGTCGGAGCATCGACCCGCCGCACGCGGGCTTGGCGACCGAGCAGCCCGCGCGAACCGTACACTACGCGGTAGCCAGGAACCAGCCAGGAAGGCGAACCGGACGCGCCTAAGTCATTATTCTACAATAGGTTACAATGGAGGCGGGGGGAATCGAAGGGCCGAGCTCGAATTCCAGAACCACCTTAACTGCCGTGTTTTCAAGGGTTTGCGCACGTCCGAAGTGACATCCGATAACTCAAAAAGACACCGAAAAGCACCCGTTTGCCAGGAACCAGCCAGGAAGTAAACGTCCTTTGACGAGGGTTCGCGATGGTCCTTTCCGCGATCGCCAGCCGAAGTCAAGTTGACGCGCTATTTTCGATTCTGTAGTCTTTCGCTAACAACGGAGGTTGCTGTTTTCGTCTCTGCGGGCTGCGGATCCGGACCTGCGGTCGCGTGGTGGCTTAGTGGAGCGTCAGTAGCATGGCGAATGCACCCGGACGACAGGTTCGTTGTGCGGAAGGCTACTCGGCCTTCATCCCTGCTCCGCTTCCCCCGAATCTGGCCTGGACGTCCAAGCTGGTCGCGGCGCTGTCGGACGCCGACCGCCTCATCGGACGGCTCGCCGGGGAGGGGGCGCGCCTGCCGAACCCGCACCTGTTGATGCGTCCCTTCGTCCGTCGCGAGGCCGTGCTGTCGAGCCGCATCGAAGGGACCCAAGCGACCCTGGGCGAGCTTCTCGCGGCCGAAGCCGGCGCCGCCGTCGATCGGAGTCCGGACGATCTTCGCGAGGTCGGCAACTACGTCGCCGCCCTGGAGCATGGTCTGCGACGGTTGCCTGAGCTTCCGCTGTCCCTCAGGTTCGTCAAGGAGTTGCACGCCGTCCTGATGGAAGGAGTCCGAGGCGGCCACGCTACGCCCGGCGAGTTCAGGCGCTCGCAGAATTGGATCGGGCCGCCCGGATGCACGCTGGCCAACGCCGTCTATGTTCCGCCCCCCCCGGGCGCGCTGATGAGCTGCATGGGTGAGTGGGAGCTGGCGCTCCGCGACGCCACCATTCCGCCGCTCCTTCATGCCGCGCTGATCCACTATCAGTTCGAGGCGATCCATCCGTTCCTCGACGGCAACGGCCGTGTCGGACGGCTGCTGATAACGCTGCTCCTTGTGGAGCGCAACATCCTGCCGACGCCCCTGCTCTACCTGAGCGCGTTCTTCGAGGCCACCCGGCGCGATTACTACGATCGCCTCCTCGCCGTCAGCCGAAACGGCGAGTGGGAGGCTTGGCTGGAGTATTTCCTCAACGGCGTGGCCCGCCAGTCGGAGGACGCCGTCAGTCGGGCCGAACGGATCAACCGGCTTCTGGAAGAGTGGCGACTGAAGGTGACCGGGGCCTCTTCCAAGACGCCCGCGTTGGTGCTCGACATGGTCGCGGCCAACCCCTTCGTGACCGCCAAGAGGGCTGCCGAACATCTCGGCGTTGCTTTCACCACCGCGCAGCGGGCGATTAAGAGGCTGATGGACGCATCCATCGTCGAGGAGGTCGGCAACGCCCAGCGCGACCGGGTCTACTGTGCCAGGGCGATCCTGGACATACTGGAAGAACCCGCGCGATTGTCGCCGGCGTGACGACGAGAAGACAAGGACCGACATCGAGAACCGCTGGTTGACGGCCGCATGACGACTCGCTTCCCAATCCGGCGAGAGTGCCTCGATCATGTCATCATTCTGAACGATCAACACCTCCGTCGCATCCTGCAATCCTACTTCGAGTACTACCTGAATTCCCGAACCCATCTGTCGTTGGATCGGAATTCGCCGATCAAGCGAGAGGTCGGACCGCAAGCCCGTGGCCCCGTCATCGCCGTTCCGCAGGTCGGCGGACTGCATCATTGGTGTCGGCGAGCGGCCTGAAGGCGCTGGACGTCGCTGAAAGCGCTGCGCCCCTTGGTTTCCCATTGCGCGGAGCGTCCAAACATTCGCCCGACGAGGCCCGAGGGTCGCACGTCGCGCCGTAACCGATCGCAGATTTCCCGCCTGTTGCGGCAACTCATCCGACGTTGACGTGTCCCAATCAGGCCGGATGATATTTTCGGGATGGACAGGTGTTTTCGACTCCTGCCGCAGAATCGCGAGCTGCTGTCGAAGGGCGAGGTTCTCTGCGGCAAGTTCTGTTCGGTCACGAAGGACCCCGCGGAGGAACAACACCAAGACACGAATCGGGCCAATTTTACAGCCTCCGAAAACCACAATAACGGCCTGGAAACGATAGCCGCGGCGTTCAAGGCGTCAATTCGTAACTCGTTTGCGGACAACGGTTACGGAATATTCGGGATGGACAGGATGGTATTTTCGGGATGGACAGGGCTCAGAAATCGGCAGCCGACTGCCAGCCTGCACGTCTGGCAGTCGGTTTTGGCATCGGGCCACGGCACGGGGGGCGGGTCAACTCTGTTCGGGTCGGCGAACAGGTAGCAACATTTGGCCTTGGCGAAGCAAGTCGTTTCGTATCCATGTCCATCGATTCATATCTGGATGGCTTTGAAAACCAGCGGGCCCGGCTCGAAACGCCATTCGCTCCGCGGCTGTGACGTTCCATCATCCGCGAGCTGTTCGAGGCGCTCTACCGGCCGCGCTTCTGTTGTTCGTTTAGCTGGATTCGTACGCAATCCGCGGCGTCAAACAGCCTCCCATCGTCCAGCCGGCCTGTGATCACAAGCGTCAGGATCGTCCGGTCGGGCACCGCCCAGAGCTCGAACGCGTCCGCAATCTCAACGTGGGAGAACTTCAAGCTGAGGTCCGCTGCCCCATCCCCCCGCGCCGCGTGACAGCCGCACAACGTGCCGTCGAACGGCGTGCCCACGTCTTCGATCGTCGCGTCCAAGACCGAACGCCGCAGCGGAGCAACAGGTCGGCCAACACCATCGGCGCGACTCAACAAAAGCGAACCCAGGTTCACTCGTGAAACATCGAAGGAGGGCATTCCCAATATCGCAAGCGGAACCACGCCCTTTGCTCCGACGTTGATCGGGTTCGGGCACGACCCGGGCTTGATGTCCAGCTTTGCCGTCATCGCACAGCGAGGATCCGGTTCGTGAGTGCATTGCCCGTCCACGCAGCCATCAACCGTACACACATCCCCGTCGTCGCATTCCTCACTCGCCAGACATACACACCGGTCACGTTGCTCGTCGCAGTGGTTCGCGTCTACGCAGGGACTGGTCCTACCGATACATGCCCCCGATTGGCACTGTTCCCCAACCATGCAAAAGAGCGAGTCGAAGCACGGCGTACCATCGGGCTTGGGCGGATGCGCGCAGATTCCTGCTGAGCAGAAGTCCTCCGTGCAGGCGTTGTCGTCAGTCTCGCAGGGCGAGCCGTCGGGCTCGGTGTTCGGGCGGCATTCGCCGGATGCATTGCACGAATCCGGATGATCGCAACGCGAATCGGTCGCATTCCCGCAGGGCGTTCCTACCGGGGCAAGGCTGTCCGCTGGGCAATCGCGGCCAACGCCCGTGCACGACTCCGCAACGTCGCACGCGCTCACCGCTTCGCGGCAGAGAGTCCCCGAGGGCGCAAGATTCCCCGCGCAGACGCCGAAGCCGTCGCAGCTATCCGCCCCGTCGCACGCCGACCGGCTCGGGTCACCACACAGCGTGCCGGCTGGGACCGGAGTGAGAATGTCGCAGTTGCCCTCCGCGCCCGCCGGATCGCAGGAGGCAATGTTGCATTGATCACCCGCCGCGGAGCAATCAGGCGGAGTGCCGCTCGTGCAAACGCCGCCCTGGCAGGTCTCACCGATGGTGCACGGGGCACCGTCGTCACATATTGCTCCGTCGACGGTCGGTGGCATGCACGTCCCGATGGTCCAGGTTGGCCTCAACGCCAAGCTGTCCACAGCGCCTGCGGCAATGGCGAAGTATCCCTTGTTCAATGAGGGAACATCCAGTTGCCCATAGTAATTGTCACCCCAAGCGACGATGGACCCATCGGCTCTCAAGCCCAAGCTGTGACGATCCCCCGCAGAGATCGCAATGAAACCGCTATGAGGGAAGGGAACGTCAGTTTGCCCTTCCTCATTGTATCCCCACGCCAGAATCGTCCCATCCGCTTTTAGGCCCAGACTGTGGTACCCCCCAGCGGCGGCGGCGACGAAACTTGTGTTGGGCGCGGGTACGTTTGCTTGATCCCAGGAATTGTTTCCCCAAACCACGATTGACCCGTCGGCCTTGAGACCCAAACTGTGCGCTCCGCCCGCGGAAACAGCGATAAAGTCCTCATTCGGAGAGGGGACATCGGTTTCGCCGCTACGGTTGTATCCCCACGCAACAATCGTTCCATCGGACTTTAAGCCCAGACTGTGTGCCCCGCCCGCCGAGACAGCGATAAAGTCCTCATTCGGAGAGGGGACATCGGTTTCGCCGTTATTGTTGTATCCCCAACCAATGATCGACCCGTCAGCCTTCAATCCGAGGTTGTGACCATAGCCTGCTGCGATGCCGATGAAGTCTGCGTTGGGAACAGGGAGGCTGAATAGACCTACTGAATCCGCCCCCCACGCAACGATCGTTCGGTCGGCCCTAAGAGCCAAGCTATGGGAGCCGCCCGCGGCGAGGGCCACGAAATTCTCGTTGGGCGAAGGAGGTAGCGAGATTTGGCCATCCCAATTCGATCCCCATCCTACGATCGTTCCATCGGATTTGAGACCGAGGTTGTGGAATGCACCGGACGCGATGAACATGAAACCGGCGTTTTGCGAGGGTATAGCACATTGTCCACGATCTTCATACGGCATTAGCGAACGGCACCCCCACAGCACTATCGACCCGTCCGCCTTCACGCCCAAGCTGTGGTACTCGCCAGCGGCAACGGCAACCACACCTGTCATCGGCTGAGGAATATCGCACTGACCGTGGTCATTGCGTCCCCAGCAGACAATCGTCCCGTCAGTCTTAAAGCCGAAGTTGTGGTAAGCGCCCGCTGCGATGGCCAGGAACGCCGAGTTGGGCAACGGCACGTCCGTTTGACCATACTCGTTGTCTCCCCATGCAGCAATCGAGCCGTCGGCCCTTAGACCGACAGTATGCCAACGTCCAGCGGCGATCGCTACGAAGTCGGTATTAGGCAAGGGCACGTCCGTCTGGCCGTACAAATTGTTCCCCCAAGCATCTATCGACCCATCGCGTCTTAAGCCCACCTCGTGAGCATAGCCAGCAGCCACAGCCACGAAGCCAGTGTTCACCAACGGAACAGTGGTCTGACCGGAACCGTTGTTTCCCCAAGCCACGATCGATCCATCGGCTTTCAATGCTAAACTGTGTCCAGAACCGTAGTTAGTTCCTCCTGCGGCGACGGCGACGAACCCGGCGTTAGGCGAGGGAACGTTCGTCTGACCATAGTAGTTATCACCCCAAGCGACAATTGATCCGTCGGCCTGCAAACCGAGGCTGTGAGCGTCACTGGTCGCGATGGCAGTAAAGCCGTGCGAGTCGTATATACCCACTTTTTGATGACCCCAACCGACGATGGATCCTAAGAGCGCAGTCGGGCCAGCACAAACGCCGGTCTGGCAAGTCTTCCAGATATCGCCGTCACGACAGGGTACGCCGTCCCGGATGTGCGCGAGAACGTCGCAGTTGCCGTCCGGCCCGCTCGGGTCGCAAGACGCGAAGTTGCATTGGTGGCCCATCAAGAAACAATCGGGGGGACCGCCCGCCATGCAAACGCCAGCTTTGCATGTGTCACCGACTGTACATACATCCCCGTCATCGCAGTCTGTGCCATCGTTGACCGGAGTGCGGAGGTCGCAGTTTCCCTCCGTCCCGCCCAAAGGATCGCAAGAGGCGATGTTGCATGAATCACCCGCCGAAGAACAATCGGGTGGACCGACCGCGATGCAGACACCCGCTTGGCAGGTTTCGCCAACGTTGCAGAGGTCGATATTGCAAGGCGTGCCGTCGGCATAAGGTTCGGGCTCGCAGGCATCCGTGTCCTCACTGCAGTTGCTGATGTTGCACTGATCTTCGAGATGGCTGCAGTCGCGCGGCGAGCCGCGGCAAGCGCCGCCTGTGCAAACATCGTCCACCGTACAGAACAGCAGGTCATCACACGGCGTCTCATCCGGAACCGCGGTGAGGACATCGCAATTGCCCTCTGCTCCGTTCGGGTCGCACGATACGACGTTGCATTGAACGGCCGGACAATCCGGCGGCGCGCCACCGTTGCAAACACCGCCTTGGCAAGTCTCGCCGACCGTGCAGGCATCACCGTCGTCACACGGCGCGCCGTCACCAGCGATTTCGCATTCAGACTCGCATCCGTCGGGCACCCCGTTCCCGTTATGGTCTGTACACGCTCGATCGCCTCCACAGTCGGCGATATCGCATCCATCGGGGATCCCGTTGCTGTTACAATCACTGCTTGTGCCGCACCCGGGCACCATGGCGCACAGGCCTGCCAGCCCGTTGCAGTCTACATCGCAGGCGTCATCAACGCCGTTGCCGTTGCAGTCCGTGGGCAGCGACCTCACGCCCAAACTGTGGTAAAAACCCGCGGAAATGGCCACGAAGCCCGTGTTCGGCGCGGGAATGTTGAGTTGCCCGTCGACACTTCGTCCCCACCCGACTATTGAACCGTCGCCCTTCAGACCCAGGCTGTGGTTCGGGCCCGCGGCGACGGCCACGAAGTACGTGTTCGGCGCGGGAACGTTGACTTGACCCTGCAAGTTCAATCCCCACCCAACGATCGACCCGTCGGTTTTCAGACCTAGGCTGTGCCACCAGCCCGCGGCCACGCCAACGAAACCGGTGTTGGGCGCGGGAACGTTGAGTTGACCGTAAGAGTTGTCTCCCCAGCCGACAATGGACCCGTCCGCATTGAGTCCTAAGCTGTGGCCTGAGCCTGCGGCGATCCCGATGAAATCGGCATTGGGTGCGGGAACGTCGAGTTGACCATAGTTGTTACGTCCCCAGCCGACGATGGACCCGTCGGCGTTCAGACCTAGGCTGTGAACGTCGCCCGCCGCGAGTGCCACAAAGCCCATGTTGGGCGTGGGAACGTTGAGCTGACCGTAATCGTTCCATCCCCATGCGACGATGAAGCCGTCGGCTTTCAGACACAGGCTGTGGCGCCCGCCCGCGCCGACAGCCACGCAGCCCGTGTTGGGCGCCGGAACGTCAAGTTGACCGTAGAAGTTGTTTCCCCAGCCGACGATGGACCCGTCGGCCTTCAGGCCCAGATTGTGGGAACCACCCGCGGTAACGACCACGAAGCCCGTGTTCGGCGCGGCAACGTTGCCTTGACCGAAACCGTTGTCTCCCCATCCGACGATGGAACCATCGGCCTTAAGACCCAGACCGTGGTCGTAGGCCGCAGCGACAGCGATGAAGCCGGTGTTGGGCACCGGGACATTGAGTTGACGATCGACGCCGTTGAATCCCCATGCGATGATCGGCCCCTCGGCCTTCAGGCCCAGGCTATGGAAATCGCCCGCGGCGATGGCTACGAAGCCGGTGTTGGGCGCAGGAACGTCGAGTTCACCTGAGCCATTCCATCCCCACCCGACGATCGACCCGTCGGCCTTCAGGCCCAGGCTGTGCCAAAACCCCGCGGCGATGGCCACGAAGCCCGTGTTGGGCGCGGGAATGTTGAGTTGCCCTTCGGCGTTGCTTCCCCACGCGACTATTGAACCGTCGCCCTTCAGACCAAGACTGTGGTTCGGCCCTGCGGCCACGACGACGAAGCCGGTGTTCGGCGCTGGAACGCTGAGTTGACCTGAGTCGTTGTTTCCCCACCCGACGATCGACCCGTCAGCCTTCAGGCCGAGACTGTGCGACCTGCGCGCGGAGACGCCCACGAAGCCCACATTGGGCGCGGGAACATTGAGTTGACCATGCTCGTTGCGTCCCCACCCGACAATCGTCCCGTCGGTCTTCAGACCAAGACTGTGGTACCCGCCGGCGGCGACGGCCACGAACCCGGCGTTGGGCGGGGGAATGTTAAGCTGACCCTGGTAGTTCAGTCCCCAGCCGACGATCGACCCGTCTGGCTTCAGACCTAGACTGTGGTTGTCACCCGCGGCGACTTGCACGAAACCGCGCGACAGATCAACGCCAACGACTTGCGAGCCCCATCCCACAATCGATCCCTGCGGCGGACTGCCGTCGGCTGGCTCGGCCCGGCCCGGCAACGCGCCTGCGGCGATTGCAGCCCAACATGCCACACCCAGAATGTAAAACGTGCTATGCATTGTTTGTCCTCCTCATCGTTTCCTCTTGTTCCGACGCATCTTCGAACCCGGCTTCGTTGAACGGATCCGGCGACCGCTGGTGCGACCTTAAACGGACGCGGTTTTCGTGTCGTCTCCAGGGCCGTTACCCCGTTTCCTGGGAAGCTGTCGGCCGCTTCCTGCTTCTATAGATGGATTTGGACCTGGCTACTCACGCTGGATTGTGCTATCGGTCGCCGAACACGTTCTGAAACCAGACCGCATCGCCCAGGTCCACATCGAAGTCAGCGTCGAAGTCGAAGATTCGACATTCTTTTTCCGCCAGCCCCTCGTCCGGGCCGCGCAAACAGCGGGACAACGCAATCCAATCCTGGTGATCCACATGGGCATTGCCGTCCGCGTCGCCCGTGGGGAGCGGTTGAAGTCGCCCACAGCCCAGTACCGTGATGCTGGCCCCGTGGTCCACCAGTCGGTCGTAGTAGACTCGACAATGGTCCGCCGTGACCGACGCGCCCTGGGCGAGGACCAGGGTGTGAACGTAGAGGGCCTCGGTGCAGGCTCCTTGCCCGCTTTGGTCGTTGTCGAACTGATCCGTGAAAGTCACGCTCGATCCCGCGCCCAGTTCCACACGTCCCATGGCGAAGTTCGTATCGCCCGCCGTGCCGAATCCGAGGATAGAGGGACCGAGGTCCCGCCCGGCTACTTCAAATAGCTGAGGCCCGGACCCGTTGAGGGCGATCGCTCCCTCGGCCCAGTCAAAGAGCGACGAGCAGATGCTCTGGTTCTGAAAGTCGCCACCAAGCGTCACGCCTGCTTCGGCGCCCACCGATACGTTGGCGCCGCCGACTAGCGTGAGGTCGGCGCTGATGAGCACCGCGGCGGTAGGCTTCACTTGGGTGACGGGCGGCGTGCGCCCGCCGGCCACAACCGCCCCGCAGAGAGCACCCTTGCCATCCATGATCAGATCTGCCACTTGTGTCGCCGACCCGGTCCCCGCCTCGAATGTACCCCCGGACTCCACAACGACCGCGCCGGCGAGGTTCAGTGAGGTGTGCTCTGCCAGTTCAACAATGCCCCGGCGCCCTTGCGGATCATCCGTGATTCGTAGACCAGCTCCTTGGACGGTCGTGGATCCATCCGGGGCCGTGATCCGGATCGTCCCACCTTCGGCGCGGTACGTACCGACACCCGACACATCGTCTCCAATCCGCAAAGTCCCGCCGTTGATCGCTTCGAAAAGGCCATCATTGGTCTTAGCGCCCGGTGGAAACAGAATGAGCTGCTGGCCCGCCCGATCCGCTCGGAACACCCCCTGGTTGGACACGTCCCCGAACACGACTCCCGCCCCTTCGATGCGATGGGTCGCCGAGTTGCGGAAGCCGGTCTTAAAATTGCCGAGGCGGGAGAAGCCCTGGCTGGCCAAGCGGACACACCCCGGACCATCCAAAACGGCGTCGGCGGTCGTCGGTTCCAGGTGTGTCCCCAGGGCGACCCCGCGAACGGTCAGGATGTCGTTGTTAACGACCGTCCCACTGAAGGCCCCTGTCTGCCCGTCGGGTACCACGACCCCGTCGATGCACACGTCTACCAGCTCCGCTCCGCCTATCAGATGGATCTCGCTGTTGTCGCCAATAGTTCGGGCGATCCCACCGAGCACACGAGCGCCATTGATTTCTATGATGCTCTTATCGTTCTCCTCTCCCTCTGCGAGTGCTCCGTCGGTTGCTTCCAGCACACCGCCCTCGCCGCACAGGCCACCCTGATCGATCACCGGCGCATCCAGCGTTAGCCGTTCCCGATCGGTGGCGCGAAAGGTGCCACGGTTCATGATGGTACCGTCCGAGGCCAGCGTCCTTACGTTCGCGCCGGCGGCGTCACTGACGACAACCGTCGCACCGCCCGACAATGACAGTGCCTCGACGGTGGGCGATATGTTGAGCGTCACGAACGCGTCAAGGCCTTCGATGGTCACGTCGAACGTGGCATTCTCGTTGTTGTTGGGGACTTCAGGCAAGCACCAGTTGATCGTCGTGTTCCAATTTCCCGGCGTCGCGACGAACCAATTGCTGACCACCTTGCCTACCTGTGGGACCTGACACTCGTCGGGCTGGCCGTTTGCATCACAGTCACGCCTGGTCCCGGTCCCAATGTCACAGGCGTCGAACACGTCGTTATTATTGCAATCGGTCACGCCGATGGTGAAGACCCTCGCCGAACCGGAAGCGTCTCCGTTGTCGTCGTCCCCAATTGCCCCCACCAGGGCTCGGTCGCCGGAGACGGACCCGGCGATGCCGAAAGAATCGAGCGCCGACGCGGCGTTGGCAAAGAGCTCCTCCTGTTGGACCCAGGCGTCTCCGTTCCATCGAAACACATAGGCCGAGCCGGCGGTGTCCCCGTTGTCGTCATCGCCGTTAGCCCCCACAAGGGCCAACGCGCCCCAAACGGACACGAAGCGACCGAATTGGTCTCCGGATGCCCCGTTGTCGGCGAGGAGCTTTTGCTCTTGGACCCAGGTTGTTCCGTTCCACCGGAACACATAGGCCGAGCCGGAACCCAATCCTTGGTCGTTATCGTTGATAGCCCCGACCAGGGCTACGTCGCCATAGACTGCTACGGAGTATCCGAAGAAGCCTTCGAAGGCTCCGTCGTTAGGCAGGAGTTTTTGCTCCCGGACCCAGGCGCTCCCGTTCCATCGGAACACATAGGCCGATCCGGAGCCCATCCCGTTGTCGTCATCCCAGGCTGCGCCCACCAGGGCCACTCCGCCGGAGACGGAAACGGAGATGCCGAATTGGTCGCCGGACGCCCCGTCGTCGGGAAGTAGCTTTTGCTCCTGGACCCAGGCGCTTCCGTTCCATCGGAACACATAGGCCGAGCCGGAGTCCATCCCGTTGTCGTCAGCCCAGGCTGCGCCCACCAGGGCCACTCCGCCGGAGACGGAAACGGAGATGCCGAATTGATCGCCGGACGCCCCGTCGTCGGGAACTAACTTTTGCTCCTGGACCCAGGCGCTTCCGTTCCATCGGAACACATAGGCCGACCCGGAATCCGTGCCGTTGTCGTTGTCCGAGAGTGCCCCGACGAGAGCCACGTCGCCGGAAACGTTGACGGTCCATCCGAACTTGTCGCCGGCCGCCCCGTCGTGGCCCAGGAGCTTTTGCTCTTGGACCCAGGTGATTCCGTTCCATCTGAACACATAGGCCGACCCGGACCAGTCGCCGTTGTCGCCATCAAAGGCGGCGCCGATCAAGGCCACATTGCCCGAGATGGACGTGGAAAAGCCGAACTCGTCATTACCCGCCCCGTCGTCGGCTACGAGCGTCGCAAGCTCGCAGAAACCCGTACATATGTCCGGTGTTCCGTCGTTGTTCAAATCCCGACTTGTGCCATTAGCGATGTCACAGCGGTCAGGTACACCGTTGCGGTTGCAGTCAGGGCCGCTTGTGGAGAACACATAGGCCGAGCCGGAGGCCGCGCCATTGTTGTCGTGCGCGAAGGCGCCAATCAGGGCCACGTCGCCCGACACGGATACGGACAAGCCGAACACGTCCCTGGGCGCCCCGTCGTCAGCCAGAAGCTTCGGCTCCTGCACCCAGTCGACCCCGTTCCATCGGAACACGTAGGCCGAGCCGGAATCCGTGCCGTTGTCGTCATCCAAGTGCGAGCCGACCAGGGCTACGTGTCCCGAGACGGACACAGAAACGCCGAACCGGTCAGCGGCCGCCCCGTCGGCGGGCAGGAGCTTCTGCTCCTGGACCCAGGTGGCCCCGTTCCATCGGAACACATGGGCCGAACCGGAGTCCGTCCCGTTGTCATCATCCCCAAGGACGCCAACTAGGGCCACGTCGCCTGAAACGGACACGGAGAAGCCCATATCGTCGCCGGACGCTCCGTCGTCGGCCAGGAGCTTTTGCTCCTGGACCCAGGCGCTACCGTTCCATCGGAACACATAGGCCGAACCGGAGTCCGTCCCGTTGTCATCATCCCCGCCTGCCCCGACCAGGACCACGTCGCCTAACACAGAGACGGAAAACCCGAACCCATCGTAAGCCGCGCCATCGTCGGCCAGCAGCTTCTGCTCCATAACCCAAGAGATCCCGTTCCATCGGAACACATAGGCTGAACCGGAGTACGTCCCATTGTCATCGTCCCCGTAGGCGCCGACCAGGGCTACGTCGCCATAGACCGCCACAGAGTAGCCGAAGTAGGCGAATGTCCCGTCGTTGGACACGAGCTTTTGCTCCTGAATCCAGACGCTCCCGTTCCATCGAAACACATAGGCCGAGCCGTTATCATCGTCCCCGAAGGCACCGACCAGGGCTACGTCGCCAAAAACGGATACAGAGTCCCCAAACACATCCCCAGGCGCCCCGTCGTGGGGCAGGAGCTTTTGTTCCCGGACCCACGCACTGCCATTGCTTCGGAATACCCATGCCGATCCAGAATCCAAGCCGTTGTCCTCGTCCATACTGGCGCCCCCGAGGGCCACGTTGCCGGACACGGACACTGAATAGCCGAACT
>Ga0214473_10007572_pt1 | contig 12872 bp, 8 predicted proteins | sample RVTome_7_FD_203509 | JGI IMG/M metagenome (GOLD analysis project Ga0214473, IMG submission 203509) | Soil microbial communities from uranium-contaminated site in the Upper Colorado River Basin, Wyoming, United States - RVT98D197 | ecosystem: Environmental > Terrestrial > Soil > Contaminated >...
TCACCCGGTGGCTCAGGTAGCCGGTCGCGCGATAGGCGATCTGCAGGAACTGGCCGGCCTTCTGCTCATCGGGGACCTTGCCGGCCACCAGCAGCTCCAGCGCGCCGCGGATGGTCTGCAGCGAATCGCGGAATTCCTCCGAGGAGGCGGCCAGGATCTCGGCTGTGCCGAGGGTTCGCTCGCCGCTCGCCTCCGGGGCGGCTGCAGGCGGCCGGGCCGGCAGTGCGCTGGGGGCCGCTGATGAGTGCGTCGCAGACCCCGCGGCCGCGGCTGGCCGCTCCGCTGGCTGGGCCCGCCTGGATGAGGGCTTGGACTTCTTGGCCCCGGCCAGCGGCTCTTCCGTCTCAGGTTGTTTTGCTTTCGGCTCCGCCATCTCTCGTCCTTGGGTGGTTCAGTTATTCATGCTCCGCCGCCTGCGGGCCGTTGGGCCGCTGGCGGGTGCCTTCCAGGTACTCATCCAGCATCTGCTGGCCGTAGCGCCGGTGCCCGCCCGGGGTGCGGAACGGGACCAGCAGCCCCTGCTTCTCGATGCGGTTGAGCGTGCTCAGGCTGATGCCCAGGTATTCCACCGCGTCGCGGGCGTTGAAGAGCGGGTAGCGGGCCGACTTCGCCGCTGAGGTGGCTCCGTGGTTCCCGCTGGGAAAGCGCTGGTCGTCTTGATCTGACATCGTTTGAACCTGCGCCCAGCGGTTCGGTTGCCGCTGGACGGCTTTGATACGGTTTTGCTGGATTTGGGACGACTCGACTCTAGGAGGAAAGCGGCTGGGAGGAGGTGGGCCGGAGGTCCCAGTTAGGGGATTGTAAGGTGGGGGACGTGGGCAAGGAGATGGTCTAGCCCGGGCGGGAACGCCGGATGAGCTGCTCAAGACCGTCCATGAACTCTGAAGGAGTGAGAACCGGGATGCCACGCCCTTCGAGCGCTCGGAAGTGGCTCACGTTCCCCGTGACGAGCGCCTCTGCCGGGGCGCTCAAAGCCACTTCGGCAAAGGGAAGATCGTCGGGATCCGGGAACTTTCGAAAACCGGCTGGGGCGGCCGCGATCTGACTGCCATTGAGTTGGATGTGGTTTAGGAGTGCCTGAATGTCGCTGGCGGGAAAGCCAAACCGAGGCCGCTTGAGGACCTCGCCATATTCCGCCAGGATGCGATCGTCGAAGGCAAGCTTGACGAGATTTGAGAGGACCTGATCCAATACCCGCGCAGGTGTGCCGAATGGATTTAACAGGGCCGACACGAGCACATTGGTGTCTAGGACGATGAGCACCGGCCGACGCCCCTAGCGCCGCGCTCGGACAGCCTGGATTTCCGCCTCGATTTCCTTGCGGGTCAGACGGTCAAGCCCTCGCTCCCGTGCGATTGAGCGCATCTCGGCCACGGCCATCTGGGCCCGCACCTGGCTGACGAGACGCAGCATGGTTTCAAGCGACTCCGAGGCGGCGTCCAGAATGATCGCGAAGGGCTCGCCGTTCTTGTTCAGGATGAGCGTCCCCTCACGCGCCAGAAGCTCCTCGAACTTTCCAGGTTCGTTGCGAATGACTCGGTACGATATGGTTTCCATGTCGCCCTCGTAGCGATATTGTAGCATAAATGGCTACTGCAAGTCAAGTACGTCAGTCCGAACGACTGGCATGGATTCGGACGCATACATCGCGGGCAGTGGGCGGGAGGAGCTTGATACGTTTGGATGCTTTCATGCGCATGGCACTGTTGGGAGCACATAGGTTCTGCTGTATCATCAATGAAGTCGGGGGATCGACGCGAATGGGCTCTGCTCGGCCAAGCCCAATACGAAGGACATGTATCCCTCTCCGCACTCCAAGCCAAACTGACTGGGGTGAACGAGCCGATAGTCGAGAGGGGCTGTCCGCGTTGCGCAGTCATCCCTCTGAAGTCTAAGGGCACCATGCAACTGCCAATTGGCCAGAACATCGGTCCTTACCGCATCGTCGACCGCCTTGGCCGCGGCGGGATGGCCACGGTCTACAAGGCCTATCAGCCCTCGCTCGACCGGTACGTTGCCCTCAAGCTGCTCCCGGCTCATCTTGCGGATGAGCCCGGCTTCGCCGAGCGCTTCCGTCGCGAAGCGCGGGCGGTGGCCAAGCTGGAGCACCCGCACATCCTGGCGGTGTACGACTATGGGCAGGAAGGCGATCAGACCTACATCGCCATGCGCCATGTGGAAGGGGGGACACTGAAGGAACTGCTGGGGAAGCCGCTTGACGTGCACTTAGTTGTGGATCTGCTCACGCAGATCGCAGAGGCGTTGGACCACGCCCATGAGCACGGAGTCATCCATCGAGACGTGAAGCCGTCCAATGTGCTGCTGGATCGGGGGACTTGGGCGCTGTTGACGGACTTCGGCGTGGCACGAATGGTGGAGGGGGCCCAAGACCTGACGGGCACGGGGGTGGGTGTGGGAACACCCGCGTACATGAGCCCGGAGCAGGGGCAGGGGCGAAAAGCGGACCGCCGCAGTGACGTGTACTCGCTCGGGGTGGTGTTGTATGAGATGCTGACCGGAAGAGTGCCGTATGAAGCGGACACTCCGTTGGGGGTTGTGTGGAAGCACGTGAACGAGCCGTTGCCCCTGCCGCGAAGCATCAACCCGGAGATCTCGGAGACAGCAGAGCGGATTGTGCTCAAGGCGTTGGCAAAGTTGCCTGACCATCGTTACAGCACCGCCGGTGAGCTCGCCAGGGGATTACGGCGACAGACTGAGGAGACCGAAATCTTGGGCCCTCACGCCCGGGAACCGGCCAATACGAGCGCGAAAGTCGCCCCAATCCAGCCTGCCCGAGGCCAGAGTTTCGTTACCCGGCTACGCAGGAGCGCAGTTCGGGTGCTCCTCGCGTCAATCGTGGTTGTGGTCGGAGCCGTGGCGGCTGGGCGAGTTTTCGATATCTGGCCGGGCTCGGCATCAAGGCCAGCAGAGAACGGTACGAACGCGACCATGGAAGTAATCGCAACCGGCACAACGGTGTCCCCATCATCCACTCTCCAGGTATTTCAGACTGCTGGTGAAGCGCTGGTCTCATGGGAGTTCCTGAACGATCAGGACATGGAGGGATGGGCAGAGCTTCCGTGGGATACGAACCAGTTTGCAGACATTACTGTTGAGGGCGGAGTCCTTACGGCCAAATCTACCGGAGTCGATCCGTACGTCCGCTCACCGAGTGAACTCGGCATTGAAGCTGCAAGTGCTCATGGAGTTGAGATCCGAATGAGCTCCTCGGCAGGGAGGGCGGCCTCGATCTACTTCACCACACGGGGTGATCAAGGCGAGGACGAGCACAAGGTCAAGCACTTCCCCATAATCTCCGACGGTCAGCTTCATGTCTACCTGATCGAAATGTCGTCGGTTGCCAGTTGGAGAGGGAAGATTGATCGACTGAGGCTAGACCCCACGGACTCGCCTGCCGCAGTCGTGATTGATTACGTTCGGGTTGTTTCGGTGCCCGCAAGTACGACTACGTCAGTTGCCGCCATATCCAGTCCGAGCGCGGCAGCTTCCTCCAACACGCCGCATAACACCCCCATGCCCGGCGCCAGTTCTGACACCTGGGAGCACATCACCTTCAACCTCGAACATCCGATCGCAGGTGAGCTCGCCGTCCGTCAGGCGATTGCGCATGGTACCGATCGCGGGGCGCTCGGCAGGGCCTGGGGGTCCTCGTACGAGGCGGTGGTGCTCAACAGTTTCATCCGGCCCGACAGCGCCTACTATGCAGGCGATGCCAACCTGATCGTGTACGGCTTCGATCCTGACCGCGCTCGCGACATTCTTCAACAGGCCGGTTGGATCGATAGCGACGGCGATGGCATCCGTGAACGTGGAGGCGTCCGGCTGCAGCTGAACTATGAGACGACATCAGACAGCGTGGAACGGATGAATCTGGTGGGTGACTTCGTCGACCAAATGAAGGCCATCGGGGTGGACACCGAGGGCTATGCCATGACTTTCGAGGAGCTGGTGGATAGTTTTGTGGAGGGTTCGTACCAGCTCGCGCAGTTCGGCTGGCGAGAGGATCCCCTCGAGTTCATTCCGTCTGAGCCCCTCCAACCAGGATGTGCTTCGTATCTCCATTCGCTGTGCATCCCCACGGCTGCGACCGGTTGGGAGGGGAACAATGTAAGTCGCTGGCGGAATTCCCGGGCCGACGCCCTGCTGGATCAGCTAGTGACAGCCGCGTCCTTCGAAGTCCAACTGGATCTGCTGGTCGAGCTTCAGAAGCTGTTCACCGAGGAGCTTCCGATGCTTCCCCTGTTCTACCGACCAGAGGGCTAGAGGATGCCGCCGGAGATCGGTGAACGGGTTGGTCTTTACGAGATCGTGGAGCAACTCGGCCGCGGCGGCATGGCCGCGGTGTAGATCGACTGCTCTGAGAATCGGAAACAATGGCACACCTGATTGGCCAATCCATTGGTCGCTACCGCATCTTCGCCCAGCTGGGTGAAGGTGGCATGGCAACCGTGTACCGGGCCTTCGACACGCGCTTGGAGCGCGAGGTGGCCTTCAAGGTCATCCTTCCCAGCCACCACGGGGCGCCCAAGTTTCTGGCCCGCTTCGAGCGGGAAGCGAAGGCTCTGGCCAGGCTCTCGCATCCCCATATCGTCAAGATCCTGGATTACGGAGAGCATGAGGGACTGCCCTACCTGGTGATGGAATATGTCCCGGCAGGCACGCTGAAGGCGAGGCTGGGCAAGCCAATCCCGAGCCCGGCGGCGGCCGGGCTGCTGGCGCCGATCGCACGCGCGCTGGAGTACGCGCACGGGCGGAAGATCATCCACCGGGACGTCAAGCCCTCCAACATCTTGTTCACGGAGGCGGGGCAACCGATGCTTTCGGACTTTGGGGTCGCCAAGGTGCTGGAGGCGGAGGAGACCTGGGATCTGACCGGCACCGGAGTGGGGGTGGGCACGCCGGAATACATGGCGCCCGAGCAGGCGATGGGAAAGTCGGCCGACCACCGGGTGGACATCTACGCTCTGGGGATCGTGTTCTACGAACTCGTGACCGGGCGAACACCCTTTCAAGCAGACACGCCGCTGGCGGTCTTGCTAAAGCACGTGAATGACCCGCTGCCGCGACCACGAGATCTGGTGCGCGAGATTCCAACCGATGTCGAGCAGGTGATCTTCAAGGCACTGGCCAAGCAGGCGAAAGACCGCTTCCAGGGAATGGACGCCTTCGCTGAGACGTTAGAGAAGTTGGCAAGGAGGGAGAGATCTGGAATCCGAGGGCGGGCCCGAATCCCAGGACGGCCGCTCATTCGGCCGCTGAGGTTGGCAGGGGTAATTGGCGGACTGATCGTTATCCCCGCCGTGTTCCTATGGCTGGTGGGGGAGCTGCCCCGGATGGGGGCCCGTTCTTCGCAGCCAACGGCGCAGCCCGAGGGAGCGGCGCTTGACTCCGCCGCCACGGAGTCATCCACCACCGATATCACCCAGGCTGTAGGTATCTTCCGACAGCTCACGGAGACCGCGCAGGCGAAACGGCACGCTTCCGCGACCATGGCGAGTTATCAGCTGGGGCCAACCGCTGCTGTAGTGGCGCGCACTCCGACGAAAACTCCTGCCGGCACGGCCACAGCTACGCCAGTGACGACTACCGAATCCGGGCTCACCCTCTATGATGGCTTCGAGACCAATTCAGGGTCGCTCGACTCCTCTCGTTGGTACGCTGATGGCCGATACTATAGCGTTGAAAATGGCGCGGCGGTGTTCCATGCGAACAAGGGTTATCCCTATGACGACAGCTTCGGATTCCTCAATTCCCTGGACCACTGGCGTCCGGCGAGCTCTGGCGCGGCAAGACTCTCCGTCGAAAGCCGGATGAGCATTGATTCCTCGATAGCCCCGACAAAGCACTACGTGGGCGTTAGTCTCTACCTCGTAGGTCCAGTGCTCACTACACAATTCCCGTGGTCATTTGTCTTCGGCTACTCCTATGATTTCGGTAGGCTACAGTATAGGTGTCATGTGCTCGGCGAAAGTGAGGATTCGTTCGATGAATATGACCGAATAGGGAGTAGCCCCGGCTTCGATGAGTGGCATCGCTTCCGCATATCGATTGAAGAAATCCCGGACTCGGACAATCTGGCCGTGGTGGCCTATCTCGACGACAAGGAAGTATGCGAGTATGTGCCTTTTGCTGAATGGCAGACATGGATAGATAGCGGCGGATTGGTCTCCCTGAGCCTTATTAATTGGTGGAACTCCCCGGGGGATTTGGAGTCCTTGTGGGATTTGGACAAGCCGTTTTTGACCTTCGTTGATTATTTTGCAGTTGAGCCTGTGCAAGAGCCGGGCTAGTGCAGCATTGGCTGGGAGAAAGGCGGTCTGACCTGATAGCCGGGAACAACCTCGGCCCTGCCACGATCCCTGAGCAAATTGGCTGCAGCGGGAGGGCGAAGGCGTACAATGCCTACAAGCCTTCGCTGAGTCCCTACTTGATGGTGAAGGTGCCGCCTCCCCAATAGAGTGATACGGAGAGGTTCGAGCTGGGTTCAAACGACGGAGGCGTGCAGTGGCCAGGCCGGAGCACCCAAAAATCTCGCCGGGTACAAGTAAGGGCAGGAGGCGGACCTCGCCTACATTGAGATGCGCCACGCAGACAGTTGAATGCGGCTGGACCACTCGGAAAACCCACTGGAGCTGTGGGTGGCCGTGGATCTGATCGGGCAGATCGCGCCGGGGCTGGGCCTTCTCGACGAGTTCGACGAGATGAATCGGCGCCTGAACCATCCATTGTGCTCCGCGATTGGTGCCTGTCGCCACAGCTGGCGGACTTCGGCTTCGCCCAGATCATGGAGTTCCAGATGGAAGGCACACGTGCGGGCCAGGTTGAGAAGTGCGAGCCTCCCGCTGGACGTCAGTTCCTTGTGATACCGCATGGAGATCAAACCAGGCACTAGGGTCGGCCTCTACGAGATCATCGAACAACTCGGCCGCGGCGGCATGGCCACCGTGTTCAAGGCGCGCCATACCGTCCTGGAGCGGGACGCGGCGCTGAAGTTCCTCGATCTGGCCTTCCTGGAAGACCCGGAGTTCGTCAAGCGCTTTCGCCACGAAGCCCGGGTCATCGCCGGGCTGGGCCATCCCAATATCGTCCCAGTCTTCGACTTCTCCGAGCACCAGGGGCTGCCCTATCTGGTCATGAAATTCGTGGAAGGCGAGACCCTCAAAGCCCGGCTGGAGCGCGGCCGGCTTAGCAAGGCAGAGTCGGCCTTGATGACCCAGGCCATCGGCAGCGGACTCTCCTACGCGCACTCCCAAGGCGTCCTGCACCGAGACGTCAAGCCCTCCAATGTCTTGCTCGGAACGGACGGCTCGATCTACCTGGCTGATTTCGGGCTCGCCCGCATCGCCGCCTCCGCCCAATCGACGCTGTCTCGGGAATTCATGATCGGCACCCCGCAATACATCTCTCCCGAACAGGCGCGCAGCGAGCCCAACCTGGACGCGCGCACGGACATCTACTCGTTTGGGATCCTGATCTACGAGCTACTGGTGGGACAGGTCCCCTTCGACGCGGACACGCCCATATCCATCATCCACGACCACCTGCAAACGCCGCCGCCGCGCCCCAGCGCAAAGACCCCCGGAATCTCGGATGACCTTGACGGCGCCATCCTGCGCGCACTTGCCAAGGACAAGAAGGATCGCTTCGCCTCGGTGGACGAAATGGTCGACGCGGTCCGTCAGGCGATGGGCGTATCGTGGCCGGCACCCGCCGCGCAGACCAGCCCACGAGCGGCTCAGCCCAGGGAGCTGCCTGAGACCCTCAAACGGGGCAGGTCTTCTCCCGAGCCGAGGGAGGATCAGGCCGATACGGCCAGAGCGGCGGGTGCCGCGGAGGGGATGTTGGAGTGCCCCGGGGGCCCCTCTTATCCGCTGCGCGGCGATAGTCTGCTCATCGGCCGGAAGGACCCCAGGCGCGACATCTCGCCCGACATTGACCTGACGGAGGCGGAGCCGCTCGATCCGAAGACCGGAAAACGAAGGCGAACGGTCCACCGAGAACAGGCCCAACTGAAGCGAAAGGGGCAAGATTGGACCATCCAGGTCCCGTCGGAGGCGGAGGCGTGGGCCCGGCTCAATGGTCGGCTGATGACCGCCGATCTCGAGTACGTTCTTCACGACGGAGATCGTCTCAAGTTCGGCGCGGTGGAGCTCGTCATGAGGCTATGAAGCGATCTGGCTTGCCCCGAAGGATGATCCTGCCCATCTTGCTGGCCGCCTCGGCGGCTGGACTGGGCCTCTCGCCAGCTCAGGCCCAAGGGACGGTGTCAGTAATCATCAATAGCGTCGACGTGATCTATGACCCGCTGGGTGACGGCTATCATGTCACCGGTTTCCTCACGGCGCTGGGTCCAGACGGCCAGCCGATCCTGGGACTGGGCCCTTCCAATCTTCAAGTGCGGGAAGACGGGATCGACGTTCCGGCCTTCGATCTGGCACTTTCAAAAGAGGGCATCGGCCTGCTGCTGGCCATCGACACCAGCGGCAGCATGGCCTCCGCAGGGAAGATGGAGGCCGTGAAACAAGCCTCCGCCTCGTTTGCCGCGGGCATGCAGGAATCGGATCAGATCGGTCTGATGAGCTTCAACGAGAGCGCCAAGCTGGAAATCAGCATCACCAGCGACCGATCCGGGGTTCAGAACTTCGTCAACTTGCTTCAACCCGTCCCCAACGCCTCCACCTGCCTGTGGGATGCCGCCTACGAAGCCGTGGAAATCGCCTCCTCCAGGCCGCCCGGCCGCCGGGCCGTCGTCCTGCTCACCGACGGCGTCGACGAACTCGCCACGGGCGGAAGCTGCTCGATCAAGACCCTGGAGGATGTGGTCGCCTTCGCCAACGAGCCGATCGTGCAGGTCCCTATTTACACGGTCGGAGTTGGGGCGAGGGTCAACGAGCAGGATCTGGCGCGGCTCTCGGACCTGACCGGTGGGAGGTCGCTGCTGGCGGCGGATCCGGAAGAAGTGGTGGACGTGTTCAGCGATCTGGGCTTGGAGCTGAGCCGCGGGTACGCGCTCCGCTACCTTTCCTCCGCCGCCAGTGGTGAACACACCCTCTTTGTACAAGTCGAGTACCAGGGAATCCGGGACCAGGACACCCGCACGTTCCGTGCCCGGGAGCTTCCCGGCCGAGCGAGTTTCCTGGGTATCGACCTCGAGCAGACCGTGAGCGAGGACCTGCCTTTCTCCCTGGAGACTTCGGGCGAGGTCGAGCCGGCCCGGGCCGAGTTTTACCTCGAGGGCGAGCTCACTGGGCAGGATGACCGGGCACCGTTCGAGGGCGTCTGGCGAATCGCAGACCTGGCTCCGGGCCAGTACAGCCTCCGCGCAGTGGTCTATGACGCGGCTGGCGCTGTGCTTGCGGTCGCCAGGGCCGACCTGCGCTACGAACCTGCGGTGGTCCTGCCGACCCCACTTCCACCCAAGGTTTCCATTCGCTTTGTGGGGCTGGCGCCGGGCCAGGAGCTCAAGGGCAGCCCGACCCTGACCGCAACAGTCGACAACCCACAAGTGGTTGAGCGGGTGGAGTTTCTGGTGGACGGCTTTCGTGTCGGCCAGGATGCCGAGGCCCCTTATGAGATCGCCTGGCAGCCGGATTACCTGGAGGCCGGCGACCATCTGCTCAGCGCGGAAGCCATCGGGGCGGATGACCAGGCCCTCGGCCATGCAGAGGTCCTTGTCAGCTACAAGCTGCCCCCGCCGCTTACCCTGGTCATCGGGCTGCCGGTCTTGCTGCTCGCAGTGGCCGGTGGGGGTTTTCTCGTGTATCGGCGATCCCGCCCAAGGCGGGCTCTGGGCGTGCCTGGTCAACCCGCGGCCGTGGGGCCGCCTGCTCTGCGCCTCGGCCTCGGCGAAGAAATCACCGCCCCGGTCAAACCAGAGACCCTGGCGACGCTGACCATCGAAGCCTGCCAGGATCCGGACCTGGTTGGCCAGCGTTTCGAGATCTGGGAGCGGGAGATCAGCATCGGCCGCTCCCCCGAATGCGATGTGGTCATCCCGATGCAGCCGGTCTCCAGGATTCACGCCGTAATTCGCCTGGGCGGGCCCGCGCAGGACATGTCTCTCACCATGGACGAGGTCGTACTCGAGAATCACGTCTCCAACGCGGCCGCCGGTCCAGCACCCTTCCGAATTCTGGACGGTGACCCCGAGACCGCCAAGGCCAGCACCTACGGCACCTATGTCGGGGAGATGCCGGTCCCACCCGAAGAGGGCCTGGCGCTCAAAGACGGCAGCCGGATCCGCCTGGGCCACTCGATCGCCGAGGGCCGCATCCCACCTGTGATCCTGTTGTTCCGCGACCTTCGAGAGCAGGCGGCCGCCAAGGCCGAGGCGGAACTCACCAGCGATGCGTTGGACCTCTCCGGCCAGGCCGACGAGTACGAGACCGAAGATTTCCCACTGGAGGCGCCGGAGGAAGACGAATTCAAGACCGAGCAATTCGGGCCGTCCGATTCAGAGGCAGGCGACTGATGGGTGCTCGAATTCGCCTCGACTCAGGGGGCGCGCTGGACATCGGAAGAAACCCGAAGCGTCCCATCAATGAGGACCGGCTGGCTGTTTTCGAACCCCTCGGGCCGTATTCCCCCGATCATCTCTACGTGGTCTGCGATGGAATAGGGGGACATCTCCACGGCGAATTCGCCAGCGGGGTCGCCGTTGAAGAGATCCCGAGAGCCTATCGGGAAGCCCGGAAGGGAGCGTCGGCTGAGCAGGCGCTCCGCTGGGCGGTCGACCGAGCCCATCAAGAGATCAGGCGACGCAGCCGGGATCTCAGCCTGGGCGGCAGGATGGGAACGACCGTGGTAGCTGCAGCCGTTGCGGGGCAGGAGCTGGTGGTCGTCAACGTGGGCGACAGCCGGGCCTATCTCGTCCGTGCCGGGAAGATCCGTCAGATCAGCAAGGACCACAGCCGCGCCGTCGAACTACGGAGGCAAGCTCCCAAAGGCGAGGATACTCCCGTGGATGCCCTGGGCAGGCACGTGCTCACTCGTTCGCTGAGCGCCAGCCGGGACAGCGTCGAGCCCGATGTGTTTATGGACAAGTTTCACGAGGGCGATGGGCTGATCCTGTGCTCAGACGGCCTGTGGAGCTGCGTCCCCGATGCAAGCATGCTGCATGTGGTCAATCAGTTGAGGCCGGCAGCTGCGGCAAACAAGCTCGTCCAGATGGCCAACCGCGCCGGAGGACCGGATAACATCAGCGTCATCGTCGTGCGTAGGGGCGCTCCGGCGAGTGCCCAGGTCGAGGACGACACCGGTGAGATGCGGGCAATCACCTTGCCACAGGTCTAGTCTGTGGGCGTGACGGCAAGGCCAAGAGGGGCATCGAAGTGGCAGATCCGCTGATCGGCCGCACGGTTGGCAGCTACGTCATCAAGGAGCCCCTCGGTGAAGGGGGCATGGGGGCGGTCTTCAAGGCTGAGCACCCTCAGATCGGCAACATCATCGCGGTCAAGGTGCTGGGCCTTGGGCGGGGATCCTCAGGCAAGGACCAGGCCCGGTTCTTGTCGGAGGCCAAGACCACAGCCACGCTGAATCACACCAACATCGTTCGCATCATCGATTTCATCATCCAGGACGGGATCTACTACATGCTCATGGAGTACGTCGAGGGGGACTCGCTGGAGCAGCTGCTGGACCAGCAGGGCGGTCCCCTGCCGCTCTCGCGAGCGGCCACCGTCCTGGCCTTCGTCGGCCGAGCGCTGGACTACGCCCACAACCGAGGCGTCGTCCACCGCGATGTGAAACCTTCCAACGTCCTCATCGCCCGCGAGGATGGCCGTGTGGTGCTCAGCGATTTCGGCATCGCCAAGCTAACTGAAGGCACGACCCTGGACCTGACCAAGGACGGCGCCGCCATTGGAACACCGACCTACATGTCACCGGAACAGGCCAGGGCGATGCAGGTCGGACCGGCCAGCGACATCTACTCCCTGGGTGTGGTCCTCTATCAAATGGTCACCGGCACCACACCGTTCAAGGGCAGCTCGATGGAGGTGCTGAGCCAGCATGTATCGAACCTGCCACCGCCTCCCCGGGAACTGAACCCCAATCTCTCCAAGCGACAGGAGTCCATCATCCTGAAGGCACTTGAGAAGGAGGCCCCCGCACGATATGAACGGGCGGGGGACCTGGGTCAGGCTTTCCTAGAGACGATCACCGGCAGCGCCGAGATCGCGGTCGAGACCGGCTCGAAGTGGGAGCGGTTCAAGGAAGGGCGCGCCTTCGGCCGGGTACTTCGCGTCGCCCGCTTCATACAAGGGCTGTCGGGGAGCCTCCTCGGCCTGGCCTTCCGAACCCTGGTGTCGGCAGTCCTGGGGACGGTGATTGTGCTCCTTGCGCTGGTGATCGGCGCTTCGGTGCTCCTGGGGAACAGCCTGGAGCGTGTGATTGCCGAAACGCCGTGGGGACTTGACCGTATCGGCCCGGGGTTTCGCCAAGAGTTCACGCCAGCGATGATCGGCCAAGCGGTGGAGGCGGGTGCCAACCAGAATTTGCCAGGCACCTTCGAGGACTTAGAGGTCACGCTTCGGTCCGCCTCGACCATCACAATAAGCGGAAGCATCCAGGGCGCAGCATTTAGCTTGGACATCAGCCTCTCAGTCACTGAAGGGCGTCTGATATTCACGTTCAACCGCCTCAATGGATTCTCGCTGCCGTTGGTCGGGAGCTTGATCGCCAGGGGCGTCAATCGCGGATTCGACTCGTCGCTGTCAAATGCAGCTGCAGAGATCACCGATCTAGCGATCGAGCCCGATCGACTTGTCGTGGTCATCGATGGCTCTGGTACCCAAACCACCGAGTTTGCTTCCTCAGTCTGCCATGAAGGGATCTCCCTTCGAGACGACTTC
>Ga0214473_10007573_pt1 | contig 12868 bp, 5 predicted proteins | sample RVTome_7_FD_203509 | JGI IMG/M metagenome (GOLD analysis project Ga0214473, IMG submission 203509) | Soil microbial communities from uranium-contaminated site in the Upper Colorado River Basin, Wyoming, United States - RVT98D197 | ecosystem: Environmental > Terrestrial > Soil > Contaminated >...
TTCCGCTCGTCCGGCGACGCGGCGGGGGGGAGGCCCCCGGTTCGCGAGTCGTAAAGGGGACGGTCTCGGCAAGGAGGGCACGGTGCGTGTCGGCGAGAGACCGCAGCGCCTGCTTCATTTCGTCGGCGCTGCGATAGCGCGCCTCGACCTCTTTCGCGAGCGCGCGCTTCAAGACCGCCTGGAGTGCCGGGAGCTCCCGGCCGTTCGGCGCCACGATCGTCGGCGTCTCCTTGCCGAGCGTCTTGAAAAAAATGGTTTCGATGGTGTCGCCCGGGAAGAGAACCTGTTGGGTCAGGGTCTCGAACAGCACCACGCCGAGGCTGAAAATATCGGCCCGGCCGTCCACGGGCTTTCCTCGAAGCTGCTCGGGGGAGATGTATCCCGCGGTTCCCACGACGAGACCGGACTGAGTCTTTTGCGTCTGCATCCAGCGGGCGACGCCGAAGTCCATGATCTTGGCGGTCCCGTCCTTCAGGACGAAGATGTTGGCGGGTTTGATGTCGCGATGAACGATTCCGTTCTGGTGAGCGTGCGCGAGCCCTCCGCACACTTGAACGAGGATCTCGAGCTTATCGCCGAGCGAGAGGCTCCTCGCGCCCGCGAGCTCCGAGAGGTCCGAGCCTTCGAGAAACTCCATGGCGATGAAGGGCGCGCCGTTCTCGTCGTGGCCGAGATCGTGGACGGTGACGATGTTGGGGTGATGAAGTCTCGCTACCGCTCTCGCTTCCCGCTCGAAGCGCTCGCGGAGCTTCGGGTCTCCGCCCGAAGAGCCCGCCATCACTTTGACGGCGACGTCCCGCTTGAGGTCGGGGTCGTGGGCGAGAAAGACCTTGCCCATGCTCCCTTCCCCGAGGAGCGCGCGAGCGCGGTACTTCCCTATCGCCTTCACGGCCCTCCGTTTTTCAGCAAGAACCGTGCCCGAGGTAAGTGATTGTCTTTTCGATTGGAGGCTTCCGGGAGCGGGGCCAAACCGCTGCAACACGGTGTAACTCCGTTGGGAACTCACCACGATCCTGACGCCGTCTCGCCGGGGGCTGACTCGAACCCGTGGACGCCGAGCCGTTTGGGGCTGCCAGGCCGGAGGTATCAACAGGCACGGGCCTTGCTTCTTTTGGTTACCGAAATAAAGGGGGTCCTGGTGGTGCCGACCGCTCCCTTGCTCGCGATCGCTCTCCGTTTGTCGTCCGGTTGCATCGCTCCCGGCGAGTACCCTGTCGTGAACATGGACGTCGATCCAGGAATCGACGTCCGTTCGGCGAAGGTCTACTTCCGTTCGGACACCTATCCGAAGTTCTACTACATCGAGATGAAGCCTTCGGGCGCCGGTCTAAGGAGCGTCCTCCCGCGACCGAGTGCCGAGACGGAGCGAATCGTCTACTACATCGAGACGGTGGATGTGACGTTCGCGAGCATCGTCGGCGCCGAACAGGTCCTCGAAGTCAGGACCGATTGCGTCGAGGAAGAGAAAGGGGAGGAAGTCGCGAGCGTTCCGCCCGAGATTACCGTCGGTTCGGTCGAAGCGGGAAGCCCCGCGATCCCTCCGGGCTTCGAGGCCGCGGGAATCATCGGAACCATCGCATCGACCGGAGTGCTCACCGGACTTGGAGGCGGCTCTTCGGTTGGAACGGCGATCGCGGTCGGCGGCCTCGCGGCCGCGGGCACGGGCGGGGTGGTGGTCGCGGCGTCGGGGGGAGAACAGGAAGCTCCGCCTGAGCGCGATGGGTCCTCAGGGCCTCCTACGACGACCTCGGCCAGGCCGACGACCACCCCGCCGGCGTCAACTACCGCGCCGGGGTCGCCCCCCACGCCGGCTACCACTACGACGGCGTCGACCACCACGACGACGGCAACCACGACCACGACCACGACGACGTCCCCCGCATCCGTGAGTGCCTGTTTCTCCTCGTCGTTTCCGGGGAACTCCTGCAACTTGAAGCTCGACGCCGGATGCTCGCAAGGCCCGGTCTCCTCCTGGGATTGGGTCATCGACCCCGGCTCCGCTTTCGGCGGGCCTACCAGCGCCAGCGGACCGACGGTCAACCGTACCTTTCCTCAGTGCGCGGGGGAGACCGTCCTCGTCACCCTCACGGTGACAGGACCAGGCAGCGCTTCGGATGCCGCGACCCAGGCGATCAAGCTCCCGGTGAGCCAGAGGCAATCACTCCGAGAAGTCGAGCTCGTGTCCTGCACCTTCACGAGCTTTCTCTCTTCGCGAGAGCTCAGCGGGAGCGTCGTCCTCGACCGCGCTCGGGTGGAGAGCGTGCAGGGCGGGATCTCGGTGAGCCACGCTCTGCGCACTCACCCTGGCGATCATGAGGTAGAGGCGTTTCTCACAGCTACCGAAGAGGGAGAAGCTCTCTGGACGTTCGACTTCTCATCCTGCGAAGCGCTCCTCGCCACGGGCCTCGAGCCTCGTCAAGGATGGGTGATCGCTTCCGGAGGCCGCCGAATCGCATTTCGCCTGAACGGGAGAGCGCGCGAGCATCTCCAGTTTCGCTTTCGTCTCTCCCGCTGACGCGTCACCGACGAGACACTCAAGCTCGCGGCGTAGCAAGGGCGAAGAGGGCCGCCACGTAAATTCGCCACCTCCTGGGTGATCCGGCCTTCAACATTCGATAAATTCGCGGGGCCGCCCTGGCCCCACCGGCCCACATCCGCGTAGGGAAACGCACCCAGTTTGCGGGGCCGGGTCTCGCCCATTGGAACAGTCTCCGGAAGCCATCGGCGCATTTCGCCCACGCGCAACGGCTTAGCACGTTCTCCCTCATTTCCCCCAATCCAAGTTTGGCATCGGTTTTGCCTATCTGGATCAGTTCCTTCCCGACACGAAGAATAACGTGAGACTCCTGAGAGAGCCGAGACCCCGTCTCTACGCCGTACCGCTTCTTGCCCTGCTTTTCGCGTCATCGGCTTCCGCCCAATACCAAAAGGTCCGGGTGGCCTCGTTCAGCACCACCAGCACCAGCTTCGTGGACGTGACGGGCGGATCGGTGACCTTCACTCCTTCAGCGACCACCGAAATCTGGATTCTCCTGCTCAGCGCGCGGTTGAAGTCGACCTCCACCGCGGAGGTGGCCGCCGAGGCGCAGTACACGGTGAACGGCACCGTCCACGGAATGGGCGGCGTTCAGAATTCACTCGCGAACGCGGGTGGTTCCTGGCAGCATTTCTATCGGGTCACGGGAACGACCGCCAAGCAGACGGTCCAGGCCCAGATCCGGGACGTTACCGGCTCCACGGCCACGATCGAGAACCTGCAGATCGTCGCCTTTCGACTGCCCGCCAACGCGGATTTTCAGTACTCGGAGAACGAGGCGCTTCAGTCGGTGCCGGGAAGTGTCTGGGGGAATTTCCAGGCCTTGAGCTTCACTCCGACCAGTCCGGGAGACTACCTCATCCTCGCCCTCGCCAACGGACACGAATCTCCAGGACTCGCGAGCATCGGGCTCCGAGTGGAGGATCCCGCCCTGAGCTACTGGCCGGAGAGCCCGTCGGGATTGCCGACCGATTACCTGAGCATCGGCCGCGCCGCCTGGCAGTCCTTCTTCGTCGCTCGCGTCCAGAGCCTGACCGCTTCCTCCCAGGCCTACAACCTTCAAGCGTACGGAAGCACGGGGGGTTCCGAGGTTCGTTTCACGCGCCTCATGGCGTTTCGCACCGACGCTTTCGAGCTCGTCGAATCGGTGCTGGATGTGCCGCGGACCTCGACGACGTCCACGACACCGGTCGTCAAGACGACCCTCACCGCGGCGGCTCCGCCGGCGGCTCGGGACTACGTGGTCATTCAAAGCCTCATTCCGGACGCCAACGCCTCGGCGACGGACGAGAGAAGAACCGGGTTCAACGCCAGCGGCGTCTCCCGCGCGAGCTACGCGCACGTGGTCGACGAGGGCGGCTATCGGGCGAGCTTCGGTTTTTTCGACGCCTGGACCACGGACCGCTCCGTCACCTACGAGAACACCTATTCCACTTCGAACGCCGCCTTCACCGTCCGGGCGAAGGAGTCGGCGATCCACGTCCTGAGATTTTCATCCAGCAGTTGCCCCTGCAACGCTCTGAGCGCGACCGAAGGCGGCAGCACGCTCACCGTGACCTCCGCCTCGAGCTTCGAGACGATCTTCGACAAGGCCTTCGGTGGAAGCCTGAACGTCTTCTACGATCTCGCCGAGGATCCGGGCCGCGCCTACAATCTGGTGAGCCGGGCTTCCAACAATTTCTACGGTCTGTTTCACGCGAGCGTGATCAGCGGCGGGCTTCTCCACGCGACCGGGACCAACAGCACCGGAGCGAAGCTGGATTTACTGGAGTTCACCCCCACCCGGGTGCGGGTCCGCGAAGAGTCCTTCTTCCAGCGAGTTCCTCCGGCAACCGGGATTCTGACCGGGCTCAAGGGGATCGCAGATTACAGCGTCTATCCTTCGGGCAAGATCGGAGTTCGCTGGAACCGAAAGACGACGGCCTCGGTGCCCTACACCGATCACCCGCTCGAGATGAGCGCGCATCTCGAAGCCGCCCTTCCTCTGAGCGATTTGACCGGCTATAGCGAGAGCGACGGCACCTTCAACAATCCCGGGGGAGACGATTTCGTACTGGCGCAGCGGGAGGCAAGCGGCGTCCGCACCGATATCCTCGGCATCACCTATCGAGACTGGGCGGAAGCTGACCAGCTCGAGCTCACCAACACCGTGGCCTTCTTCAGCTGGCGAGACCTCACCCCGAACACCATTCCCGCCGGCTCCGACGACGTCTGGGACTTCCTCTTCTACACCAAGCCCACGAACTTCCAGCATCACCTCGATCCGGCGGTGACCGGGCGGCGCGACGATTACCGGGCCCCGGACGGCCTGAGCTTCGCCGTCGGAAGCGGATGGAACGAGAACACCGCCGACGGAGACTTCTTCAACGAGTCGGAAGCCGCCTACACCGTGAACTTCGCGCCCGGCGCCGGGCTCACCTTCGACATGAACGGGTCCAGTGCCACGCGCCGCCAGCCTTTTCTCAAGATTCGCCAGTGGCGATCGCTCCAGGATCCGTCGGTCAGCCTCGAGAGCGCGTCCTTGACCAATGACGTCCATTTCCGCGCGGACGTGAAGCCCATCTCGCGCGCCCATTTCGCCCAGGACCTTCTCTGGCACTCGACGCTTCAGAACGCCGCCGCGGTCACCGCTCCCGACGTGGGAAGCGCCGCCACCGTCAATGGCACCACGACGTTCGTTACCGCCCGATACGGGAGCGGGGCCCTCTTCGATGCGCTGAACGAGTACGTCACCTTCACCTCGGCGGCCGACATGGACGTCGCCAAAGGAGCCGTGGACCTCTGGTATCGGCCCAACTACGCCTATGCCGACGGGATCGATCACCGCCTCTGGACCTATCGCGAGGACGCGACCCACCACTTCCGGCTCATCAAGACCGCCGCCAATACGCTGCGGTTCGTCGCGATCAACGGCGCCGTCACCAGCGAGACCATCGTCTTGCCGGCGAACTACTCCTGGCGAGCCAACGACTGGGTGCACTTCCGCGTCACCTGGGACAGCTCGGCGCCGCTGGCGGATCAATTGAGGATTTTCTTCAACGGCACCGAGCCCGCACATACCGATCCCGTGAGCGCCTACAGCTCGGTCGGGATGCTCGGCGGAGGGATCCACTACATCGGAGCGGCCTTCGACGGGACGACTCCGGCGTCGGGGATCATCGACGAGCTTCGGATCTATGGAGGAAGTCCGAGCACTCCCGCCGATCTCGCCTGGGGCGGACTCGCAACGAACGGATACGAGTACCTCGCGGCCGGCACGCGGAACTTCACCTTCAACTTCACCGCCGTCGACCCCAATCGCCGCGGAGAGTATCTCTACCTGGGCTCCGACTCCCGGTACCGTGGCGTCAACGTGGCCCTGCAGACGATGGGCGCCGGCTCCCCTGATCTGCAGTGGCAGTTCTGGAACGGGACGAGCTGGACCAATCTCGAAACGGTGGCGGGCTTCACCGACGAGACCAGTCAACTGACTCGCCCCGGGACGATCTACTGGACGGCGGATCCCGCCGGCTGGTCTCCCTATTCCGTGAATGGCGGGCCGGACCTCTACTACGTCCGCTCATACCTCGCCTCCGGATCCTATTCGACTCCCCCAGAGGAGTGGATGATCAAGACCGACATCCTCGTGTTCCAGTATTGCGGAGATATCGATCTCGCCGGGGAGACCTTTGCCTTCGGCCTTCCCGCGCCCACCGCGGTCGAGCTCCTCTCCTTCGAGGCGCGCGGAGGCGACCAGTCCGTCGAGCTGGCCTGGGCAACGGCCTCGGAGGTAAACAACATCGGCTTTCATCTCTACCGCGCCGAATCGGAAGACGGTCCGTACGAACCGATCACCGCGGCACCCGTCCCGGGCCTTGGCTCCTCACCCGAAGGAGCCCGATACGCTTATACCGACAGCGGCCTCAGGAACGGAACGACGTACTTCTACAAGCTCGAAGACATCGATACTGCGGGCGAGACGAAGCTTCACGGACCGGTATCGGCGACTCCCCAGCCGGGAGAAACGAGCTCTTCGAACGAAGGCCCTCCTCCGCCTTCGCGGGGTAGCCTCACCTACGGAGATCCCGCGGGGATGAGCTTCCGGATCCTTCACCAGGACGAACGACAGGCGGTCCTGGAGCTGGTGACGCCCGGTTTCTACGCGGACGCGGAAGACGACGGCTCCGTGCGGATCTCGGTACCCGGCTTCGTCGAGCTGGCAGACACGGGAGCTCCTTCGCTTCCGGTCAAGCGGGCCTGGGTGGAAGCCGTGGCAGGACGCGCGATAAAGCTCTCTTCGATTCGCGCCACCGACGTGGTGACGTTTTCCGGCCTCCGGCCTGCGGCCGCGGCTCCTCCCGAGCTGGAAGCCACCCCTCGAGGAACGGTCAGGGCTCGTGCGGGGCGAGGGAGACCGCAGCCAGCTCCGAGCGCGACCGGCATCTATCCCCGCGAAGTTTCTCGTCTCGTGACCAGCGGGTTTCAGGGGGAATCGAAGAAGGCGCTGGTGGAGCTGGCGCCCCTCCGTTGGGACAGCTCTTCGGGGCAGCTCAGCCTGGCCCGGCGATTGGAAGTTCGCCTGGTTTTCGCCGGGCGCGATGTCGGAGAAGAGGCCCGAGACGCAAGACGGGGACGCGCGCACCGGGAGTCAGGCAATCACGCCCTTCGGAGCGGCCTGGTGGCGCGTTTGGCGGTCCGGGAGCCCGGGCTGCATGCGGTGAGATTCGAGGAAGTGTTCGGCCGTGGCCGCGCGGTCGAGCCCGGGAGGCTGCGGCTTTCGCGCCTTTCGAGTCCGGTCGCGTTTCATACCGAGCCTCGGGGGGGAGTTTTCGGCCCAGGCTCCCGCCTGTTCTTCGTGAGCGAAGGAGAAAAAGCCAATCCCTATGGCGTCGAAGCGGTCTACGAGCTCGAGCTGGCAGGAGAAGGAGCGCGAATGGAGGTCGACACGGCGCCGCCCTCGGGAGAGGCTTCCGCGTTCTACTGGAAACGGGAAGAGCGTGAAGAGAACCGTTACTACCAGGCGGGGTTGTTGGACAGGGAAGAAAACTGGCTATGGGATGCGCTTCTTGCGCCGGCCGCCAAGACCTATGGCTTCGAGGTGAATGGCCAGGCCACGACGAACCGCGACTCACGCCTCGAGGTCTGGCTGCAGGGAGCGAGCGATGAAGGCTCCGTCCTCGACCACCACGTGCGTGTATCCGTGAACGGGGTCCTCGCGGGCGACGCGAGCTGGGACGGCATGAGCGCCCACCGATTCGAGGCGGATCTCGCCTCGGGCATTCTTCGAGAAGGAACGAACGTGCTCGCGGTCGAGAACGTCGGGGATGCGGGGGCTCGATTCTCGATGGTGTTCCTGGACCGGTTCGAGATTCATTACCCGAGCCAGATGGGAGCGGAGTCGGGGCGTTGGGAGGGAAGCTTCTCGGAGGCCGGGTGGTTCGAAGTAAACGGCATCGGGGACGCCTACGTGCTCGACGTGACGGCCTCGAGCCCACGGTGGGTGGTGGGAGGCCGGCCGACGGCGACGGGAATGAGCTTTCGCACGGAAGCGGGACATCGATACCGGATCGCGAGCGAATTGGGATTGAGACGTCCGGAAGTGCGGCGGCCCCTCACGACCCGGATCAAGAGTACCGGGAATCGAGCCGATTACCTGGTCATCGGCCCTCGGTCGTTCCTCGCGGAGGCCGGGCCCCTTCTCGAGCTCAGGCGCAGCGAGGGGCTGCGGGTCATGGCAGTACCCGTCGAAGAAATCTTCGCCGAGTTCGGCTTCGGCGAGTCGCGGCCGGAAGCGGTCCGAGACTTTCTCTCGTATGCCTATCACCACTGGAAGGAGCCCGCGTTCCGTTACGTCCTGCTTCTGGGCGACGGGACTTACGATTACAAGAATTACCTGGGCCTCAACGGGAGCAATCCCGTTCCGCCGCTTCTGATCAAGACGTCCTACTTGTGGACGGCATCCGACCCGCGCCTCGCCGCGATAAACGGTGAGGACGAGCTTCCCGATCTCGCCATCGGAAGGCTCCCGGCATCCACGCGCGCGGAAGCTCGCCTTCTGGTGGAGAAGATCGTTGCCTACGAGCGCGGAAGCCGCGGAGGATCGCCCGTCGTTCTCATCGCCGACAACTCCGACCGAGCCGGCAACTTCGCCTCCCATGCGGAGGAGCTATCAAGAGAGGTCATTCCGGACAGCGAGGTCAAGAAGATCTATCTCGGGGAGCTGGGAGTTCCGACCACACGAGAGGCCATCTTGTCGGCGTTCGACGACGGGGCTTCGCTTCTGAGCTACCTGGGCCACGGGGGAATCCATCTCTGGGCGGATGAGAACCTGTTGAACATCGGGCAGGTGAGCTCGCTCGCGGCGCAGCCGGATCAGCCCCTGGTCCTGACCATGAACTGCCTGAACGGTTACTTTCACTTCCCCTATTTCAACTCGCTCGCCGAGGAGCTGCTGAAAGCGGAAGGCAAAGGCGCGATTGCGGCCTTTTCTCCGAGCGGACTGAGCTTGGATGATCCGGCGCACCTTTACCACAAATTGCTCCTCGAGGAGCTCTTCCACGGCTCTCACGCGCGTCTGGGCGATGCCGTGCTCGCGGCCCAGTCGGCCTTCGCGGAGGCGGGAGCCTTTCCCGAACTGCTGAGCATCTACCATTTGTTCGGGGATCCGGCGCTCAGGATACGGCTTTCTCGCTGACCCCCCTCGACCGCGCGCGGCTCGAGAACCCGCGGTGCGGAATCTCTTCGCGGCGAACCCGCTACTCGTTGGCGAGCTTGTACAGGTGGCGATAGCCCCGGAGGTACATCTCCTTCCCCGAGAGCACCGGTGACGCGTCGAAGCCGTCGTCGAGGGAGTTCTTCGCGAGGATCGAAAGATTGCGACCCGAAGCGAGCGCCAGAGCGTTTCCGTCGCGTCCGAGGACATAAACCCTTCCCGCGGCGGCGACGGGCGACGCATAGATCTCGGCGATCGCCTCGAGCCGTTCCGGGCCGTACAGAGCCTCACCCGTCTTGGCGTCGAGCGCCGTGAGGATGCCCGAGTTGCTCTTCACCAGGTAGAAGACTCCGTCGTAGAGCAACGGAGAAGGGACGTACGGCGTGTCGCGATCTCGCCGCCAGAGGATGGCGGACGAGGATTCGATGTCTCCCCTGGCGTCCGCGAGACGAACGGCGTAGGCGGCGCTTCCGCGAAAGCCGCTGGTCACGTATACGACTCCCTCCGACTCGAGGGGAGAGGGTATGGCGTTCAGCGTGAGACCGGGTCCCTCCCAGATCACTTCACCGGACTCCAGGTCGTAGCTCCTCACCTTGTTCGTTCCGGTGGTGATCACCTGGGCGCGGCCCGAGACCTCGACGACGAGCGGTGTCCCCCAGGAAGAGACCTCTTCGCGCTCACGGCGCCAGAGCTCCTTGCCCGTGGCCTTCTCGAGGGCGACGACGAAGGACTGCCCCTCGTGATCCCAGTTCACGACGAGCTTGTCCCCGTGGAGCGCGGGGCTCGCGCCCTCGCCGAAGCCTCCGCGCGTAGTCATGTCGCCCAGGTCTTTCTGCCACTTCAGGCCGCCGGCAAGGTCGTAGCAGTAGAGACCCCAGGAGCCGAAGTACGCGAACAGGTGCTCGCCGTCGGTCAACGCCGAGGCGGACGCGTAGCTGTTGTTCTCCTGCTTACCTTCGTGCGGCATCGCCTTTCCCGCGGTGCGCTCCCAGATCGTCTTCCCCGTGGCTCGATCGATCGACAGCACGCGAAACTCCTGTGCGCTTTCGGCCCCGGGCAGGGACTCGCCCGCTTTCCGCGCGTGGGAAGGAAGCGGCGGCTCGAGGTCATCGACGCGGATCGCCGTCAGGACGTAGAGCCGATCTCCCCATAGGATGGGCGTAGAGGAGCCGTGACCGGGGAGCCGAACCTTCCAGACGACGTTCTTCGTCTCGGACCACTCGACGGGAGGATCCGCGTCGGGAGCGACCCCATTCATGCGGGGACCGCGCCACCGCGGCCAGTTCGGATCCGCGGAAGCCGCGGCGGCGACGGTCGCGAACAGAAGAAAGCAACGGAGTAGGCCCATGGCCGTCATTGTACCGAAGGAGCGGGTTCTCAAGAGAACAAGAGGAGGGTGCGTTGGATCGTCCAGAAAGCGCCGAGGGATCCCACGACGTAGCCGGGAAGCGCCGCCGCGAACCGGGGCCATCGAATCTCGAGGGTCTGGAAGGAGCGTTCGAGGAGCAGCACCAGGATCACGAAAAAGATCTGCCCCACCTCGACGCCCACGTTGAAGAGCAGGAGCGCCAGCGGGATCTCGGCCCGCGGCAGCCCCATGGAAGTGAGCCCGCTCGCGAAGCCGAAGCCGTGAAGGAGCCCGAAGGCGAAAGCCACGATCCAGGGATGACGGATGGTGAAGCTCGTCTCGCCTCGCCACACGCGGACGATCTCCGGGCCGAGGAACAAGATGCTGAGGGCGATCGCGGCGTTCAGGGGAGGGAGCGGCGCCGTCGCGTACCCCAGGGTCGCGATGGCGAGGGTGATGCTGTGCGCGAGGGTGAAGGAGGTGATGGTCTTCACCAGCATCCATCGATCGGAGACGATGAGGAGAAGACCGAGGACGAAGAGCAGATGGTCGACTCCGAGGAGGATGTGCTCGATGCCGAGCCGCAGATAGGCGAACGCCCGCCCGCCCGCGGTGGTAATCGCTCCCAGAGTCACCGTCGGGCTCGAAGGACGAAGGAGGTGGCTCTCGACCCTTCCGTCCGCGTGGTGGATGCGAATGAGAACGTCGGTAACCGTCGCCTCGAGCCCCGCGATCCTCAGCGTCTTTCCCCCGATTCCTCGCTCGCACTGGAGCGTCCCTCGAACCAGCACCGCTCCCGGAGTGATCTGTTGCCGGTCAGGAGTCAGAAGCCGACATCCCTCGGGTATGACCGGCGCGATCCGGATCTCGACCTCGCCCCCTGCGGGTTTCTTCCACAGGAGCTCGTAGCTTCCGTCCTGCGACTCTCTGAGCTCGAGATAGCCGGGACGGATCTCGTGGCTCCAGGCGGTGGCCGCGATCGTGAGGGCTGAAGCGACGAGAGCCGTCCTTCTCATGGGAGGGTCGTCGCCTCCTCCTCTACCACCACCGTGTACTCCGAGAGCATCCGCTCGTACCTCGCATCGAGCTCGGCCTTCCGTCGCGCCGCCAGGAGCTCCCGCTCTACCAGGTCGCGGACTTCGGCGAGAGCCGGAAGACCTCCCTCGACCCGCTCCCTCACCCAGACGAGATGGAGCCCGTAGCCCGACTCGATCGGTCCCATCCAGCGGCCGGGTTCGAGAGCGAGAACCTTCGTCGCGAAGTCCTCGCCGAAAAGCCGAGAGACGTCGCTCTCGAGAGAGAGGGCGACCTCTCGAGGCAGCATGAGCGGATCGCCGAGAGCTTCGATCGAAGGGATGGTAGCGTCGGCGCCGGCTCGTGTGAGGTCGTCGAGAATCCCGCGCGCGAACGCATCGGCGTTCTCGCCCCTTCGATCCCGGCTGACGTAGACCTGTCGAAAGGAGATCTGAGGCTCGCTGCGAAACGACTCCGGGTGTTTTTCGAGCCAGAGAGCGAGGTCCTCGTCGGTCGGGGGATGAGCCTCGAGACGGTCTTCGACCATGAACTCGAGCTTCTGTCGGAGCCTGCGCCGAATGATGGTGTCGTCCCGATCGAGGCCCATCGACATCGCCTCACGGATCGCCACCTCTTCCCGGACGTAGTCGTCGACCAACCCTTTGAGCTCCGCGTCGGTGGGCGGACGAAGCCAGACGATCTCGAAGCTTTGGGCCAGGTGCTCGATCTGGCCGCGGGTGATCACGATGCGGCGCTCGCGTCCTCCGCCGCCCCCCCACTCGAACAGAAGGAATAGAGCGGCGCCGATCAAAAGGAAATGGACCAGGGGTTCACGCGTCACTTCGCGAATGATTCTAGTCCGGGAGAGCCGAAGGCGGCCACGAAAGCGCGACCGTCCTCATATCCCAGATCGCATGCCTGCTCAAGAAGGTTGCGGCGGGTCGTGGTCCTGCTGACGGGAAGCGGACGGCTTGGCCGCACGACTTCGATTCGCACCCCGTTCGGAGGCGACGCCAGAACGCGCGCGGCGTCGCGATAGCGCAGGTGGCGCTCTCCCAGGGATCTTCGGATGGCCGGACTCGACGAGAAGAACCTGTCGAAGACGGAGAACAGGGAGCGCTTCCGACCGCGTCTCTCGATCGGGCTCGTGAGGACCAGGACCACTTCCGTCGCTCCGAGCTCGATCGCTTTTTCGACAGGGATCGGATCGGAGACTCCTCCGTCGACGTAGAGCCGTCCCTGGTAGGGAACCTCTTTCCGCGAGAAGAAGGGAAGCGAG
>Ga0214473_10007574_pt1 | contig 12866 bp, 12 predicted proteins | sample RVTome_7_FD_203509 | JGI IMG/M metagenome (GOLD analysis project Ga0214473, IMG submission 203509) | Soil microbial communities from uranium-contaminated site in the Upper Colorado River Basin, Wyoming, United States - RVT98D197 | ecosystem: Environmental > Terrestrial > Soil > Contaminated >...
GACCGGAATGAAGGGGATAGGAAAAGGGCAGCTCCGGAAAATGGGGAAGAGGTTGTTGGAGATGGGCGCAAGGAACGTCGTCATGACCCTTGGCACCGAGGGGCTTTTCTTCATGAACCAGGCCGAAGAATTCCGGATGGAGGCATTCAAGGTCGATGTGAAAGATACGACCGCTGCAGGAGATGCCTTTATGGGTGGTCTGGCATGGGGGCTTTCCGAGGGCATGCCGGTTCGAGAAGCCTTGAGGTTCGCAAATGGAGCAGGGGCTCTTGCCACAATGCGAATGGGAGCCCAGCCTTCCCTCCCAACGAAAAAAGACCTTGACAGGTTTCTGTCCGGAAGGAGGTTTTGATCGCATTTGACTTCTTTCTGCAGTTCTACTATGCTAACATTCATCTCTCCGGGAAAGGAGTGATTCATGAACGATGTACTGAATGCGATTAAAGATCGAAGGACGATTCGGAGGTTCAAGCCGACGGCCATCGAAGAAGAAACGCTTCGAGTCATTCTGGAGGCAGGGAGGTGGGCCCCTTCTTTCAGTAACCTTCAGCCCTGGAGATTTATCATCGTGAGAGACCAGACCTTGAAAGCAGCCCTGGACAAAGCGGCCCGAGAGAGTGTCCTCCACCTGGGTATCCATGAGGCGCCTGTAGTCATTCTGGTCTGCGTGGATCGCCGCATCGATCCCCTGCATGCCATCGAGGCAGGCGCGGCAGCCACCCAAAACATGGCATTGGCAGCGCACAGCTTGAATCTGGGGACGGGATGGATAGGGATCTGGGGAACGGAGGCAGAGGCAGCCGCTCAAAAGCTCCTGGGGCTTCCGGAGACGGTCCGGGTGGTGTCCCTTCTTCCCATTGGTGTTCCCGATGAGACTCCGGAAAGCCATCGCGAAGCAATTGAAACCTTGATTCAATTTCGATGAAAGTCGCTCCCCGGACAAGGGGATAAGCACCAAATCCCAAGCACCAAACTCCAAATAGGCACCAATGACCAAAATCCAAAACAAAACCTTTTGGGTCATTAGAAATTGAATATTGGAATTTGTTTGAGATTTGGGATTAGGAGTTTGATATTTGAAATGACTCGCACGGGTTGGTTCCGGTTACACCCAATTCACAAGTCTATTTGCGGGGTCTGTTAACGGGATAAACCGGTTCTTTCCCTTCCAGGACTATCAGGATATCCACAGCCACCCGGCTCATCCTCTTCAACGCTTCTTCTGTGCGCGCTCCCATATGGGGGGTCCCGATGAAATTGTCGAGTTGAAGCAGCGGATGGTCTTTCCTGGCCGGTTCCACCTCAAATACGTCCGAAGCGGCGCCCGCTATTCTTCGTTCCCTCAATGCCGTATAAAGGGCCTTCTCATCCCAGATCGGGCCTCGAGCCAGGTTGAGGACAAAGGCCGTGGGTTTCATCAGGCCGAACTCCTTCTCTTTAATGAGTCCCGTCGTTTCCGGATTCTCCGGAAGGTTGATCGATAGATAATCCGACCGGGAAAGAATCTCTTGCAAGCCCACTTTCTCAGCGTTCAATTCTTTCTCCGTTGCCTCATATCGGAGGGTATCGTAATACAGAATCTTCATGTCAAACCCTTTATGACCGACCCTTCCGACAGCCTTTCCGATCTGGCCAAAACCGAGAATCCCGAGAGTTTTTCCGTGAAGCTCATGACCGATATATTCATTCCGAGCCTGCCATCGGCCTTCCCTCAGGGCAAGGTCGCCCTTCTTAAGCATCTTTGAAAGCATGAGCGCCAGACCAAAGAAGTGTTCGGCCACCGAGTGGTTATTGGCTTCCGGCGTATTCACCACCCATATCCCTTTCTCTGTGGCGGCTTCCAGGTCGATGTTTTCAACTCCCACGCCGTGTCTTCCGATTACCTTCAGGCGGGGAGCAGACGCCATCAGCTTTCGGGTGACCTTTCCATTTCCCCGAACGATGATTCCATCGACATCTTTTACCCGATCCATCAAATAGGCTTCATCCGGATGCTCGGCAAGGACGATTTCCGCCTTCTCCGTAAGGATGGCTTTGCCCTCTTCGTGCATATCCTCGTAAAGCAGCACCCTGAACTTCTTCATTCCTGAATCCCTCCGTATGAAATTCAACCGATCTTAAAGATTGAAAAGATTTTACCAGACCGCTCGATCCGATTCCAATGAAAACACTGTTTCACATCTGTGTCATCTACCCTTTTTCTAATCGGTGTAATCGTTTCATAATCGCTGTAATCAGAGATTTCCGGGCTTTTTCAGAAATCTCAAAAAAAGCTTGACAGATTTCTTGAAAGTAATATAATGTGGAACACCATTTCGCAATATGGAACGCCGAGATGTCTACAGAAGAGACATTCAAACCGAATAACCTGGTCCAGACCATTGAACGGGTTTCTTCGATTCTTGATATCCTGGGGCAGAGCCCTCAGGGCATTAGTATCCGTGAATTATCGACAGCGATCAACCTTCCCAAAGGAACGACTCACCGTCTCCTTTCTTCTCTTACCTATTTCGGCTATGTCCGCCAGGACCCGAGAACGAGAAACTACTTTTTGGGTCTTAAATTCGTAGAGCTTGGGCAAATTCTTCTCCAGCAGCTCGACCTCAGAAAAGAGGCCGAGCCGTTTTTGCGGGACCTTGCCGACAGAACAAAAGAAACCGTCCATCTGGTCATCCTCGACCGAAATGAGATTGTCTATATTGACAAACTCGAAACCGATCAGAATCCAAGCGGCCTGAAGATGGCGTCCAGGATTGGCCTGAGAAATCCCGCCCACAGCTCTGCAGTGGGGAAGGTGATCCTATCCCACTTTTCGGAGGAGGAACTGCAAGGCTTCCTCTCGGAGAAAGAACTTGTGAAAAGGACGGAGAACACCCTTACCGGTCCGATCCAGTTGAAAGAACACCTGAAATCCGTCCGGAGACAGGGATATGCCATCGATGACGAGGAGAATGAAAAGGGAATTCGCTGTGTCGCCGCTCCTATCTATAACGAGGCTGGAAAAGTCGTGGCTGCGATCAGTATTTCAGCCCCCGCCTTTCGAGCCACGAAGAAGGTCATTCAAGAGAGTTTGAAGAAGGAGGTGATGGAGACGGCCCTTAAGATCTCTCAGAGATTGGGGTTCAGCAGGAACAAAAGCCAGTGATCTTTTCCATAGGATCGAAAAGGTGATGGGGGAGGAAAGAGTGCTCAAGGCAAGTTTTTGGCGAGGTCAATTTCTCACAAGATTTCAGAGAGGAGGGTTCGTATGAGAAGCTTTAAGAGATTTTCTGTGATGGCCGCTGTATTCATGGTTTTAGTCATTGGAGTTGCTTTCTACGGGGCGCCGGCGTTTGGACAGCAGAAGTATGTCCTGAAATTTAACCACGTGCTGGGCGCAAAAGAACCTTATCACCAGGGATTTCTGAATTGGGCGAAAAGTGTTGAGGAAAAAACAAAAGGCGGCCTCAAAATTGAGGTCTTTCACAGCGCCCAGCTCGGAGTGGAAGAAGACATCATCGAGCAGATCAGGGCGGGCGCAAATATAGGGCAGAATACCGACTCGGCCAGGATGGGTAATTATGTTCCCGGGATCGCCATTATGAACGGCCCGTATTTTGCCGAGAATCTCGAGGACGTGGCAAAACTCAGGAATAATTCGCCCACCGTAAAAGGTTTTCTTGACGAACTGGCCAACAAACACGGATTAAAAGTCCTTTCTTTCAGCTGGGTCCAGGGGTACAGACATTTTTTTACGAATAAGCCCATCCGGACCCCGGAAGACCTAAAGGGGCTTCGGATCAGGACCCCTCCTGCGCCCATATGGCAGGAGTCGGTACGCGCTCTCGGTGCAACCCCTGTGGCTCTTGCCTTTGGAGATATGTACCCGGCGCTTCAGCAAAAAGCGATGGATGGAGTTGAACTCGTTTATAACAACATCCCTGCCGGACGCTTCTATGAGGTTCTCAAGTACGTAAGCGAGACCAGACATATCATGCTTGTTAATTTTGAGGTGATCAGCGCGAAATGGTTTAGTGCGTTGCCTCCTGACTATCAGAAGATTCTTGTCGAGGAGTGTGATAAGGCCGGAATAGAAACCTCTAAGCTCATCATGGATAAGCTTGAGAAGGAAGTCAAGGCGGACCTGACAACAAAGAGAGGAATGGTCGTGACGGATAACGTTAATCTGGCCGCCTTCAAAAAGGCCGGAGAAAAGGCTTATGAGGTTTTGAAAATCGCTGATGTAAAGAATAAGGTCTTTAAGGAAATTGGGAAGAAATAGTAGAAAGAGGGTTCAGGGTTCCGGATTCAGAGGTAACCCTGAACAGTGAATCCTGAACCCATCCTGGGAGCAAAAGATGAAGTTAAAGGGTCGTGTGTCAATCATTACGGGCGGAGCCAGAGGCATCGGTAAGGCCATTGGCTCGGCCTTCGTTCGGGAAGGCGCAAGGGTTTGTCTTGTTGATGTGGATCAAGGGGTATTGGAAACCGCTAAAAGTGAGATTCGAAAAAGCGGGAAGGAGATCTTTGCCTTTGCTTGTGACATCACAAAAAGTGCGGAAGTAAAGGCCGCGGTGGACCAGGTTCAGAAGGCATTTGGCCGCATCGACATCCTGGTCAACAACGCCGGGATTATCCGAAGGGGAACGATCGAGACTGTCACAGAAGAGGACTGGGACCGGGTTATCGAAGTCAATCTCAAGGGGACGTTTAACTGCTGTAAGGCTGTCGCAGGAGTCATGAAGTCCCAGGGATATGGAAAGATCGTGAACGTCTCGTCTATCGCCGGGAAGATGGGAGACATCACTTCCGCACCAGGTTATGGCCCTTCAAAGGCAGGGGTGGATGCGTTAACAAAAACACTGGCAAGGCAACTGGCTCCCTATGGAATCAATGTGAACGCCGTATCGCCCCACGCCATCGAAACCGAGATGAGCGCTCAATGGTCGGAGGAGAGACGAAAAGAGATCATCGCCTCTATTCCTCTCGGCCGTCTTGGAAAACCGGAGGATGTGGCGCAAGCCGTACTCTTTCTGGCCTCTGACGATGCTTCCTTCATCACTGGTGAAATCCTTGATGTGAACGGCGGGGCCCTGATGGACTGAGAAATAGTTGATCAATGATCAATCGTCAATTTTCAATTACCAATAACCCATTTTAAATACAAAGCATGAAGATAGGTGAAGCCTGGAGGGGTTGGCTGATGAAAAGGATTTACGAGTTTATTTGCAGGAAAGAGATGCGCCTCGCTCAATGCTCCTTGGGGATTCTTGCATTATTGGTATTTGCCGCGGCGGTAGGGCGAACTCTATATTATCCCTTGAACTGGGCGATGGATGCGGCGACATTTCTTTTTGCCTGGACGGTTTTTCTGGGCGCCGACGCCGCGATGCGCATGGACAGGCTGTTCTGCATTGAAGTGATCACGGGCAAGCTGCCCCAGAAAGCGCAACTCTATTTCAAATTCATTAATTATATGATCATCGTTATTTTTTTGGTGGGCATGATCGGATATGGCTTATGGCTTTCCTACACGACCCGGCTGAGAACTTTTCAGGGGATCCCGGGTTTTAGTTATACGTGGGTTACGCTGAGTGTGCCGGCGGGCTGTGCTCTGATGTTGATTACCGCCGTCTTGAAAATCAAAGCTTTTTTGCGAGCGATAGCGACGGGTGAACCGATCGAGAAGCGTGAAGAAGGCGTTACCGGTGAAATAATTTGAATGGGATCTTTCTGTTCCTGATAGCCGGGAGGTCATAAGATGACGTTAGTCGTGATTCTGTTTTTTCTTTTCATGGTGATGGGAATGCCGGTTGCCTTTGCCTTTGGCATTTCCGGAGTCGCCTTCTTTTTGCTAAATCCCACGCTGCCATTGACAATGCCCGTTCAGCAAGTGCTTTCCCAAACACAGAATTTTCTTCTGCTTGCCATTCCATTGTTCATTTTAGCAGGCAACTTACTCAACGAGACCGGCATTACCGAACGGGTCATGAAGCTGGCGTCGGTTCTCACGGGACACATGCGTGCCGGGACGGCGCAGAGCAACATGGTACTCGCTGCATCGCTGGGAGGGATTACGAGCTCGGCGATTGGTGACGCCGCCATGCTCTCGCGCGTGCTCGGACCGGGCATGATAAAGAAGGGATATTCCGGAGGATTCTCGGCTGCCGTCATTGGCTGCAGTGCTTTAATCACGACGATGATTCCCCCCGGCATCGGGTTGGTTTTATATGGCAGTATCGCCGAGGTTTCCATTGGCCGATTATTTGCGGCGGGGATGATTCCCGGTATTCTCATGACGATTTTCTTAATGTATGCGGTAGGATTGAGGGCCAGGCAAAAAGGTTATCTTCCTGAAAGACCGAAACGGGCGCCTCTCAAAGAGATTGCGAAAACTTTTGTTGATTGCATCTGGGCTTTTCTTTTCCCGGTCATCCTGATCGCCGGATTAAGACTCGGAATGTTTACCCCGTCCGAAGCAGGGGCTTTTGCGTGCGTTTACGCCATCGTCGTTGGAGCAATCGCCTACAGGCAGTTTTCATGGAAAAGAATGCTCCGGACACTGGAGAGCACGGTGGTCGATATCGGGATGGTCATGCTGCTGATCGCTTTGTCGGCGACCTTCAGTTACGGCATTGTCTGGGATCAAATACCACAACAGATGGCCCAGGTTATGCTGGGAATTTCGAATACTCCTTGGGTAGTCATGCTGATCATTATCGGATTCTTGCTCTTTGCCGGAACGTTTATGGACTCCACGGTGCTCATCCTGATGTTGACTTCGATTCTCACTCCGGTCGCTCAGCAACTCAATGTCGATCTGGTGCACTTCGGGATCATCATGGTGCTGACTCTGACCTTGGGGTTATTGACCCCGCCGGAGGGAGCGGTCCTTTATATTGTCTGCACGATCTTCAAATGCTCGCTCTGGGATTTTGTCAAAGAGGGTTGGCTGTTTATGTTGTCTATTGTCGTGGTGGTGCTGTTGGTGATTTTCTGGCCGGATATCGCCTTGTGGCTTCCAAATCTGGCATTTGGAATTGATTAACCGTCAGGCCCGGCGGGGACACTGGAGAAGCCTTGCAGCGGAACCTTTTGAATTCTGAAATCCTTGGAGGGAAATAAGTGAAAAGGGGCGAAGCCATTGGAGGCATGGTCCTCCTGCTTTTTGGGATGGTTACGATCATTCTCGCATTGAGGATGCCCATCGGAACCTTCCGGATGGCAGGAACCGGATTATTTCCTCTCTGCCTGGGAATCATCCTTATGATCTTATCCGGCGGATTCATTTTGAAAGTCTTCTTTCAGAGTAATAAAGGAAAGGTTAAGTCGGTATCCTCTGTTGAATCTCCGGGGCTTCCCATGGTCTTGATCCTTTTCCTGGGGACAATGGTTTTCATTGCGCTCTTCTTTGATAAATTAGGATATCCCCTCGCCTCATTTATCCTGATGGTGGCGCTTTTGAGAATTCTCGGAGTGAAAAAGTGGGCGCGGAATCTCCCCTTGTCTCTTGTGACGGCAATCGCCTGCTACTTTCTATTTGTCCAGTGGCTCAAAATACCGTTACCGAAAGGGTGGCTGGGGATCTGAAGAAGGTCAAGGTTAAGGTTAAGGCTGAGGATCAGAGAGATGATTGAGTCCCTTCAACATCTGATCAACGGTTTTGCGGTCGCCGGGACGATCCAGAACCTTTTCTATTGTCTGATCGGCGCCATCGTCGGAACATTGATCGGTGTTCTCCCTGGAATCGGACCCATCGCCGGGATTGCTCTTCTGATCCCGGCCACTTTCGGCCTTAACCCCACTTCCGCAATCATTATGCTCGCGGGAATTTACTACGGGGCAATGTACGGGGGCTCGACCACCTCCATCCTCCTCAATGTCCCCGGAGAGACGGCTTCGGTCATTACCTGTATCGACGGCTATCAGATGGCGCAAAAGGGGAGAGCCGGACCCGCGCTGGCCATGTGCGCCATTGGCTCTTTCATCGCTGGGACCATCGGCATCTTCGGATTGGTCTTTCTGGCCCCTCCCCTCGCCCGGGCGGCGCTGGCCTTTGGCCCTCCGGAATATTTTTCACTGATGGTCTTCGCTTTCATTATCCTCAGCAATGTGACCGGTGCATCGCTGATCAAATCCCTGATGATGGCGGTGATCGGATTGATCATCGGAACGATCGGGCTCGACCCTGTCACCGGGGACGCCCGTTTTACTTTTGGCTCGATCTCTCTCCTCAGCGGGATCGAATTTGTCGCTGTGGCAATCGGACTCTTCGGAATCGGAGAGGTCCTCATCAATGTCAGTCAACCTTTGGAGATGCTGGAGCAGCGCGTGCTCATCCCGCGCCTGAGAGAACTTTTCCCCTCGTTCCGGGACCTGAGGAATTCGATTGCCCCCGTCCTGAGGGGAACGGGGATTGGATTCGGGGTCGGCCTTGTTCCCGGCCCTGCGCCGGTCATTGCCACGTACGCTTCCTACATGACGGAGAAGAGGATTTCCAAACATCCTGACGAGTTTGGCAAGGGGGCCATCGAGGGGGTGGCAGGACCCGAAGCTGCAAACAACTCCGCCTGCCAATCCGCCTTCATTCCTCTTTTTGTCCTTGGAATTCCTTTTGCTCCTCCCACGGCCATTCTCCTGGGCGCCCTCCTCATCCACGGGGTGTCGCCGGGCCCATTAATGATCAGCCAGCATCCGGGACTCTTTTGGGGAGTCATCGCCAGCATGTATATCGGCAACTTCATTCTTCTCATTCTCAACCTCCCTTTTGTTCCCCTTTTCGCCAATATTCTAAGGATTCCCAAGAAGATCCTTTTGCCTCTGGTCATCCTCTTCTGCATTACCGGGATGTTTACCGTGAACAACGCCGTTTTCGACATCTGGATGATGCTCCTTTTCGGAGGCCTGGGATTTCTGATGAGAAAATGGGCCTATGAAGCTGCCCCGCTTCTTCTGGCGCTGGTGCTGGGCCCCAAACTCGAGGTCGCCTTCCGCCAGTCGTTGATGATTTCTCACGGAGATTTCGGGGTTTTTATGCATCGACCTATTTCGATGATCTTTATACTTGCAACCGTGATCTTTCTCATCATCCCTGTATTTCGACTCGTGCTTAGAAAGCCGAAGGAGATTTCTGAAAAAGTCTAGAAATCTCTGTAGTCAATTTTTGGAATCTGTGTAATCAAGAGAGCGAAAAGCAGTTTTTCAGAGCTCTCTAAGGAAAGGGGGGATTCTGGAGTTCAAAGGGTAGAGTTTGGAGGTGAGAGGCAAACAGTCCTAATTCTGAAAGGAGGGTAAGCCCATGTCTAAGAAAACACTTACCGGAATGTTTTTAGTATTGGTTCTTTTCGTAAGCTTTCCTCTTCACGCAGCCGACTTCCCGGTGAAGGAGGTGCAGATTATCATTCCCTGGGCTGCCGGAGGAGCTACAGACCTGATCTTTCGAGCTCTGGCTGCCACTACGGGAAAATATCTTGGGAAGGCGGTCGTCGTGGTCAATAAGCCGGGGGGAGGAAGCGCTGTGGGGTACACGGAAGGGATGAAAGCACAGCCGGATGGATACACTCTGACTTCCGCAGTGACCCCCCTTACCATCCTGCCCCATCAGGTGACTACGGCCTACACGTACAAGAATTTTGAACCCGTCATCAACGTGGTGAGTGACCCATCCATGTTTCTGGTGAGGTCCGATGCCCCCTGGAAGAGTCTCAAAGAATTCCTGGACTATGCTAAGAAGAATCCCGACATGATCACCGTTGGGAATTCCGGCGCGGGTGGAGGAGTCCATCTCGTTGCCCTCGCCTTCGAGAAGGCAGCCGGTGTGAAATTCAACCACATCCCCTTTTCCGGGGGAGGTCCGTCTGTCACCGCCATTCTTGGAGGTCATATCAATGCAGTTTCGGTTTCTCCTCCCGAGGGGATTGAGCATGTGAAGGCCGGGAAGCTGAAGATCGTCGCACTTTTTGCAGAAAAGAGGTTTGAACTCTTTCCTGATGCGCCTACTGTTAAAGAGCAGAACATCGACTTTGTCATGGGAATGTGGCGGGGATTGATTGCGCCTAAGGGAACCCCCCCGGATGTGATCAAGAAGCTGCACGACGCCTTTAAACAGGGGATGGATGATCCGGCGTTTAAAAAGAACGCTAAGGACATGGCGGTAAATCTCTCCTACCTCGGCCCGGAGGCCTTCGGGAAGTTGATGGCCGCGGACCATGAATTCTTTGGCAAATTGGTCAAGGAGATCAAGAAATAAGGCCAACTTGAAAGGAGGGGGGTAGGGGCGACTTTAGTCGCCCTAAAGCAGGCCCCGGTGAACCGGGACCCTACCCATTGGCAGCACGCATGACTGAGGCATTCCAATAATGCCAACCCGAAAGGAGGATGAAACGATGAAAACCTGCAAATTTGGTTTGATCCTTTCACTCATTGTTCTAAATTCTCTCTTCTTCGCCTGCGGGGCACTCGCCCAGGATAAGAAAATCATTCGTATCGGCAGTCCGTTCAAGTCAGGTCATATTCTCGTGGAAGCGGCTGAGAAGTTTAAGGACCTGATCGAAAAGGAGAGCGGCGGGAGATTCCAGGTCGAGGTACAGGCTGGCACTGCATCGGAAGAGGATATCAATGATTGGAACAGCAAGGGCAAGATTGAGATGCAATCGAACGGACACCGGGCTCTTGAAATCTTCGCACCCCAGTATTTCTTCCTGAATGCCCCGTATGTTTTTAAGGATCTCAGCCATGTCCTGAGGGTCTGGGAAGGAAGCATCGGAAAAAAGGCAAACGAGCAGGTAGCGAAGAATGGAAACGTGCTCTATCTTGAGCTTGTTTCCCGGGGGCTCCGGCAAACCACATCGAAGAAACCTCTCTATACTCCGGCTGACATCTACAGTATGAAATTGAGGCTCCCCACCGTAAAAACCTGGATTGCTGTTTGGAAGGAGATGGGAACAGAGCCTGTTCCCATCCCTCTTCCTGAACTCTACAAATCCTTAAAGGAAGGAAGGGCGGATGCCTCCGAAGGGGATCTGCCGCAGATCGCTTCCTTTAAGCTGGACGAGGTCCAGACCTATCTCACCATTACCAACCATCTCGTCCAGACCGGAGGAATGATGATCAACAAACCCTTCTTCGAGAGATTGCCGAAGGGGGATCAGGACCTGGTCCTGAAGACATCGAAAGCCGCTGCCAATTGGGCTAACGAGAAGATGAAGACCGGCGAGCTCAAGCTTCTTATTCAGCTCCAGCGAAAAGGGATGCAGGTCATCATCCCTGATGCGGATTCTTTCAGGGCAAAAGGAAAACCTGCGGTTGAAGAGCTCTTCAGGACGGAATGGCCTGTGACGACCTGGGCAGAAGTCCTGGCTCAATAGAAAAGGAAGAGAAAATGACGATTGCCAATGAAATCAAAGAAAAAGAGAGAAGGGTCAGGGATTTCCTCACATCGAAAAGTCTGAAAGGTTTGCTCCTTAAACGCCAAGCCAACTTTTCATGGATGACCTGCGGCGGCCTCAACCTCGTTGGAATAACCACGGAGCTTGGGGCCACATCCCTCCTCATCACGGAAGACTCAAAATGCGTGATCTCGAATAATATCGAGTCGCCCCGCATGATCGATGAAGAGGGACTGGAGGGACAGGGGTTCATCGTGAAGACCTTTCCCTGGTATGAAGACCAGGAGGTCTCCATAGTTAAGGAATTGACTGGAAACGGGCCCCTCGCCTGTGATGTCTCATTTCCCCATGCGACGATGATGGCAGAGGAGATCGGTCGACTCCGGTATTCGTTGACATCGGAAGAGATTGAACGATATCGGTGGCTCGGAGAAAAGGTCTCGTCCGCATTGGAAAAGACAGTGATGGCGACAAAGAAGGGAGAGAAAGAATCAGGAGTCGTGGCGAGGCTCTGCAGAGAAATCTGGAAAGATCGGATCGATCCTGTTACTTTAATGGCCGCAGCGGATGACCGGATCTCTAAGTTCCGTCACCCCATTCCTACGGAAAGGAGGATTGAAAAGTACCTGATGGTCTCTGTGAATGCCCGTAAGTGGGGGCTCATCGTCTCTCTGACTCGTTTTATTCATTTTGGGAGGATACCCCGGGAATTGAAACAGAAATACGAAGCCAACGTGTTTATCGATTGCACGTTCATGGCCCATACTCTGCCCGGCATTCCTGCCAGAGAGGTTCTTCAAAAAGGGATCGATGCCTACCGGGAAAAGGGATATCCGGAGGAGTGGAGACTTCATCACCAGGGAGGGTCCATCGGCTATACAGGCAGGGATTACAGGACTCATCCGGGCACGGCCGATATCATCCGGGAGAATCAAGCCTTCACCTGGAACCCGTCTCTCACCGGAACAAAATCGGAGGACACGATCCTGGCTGCCCAGGGGGGGCCCGAGATGATCACGAAACCAATTTTCTACCCTACTGTCAAAATGAAGGTTGCGGATAAGGCCTTTGTTCGACCGGCCATTTTCGAGAAAAAGTGAGCCCGCCAATTGCATTACGGACATGGGTAAACCGCTCTCCAAGGCTTCGGATGGCGGTCGATCAGAAATTTTATGGGTAACCGAGGATGTGACTCAACATGAACTCCAGCATGGGTCGGGAGCGTAAGTGCTCATTCGATTAGACGTTCGCCCCGAAGCCTTTCCGACCGGCTTACCCATGCCCGTAAAGGAAACTTCTATGCAATATCTGGGTGAAGTGAGCGAGAAGTGAGGAAGGAACGAAACAAAATAGATCGATGAAAGGAGGAGGTTACTATGAATCGAAAAGTTTTTCTTGTTTTGGTTGTGGTGGCGATTGGTTGTATTGGCTTGGTTTCTTCTGTCTATGCCCAGTGGAAACCGGAGAAACCCGTTAATCTCATTGTTCCCTGGGGAGCGG
>Ga0214473_10007575_pt1 | contig 12865 bp, 8 predicted proteins | sample RVTome_7_FD_203509 | JGI IMG/M metagenome (GOLD analysis project Ga0214473, IMG submission 203509) | Soil microbial communities from uranium-contaminated site in the Upper Colorado River Basin, Wyoming, United States - RVT98D197 | ecosystem: Environmental > Terrestrial > Soil > Contaminated >...
TCCTTCGAGACCACGGCGGCCCGCACCGTGAACGGCTGCCCGGCCGCGAGCTCCGCCGGCGGCGCATGGACCACCGCCGTGGGAGCGTCCGACGGCGGCGGCGCCACGTAGGCGGCCGGCTCGGGCGGTCGAACCGGGCGTGCCGTGCCGGCCCGGGTGAGGACGTAGGCGCCGGGCCGCACGTCGAACGCCCCGGCCCGCACGGGACTGCTGACCGCGCCGACCGAAAAGTCGGGACCGAGGTCCGGCAGCGTGATCCGGATCGGCCTCGTCCGCCAGATGACCCGGGCCGCTTGGCGCGCGAGACTCCCGCGGGTGAAGGGATCCACCACCCAGGCCACGTCCGGATACACCTCCAGACGCCACACCCCGTCACCGATCCGGTCCAGGAAGTAGGCCCCGGTTCCCTCGTACGCCACCACGGATGACGAACCCACGCCGGCCACGTGTCGGAGGGCCGCGGGATTGGGCGGCGCGGAGCTGGTGCTGTTCGAGTGGAAAAACGCCGTGTCCGTCACCATCTCGCTCAGGTCCTCCGCGTAGCTGACCCGGAACGGACCGAAGCGTTCGCTCGCCGGATACGTGCCGACCGCCGCGCCCCGCGGCGTCATCCGGAACGCCGCGCCCGCGATCATGAAGCTGATCGCCTTACTCGGCGTGTACACCAGGTTCAGGAAGTGGGTCTGGTACTCGGTATTCGAGTAGGCGATGGCCAGCGGATCGTAGGCGAACTGCGTGGCCCACTGGAACCCGGCGCCGCGAAAGGCGCGCGCCATGGCCGGGTACATGTACGAGCCGCCCACGTCCGCCGCGTCGAACTCGTAGACCATGCGCGCCTTGTTCCGGCACTCGGGGAAGCTGTCATACGGAATGGTGTACCGGTCCACGTTGGGCAGCATGTTCCCGCCCACGGCGCCGTTCCGCACCAGGCCCGTGGGATACCACTGGTGGCTCACGCCTTGTATCCGGGCCGAGCACACGGCATGGCCGTGCGGGTCGGAGTAGTTCTCGCTGATGTTGTAGAAGATGGGCTTGCGGAAGCCGGCGGACCGCAAGGCGGCCGCCATCGCGTCGATGTAGCTCGTGGTCGCGGCCGGCCCGCCTGGATGGTTGGGCTCGTTGATGATCTCGATGGCCAGCAGGTTGGGGTCGTCGCCGTAGGTGCGGCCGGTATACGGGTTCCGGTGGGTGACGAACTGCCGGAGGTAGTTCTCCTGCCGAGGCCGTGCCGCCGGGGTGGTGGTCAGCTGGCCCTTGTTGAATCCGTCGGACAGCCCGTGGGTGACGGGGTCGGGCTCGGGATACCCGGGCGGCCACCAGGCGATGGGCGTGAGAATCACCTTGATGCCATGCTCGGCCAGGCGGCCCATCAGGTAGTCGAGCAGGTCCACGTGATCGTTGGCCAGGAGGTTGCCCGCGGTGTCGGCCACCTCGCGGTCCCACACGTGGATGCGGTAGGCGTCCAAACTCAGGCGCGCGAAGTGCAGCACGTCGGCGTCGATCGCCTGCTTGCGATCCACGCCTACGATTCCCAGCGCACGGTAGACGTAGGCGAAGGGCGCGGTGTAGTTCACGCCCCAGAGCGCCACTTCCCTGCCCGAGTCCGCCCAGCGCATGACGCCCTGCCGGTCCACGGTGACGGGCACGGGCCCCGGCGGCCGTTGCTGCGCGTCGAGCACCGAGGCCACGAGCAGGCACCCCAGGAGGCCCGCGCGCACGCCGGTCACTCCCGTACCCACACCACCGCCGACCGTGCCGCCAGCTCCGCGGTGAGCGTGGGGCGCGCGATCACCGCCGCACCACCGGCCGGATAGGCGACGCGGTAGGTGCCGTCCGCCGCCACCGAGATCTCCTGCGGCTCGTCCGAGACGTTGAACGCCACGATGGCGCGCCGATCGCCCCGGACTCGCTCGTAGGCCAGCAGGCCGCGCGTGTCGTCGGTGACGAGCCAGTGGAGCGGGCCGTCCACGAACAGCCGGAGATGCTGCTTCCGGAGCCCGATCAGGTCCCGATACAGCCGGAACAGCGCGGTGTCGGGTGCCACCCGGTCACGGTTGCGGGGCCGGCCGAAGGGGTGGGTGGCCTCGTCGTCGTAGATGAGGTCGCCCCACACCAGGGGCTTCCGCTCGTCCGGGTCGTCCGCGCCCCACATCCCCACCTCGTCGCCGTTCCAGACGTGCGGCGCCCCCACGTAGGTGAACTGCTGCACCAGGATCATCTGCTGGATCCGGCGGGTGCGCTCGTCGGGCCGGTCGATCCGATAGTCCCGGTCCTCACGGGGGTTGGCGTGGTACTTGTACCGGCCGAGGTTGTAGACCGACGTGCCGAACCGCGGGGTGTCGTGGCTCGCCGTCAGGTTCATCATCGCCCCGAGCTCGGACGCCCCGATGCCGATGGCCAGCGAGTCGAGGTGCGCGGCGTAGTGCGACGCCGTGAGGGCGGGCGGCGCGCCGGCGAAGAAGCTCCGCGTGGGCACGTACCACCGGTAGTTCATCACCGCGTCGAATACGTCGCCCCGGAGCCATGGCGCCGGGTCGTACATTTTGTCCGGCCACGCCTCCCACCACACCTCGCCCACGAGGTACGCGTCCGGATTGATGCGTTTGACGAATCGCCGGTAGTCCCGCCAGAAGCCCAGCGGCACCATCTCGGCCACGTCCAGGCGGAACCCGTCCACGCCGTCCGAGGGATCGCCATCTCCGTTGGGATCAAGCCAGCGCCGGGTGACCGCGAAGACGAGATCCCGGACGGCCGGAACCAGGTTCCCCTCGATGGCGCCGTGGGTCTGTCCCTCCGGGCGACCCACCTTCTTCCACTCGGGCAGCCAGGGCACGCCCACCCAGCCCCGGTAGGCGAACTCGCTGGTGTCCGCCGTCGCGGGGTCGTCGAACCGCTGGACCTCGTACCAGTCGGCGAAGCGCGAGGCCCGCTGCTGCTCGAGGATATCCCGCCACGCCCAGAAGGTGATCCCGGTGTGGTTCCACGAGTAGTCCACGATGACGCGCATGCCCCGTCGATGCACCTCGCGCACCAGGGCGAGGAACAGGCTGTCGGCGGAGGTCCAGCCCCACGTGGCCGGGTCCCACGGGGTCTCGGCCGCCATCCGGGCTTCGTCGCCCCGCGGGTCGGGCCCGAAGTTGCGGTCGATGTGCTGATAGGTTCGGGCGTCGTACTTGTGGAGCGACGGCGCGTCGTTCACCGGGTTCAAATACAGGGCCGTGACGCCCAGGTCCTGGAGGTAGTCGAGCCGGTCGAGGAGTCCCTGGAGGTCGCCGCCGTAGCGGCGGAAGTTCACCGTCCCGAAGAAGTCCTTGCCGGTGGCCGCGGCCCAGGGCTCCTGCCGGTACCAATCCTGCGTCCACGGGGTCGGCCGCCAGCCGCTGGGGACCGGCTCATCGGTCACGCCCACCATGTCGTGCGGGGTGGGATCGTTGGACGGGTCGCCGTTCCGGAACCGCTCGACGAAGATCTGATACCAGATCGCGTCCGCCGCCCAGGCCGGCGCGCCGGCCGGCGCCGGGGGCGTTTCCCTCGCGCACCCGACCGCGAGGAGCAGGACGAGCGGACGCGCCTGCAGTCAGCGTCCTCCGAACAGGAAGGTCAGCGGGTCTTCGAGCCGGGCGCGCCAGGAGGCTTCGTTGTGCGTGGCGCCTTGGTAGGCCCGGATCACGAAGTCCCGGTTTTCGACCAGCCCCTGCCCCAGCAGCCAGGCGCGCACGGCCTGGTGCGACGGCGCGTAGGCCGAGTCGAGCCCCGTCGTGCCGTAGTCGAACCAGTATCGCGCCCCCTTGGGAGGGGTCAGACCGGCGGCGATGTCCCGGACCACGTAGGGCGTGGTATCCGGGCGTTCCGCACGCGCCATGCCGGGGAAGTACTGCGCGACCACGGACTCCGAGAATGGGAAATGGGTGGACACGCAGCCGCAGGCGCCGAACGCCTCCGGGTAGTGGGTCACCAGGTAGAACGACAGGAGCCCGCCCATGGAAGAGCCCATGACCGCGGTATGGGCGGGGCCGGTGAGCGTGCGGAACTCCGCGTTCACCCGCGGCATCAGCTCGTCGATCAGGAAGCGAGCGTACTCGGGCGCGCCGTGCCAGGGCGAGTACTCGGGCCCTCGGTCGGCCGTGCTCCAGACGCCGACCACGATCACGGGCGGGATGACGCCCCGGGCCGCGAGCCGCGTCACGGCTTCGTCCACGCCCCAATCCACGCCCGTGTTGGCGATGCGCGGGTCGAACAGGTTCTGCCCGTCATGCATGTAGAGGACGGGATAGCGCGTGGCGGGAGCGTCGTCATAGCCCTGGGGCAGCCAGATCTCGACGTGACGCGTGCGGGCCAGGTGGGCCGACGCGAGGTCCGTCCAGTACACCAGGCGGCCCTCGACGCCCGAGCCCTTCCAGTCGGCGATGTATTCCCGGGGGTCCTTCTTGAAGGCCGGAATGTCGTGAACGACCACGGTGTCGCGGTCGAGCACGAGCTGGTGGTTGGGCGGGACCGTCCCCGCCGACGTCACCGCCTCGCGAGCCCATTCCCCCAGCGTGAACTTGTATTCGAAGGCCGTGCCGGGCGCCGCCTTGACCCGCGTGGTGCGCTCGCGCCCCCGTCCCCCCATGACGAGGCCGTCGGGACGCCACGGTCCCAGCTCGGGAAGACTGCCGGCCAGGTAGACGATGCCGCTGCCTTCGGGGACGAGCACCTCGAACGTCACCGTGCAGCACTCGGCCGGCTTCCGGCTGGGGGCCGCGACCAGGCTGCCGTAGAAGAAGCTGGAGCGCAGGTCCGGCCCGATGATCAACGTGGCATCGTTGCAGATCACGTCTTCGGTGGGAACCGGCGGCGGGGTGCCGATCTGGAGCCCGCCCCGCGCGATCCGGAGCTGGATCGAGTTCCGCAGGTTCGCCCGGGTCACGCTGTACGTCGACCGCGAGAGCCCCAGAGCCGCGCGCGCCGGCCGGTAGGAGCCGAACGTAATCTGCACGTCGGCGGAGCTGGTGTTGTTCACGTGGACCGTGACGGTGGACCGCCGCTCGCACGGCTCGTCCTGCGCGACACTTCGGCCCGTGGCGCACCCGAGCAGGATCAGGCCCGCCACTCTCGGCACCAGTGGAATTCGCATGCGGGCAAGATAGCGGTCCGCCGCGCGGGAGGTCACCCCACCCGGCGACCTATCGGCCGACCTCGTCCGCCCCGAACGCCGCCAGCAGCGCCGGCGACCATCGGGCCAGCGAATCCCCGGCGGCCGCGTTGTACCGGGCGAGGAGCAGCCGCGGGTCACGCAGACACTCGAGAAGCGCCGGCCGTCCGAAGCCCCGCTCGACCGTGGCCGCCATCTTCCACCCCACCGTGTACCAGGGTCCCTGCACGCCATAGAACTCAGCCGCGACCGTGCGGATCGAGTCGCCCGCCAGGCGCCCGCCGATCACGTCCAGGAAGAAGCGCTCCACCTTGCGGAGATCGTCGTTGAAATTGGCGACGTCCCGATCCCAGCGCGCCTTGTCCGGGGCGGCGCTCGCCGTGTGGGGATGGACGTCGGGGCCGCCGGCGGCCGCCAGCATGGCGACCCCCTCGCCGAACGCGCCCAGCCACTCGGCCGCCGGCCGGACGCCGTCCGGCAACGTGAGCAGCACGGAGTCGGTGGAGCCGGCGATGCTGGCGAACCCGATGTGGTGCAGCTCGTGGGCGACCGTATTCTCGAGCTGCGCCGCCGTCATGGCCGGATCGAGATAGAGGAAGATCGCCGGGTCGGTCCGGACGTCCCACACGAAGCTGTTGGTGCGCGGTTTGATCATGACGTACACGGTGGCGTGGATGCGCGCGTCGGCCGGCAGATACGCGAGGGCCCGGGCCGCGGCCGCGGTCACGTCGGCCCGTTGCCATCCGGCGAGGGTGCGTCGCAGCTCGGCCGCGCGGGCGCCGAGGGTGTCCGAGGCGATGAACACCCGGAAGTCGGCGTCGGTGAAGTCGCGCTGCACCGCGGCCTCGCGGGTCTGGAGGCGGCGATACCCGTCGGTCGCGAACAGGCGCTGCCAGCCCGCCTCGGTGACCGGGCGGCCCGCCCGGCGCGCCTCGACGAGCTGGAGGGCGGCGGCGGCTTCGGCCGTGTCGAAGCGGACGGCCACGCGGTCCCCGGGCGGCGCCTGGGCCGCGGACAGGCGTGGTATCGCCAGCAGGGCGGCCACGACGGGAACGACGCGGACGGCAAACGGCGCGGGCTGCATGCTCCACCTCCCACCGAGCGGATACCCCTGAATTGACGTCGCGACGCGCTCCGGGGTTTCGCGGCTGGCTCTGCCGCCCTCCGGCCCGAGTATTCCCCTCGCTCGATGAGCGATCTCCAGGCGCAGCTCCAGGCCGCCCTCGGCGGGACCTGCGCCCTCCAGCACGAGCCGGGGCGATCGTCCAGGACGTGCGGGGGCGGATCCAGCGGTTGGTGGGGGAGCGGCTGTCGTAGACTCACCCCCTGTCCCCCTCTCCCTTCGGGAGGCGGCCGACCCTCCAGCTCCACGACGAGCTTCAACGACGCGCAATAGAAGTCGACGATGAAGCCGTGCAGCACGTGCTGCCGGTAGAACTTGAGTCCCCGCAATCCTCGATTCCGGAGCAACGACCAGGCGTACCGCTCGGCCGGGGTCGGATGCCGGCGTAGTTGGCGGGCGAGCGCGACCTTCTGGGCGATACCGACACCCCGAAGCGGATCCATGGAACACGATGCGTCCTGACACCCGCACTGCCGGGATGAAAGTCATGCCGGGCGGAGCGGGCTATCGCGGGAAGGGTTCCCGAAAGTCCCCCCTCTCCCGAAGGGAGAGGGGGACAGGGGGTGAGCACCGAGAGGGGGACAGGGAGGTGATCCTGAACCGGGGCCTCGGGGAGAGCCTGGCCCCTAGCGCTTCCGCCCTCGGCTGCTGAGGTTGGCCGGCCCCTCCGGAAGCGATTAGTTTCCATGACGTTGGAGGGCTAGACCTAACTGGCAAGGCGGCGGTCTTGAAAACCGCTGGGCGCAAGCCCTTGGGGGTTCGAGTCCCCCGCCCTCCGTACCCCGATTGCCCACCACCTCACGCCACGCCCGCGCCGCGCGAGCCCCGCGAACCGGGGTTCGCTTCCGTGGTCGCGCGCTGGAACCTGGCCCGACAGGCCACTCGACTGGGAGCGTAATGACGGGTTTGCGGGAACAGCTCCAGACGGTGCTTGGCGGTGCCTACGCCATTGAGCGCGAGCTCGCGGGCGGCGGCATGGCGCACGTATTCGTGGCCGTGGAGACGACGCTCGGCCGCCGGGTCGTCGTCAAGGTGCTCCCACCCGAGGCGTCCGGCGCGGTCAGCGCGGAGCGCTTCCGGCGCGAAGTGCAGCTGGCCGCCCGCCTCCAGCACCCGCACATCGTCCCCCTCCTGAGCGCGGACGAGGCCGGGGGGCTGCTCTACTATACGATGCCCTACGTGGTCGGCGAGACCTTGCGCGCGCGGCTGGCCCGCGACGGCGCGCTGCCGATCCCCGCGGTCGTGCGGGTGGCGCGCGACGTGGCCCGCGTGCTGTCCCACGCGCACCGCTCCGGCGTGGTCCACCGGGACATCAAGCCGGAGAACATCCTGATCGGGGAGGACGGGGACGCGCTGGTGGCGGACTTCGGTATCGCCAAGGCACTCGCCGCCGCGACCGCCGGCGGCCCCGGCCCGCTCACCTCGGTCGGCTTCGCCCTGGGCACGCCGGCCTACATGGCGCCCGAACAGGCGCTCGGCGACCCGGCCACCGACCACCGGGCGGACCTCTACGCGCTGGGCGTGGTGCTCTACGAGGCGGTCGCGGGGAGCCACCCGTTCGCCGGCCGGACCGCGCAGGCGCTCGTCGCCGCTCACGCGGCCGAGGCGCCGGAACCCCTGTCGCGCCGCCGCGCGACCGTGCCGCCCGACCTCGCGGCGCTCGTCATGGGCCTGCTGGCGAAGGACCCCGCCGATCGCCCGCCGAGCGCGGACGCGGTGCTGGCCCAACTGGAAGGTGTCGCGACGGCCAGCGGAGCGTCGCGCGCCGCCGGGCCGCGACCGCGGCGCCGGGCCGCGATCGTGGGCACCGCCGCGGTTCTCCTGGTCCTGGCGGGCGGCGGCGCCGTTTTCATCCTCCGGCCCGGCGCGCCTGCGCCGGACTCCCAGGCGCCCGGCGCGGCCGCCGTTCGGCAGAAATCGGTCGCGGTGCTCCCGCTGGTCAACGCGGGGGGCGACACGGCCGACGCGTACTTCGCCGCCGGGATGACCGACGAGGTCACCAACGCGCTCGCTCGGGTGCCGGGGCTCCGGGTCGCCTCGCGGAGCGCGGCGTCGCTCATCGACACGCGTCAGCCGGTCGACGTGCGCGACGCCGGCCGCCGACTCAACGTGGGCGCGGTGCTCGCCGGTCGGGTACGCCGCCAGGGCACGCAGTTCCGCCTGGCCGTGGAGCTGGTCGACGTGGCCGACGGCGCCCAACTCTGGAGCGAGACGTACGCGCGCGACGGCCGGGACGCCTTCCGCATGCAGGACGAGATCGCGCGGGCCATCGCGGCGGCGCTACGCATCAGGTTCGCCGCCGGCGCGCGCCCCGCGGGCCCGGGCACGGACAACGTCGTGGCGCACGACCACGTGATGCGCGCGCGGCACCTGACCAACCTCTACACCGAGGCGTCGCTCCGGCGCGCCGCCGCCCTCTATGCGCAGGCCCTCGCCCTCGACTCGACCTATGCCGACGCGTGGAGCGGGCTGGGCGAAGCGTGGATGCGCCTGGCCGACGACTTCGTCCCCGCCCGGGAGGCGTTGCCGCACATCCGCACGGCCGTGGCGCGCTCGCTGGCCCTGGACTCGACGCTGGCCGACGCGCACTCGCAGTACGCGTCGCTGCTGGGGTACTACGACCGGAACTACCCGGCGGCCGACCGCGAGTATGCGCGGGCGCTGGCCCTGGACTCTACGCTCTCGGGCGCGTCGGCCGACTACGCCAACATCCTGACCGCCACCGGCCAGCCGGACTCGGCGGCCGCAGTGCTCCGCCGCGCGCTGCGCATCGACCCGCTGTCGCCGTACCTCGCCTATTGGGCGCCGCTCAACTTCATCCAGGCGGGCCGACTGGCCGATGCGCGCGCGGCCTGCGTCCTGGCGGGCGACGTGAGCGTGGGGCACGGCCACCGGTGCCGGACCCAGCTGCTGTTCGCCGATGGGCGGTACGCCGCCCTCGTGGACACGCTGCGCGGGGAGCCCGACCCCTCGCCGGTGACGCACGCGCACCTGGCGGCCGCGCTCGCCCGCCTGGGCCGGCCGGCGGAGGCGCGGAGCGAGGCCGCCCTGGTCGAGGCGGCGGCGGCGCGCGCGCAACACCTGGACGAGCGGGTGCCGGCGCAGATGTACGCGGTCATGGGCGACGCCGACCGAGCCGTCGCGTGGCTCGAGCGCGCGTTCGCGTCGAACGCCGCGATCCTCGCCTACATGAACGTCGACCCTCGGCTCGCGCCGCTCCGGCCGGACCCGAGGTTCCAATCCATGCTGCGGCGAGCGGGGCTCCAGTAAGGGCCCTGCGCCGTGAGCGCTCCGCTCGTGGTGACCTCCTCGCAAACCGAGACGCGAATGCCGAGCTGCTGCGGCCCGGGCGGAGTATTGATCCCGAGGGTTGGCCGGTTCCTCCGTAGGGGATTGGGTTCCATGGCGTTGGAGGGCTAGACCTAACTAGCAAGGCGGCGGTCTTGAAAACCGCTGGGCGCAAGCCCTTGGGGGGTCGAGTCCCCCGCCCTCCGTTTCAGTGGCGCCCGCCCCTGACCGCGGGCCTGTTCTTGGGTTCGACTATCCTCCTCACGAGCACCCAGGTAATCCAGCCGAACGCCACCATGCCCATCAAGAAGACCCCGTAGGAGATTCTCCAATCAACCCCGCGCGTCATCATGCTCCACTCGGACATCCCTCCGATGCTCGCAATCAGGTTCAGAGGGAGGAACACAACGTTGATCAGCGTCAGGTTCTTCAGGAGCACGTTCATGTTGTTGTTCACGATCGTGCCACGCGCATCCATGAGTCCGCTGAGCACCGAACTGTAGATGGCCGCCTGCCGCGCCGCCTGCTGGTTTTCGAGTACGATGTCATCCAGCAACTGTTGCTGGCGCTCGGAGAATCCCAGTTGGGGCGACAGGGATCGTAGCTTGGAAAGGACGGCGCCGTTGCCTTCGAGGGCGTCGAGGTAGTACACCAGGCTCTCGCCGAGCGCGAACATCTGGAGAAGATGTCGGTTCTCCATGGACACCGTGATCTTCTGCTCCAGGTCGGCGCTCAACTGCTTGATGGCCCTGAGATGTCCCACATAGTGGCGGACCGTGTGAAGCAGAAACCCCAGGAAGACATCGCGGACGTCCTTGATACTGCGGAACTCCCGCGAGGCGAACGGCAGGTGCCCGCTGCTCAGCACGATGCCCAGCCGATCGGTGCTGAGCACCAGGGCGACCGGCTGCACGCCGAGCTCGATCGCTTCGAGCACCTGCGCCCGCCGCGGAACCTTCCACAGGATGAAGGCGCGATCCCCGGCAACCTCCAGCCTGGCCACCTCGTCGGGGTCGAAGGGAGAAGCCAGGTCGTAGTCGTCGAGGTGCAGGGTCTCAGCGATGAGCGCCTTCTCGCGGTCGTCGGGATCGACGAACGCCAGCACTTGCGGCGTGAGGTCGTCCGCGTCCGTGATCGCGCCGTCCCGTATGACCAAACGCGCCAACATTGGCGAGTGCCTCCTTACTGCCCACCTGGTTCAGCACGACTCCACATGGTTGCCAAGCTAACGGGTGGCCCGGAACACCCGCCAGCCTCAGGATTGCGCGAGAAAAAGAGCCCCCGCGGGAACTTGAAAGCCCGCTAGGCGCACGCCCGGTGCCGGGTCCGGCAGATCGTGCGGGAGGAGTTCCCATGAAGAAGCGCGTCTTCGACCGGCTGGTGGCGAGTGTCCGGCAAGCCGGCCGTACACCTGCGGATAGGCGCTCAGCACGGACAGGACGAGGTCGGCACGCATGGGCCCAACCATGGGGGCCCACCCGATCGTTCGACAAACCGAACGATTCGCGGGACGGCGGTGGCGGCGGCGCCGTGGGCGACGCTAGCTTCCCGGTGTTGGAGGGCCGAACCCGTCTGGCAACGAAAGGAGACCCCATGGACCGCTACACGTCGGGCATCGCCGGCCTCGCCCTCGCGTTGGCCACCGCCCCTGCCGCCGCCCAAGGCCCGCCCGCCACCGCGGACGCCAAAACGGTCATGGCGCAGCTCGCGGGGATTTGGCAGTTCGCCGTCTACCAACCCGGCCGGAGCACGCCGGTCACTACGGGCCGCCGGGACATGCGGCTCCTGGCTGACTCGTTGAAGCTCGCCTGGGACGAGACGTTCGACGACCGCCCCGCCGACGGGTCGGGCCTTCTGGGTTACGACGCCGGAGCCGACGCCTTCTACCTCATGGGCGTCCAGGCCGGCACGCGCTCGCCGATGTTTCTCGTCGGTCACGCGGGTAACGGCGCGATCCAGTTCGACCCGGCGACATCACCCACCGGCCTGGCCAATCGGCCCGGTGTCTACGTCGCGTCGAGCGTGCGGATTGTGGATCGCGACCACTTCGAATGGCTGGCGGCCGACGGCCGCTGGCGGGTGGAGTTCACGCGCCTCGCGGAACTGTAACCGGCGCTCAATCGGGGAGGCGCCTCATGTCACGCACCCGCACCATCGGTCTCACCACCCTGTCGCTCGCCGCGCTCGCCGGCGCGCCGCTCGGCGCCCAGGACGCGCCACGTGGCTTCGGCATCCAATGCGGCGGCTGGGGGCGCCCGGCGGTCGAGATCGTAGTCGCCGATTCGAGCGCCGCGCGGGGCGGCTCGATCATCATCGCCAACGGCGAGAGACCCGAGAGCTCGGACAACGGACACGCGGTCGAGGTGTGGCGTGGGGAGCGTCGGATGCGCTGCGCCACCTCGATCGGCACCACTGAGCTCCGCGTGCCCGTGACCGACGGCCTCCGCCTTTCCATCGGCGCGTCGCGGCCGGTGCCGGTGACCGTGCGATCGGCCGGCGGCCGGGAGCTGGCGCGCGCCACGTTTGAGCCGGGCTCGCCGGAGGTGGAGCTGAGATGGGGCGCGGTGCCCTGAGTCGCGGCGGGGCGCGGCACCGGCTTGCAGCCCTTGGCCTTCTCACCCTGGCCGCGGACCTGGTCCCCACGACCGCCCCGGCGCAAGCGACGCCTGTGGACTCCGGCCGCATGGTCCGCGTCCTCGCGGAAGATCATCGGCTCCTCGTGGGCCGGCTGCTCGCGCCCTGGCCCGGCGACGGCGACTTGCGGCTGTGCCGCGATGTCACGGTCGCGTGCGGCTCCGCGCAGGACCCCAGCCGCATCCGGCTGGATCCGGCGGACATCCGAACCGTCCAGGTGGCGCGCGGCAGCCAGTGGCGGCGCGGATTGGCTATCGGGGCTGGAGTGGGCCTGCTGGCCGGGGTCGCCCTGGCAGTGCTCATTGACAACACGGAGTGTGACGACTGCGCGCGGCAACCGGCGGGCTGGCCGGCGGTGCCGCTGGGCATGGTGTCATTCGCCCTGATCGGTGCCGGCGTTGGAGCGGCTCACCCCCGGTGGATCGACGTCTGGAGCGCGAGACCGCAATGAGCGCGGCACCGCGGGTTGGTGCGCTTCGCACAATCCCCGTACGTTTGGCCAGCCTCATCCCCGCTCGGTCGGCCGCCGCTCCCAAGCCTCGGCGGTTTCCAGAACGCGCCCACAACTCAAGTTAAAGTGAACTTTAACTTTGGGGCGCGGATGAGCCCCTGGGCGAGCCGCACGCCGATTGCCGTGACCCCCCCGGCGGGATAAGCTCGAACCCACCCGCCGGATGAGAACCTTG
>Ga0214473_10007576_pt1 | contig 12863 bp, 7 predicted proteins | sample RVTome_7_FD_203509 | JGI IMG/M metagenome (GOLD analysis project Ga0214473, IMG submission 203509) | Soil microbial communities from uranium-contaminated site in the Upper Colorado River Basin, Wyoming, United States - RVT98D197 | ecosystem: Environmental > Terrestrial > Soil > Contaminated >...
CTTTTCCAGGAAAACGAGAAGATCTTCGTCAAGGATCTCCGGGCCGGGCAGACGGTGGAGAGCGTCTTTGCTCTGACCCACATGGCGCTGAAGACCTACACCGGGGGGAAGTTCCTCCAGGCTAAGCTGGGCGACCGGACGGGCCGCATTCCCGCCGTCCTCTGGGAAGGGGCCGAGCAAGTTTACCCCCAGCTTCAGATTGGCGACATCGTTCGCGTCCGGGGCGTTGTCGACACCTACCGCGAAAAACTCCAGTTTCAGATCAAAGGGATATCGAAGCTGGACAACGTCGATCGCCTCGATCCCAACGACTTCCTTCCCGTGATCGAATTGGACGTTGAAAAGACCTGGGAACAACTCAAGAAGATTGCGCGGACGATTCAGGATCCGTGGCTGCTGAAGCTCCTATCGGCCTTTTTTCACGACGAGCCGATTGTCGAGGCCTTTTCACGAGCGCCGGGCGGCAAGCAGTGGCATCACGGTTACCTGGGCGGGCTGCTCGAGCATACCCTGGGTGTGGTCCGCAACTGCGTGGCCCTCGCGGAGAACTACCCTTTCATCAAACGCGACGCGCTCATCGTGGGAGCCGTCTTCCACGATCTCGGAAAGATCCTCGAATTCATCTACTCCACAGTCATCGACTACAGCGACGTCGGCCGACTGGTCGGGCACCAGGTGCTGGGCGATCACAAGGTCTGTGAGTACGCCGCCCAGATCGAGTTTTTTCCCCAGGAACTTCTGATGGAAGTCCGGCATCTGGTTCTCTCGCACCATGGCGACAGCCCCGACGCGGTCCGTCCCCCCCAGACCCGAGAAGCGCTGCTCTTGTCACGTGCGGACGACCTGGACGCCCAGATGAACGCGTATACAAGGGAGATCCTCAAGGCGCGGACCTCCGGCAGGAAATGGTCGGACTATGTGAATCTCCTCGGCTACTATCTTTACGACTCGGGCGGAACGGACGATCCGGATAACCGCTTGGTTCAGGACGATTAGGAGACTTCCTCGTTGGCCTTATCATCAGGCGTAGAAGTATGGTAGAACAGGACTCGGCCTTGGGAGGGCGGGCGGTGGCGGTGGTTCCCGCCCGAGGGGGATCGAAGGGGATTCCCCGCAAGAACCTCGTCCCGCTTCTCGGGATGCCGATGCTGCTTTACACGATCCGCGCGGCCCGGGCGGTTCCCAGGATCGAGGGAATCCTGCTTTCCACGGATGACGCGGAAATCGCGACTGTGGCAAGGGAGCAGGGAGTGTGTGCGGTCGAACGTCCCAAGGAGCTCGCTCGGGACGACTCGCCCACCGAGCCTTGTGTGATCCACGCCATGGACTGGTGGGCCGAACGAGAAGGTGCGGATCCGGAGTGGGTCGTGCTCCTGCAGCCGACCGCTCCGCTGCGGATCGCGGCCGACATCGAAGCGGCATTCGACGTCCTCCTACGAACGGAAGCCGATTGCGTGCTTTCCGTGGTGGAGCGGAGAGAGTTTCATTGGGACCGACGGGGAGACCTGGGCGTGCCCAAATGGGACATCTCCAAACGCCCCAGACGTCAGGATTTGCGCCCGGATTACATCGAGAACGGAGCGATCTATATTTCCCGCTCCAGGTTGTACCGGGAGGGCGGAAACCGTCTCGGAGGCAAGATCGCTTTAAGTGTGATGCCTCCCGAACGGTCGGTCGACGTGGACGAACCGTCCGACCTTTTGTTAGTGGAACAACTTTTGCGCAACAGGGGTACGGAAAATGGCTGAAAAGAGATTCAAGATTCTCATTTGCGACGGGATGGTGGCGGAGGGGCTCGCCATCTTCGAGAAGGAACCCAGGTTTGAGGTGATCAACCAGAAGGGGATCCCCCGGGAAGAGCTTCTGGCGAAGGTCCCGGAGTGCGAGGGGGTTGTGGTGCGAAGCGCCACGAAGATCGACAAGGAAGCGATCGAGGCGGGAAAGCGCCTGAAAGTCGTTGCACGAGCCGGGGTCGGGATGGACAACATCGACGTCGAAGCGGCAACCCAAAGGGGTGTCGTGGTGATGAATACGCCGGATGGGAATACCACCTCCGCCGCCGAACATACGATGGCCCTCATGCTCTCACTCCTGAGGAATATCCCCAAAGCCGACGCCAAGATGCGAACGGGGGGCTGGGATCGCAACAAGTTCACGGGCCACGAGTTGTTCGGAAAGACGCTTGGCATCATCGGCCTGGGACGCATCGGGAGGCAGGTGGCCAAAAGGGCGCAGTCGTTCGAGATGAAGACAATCGGCGCCGATCCGTTCGCTTCGGCGGAATCGGCCGCCAGAGACGGTATCGAGCTCGTGGACCTCGACCGGCTTCTGGCGACCTCGGACATCATTACCCTTCACACTCCCGCCACGGAAGAGACGCGCGGAATGATCGGCAAAGCGAATATCGCCAAGATGAAGAAGGGCGTTTTCCTGGTCAATTGCGCTCGCGGCGCCCTGATTGTGGACGACGACCTGGCGGAGGCCCTGAAATCGGGACAGGTGGCCGGCGCGGCCATCGACGTCTACACCAAGGAACCGCCCGAAAACTGCCCCTTGGTGGGACTGGAAAACGTCGTGACCACACCCCACCTCGGCGCCAGCACCGAGGAGGCGCAGATCAACGTCGGCATCACCATCGCGCACCAGATGATCGACGCGCTCCTTGAAAGAGAAGTCCGCAACGCCGCCAACATGCCTCTTTTGGGCGCCGAAGACCGCCGCGTGTTGGGGCCCTTCATCAAACTGGCCGACGAGTTGGGTCAATTTGCCGGCCAGATCGTCGAAGGATCCTTGGAGAAAGTCGAAGTTCATTTCCAGGGCGAAGTGGCCAGCCGGGACATTTCTCCACTCACGACGGCGGCGTTGCGAGGCGCGATTTCCAACCTCATGCCCGAAACGGTCAACTATGTGAACGCTCCCGTCCTGGCCAAGATGCGCGGCTTGAAGGTCGAGTCCTCCTCGGACACGGAAGCGACGGGCTTCACGAATCTGGTCACCGTGTCGGTCACGACCCCCAAGGGGACCCGTTCGGTTTCCGGGACCGTCTTCGAGGGCCAGGACGCCTCGCGAATCGTGGCCATCGACGACTACATGGTGGAGGCGAAGCCTCTCGGCCACATCCTGCTCATCCGCAACAAGGACCAGGCGGGCGTGGTTGGACTTGTGGGGACCGTTCTGGCCAAGAACGGGATCAACATTTCCTCCATGTCGATCGGACCTCATAAGAAGGAACCGGTTGCCTTGGGCGTCATCAACGTTGACCAGCCCGTGCCTCCGGAGGCTTTGGTCGAACTGAAGTCGAGCGACCTCATTCTCTCGGCAAGGTCGTTACGGATCGCTTAGGAGTCGCTGTGGCATCCGTTCGGCAAGAGAGCGTCGTAGGGGCGAGGTGACCTCGCCCGTACGGGATGCCGTTGCCCAACCGGAAGAATATGGCGCCAGCCTTTCTCCTTTCCGTCTTGCGGAGAGGTAAGGTGAGTGGTTTTCTCGAAAGGGGCTTATGTGGGAGTGCGCCCCTGTGCTGGATGCTTCTCCGCACACAGGCGTCCGCGCTTTCGTGAATGAAGATCCTGTTTCTAAGCCAATACTTCCCGCCGGAGATGGGGGCTCCGGCGGCGCGGGTTTCCGAGCTGTCCCGGTGTTGGGCCAGGTCGGGCGCCCGGGTGACCGTCGTCACCACCTTCCCCAACCACCCCACGGGCGAGGTTCCACCGGAGTACGGGGGGAAGAGATTCCAGCGTGAGGAGGTCGACGGTTATAGCGTCCTGCGTTCCTGGATCTACGTCGCCGCCAACAAAGGATTCCTGAAACGGGTCATCTGTTTCCTCTCGTTCATGATCTCTTCCACGTTGGTGGGGGTCTTCAAGGCGGGTCCCTGCGACGCGGTCATTGCGACCTCCCCCCAGATTTTCGCCGGTGTCGCGGGATGGTTTGTCAGCGTCTTCAAACGGAAACCCTTCGTCTTGGAGGTGCGCGACCTTTGGCCCGACTCGGCCATTCAACTGAAGGTCCTCAAGAACCCCCTTGCCATCCGCTTATCCCGTTGGTTGGAGTCTTTCCTCTACGGGCGCGCTGACTTGCTCGTTCCGGTCTCAACCTCCATCCGCGAAGCGATCCTCTCCCACGGTATCCCGGAGGACCGTGTGGAACTGGTTCCCAACGGCATCGACCCGGCGCTCTTCGTTCCCCAGGACCGGATGAACGAGAAGCGAGAACGGCTGGGAATCGGTGGGTCTTTTCTGGTTTCCTACATCGGGACCCACGGTATGGCGCATGGCCTGGAGTACGTTGTCGAAGCCGCCCACCTCTTGAGAGACCGTGCCCACATCCATTTCCTTTTCATCGGAGACGGCGCGCAAAAGGAGTTTGTGGTACGGCGGAGCGAGGAACTCGGAGTGGAAAGAATCACTTTTCTTCCACCTCAACCCAAGGAAGACATCCCGGCCTGGCAGGCGGCTTCGGATCTCTCCCTCGTCTCGCTTCTCAACCTCCCCGTGTTCACCACCGTCCTGCCCTCGAAGATGTTCGAGATCATGGCCAGCAGCCGCCCGGTTCTCCTCATCGGCAAGGGAGAAAGCGCCGACCTTCTTGAGGAAGCTCGATGCGGCCTGGTGTTGGATTCGAACGACCCTCAGTGCATCGCCGATGCCATTCAAAACCTCGCCGCTTCTCCGGAGAAGTGCCGTGAGTACGGAGAGAACGGGAGGGCCTACGTCCTGAAACATTTTGTCAGGAACGAGCTGGCGGAGAGGTATCTGGCGCGGTTGCGGGAGCTGTGCCGGGCTTGAAAGGAGCCTCTGCCAAATCTCCCTCACCCGGTCCTTCAGACCGACCTCTCCCGCGGGGAGAGGTTTTTGGAAATCTGGGAAATCTGGGGACACCACACCTATTTCGAAACGACGCGAGCGCCTTCCCGCCCTGACCGGGGAAGCGTTTCTCGAACACCGCGCGCGCCAGCCCCACAGAGATCAACAACCGCCGCGCCAATCCCCGCCACCAAGCCTCTTATCCACCGCCGCGTCTCTCCGGGATGCCTCATCGAGACGGATCGGCCGATTCTGTTGAACAGGCGTCTAGCCTGTCCGACCCGTTTCTGCGTTCTGGCGTTATGTCACGCGCAACCGAAGGGATTGGTGACGGGGGACCGGGATCGGCCAGGCCGGGTTCTCTCGAATGGTGGAAGGGCCACATGGAGGGTCCTGAAAGGTGCTCTCCAACACTTCCTGTGAAGAACAGATTCCTCATCGTCCTTGTCGACGGGTCACGCACCTTCCCGGTATCTTCGGGCTCCCCCCCCTTTTGTCCTAGAGGAGGTCCTTCTATGCCTGAGGACAAACGGCAGTTTCTTGACCAAACCGGCAACGGGAACCTTTCACGCCAGGAAATCTCCAGGTCCTAAGATCACCTTCCCTTTAGGTGGGGACATTTATTGTCTGGTCCATATACATGTTACGTCTATGCTCTGACCTGATCCATCTGCATCATCCCAGGTAACCTTTCAGAACATACTGATTGTGTAGGGGTTAGATATTCTGGTTGATCGGATCGATGGATGGCATGCCCTATGCGATCTCTTGGGGAAGCCGAGATGATCAAGGAAACAAACATCCTGCTTTGTTGAGCGTGCACAATGGAGAAGATTGGCATGAAATGTCCCAAATGCGAAAGCGAAATGGAGATCATGAAAGCAAAACAACGAATCACAGGTCCTGTAAGTGGCATGGCGACAACAGAAAGGAAGATTCCAATGAAAGCGTCTTTGAAGAGGATCCTTTTCGGAGTGTTTCTCAGCGTCGTGTTCGGCCTGGGCTGTGCACAACAAACTCTGCCGACACCCGACGTCTCACCCGAGCAGCAAGAGCGGTTGGATCTGATGAAAGCCAGCGGACCAAACGCATCACTCACCATTCTCCCGGTACGAGTTGCCGGGACACCATTCGATCGCGTCACAGAAGCTGTTGGCTGGCTACTAGAGCAGAAAGGATTGAAGAACATCGAACTTGGGAAAACCACCTTCGACCCTGGAAACCAAACAAAGGTGGAACAGATGAGTGCTTCTCTCAGCGAATTTGTCAAGCAGAACCCAATCACAACAGAGTACGCGCTCTATGCCGAATTCAATGGCAACGAGTTGCGCGCGATGATAGTCGACAAGAGCGGTGCATTGGTCTGGATCGGCCGTCTGACTCCGCAGGATAAGGTGTGGAAGGAGAGGGGCGGCGGCGGAGACTTGATGGTCTGCGTCGAAGTAGTGGTTCAAAGCTTGGCACCCCAGCTCGGCCTCAACGAGGAGACCGCCAAGGCCGCCAAGCCCGGCAAGATGGCGCGAATCATGGGCGAGCGAAGCGGCATACCTCCCGAGGAGGAAACAGCAGCTCTCCCTGAACGCCAAAAGGAAATGAAGGAAATGCGACAGAAGGCGACCCTGATGATCTTTGCGTCCCGGATAAGTGGCACAACGGTGGACACAGCGAGTGCCGGCAATCTGGCGAAGATGATCAATGAGGCAGGGCTATGCAGAGCCGTATCCGCCGAGCAGACCGTATTGCTCAAGGCGTCTCTGGCAGACCCGAATGAGATGAAGAAATTGTGGGACCTGGCGCGTGAGTTCAGGGATTATGCAAAGCAGAATCCGTTGGATGCAGATTATGTTCTCTACCCAGACTATGTCTTCAATCCGCAAGACTGGGAGTGGGGAATGGTGCATTTCGTTGTCTGCGACCGGACGGGCGAATGGGTGATCGTGGACATGCAAAACTCGCATCATCCCGATTACCAGAGCATCAAGCCGACATCGAGGGAAGGCTGCGACAATCTTGTCGTCAAACGCCTAGAGAGTTATCTGCGCTAGACTCCTTGAGCGAGTGGGATCGTCACATTTGATTCAAGTTTTTCGCCTCTAGCCCGAAGTTCCTTTTGAATATCCACTGATTTTGGATCGTAAAGCACTCAAGACACAGAAGATAGGTGGTTTTTCTGTAACGCAATATGTACCCATGTATTTTGTTCTGAACCTATTGACAACACGATATATATGTGATAGAGTGTGGTCATGTACATCGACAAAGTCCCCAATCGAACCTCAAGACCGACGCTGCTCCTGCGCGAGTCTTATCGCCAGGGTCGAAGGGTGCTCAAAGACACCATCCTCAATATCACCCATTGGCCTCCTCATGTCGTGGAAGCGTTGCGGCGCGCGCTGAAGGGTGAGACGCTCGTCTGTGCGGACGACGTTTTCGCCATCCAGCGGTCCCTTCCTCACGGCCACATCGAGGTCATCATGGGCATGATTCGCAAGACCGGTCTGGATCGCCTCATCGCTTCCAAGCGCTGTCGCGAACGCGACCTAGTCCTGGCGATGATCGTCAAGCAGATCCTGGAGCCCGGTTCGAAACTGGCCGTCACCCGCGCGTGGCATTCCACCAGCCTGGCGGAAGAGTTCGGGGTGGCCGACGCCGAAGAGGACGACCTCTATGAGGCCTTGGATTGGCTCCTGGCCCGGCAGAAGAAGATCGAAGCCAAACTGGCCCGCCGTCATCTGAGCCCAGGCGATCTGGCGCTGTACGACCGCCTGAAGACCGACCTGCGCGTACGTCCGATTTTCCTCCGCACCGAGGCCCATGCCCGCGCACACACCTTCCTGTGCCTGTTGGCCTATTTCGTCGAGTGGCACCTGCGCCAGGCTTTGGCGCCCCTCCTCTTTGAGGAGGAGGAACTCCAGGAAGATCGCCACACCCGCGATCCGGTGGCGCCCGCCCGTCACTCCCCGTCAGCCAAACAGAAGAAGGCCGCTCGCAAGACTCCCGAGGGGTTTCCCATCCACAGTTTCTCCGCCCTCCTGGACGAGATGGCCACCCGCTGCAAGAACTGGTGTCGCCTGGACAACGTGCCCGACGCCCCTCTTTTTCCGCGTTTGACAGACCCGACCCCTTACCAGGAAAAGGTTTACAAACTCCTCAAGCAGTACCCAGTAGAGGGAAATGGAAACCCAAGATAACCCATGGGAAATCAACGGCTCAGCACACATCCCCTACGGGAACTTCCGATTGGAGAATATTGTCAACGTCGCGGTTCTCTCCCACCCACCCTTCAAGGCACACACTTGAGAAAATGGAGAGGCCGTGTGGCCGAGAACGGTCATCCCGGAGACTCTCACTACAAGCCGGGGGGGGGAAGGGCGTCGGATGTACCAGCCTCTGGATCTGACCCACAATGAGGGCACATCAGGCCAACCGAGTCTTTTCACTTGTGAGGCCCGAACCGCGAGAATGGAGGAACTCCACAATGTTGCGCCATTTGCTAAGAATAGGCTGTGTGCTGTTTTTTAGTGGGGCCGCCATGTTCGTCCAACCGAAACATGTCGTCCTCAAGGTCCTACGAACAGCCGTTTCCCCGCCTGTTGCCGCCGCCCACGATCCAGATGAGCCGGGCGCTGTCGATGGTGTCCAGATGACGAAAAGAATAAACGAAGAGGGTTTCGGCTCGTCGCCCGTAATCGTTTCTGTTGACACCGCTGATTCCAGGTTCGTGACCGTCTTTCCGGCTCGGAACATAGATGTCGATGGAGACTTGAGCGAATGGCCCCCCAGCAAGATTCATCTCGACAGTGAAGACGGGCGTATCCAGGCAGCATTTCGTCTTGCGTATACCGAGGAGGCCTTGTTGCTGGGGGTGGAGACGCAGGATGACTCTTACCGGACCAGTCATCTGCCGCAAAAGATGTGGCAGCACGACAGCGTGCAGATCGGCTTGTCCCCGTTGAACGAGGAATCCTTTTCGGGATACGGCGCCCACGACCGCGAGTTCGGCTTCGGCACGGTTGACGGCCAGCCTACTGTTTTCGGCTACGTTCTTCCCAAAGGCGTCTCGCAGGCCGTTTGCGGGACAATCAAGATGGAACTGGTGAAGCATGAAAAAGAGACCGTGTACGAGATCGGTATACCGTGGGGTGCACTGGGACCTTTTATTCCCCGCCCTGGAGGCGCGTTCAGCATGGACCTCGTGGTAAACGACCTGGATGAAGACCGACCCCACGCGGCTGCCGAATGGACACCTGGAGTCGTTCGCAGCAAACGCCCTGGATATTTCAAGAAGCTGGTTCTGGCCGAGGGTCCTTGGGCCTTGCTCGATGCATCACCCAAGGCGCTGGACATAGACGGTTCTGCGAAACTTGAGGGGACAATTTTCCTCCTAGAGGGCGGGGAAGGTGTTATTTCGCTGCAGCCGTTCTCGAAGACCTCTCACAAGTTCGATCCTGGGATGACAACGTGTTCGTACAGCATTCCCGGTGCATCGCTCCAGGAAGGAACGAACACGCTGGAATTCTCCCTCGAAATTGGGGAAAAAACCATTGCGGCGCAGGCGAACGTCGTTGTTTCGTTGGTCGGCAGAAAAGCCCTGGCCTTGATAAGCGAACAGGAAAAGCGCATCCCCGGTTTGGAATCTCGGCTGAAGGCAGCCAAGGCGGAAGGCGTGCCGGCTGCTTACCCGGAGTCCGACCTTACCATCGCCGGACTGTTCTGCAAGTACTGCCGCGAAGACGTGAACCATCATCGTCTCGACCGCTCCCTCGAGGTGGCCCGGGAGGTGGCACAGTTGCTTGACCGTGCCGAAAGTGAACTTCGGAAAGGCGTTGCCGTTCCGTCATTGAGGGGAGGGCCAATATCGATAGACCAAGGAGCTTTTTGGGGCTTGTGCCACGTGGGCGAACGACTCGAGAACCGTCCCGTCATTCTGACAGGATATGGCCATTTTCAGCCTGTCGTGGACGCTTTGCCGATCTTGAGAAAGATCGGTATCAACGTGATCCAGATTGAGCTGGGGCCCGGAAGTGTGGTTCTCGAGAATGGAGTCGACACAAGTCGTATCGAGGAAGTTTTGATCCCAGCCCTCGACCGCGCACACGCAAACGGGGTCTATGTTTGCTTGCTGGTCTCACCGCATATTTTCCCGCAATGGGCCTTCGAGAAGTGGCCCGAGATCCACGTCGACAATGGATTTGTCAAAAACACCGTAGAGGCGCCTCAGGTGCGCGCCATCTACTCGAGGTATCTGCGCACGCTGATCCCCATGATCGAAGACCACCCGGCCCTTCAGTCCATCTGCCTCAGCAACGAGCCTCAGTCCATCGGTTCGCCCGACGACCCGTTCCGCCTCCCGCTCTGGCGCGAGTACCTTGCACGCAAACACGGGTCGGTCGAGAAGGTAAACGCGTTGTATGGGACAAACTACGGCGATTTCGAGGAGATTCCTCACCCGCGGTTCGACAGCAGTGAAAGCCCGGGCGTTTTGTACGATGCCATCCGTTTCAACCAAGAGCGGTTCGCCGGATGGCATGAGTGGATGGCCGACATCGTGCATGAGCTCGCCCCGGGCTTGCCGTGCCACGCCAAGGTCCAAGCTTTGCCGGATACGGCCAAGAGTCTTTTCTGGGGTACGCATCCCTTCGAGTTCGCTATGCTGAGCCAAATCAACGGGAACGACTGCACTTTCGGCCCGAACCACCCCGAGCCTCCATGGGAAAGCAGCTGGGTCGTGCAGAATATGTATTACGACCTGCAAAGATCCATGAAATGCGTGCCCGTTTTCAACAGCGAAAACCATGTTATCAACGACCGCGAGGAGGGCTATGTTAATCCCAACCACATCTACACCGCCATCTGGCAGGGCGCCTTGCACGGCCAGGGAGGCAGTACGACATGGGCTTGGCACCGGACCTACAACCGCGCCAGTGATTTTGAGGGCCTTATCCTGCACCGAGCTGCCTGCACGGCAGCCATGAGCAGGTGTGCACTCGATTTGATGCGGCTCTCAAGGGAGGTGGCCGCGCTGGCTAATGTGATACCGCGCGTGGCGATTCTCTACTCACACGCAGCGATGATTCGCGACAAATCTCATATGGAAACCCGCAAGCATGTCTACGAGGCGCTCAATTTCTGTGGGGTCCCCATCGGGTTCATCCCGGACGAACAGTTTTCCATGGGAAGCTTGAAGGAATACGACTGCCTGATCGTTCCGGGGGCCAAGGCGGCGACTGGCGATGCCATCGAAGGGATTCGCAGGCGCCTGGAGAAGGGTGGACATGTGGTCGCCTATGGTCCCGGCAACCTGGCGGTAGACGAGTACGGACGGGATGTCGATCCGCTTCCGTTCACGGCAACGCTTGAGGTAACACGCCACGAGAATCTGCGCGACGCTTTGTCGCTGGAACTGGTTAAGGCCGGCGTGAGACCCGAGATGGACTTGAGAACTGGGGGGGGCGAAGTTCCGTACGGAGTGGAATGGCGTACCGCACCGTTTGATGGGCACAGGTTGGCTAACTTGATCGATCTGACCCGCGATCCCATGAGGGTGGAGTTGCCCGAAGGGACTTGGAGCGACTTGATAACCGGCAAGACACTGAGTTCACCCGTCAACCTGAAACCAAACGTTCCGGTCCTCATCACTTCGCGGCTCATCCATCGATCGGAGAGGTAGACCATCTGCCTTCGCAACCATTGTCGAACAACAACGATGAGTCTTTTTGAGACGCCATGCAGTTGTCAAGCGAGGACGGTACCGATCCGGGAAGAATTGGGTCGGCTCCGATAGTCTCAAACCGGGAATCGCGGCAGTGCCATCCTGATGTTTGTTTGGGGTCTTGTGGCCTGGTATTGCTTGGTCGGTTTTACGATTCGTCTTCGCCGGTTCCTCAACATCACGCATTGGCCCGCTCCTGTCGTGGAAGCGCTGCGGCGCGCGCTGAAGGGTGAGACGCTCGCCACTCGCAAGACCCCCGACGGGTTTCCCATCCACAGTTTCTCCACCCTCCTGGACGAGATGGCCACCCGCTGCCGCAACTGGTGTCGCCTTGAAAACGTGCCGGACGCCCCTCTTTTCCCACGTTTGACAGACCCCACCCCCTACCAGGAAAAGGTTTACAGCCTCCTCAAGCAGTACCCAGTACCAGGAAATTGAATCGCCAGATAACTCATGGAAATTCAACGACTTAGCATATATCCTCTAAAGGAACTTCCGTCTAGCGCCCGGACACCCCACGAGTGAAGGGGAAGCGTAACCTCCGCACCGGCGTAAACACCGGTGCTGACGCTGCAAGCACGCTGAAGCACGCTACCGGTCCGAGGGCGCTTCAGCATCCTTTTCCCCTTAGACCCGTCCTTCAGGGCGGGGCGGTGGCACGATCGGTCAATCATGAGGGCATTTGGGGAGAGGTTTTACAGTCTGAGGCGAAGCCTCGCTAGAAATGGTTGCGGTTCGAAACAAGACTTGACTTCGGTCGGCCGGAGGATACAGTCCTTTACCGGAAGTTGCGGGAGGTTATGAGAAGATGTGTGCCAAATCCGGAGCGGGAGAAGAAGTTCTCAATCTGGCGGAAGCGGCCCGTTTCATCCGGGTCAGCGAGAAAACCCTCCGGGAAATGGCTCGCGGGAAGCGAGTCCCTTGTCAGAAGGTTGGTCGGGAATGGCGATTCCTGCGTCGTGGTTTGGAGCAATGGCTGGCAAATCCGAGCGTCGGCCCCTCAAGCAGTAAAGCGAAAGAGGACTTCCAGCAAACCATGCTGTTCCCCGGGGGACCGGCGGTCGAGGACGAAGGAGATCTGCCTGGTTTCGGCGATACGGCTTTTTCAAACAACCGCCACGAACCTCTTCACCGTTGGGTGCCGTGGATTGCCGGTTTCTCGTCGGCGTTTGTCGACCGGGTGTTTGACAAGGCGATCTCAGGCGATCCTGAGGGTGTTTTGGTTCTCGATCCCTTTGCAGGCGTGGGTACGACTCTCGTCGAAGGTCTCAGGCGTGGACACAATGTGGTAGGTTTCGAGATCAATCCCTATGCGGCTCTTGCTTGTGAGGTGAAGCTAACCTGCG
>Ga0214473_10007577_pt1 | contig 12863 bp, 8 predicted proteins | sample RVTome_7_FD_203509 | JGI IMG/M metagenome (GOLD analysis project Ga0214473, IMG submission 203509) | Soil microbial communities from uranium-contaminated site in the Upper Colorado River Basin, Wyoming, United States - RVT98D197 | ecosystem: Environmental > Terrestrial > Soil > Contaminated >...
TGCGCGATACGTACATCGGCGTGCCAATCAAACTGGGAAGAAAAGGGATGGAGAAAATCATCGAAGTACCGCTCTCTCCCGAGGAGAGGGCTGCGCTGCATAAATCCGCCGAAGAAGTCAAGGCGAACATCGCGAAGCTCCAGCTGTAGGGCCGTTACATCCGGATGTCGATGCGGGGCGGGTTGTGACGAATGAGTTTCATGACGACCTCCAGACCGCCGTTGTGTTTCTGAAACCTGACGGCATCCATCAGTGTGCGCATGAGGAAGATCCCCCTGCCGTTTTCCTTGATCAGGTTATCCTTATCCAGCGGGTTCACGAGATGGGAAAAGTCGTGTCCATTGCCCTCGTCGCGCACCCGCAGAACAACACTCCGTCCACCGACCTCACAAACGAGCGTCACCTTCTTCCCCGGATCCTGCTTGTTACCGTGAAGTATGCCGTTTGTCACAGCCTCGGACGCGGCAAGATACAGTTTGTTGAACTGTACCTCGTCGAGATGCATGACGACATTTGCCTTTGCGAGGAAACCCTCGACCTTGCTGAGCTGGGAGAGCTTGCTGGGAAGGACGAGCACGAACTTCTTTTTCCCACCCTTCGATGCGTCACGGCGCTTCACGGAAACCCTTTCTACAAGTAGTAGTTGAGCATCATGGAGATGTTGGTAAACGCCCGTCCAGGCGAACCGGTTTGCGTCTGCCGTTCGTACCAGCCATCGACGGCAACCAGGGCAACATCGCTGAACCGCCACCGTAATCCCGCAAGCGGTCCAAGACTCCTTAAAACACTCTCGAACGTTTTCGAGCCGCTCGCGTATCCGAACCGCGTCTGGGTAAAGTAACGAACACCGACGGAAAAACGCAAACCGTCCGAAGCACCGTATTCCACCCACCCCATGAGCGTCTTGTCCTCAAAATAGTTGACGGGCCGTTCCTTGAAAGCATCCCATCGCAACTCACCCCGCTCGTACAAACGGATGTAACCGAAACCGACGACTGCAATGCGCCCGGTAAGGGCGAGTCTCGTCGAATCGAGGAATGCCACCTGCCGGAAGGAGAAACTCTTCACCTGAACAAACGGGTCGTTTTCAAAATCGTAGACGGTGTAGTTTGCCAGAACCTCAAACCCGTTGCTGCTCGAGAGAAATTCCGAGGGCGTAAACTCCAGGCGGGGTGCAAGCCGGATCACTCTGTTCCAGGTGTTGCTTGCGCTTTGTTCTTTGAAGAGATACACGAGGTGGTTCAGGTTGGCTTCTGCCGTCACCGTCAGGTGGAGGTAAGGATTGATCTGATGAAGGGTTGAAAGATTGAAGGAGTACCAGAGCTCATCCCGGTCGTCGAAGTTCGCGCCGCTGGGCGTGTCGTACCGCAGCAAACTTCCCGACCAGGAGAATTGAACGGTGTCGGAACGCGACGCGACGTAAGCGATGGCTGACCCGAGCATGGTTCTCCGCGAAAGATTGTCTTTCTTTTGCTCTTCCGTGGCGCGCGCGGTGATCTCCCGAGGGAAGCGGTCGTCTCCCTCGACGGTGTGCCTTTCGTCACGCTCGCCGATATGAAAGAAAACATTGGCGCTGAGATCCGCGGCGGGAGCGTACGCCAGTTGAACACCTCCGCCAATGCGGAGCTCGTTGATGTTCGTGTTGACGAGTGTTTGAGAGAATGGAAGCACCAACGGGCGGTACCGGAAACCCCTGTCGATTGAACGGGAGGATATGTTGCCCTGGAACGACAGAAGGAACGCACGGCCAACGGTATACTCCAGGAGATTCGAGAGGGAAAAAACATCCTCCCGCCGCCGTTCGATATTCTGGGTGACGGCGAACGCGGCCGATGTTGCCGTATCTGCCGCAAAATAGAAATCACGCTGGTTGGAGGAATAGTTCACCTGCAGAGAGTCGCGCGTACGTTCAAAAAACTTCTTGCCGATACCGACCGTCAATGAATCACTCTTCAGGAGCCTCGGCGATAGGTAGTCCCGCTCCATCCTTCCACCCCACATGGCCTGATAGCCTCCGATGTCGACCGCAGGAGACCATGCGCCGATTGCCAACACGAGTCCATGGTCACGAATACCCAGCTGGTTATCGTACCGGAGTCCAACGAGGGGTTCCAGAACGAGCTGTTGAAATGGTTCCGCCCGAACACCGCCCAGGAATGCGTTGGTCGAGGCACTGGTCACTCCAGGTCGCTGTGGATCCGACAGGCGCTGGTCGTCGGAAACCACAAAATTGTTCGCGGCGATGATGCCGCTGGCCCAACTGCTCCATCGATGTTCCGCACGGAGGTTCAGCAATTGCTCGTCGCGAATCAAAACGCGTGGAAGCTTCAGAACGGTCGATCGAAAGCGCTCGAGGAGATGGAACGAGAAAGGCCCGGACACCTGGTAAAGTTGGGCATTAACATTCCATTCGTTCGTTCCGAGACGCTTCTCAAAGCCCACCGCAACGGTGTTCTGAGATCCCGGCATTACCCGTGTCGAATCGTGATGAAACGGGTCAATCCCGGTTTGACCAAGGGCGTTCATGGAAACGATCGGGAAGAGGAGAAACCAGGCAATGAGTCGTTCAGTGGACATCGACGTGGAAGCACCGGGTCGGATGGAATGAATGATGAATCTACGCGCGTTGTTCCCTGACAACCGGGAACGATTCATCATTCCATTGCACAATTCCCCCCTCCATATTCAATACACGAAAGCCCCGTTGGCTCAACCACGCGGCCGCTTTTCCACTGCGGTTGCCGGTGCGGCAATACGCGATGATCGTCTTCTCCTTCACTCGGTCGAGCTCATCGACACGATGCGGAAGTTCCTGGATGGGGATAAGTACCGCGTCGCGCAAATGCCCCGTCTCGCTATGAAACTCCTGCACGGTTCTCACGTCGAGCAAAACGATGTTCTCGTCGCTCTCGACCATCTCGCGCGCTTGTCGGACCGATATGCCTTGGGCCTGCTCCACTGAAGTTGAACGAACATGACCGGGTTGGTGAATTCCCCCCAATGATGCAATTTTTTGCCATGAGAATCAACCTGTCGATTGACAAAATGGCCGACCAATCTGAAAAAATATTCTAACCTTATGACAAAGCGTCGGAGGTGGGCACACGCAGGGAAACAAGTTGGTCGGAATTTCCCGCATTTGGTGGTTTTTGTCCTGGCACAATCTTTGAAGAGATACTGTCCGCGACGACAAACCAACGTAAGATTCATCGCTCAAGACTATTTAAGAAAGGAGATTTGGTTATGGCAATCACTCGGTGGTATCCGTTTCGGAATCTCGCTCCGTGGGGCTTGGACACCTGGCCTGAGGTATCCACGATGCAGCGAGTAATGAATCGAATGTTCGATTCGCTCCCCGCGGGCGGGCGGCTCGACGACGGTTCGTTTGGCACCTTCTGGAGCCCGGCGGTTGACGTTGAAGAGCGCGAAGACGCGTACGTTGTCGAGGCTGAGCTTCCAGGGCTAACGAAGGATGATGTGAAAATCTCCGTGGAGGGGAACATCCTCACGATCCAGGGAGAAAAGAAGCAGGAGAAGACAAACAAGGACCGCGACTATTATCGGTCGGAACGTTCGTACGGTTCTTTCATGAGGACATTCACGCTTCCCGCGTCGGTCCGGACGGATAAGGTCGAGGCGGGTTACAAGAATGGCGTACTCACCGTCACCGTTCCGAAAGCCGAGGAAGCGAAACCGAAGTCGATCGAAGTAAAGGTCCAATAACGATCACCGGTCCTGCATGGACAAGGCGGAGAAAGAAATCTCCGCCTTTGCGTTTTATGCGGAATATTTGTTATACTGAGGGTGGCTTGAATATCAGGTTGTTTGAGGAAAGGAAAAGGAGACGACACCAATGCCCAGGAAAAAAGCTGCAGAGTCGAACGGACAAACACGGCTAAACGCCGCCGCGATACCGGAAACGCTCCCCACCATTCCGCTACGCAACGCAACGTTCTTTCCGCGCCAGATCTTTCCGCTCACGGTAGGCCGCGAAAGCAGCCTGCTCGTGGCGCAGGAGGCCCAGCGAGAGGATACGCCCGTATTCATCGTGGCCCAGCGGGAACACGGTGTTGAAAAGCCCCAGGCGGCCGATTTGTATCTTGTCGGTACCGTCGCGAAGATCCTCAAGGTCTTCACGCTGCCCGACGGGTCGAAGAATGTCCTTCTGCAGGGACTGTACCGCGCGCGCGTCCTCACGTTCGTCCAATTCGAACCCTACATTCGGGCTGCTGTCCAGCGTGTTGAAGATGAAAAAGAGACCGGATTGGAGGTCGAAGCGCTTGCCACAGCAGTGAAGACCACATTCCATCGGCTCGTTGAACTCAGTCAGGAAATGACGGAGGAACACCTTTCGATTCTGCTCAACATCGAGGATCCCGGAGGCGTGGCTGACATCGCAGCCTCGCTGGTAACGGCGACCGTGCCTGAAAAACAGGCAATCCTCGAAATCTTCAGCATCAGGAAACGGCTCGAGAGCGTCCATGTCCTGCTGACGAAGATCGTTCAGCGTCTCGAACTTGGCAGCAAGATCCAGTCTAAGGTACAGGCGGAGATTAACAAGAATCAGCGAGAGTATTATCTGCGCGAGCAGATGAGAGCCATCCAAAAGGAGCTCGGCGAGGAAACGGACAGCGTCGACATCAAGGAATTCCGCAAACGCATCGAACAGGCGAACCTCCCCGATGAGGTACAGAAGACTGTCGAAAAGGAGCTCGACCGTCTCTCGAAGATGCACAACGCGTCAGCCGAGTATACCGTTTCGCGCACCTACATCGAGTGGCTGCTCGACCTTCCGTGGTCGGTTTCCACCGATGATAACCTGGACATTGAGAAGGCTCGCGGCGTCCTCGAACGCGACCATTACGGTCTGGAGAAGGTCAAGAAGCGTATCCTCGAATACCTCGCCGTCCGGAAGCTGAAGAACGACATGCGGGGCCCTATTCTCTGTTTCGTCGGTCCGCCGGGCGTAGGAAAAACCTCCCTCGGCCGCTCAATCGCCGCCGCACTCGGAAGAAAATTCGTGCGTATCTCCCTGGGCGGCGTACACGACGAGGCGGAGATCCGCGGACATCGCCGCACGTACATCGGCGCCCTCCCCGGACGAATCATCCAGGGAATCAAGAAGGCCGGGTCGAACAACCCCGTCTTCATGCTCGACGAAGTCGACAAGATCGGCATGGATTTTCGCGGCGACCCTTCGTCGGCGCTTCTCGAAGTTCTCGACCCCGAACAGAATTTCAGCTTCAGCGACCACTACGTTGAAGTGCCGTTCGATCTTTCGAAGGTTTTGTTTATCGCCACGGCCAACATGCTGGATCCCATTCCGCCACCGCTGCGGGACCGGATGGAGATCATCGAAATCCCGAGCTACGTGGAAGACGAGAAGTTGCACATCGCAAAAGGTTTCCTGATTCCCAAACAGCGCAAAGAGCACGGCCTGACGGAAGACCAGATTCGGTTCGAAGACGACGCCTTGCGGAAGATCATCAGCGACTACACGCGCGAGGCGGGTGTGCGGGCCCTCGAGCGCCGCATCGCGGACGTCTGTCGCAGCATTGCCCGCGAAATCGTCGAGGGGAAAATACAAAAGGCCACCATACTGCCCGACACTCTCACGAAATGCCTCGGCCATCAAAAATTCTTCTCCGACGTGGCGGAGCGTATCAACAAGCCCGGGATCGCGACCGGACTGGCGTGGACCCCCGTGGGCGGAGACATCCTTTTTATCGAAGCGACCAAGATGAAGGGAAAGGGGAATCTCATCCTCACCGGCCAACTCGGCGACGTGATGAAGGAATCTGCCCAGGCGGCGTTGAGCTACATCGCGTCCCACGCAATGGAACTCGGAATCGACGAGTCATTCAGGGAACATATCGACATCCACTTGCACGTCCCGGCGGGCGCAACACCCAAGGACGGCCCTTCCGCCGGCGTCACCATCCTGTCGGCCTTGGCGTCGCTGCTCACGGCCCGATTCGTGCGGAACGACCTGGCCATGACCGGGGAAATCACGTTGCGCGGCGCCGTTCTGCCCATCGGCGGCGTTAAGGAAAAAGTTCTCGCAGCGCATCGTGCCGGCATCAAGACCATACTGCTTCCAGAACGGAATAAGTACGACCTGGACGAAATTCCCAAGCCCGTGGTGCACGACCTCGAGTTCCATTTTGTCAAGGAAATGGATGAAGTGCTGCGGTTCGCGTTGCGAGACGGAGACGGAATCCACGAACCGAACAGCGTGAAAGTCCCGCTTCCAGTCGGATCTCCCCTTCCGACACAGAACTGAGGACATTTCAACAATCTATCATTAAAAGGAGAAGTACCGTGCTCAAGTTCTTTGTCGTGATGGGCGTGGCGTTACTCGCGGTTCGCGCCAACGCACAGGAGGAGGGATCGTGTTGCCAGCACGCGACAACATCACAATCGGGTTTTGGGCCTGCAGAGATGGCTCTGCTGGCCAACGATCAGAAGTTCGTCCAGCTGCATGAGTCCCCGCTCCCCGGCGCGGTTGCGCCAGAAGAGGGAGAATTCGTTACGTTCCCCACCGCGGATTCGATCGATGGAAGAGTGTTTGAAGTGAAGTCACCGGCGCCGTCAGACAAAGTCATTCTAATGTTTCATGAGTGGTGGGGGCTGAATGAGTACATCCAGCAAGAAGCCGTCCGGCTCCAGAACGAACTCGGCAACGTGACGGTTCTGGCGGTCGATTTGTACGACGGGAAAGTCGCGACGACGCCGGAGGAGGCGGGCAAGCTGACACAATCGGTCACGAAAGAACGTGGGACGAACATTATCAAAGGGGTGCTGAACTATGTCGGCGCGGATGCCGGGATAGCGACAATCGGCTGGTGCTTCGGCGGTAGTTGGTCGCATCAGGCGGCTTTGCTCGGAGGCAATCAGACCCGGGCATGCGTGATATACTACGGAATGCCGGAAATGGATGTCGATCGACTGAGAGCGGAGAATGGACCGGTTCTCGGCATTTTCGCGAAGCAGGATGGGTGGGTAACCCCGGAGAAGGTAAAGGAATTTGAAACGGCAATGAAGAAGGCGGGAAAGAAACTGACGGTACAATCGTACGACGCGGCCCACGCCTTCGCCAATCCGAGTAATCTTCACCATGACAAGAAAGCGGCTGAGGACGCCAACAAACGGACAGTGAAATTCCTTAAAAGAAACCTTCTCTAACGTGAGGAATCCAGGACGAACGAATCGCCGACCCGAACTACCCCATCGCTGAGTGCTTGTGCTCTAAGACCCCCGCGGTGGACGAGCGCCGGAAGAACCTCTCTCTGAGTTAATCCTGCAAGGTGGGAACACGGTTCACAGAGGCTAATCCCCCTCAAGCTAACTTCCCCAAGTTGAAAAGCTGTTCCCACCAGGTGGTTGAGCGCCACCCCGCGCGTGACGATGTTGCGCCGGGCGTCTCCGGGCACGATTACGATTCCAAGATCCCGTTGCAGCGCTTCAATCGATTCGATTTCGATCAGCGTCAGCTCACGGCCGGGATTCGGTTTGTGAGAATACGTTCCACTGTTTGTGAAATACCTGTCACCTTCGATTCCTTTTCCGGCCGTGATACGGGCCGACGGAATCGACATCATCGGAGCACTTTCCCGTTCCGCGATGTGAATCGAGACGATCATCCCCTTCACGAAGAGCCCTCTTTCCTGATAAGGGATCGAAGAACGAACTGCAGAATCCCGTCATGGAGATAATAATCAACTTCGTTCGGCGTATCGATCCGCGCGATGACCGTGAAGGTTTTCGTGCCGCCGTCCGACAGCGCCTTCACCTGTAGTTTCTTCCCAGGCTGCAACCCCCCGGCAATGCCCCGGATTGTGTACGATTCGAAACCGGTCAGGCCGGCCGTCTTCCAATTTTCTCCCTCAAGAAACTGCAGCGGCAACACGCCCATGCCGACAAGGTTGCTTCGGTGGATGCGTTCAAAACTCTCCGCGATAACCGCGCGTACCCCCAGAAGCCGGGGTCCTTTCGCCGCCCAATCGCGCGAAGACCCCGAGCCGTACTCCTTGCCCGCGATCACGATGAGCGGTTTGCCTTCTTCCTTGAACTTCATCGCGGCGTCAAAAATGCTGATCGGTTCCTTCAATGACGGATGTATCGTCCACCCGCCCTCGGTTCCGCGAGCGAGGACGTTCCGCAGCCGGATATTTGCGAACGTCCCACGCACCATCACTTCGTGGTTCCCCCTTCGCGCCCCGTATGAATTGAAATCCTTCATTTCGACGCCATGAGCGGTCAGGTACTGTCCCGCCGGACTCTTTAAGGGAATTGATCCCGCGGGAGAGATATGGTCAGTGGTGACCGAGTCGCCAAGAAGCGCAAGTACACGCGCTTCTTCGATGTCATGAATCGGCCGAGGCCTGGCAGGCAGATCGTGAAAATACGGAGCCGCTTTGATATAGGTCGATTGTTCATCCCATCGATATCGCGCTCCGGTCGGAACGGGCATGCTGCGCCATCGTTCGTCTCCTTTGAAAACATCCGCGTATTCGCTCGTGAACATGTCGGCCCTCACGAACTCGAGGACCGCGCGACTGATTTCCTGTTCCGTGGGCCATATGTCCTTCAGGTACACCGGGTCGCCCTTCGAATCGTTTCCGAGCGGTTCGTTCTGAATGTCGATGTCCATAGATCCGGCGAGGGCGTACGCGACGACGAGAGGAGGAGACGCGAGATAGTTTGCCCTGACCTGGGAATTGATCCTTCCCTCAAAGTTACGATTGCCGGAGAGAACGGAGACGGCGACGAGGTCATTGTCCTGAACCTCCTTCCCGATCGCTTCCGGAAGAGGTCCGCTGTTTCCAATACACGTCGTACAACCGTATCCAACAAGATGAAACCCTAATTGCTCAAGCGGTTTGATGAGACCGGATTCCCGGAGGTAGTCGGTTACAACTTTGGATCCGGGAGCAAGACTCGTCTTTACCCACGGCTTCGTCGCCAGTCCGCGTTCAACCGCTTTCTTCGCGAGCAGTCCCGCCGCGATCATGACGGAAGGATTAGAGGTATTGGTACAACTCGTAATTGCGGCAATAACGACCGACCCGTGGTGAAGGTCAAAATGGGAGGAATTATGGCGAACGGAAACCGATTTGTTCAAATTGCCGTACGGATCTCCGTTTCCTTCGCCGACCATGTTGCTAACGCCCGCGGCCGCCAGCGACGGGCTCTTCGCTTTCGATTTTCCCTGCACCAGTTCAACGATCGCTTCCCGGAACGAGCTTTTTGCTCTAGACAATGCGATGATGTCCTGGGGACGTCGGGGCCCGGCAATACTCGGCTCCACTTTCGCAAGGTCGAGCTCGACCACATCAGTGAACTGGGGGTCGGGAGTGCTTTCCGAATGAAAAATTCCCTGTTCCTTGCAGTATGCTTCGACGAACGCGACATGATCATCACTCCTCCCGGTGAATCGCAAATAATCCAACGACTTCGCGTCAACGGGGAAGAATCCCATCGTCGCACCGTACTCGGGAGACATGTTCGCTATGGTCGCGCGGTCGGCCAGACTTAAGGCTGACAAACCGGGGCCGAAGAACTCGACGAATTTCCCCACAACTCCTTTCTTCCGCAGAATATTCGTCACCGTAAGGACAGCATCCGTCGCTGTGGCGCCAGGCTGCAACCTGCCGCGCAACTTGAAACCCACTACTTGCGGAATCAGCATAGAGATCGGCTGTCCAAGCATTGCCGCCTCCGCTTCGATCCCGCCGACGCCCCATCCCACAACGCCAAGTCCGTTGATCATCGTCGTATGCGAATCCGTCCCAACGAGCGTATCGGGAAACGCCACAGGTTCACCCTCCTCTTCCCCGACGAAAACAACCTTCGCCAGGTATTCGAGGTTAATCTGATGAACGATGCCCGTGCCCGGTGGAACGACACTGAAGTTCTTAAAGGCTTGCTGTCCCCATCGCAGAAATGCGTACCGCTCTTTGTTTCTCTCGAACTCCTTTTCCGTGTTTGTCTGAAATGCCCCCGGCGTGCCGAACGCATCCACCTGGACGGAATGGTCTATGACCAGGTCGACGCGCTGCAGCGGGTTGATGCGATTCGGATCTCCTCCCATTGCAACAATAGCGTCGCGCATAACGGCGAGGTCCACGACGCAGGGTACGCCCGTAAAGTCCTGGAGCAACACCCTCGCAGGCATGAACGATATCTCCTTCTCCGCAGCGGCTTTCGGGTTCCAACGAACAAGCGATTGAATGTCGTCGGCTTTCACGACTCTTCCGTCCTCAAAGCGCAGGAGATTCTCGAGAAGGATTTTCAGGGAAACGGGGAGGCGGGAAAGGTTTCCGACTCCTCGCTTTTCAAGTTCCTGGAATGAAAAGACAGCGCAGGTGTTGCCCCCTAAACGCAACGTTTTCCTTGTTCCCAGTGTGTTGAGACTGTTCACCGCGGGTTTCCTCCTTCCTATCGTCGTTGACTCATTGAATGTAGGGAAAAAGAACAAAAAACGGAAACCTCGGAGCGAGATTTCCGTTCAGTGTATGGAGGGATATACCTGCGTTACTTGAACGTGAACCCGCCTTTGCCGGACTTGAAGCCACCAACAAAGGAATTGCTCAATTCCTCCTTCGTCGACGGCTGTCTGGCTGCCACACCGGTAGACTTGCCGCTCAGGACGTCTTGCAACGTCGTGAGCAGTGTTTCAGCGGTGTACGGCTTCGTCAGAAACGCCTCAACGTGCAGACTCTCCACTTCCGCGATCCGGCTGTCGTTTCCCAGCCCGCTCGACGCGATGATCTTCACCCCCGGTGAAATCTTGCGAAGAGCACGAATCGTCGACGGACCGTCGAGGAAAGGCATCATCATGTCGGTAACGACAACATCAACCTTGCCTTTGTTGTCGGCCATCAGGGCTACGGCTTCAGTACCGTCGTTCGCAGTCATGACCGCGTACCCGCACGTGGTCAGTGTTTCCTTCGTGACTTCCAAAATGGAGTCTTCATCATCGACCATGAGAACGGTCTTTCCGCGGCCGGCGAACTCTTCGAACCGGTGCACTACCTCATCCCGCTTCACGACCTCTTCGGCGTCCGAGGCTGGTAAGTATACTTTGAACGTGGTCCCTTTCCCCATCTCGCTATACACGTTGAGAAATCCCTTATGATGCTTCACCAGGCCGAGAACTGTCGCCAGGCCAAGTCCGGTGCCCTTGTCGGGATCCTTTGTCGTGAAAAACGGTTCGAAGATCTTGTCGAGAATCGCGGGAGCAATACCGGAACCTGTGTCGGCGACCGTCAGCACCACGTAGGGGCCGGGCTTTGCCTCGACGTCCATCCGTGAATAGTTCTCGTCCAGCACAACATTCTCCGCGTTGAGGTTCAGCGTTCCCCCGTTCGGCATGGCATCCCTGCTGTTGACGCACAGGTTGAGAAGCACCTGGTGCAGTTGCGTCGGATCGCCGTTGACCGTCCAGAGATCCTTGGCGGTTGACTGGCTTAAGTGGATTGATTTGGGGAATGTTTCCCGGGCAATCTTCTCGATCTCCCGCACGAGGTGCTTGGGCTGGATGATCGACCGTTCTCCCTCCGCGCCGCGCGCGAACGTCAGCACCTGCTTGACGATGTCGGTTCCCCGGCGCGCGCTTGCCTCCAGCGTCGCCAGGAGACGATGTGATTGCTCGTCGGAAATCCGCCGGTGGAGGATCTGCAATCCGCTCATTATCGGTGTGAGAACGTTGTTGAGGTCATGAGCGATGCCGCCGGCGAGAGTCCCTATGCTCTCCATCCGCTGTGTACGAAGAAACTGAAGCTCGAGTTGTTTCTTTTCCGTGATGTCCGTGTTCACGACGAGGATGGATCTCGGCACATTCTCGGAATTGCGAACGAGGGTCCACCGGCTCTCGACGATGACTTCTTTTCCCGACTTGGTCTTCTGTCGCATTTCTCCGCGCCACTGTCCGCTGTGAAGACACGTTTTTCGGTGTTCCTCGATCTGCTGTGCAACGTCCGCGTGCAGAAGCGTGTGAACGTTCTGTCCAACCGCTTCGCTTGCCTGCCAGAGATACACGCGCTCAGCGCTCTTGTTCCAGTAGAGAATCTTCCCCGGCAGGTCGTGAATGAAAATGGCGTCCTGTGCGACGTCGAGTAATGCGGCGTGTTCGCGCAGCTGCTCATTCGTCCGCTTGTTCTCGGTGATGTCGCGTGCCACTCCCATGACTCCGGTAAGTTCACCGTGCGAGTTCTTGAGAATGGACGCAGAAAGCCAGCTCGTAAAAAATTCGCCGTTCTTCCGGACGTTCTGGACTTCCTCGACGCATTTGCCGCTCAGAACCGTGGCCTTATGGATCCGGAGTCCCTGCCGTGGCCGTGCGTAGAGCAGATCCACGTGTTTTCCGATAACCTCGTCGCGGTGATAGCCGAACGCTTCCTCAGCCGCTTTGTTAAACTCGACGATCCTCCGGTTCATATCGACGGAGATGATCATATCGAGCGAACTGTTGACGAGATTCTGGGCGTATTCCTGTGACATCTTCAGCGCTTCCTCGGCGCGCTGGCGCTCAAGACGATCCTCGGCTTCCTGCAGCACACGACCGACGACGAGGGACAGGCGGGTGATGTTCCTCTTGGCGAGAAAATCCTGTGCGCCGTGGCGCAGACATTCGACGACTGCGTCGTCATCATTTTTGTCGGTGAAGAATACAAAGGGGATATGGGGGTACTTCCTTGTGACGATCGTCAAGGCCACGTGCCCGTCGAATGACGGAAGCTCACATTCTGAAAGGATGACGTCAAATCGATCCTGTTTCAGAGCATGGAGGAATTCGCTGCGTGTCTCCACGCGCGTCACGCTGCACGCGAGCCGGTCGGCATCCAGGATCGTCTTGACCA
>Ga0214473_10007578_pt1 | contig 12862 bp, 11 predicted proteins | sample RVTome_7_FD_203509 | JGI IMG/M metagenome (GOLD analysis project Ga0214473, IMG submission 203509) | Soil microbial communities from uranium-contaminated site in the Upper Colorado River Basin, Wyoming, United States - RVT98D197 | ecosystem: Environmental > Terrestrial > Soil > Contaminated >...
GCGCCCGTCGCTTACCGTCAGGCGCGAAGCCTCGACGTTCCACTGCCGGGCCGCGCGCGCCACCAGCATCTCGCGCAAAGCCGCGCCGGCGCGGCGGAACTGCGTGCCCAGAATCGGGGCGGACTCGCTGCCCACCGTGCCGCGGTCCCAGGGCGTGCGCCCAGTGTCGCCGGTGATGACGTTGACGCGGGATAGCGGCACGCGCAGCTCTTCGGCCACCAGTTGCGTGAACATGGTGCGGTTGTTCTGTCCGATTTCGACCTTGCCGCTGAATGCCGTGACGGCGCCGTTTTCACCGATGTGAATGTAGGCGTTGACGTCTTCCGGCATCTGCGGCTGGGCAGGCGCGGCTCCGCCGCGTCCTTGCTGCGCCAGCACGGTGCCGCGCGCGGCCACCAGCACCACGGCGCCCGCGCCCATGACGCGGAAAAATTCGCGGCGCTGCAGCTCAAAAACGTGGCGAGGCGTTTCGGTCAGTTCGTAACGCTCGGCTTCAAATGCGGTGTTTTTCACGGGAGTGTTCATGGCGGTTCTCGTCGGCTCGCTCATCACGCACCTCCCCTGGCAAGCTCCGACGCGCGCATGACGGCGGCCACAATGCGCTGGTGTGTGCCGCAGCGGCAGATATTTCCTTGCAGGAACTGCGCCACCTGCGTGGCGTTGGGCCGCGGGTTGGTCCGCAGCAGCGCCGTCGAAGTCATGATGAAGCCGGCGGTGCAGTAGGCGCACTGCATGGCTTCCTTTTCGAGGAAGGCCTGCTGGACCGGCGTGAGCTTCTCGCCCTGCGCCAGTCCTTCGATGGTGACGATGGCGGCGCGGCCCACGGCAGAAACCGGCGTCTGGCAGGATTTCCTGGGATTGTTATTGATCAGCACGGTGCAGGCGCCGCACTGACCTTCGCCACAGCCGTACTTGGTGCCGGTCAGATCGAGGTCCTCGCGCAGGACCCACAGCAGCGGCGTATCGGGATAGGTCTCGACGGTACGCCGGGTGCCGTTCACCATCAAATCAAATCTTTGCATGGTGCTTGCGGTGCTTGCAGCAGCTTGGCTCATGACAGGACACCTTCCGACGGATGTTTGAGCGCCGCTCGCCCTGAGCGGGGTCGAACGGGCAGGGCGCTCCCGGCACTATACCACTTCTTTCGCGTCACGGCGTTCATTTCCTATGGCTCAATCCCGGGCGCCGCAATCCGACGCCGGCGTGCTTCGCCAGACTTGAGGGGAGCGGTCCCGCGGCCGACTGTCTGAGAAATCCTTTCTGCGCCAGCGGGCTCCCTTCGGCTGCGCTCAGGGCAAGCAGGATGGCCATTTTTTTTGGATGGTCACCCCTCCCACCACCGGTGTTTTTGCGAAAGAGCGCGCAACAGACTGAAAATAGGGGAGATGGTGTTTTAGGGTGAGCAAAAGAGCGCGCAAGAGATTGAAAACGCGGCGGTTGAGTAGTGCGGACAGCGTGCGAGCCACCGTTGGAGGCGCTGTGGGCGAAACTTTTCGGCAGGCGCGGCATGAGCATGAATCACCGTCAGGAATGAGATACGAATGTCACGAGCGCTGGCGCTCCGCCTGAGCTGAAGTCATTTCATAAATGATTGCGATGGCATACCGAGTCGGACCTCAGGGGCTAAAGCCCCCGGTTTGCCTGCGTTGGTAATGTCGCGGCCGAAGCCGGCCTGGAACGGCCGCGACCCACAAAGACTAATTGAGAGATATACCCCTGGCAGATGGCATATCAATTCCATTATACCAGACGGGTCAATCGGGCCGGGGACGGCGGAAGCACAGCAGGGCCACTTGCCGGAAGCGAGTGGAGCGGGCGATGAAGCTCAGCGCGCGGAGACACTCACCGGCACATCTATGGTGAACACGAAACGCTGGCCGTCGCGGCTGACGTTTTTCAACTGTAGCCCCCCGATCAAGGGGCGTGGTAGCTTGAAGAGAAGCCTGGGAGTCCCCGCCTGAAACGTGGGAGTGGTAGTGACGTCCACCGCCATCATCTCCCAATCGGGAGTCAAGTAGTACATTTCCTTGCCGTCCTGTCGCCAGGAAGTCAGGCCCAAAGAAGTGCCCGTCATCGAAATTTGCACGGGCTTCTCGCCTTTCGCGCCAGCCTCAGGCTTGCTCGCATCAAACGGGCGCACATAGAGCTCATTGATGCCGGTATCGGTCTCGTCGGACCGATAGGCCATGAAGCGGGAATCGGGAGACAACCGGCCCCAGCCCGGGTTGTACTCGTCGCGCAGCCACTCAATCGCTTCCCGCTCAAGAACTTTCTGATCTCCACCGAGCGGCACCACGTACAAGATTCCCGAGTGGAAGGTGAGGAACTTTCCGTCCGCCGACCAGTCCGACAGCCACATGCCTGCGCCCGGCGTGTGCTGATACAACTGTTCTTCATTGCCGGTTCCGTCCCAAGCTTTTCGATAGATGCTGGAGAAGCTGCCGCGTATCGAAACATAGGCCACCTGGCTTCCGTCCGGAGACCAGATGGGAGATCTATCCCATGGGGTATCATTCGTGACGGGCGTGCCCTTACCCGAGGCAAGGTCGAACGTCCAGATGTCCTGGTTGCCCGTCCGTGGATCGGCCCTCTGAACCACCACCCTTGTTCCGTCCGGTGAGAGTGCCGGTTCCTGGTAACGACCAAGCTCCGCCATTTTGCTCAGCACTTTCCCTTGGCGGTCGAACACAGTGATCTGCCGAAGGATAGGCGCATGGGGCACGGCGATCACCACTCGCTGCCCGTCGCGGCTGAGACTGGCTGTCCCGGCGGGGACCGCCTCCGACAGGCGGAACAGCAACTTCGGCTTTCCGAATGTGAAAGTTGGAGCGGTGCTGACCTCCACCGCCATCACTCCTTGATCGGCGGCCACATAGTACATTTCCTTGCCGTCCCTCCGCCAAAAGGCCGCGCCCCGGCCACCTTGGTCGGACACCTGCCACGGCCCCACGGCCCGTGTAGCCCCCGCGCCCGCCGTTGGGTCGAACGGCCGGACGTAGACTTCATTTTTCCCGGACTGGTTCGACATGTAGGACAGGAAGCGGTTGTCGGGAGAAAGGCGCGATCCCACCAATTGAAACTCACTGCGAAAGACCTGGATGGGTTTGCGCTCCCCATCGCCAGCGAGCGGCAGCGCGTACAAGATTCCTCCCGAAAGGTCCGCCGTGGAGAAGCTGAGAAAACGTCCGTCCAGTGACCAGTCTCTGAGGATCAGAGCCCCGCCGGGATGCTGGTACAGAAGTTCCTCGGTTCCCTCTCCGTTCGAAGCTTTTCGGTACAGACCCCGATAGCCGCCGCGCAAAGCAGCGTAAGCCAACTGGCTGCCGTCCGGGGACCAGACCGGCGCCTGCACCCGCTCCTGCCTTATCGTTTGATTGGAGGTGATCCGTGTGCTGTTCCCCGTGGCCACATCCAATACCCAGAGATCCTGGGTTTCGCTCTCTAAATCGCTCTTGATCACGGCCAGCCGTGTCCGGTCCGGTGAGAAGACCGGCTGGAAGTAAAGGGCACGCTCCCCGACCGTGGTCACTACCTTCCCCTGGCGGTCGAACACGGTGAGTACTAGAGCGTCGGCCTCAAACTCTTCGGCGATCCGTTTGGCCCTCAAAGCTCTGGCTTTCTCCTCGGCATTGGCAGGGGCCGCCGCCTGGCCCAGGCCGGGCATCGGAGCCAGCAGCAGAACGGCAGACAGAGCAGCCGTCGCCATCACCATCGCAATCTGGCAAGTATTCTTCACATGGATTCCTACTTCGCTAAACACTGGACACGCCCGCTTGACGAGCGCCCTTCACCGATCGGGCAGCGGTAGCACAGGCATCCGCCGCCGGCGGACCTGTACTCGCTTCTACGGCAAACAACGCAGTGTGCACAGCCAGGAATGGCTGTGCTACCTGCAAACTGGCCCCATACTCCGACTTCAACAATTTTGCGGACATAACGACAAAGTCTTCCCAAACCTCAGCGCGCGGAGACACTCACCGGCACATCTATGGTGAACACGAAACGCTGGCCGTCGCGGCTGACGTTTTTCAACTGCGGCGGATATCCGGGCACACGGCCGGGTAACTTGAAAAGCAGCCTGGGCGTCCCCGCCTGAAACGTCGGAGTGGTGGCAACTTCCACCGCCATCACCTCCCAATCGGGATTCAGGTAGTATATTTCCTTGCCGTCCTGCCGCCAGAAGATCATGCCCCGTGCGCCCGCGGTGGAAACCTGCACCCCTTTCGCACCTCCCGCGCTGACATCGGACTTACTGGCCTCAAACGGGCGCACATCGACCTCAAATATCCCGGCATCGATCTCGTCCTTGGTCTTGAACTCGTTCGACAGGTAAGCCAGGAAGCGGGAATCGGGAGAAAACCGGCCCCCGGCCACGTTGTACTCGTCGCGCAGCCACTCAATCGTTTCCCGCTCAAGAGCTTTCTGATCTCCACTGAGCGGCAGCACATGCAAAACTCCCTCGCAGCCGTCGTGGAAGGTCAGGAACTTTCCGTCCGCCGACCAGTCCGTCAGCCTCATGTGTGCGCCCGGCGTCCACTGAAACAACTGCGTTTCATTGCCCGTTCCGTCCCCAGCTTTTCGATAGATGCGGTCGAAGCTCCCGCGCCTCGAAGTATAGGCCACCTGACTGCCGTCCGGAGACCAGATAGGCCAAAAATCCTGTGAGGTATCATTCGTGACTGGTGTGCCCTTACCCGAGGCTACGTCGAAAGTCCAGATGTCCTGGTTGCCCGTGTGTGGATCGTTCCTCACAACCGCCACCCTGGTTCCGTCCAGTGAGAGCGCCGGGTTGCGGTAATTACCAGGTTCCCCCACTTTGCTCACAACTTTCCCCTGGCGGTCGAACATAGTGATCTGCGGAAGGGTAGGCGCCGGGGGCACGGCGGTCACCACTCGCTCTCCATCGCGGCTGGCCGTCCCAGCGGGAATACCCATCGGCGGGCGGAACAGCAACTTCGGCTTTCCGAATGTGAAAGTTGGAGCGGTGCTGACCTCCACTGCCATAAATCCTCGATCGGCGGCCCAATAGTACATTTCCTTGCCGTCCCGCCGCCAAGAGGCCGCGGCGCCCTGGCCACCTTGGTCGGACACTTGCCACGGCCCCGCAGCCGCTGTAGCCCCCGCGCCCGCCGAGGGGTCGAACGGCCGCACATAGACTTCAATTTTCCCGGACTGGTCCGACTGGTAAGACAGGAAGCGACTGTCGGGAGAAAGGCGCGGTCCCCGCACCTGAGACTCACTGCGAAAGAGCACGATGGGCTTGCGCTCCCCATCGCCACCAAGCGGCAGCGCGTACAAGATCCCTCCCGAAAGGTCCGTCGTGGAGAAGCTCAGGAAGCGTCCGTCTATGGACCAGTCGGTGAGATTCAGCACTGCGCCGGGATGCTGGTACAGGAGTTCCTCGGTTCCCCCTCCGTTCGAAGCTTTTCGGTACAGACCCTCATAGCCGCCGCGCAAAGCAGCATAAGCCAACTGGCTGCCGTCCGGAGACCAGACCACCCACGTGTGTGTGTCGTCCTCCTCCGTTCGACTGGAGGTGATCCGTGTGCTCTTCCCCGTGGCCACATCCAGCACCCAGAGATCTCTGGTTCCGCTCTCTAAATCGCGCTTAATCACAGCCAGCCGTGTCCGGTCCGGCGAGAAGACCGGCTGGCTGTAAATCGGGTAGTGCATCAGTTTGATTATTCTGGCTCCGGCGATTCTTCGACCAGCAAAAGGGAAACCGTTGTGTCATCGAAGGTGAACCATACATAGAGAGCAGGAGCATCTGGTGAGGGGTCAGTCTTGGCTACATACAGGTCTAGGCCCGGAATCTTTGGGAATGACTCTGGCTTTCGAGCCATAACCCAGGTCACGCCAGAAAGTATTTCGTCCAACCTCCTCGCGGTATGTCGGATTCTCTGCTTTGCGTCTTTGTAGGCTTCTTCTTCGCGTATATCACGCGCCCTAGACTGGCCAGCCATGCGTTGCCGCCAATTCTTTCCCTCTGGCGGCCTCAAATGTCGTCAAGGGATCGTCTGAAATAAACACGGTTTCATAGGGGATCGTCTCCCGTTCTTGGGCTGCTATCCAACCGTGCCAATCATGGGTATAGCGGCTCACAGCGAGTCCAGTCGCATTCCTGCACATTTCGAGTACGCCATCCACCAAAGCTATTTCTTCGGCGCTGAAGCGAGATAGGTCTGCTGCGCGAAGGTTTATGGGGCGCTTACGGGCCATTTTGGGGTCAAGTGTCGTCTCTTGAATCGCGAGTTCCCCATTTTTCTGCATTTCTGTCCGCACAGGCACTAATGGTCTAGGAGCTGGCCCAAACGGTAATTTCATATATTCAACGCCAGTTATCGGCTGTCCTAGGTTCGCATACGCCCAAAAATCTGACAGGAACAATACCTTATTCAATTTCGTTGCTCCGAAATTGGGATCGGTGGCTGATTTTTCGCAGATATACAAAATCAGCTCCTTGAATTTATCCGTGTCTTGTTTGAACGTTTGCATGGTGAAACCGCTTTCGCCTTAGTTTCACCATAAATCGTATCATACGTGCGCATCTAGTGGCTACGCCCTCACGCCGCTGCCTGTTCGTTCCTAGCAGAATCCAATAGCGCCACGATTTCTTCCAGTGACCAAACGTGATCGGCAATTCCCGCGTCCATCGCTGGCGTAACCCGCAGCGTTTTGTGAACCCGGCAGAAGTTGTAATGCATGTAATGCAGAGCAACGGAATGTTCTAGGTTCTCTACCTTCTTTGAGAACGCATTTGTTAGCCGTGTAAACCGACGCATAGACATGCGCATCGTTAGATTCTGGCGTTCTACGAATGACGTGCTGATATGCTTCGGATTGGGGCGACCAGTTATCGCCACGCTCTGGCAATCCACACACTCTGCGGGGCTGTATTTCGTATCAACAGCGCCGTCCGAGCTATAGACCTTTACCAGCATGGCGTAGTCAATCGCAGAACCAAAGGCGCTTTCAACCGCCGTCAGATACACCCGATGGCCGTCTGTAGTTAGTTGGACCCGATTAGCAAGGCGAGAGGCCAAGTCGTGCATGAACTCAAAAGCCGTGCCAGCGTCCCTTGTGCCAACGCACCAGCTAGGAACTAATTTCGTATCGGCGTCCAACGCTACCCACGTCCACACATCTCCGAAGCCGAACTGTCCCTTTTTTTCCTCCGGTACGTTCTTGCTTTTGGCGTAACAAAACTGCCATATTTCGTCGCACTGAATCCGCTTACAAGGCAGGTTGCGCATCGCGTTGTGCTGGTATTCAGCGCATACCTTGCCTATATCAGCCAGCAACTTGAGGATCGTGTTCATTGCCACGCCGGTCATCCTCACGGTGCTGCGGAGAGAATTGCCCTCTACCAGGGCCGCGATTACCTGGGCACGCCTTTGTTCTGTAAGCTGGTTCATAAAATCTCCGTTGCAAGCATCTTGACAATACATGCTTGCATGGTATGATGCAAGCACTATTTGAAGAAAGGAGCAAGCATATGGAGGACTCTACAAAGGGGAAATCACGAGGGGGGTTCGCCAGGGCGAAAGCTCTTAGTCCCGAGCAGCGTAGCGAGATCGCGCAAAAGGGCGCCCTAGCTCGCTGGAAAGCAGATGATCTGCCCAGGGCGGAGTACACAGGAGAACTGAAAATAGGGGATATGGTCTTTCCATGCTCCGTGCTTTCAGACAATACCCGCATCCTCACGCAAACAGACTTTATGAAGGGCATGGGCATGTATTACAGCGGATGGGTGGCGAAGAATCGTACCGATGCGGAGGCTTCTGCAGAAGTACCCCACTTTCTATCGTTTAAGGGACTTAAGCCTTTTGTTGACAGGCATTTAGGCGACCTGCAGTCAATCATTCTCAAATACCGTACGGCTACAGGTGGAACGGCCCACGGTATAAGGGCGGAAATCATCCCCAAGATTTGTGAAATTTGGCTCGACGCAGAAGAAAGTACCGCTCTCGGGTCGCGTCAGAAACAAATTGCAGCTAAAGCCAAAATTCTCATGCGTAGCCTTGCACACGTTGGAATCATCGCCCTTGTAGACGAAGCCACGGGATTCCAAGGAGTCAGGCCCAAAGATGCACTTCAGATGTATCTGGAAAAGCTCATTCGCAAGGAACTTGCGGCATGGGCAAAGAAGTTTCCAGATGAATTCTACGAGAACATCTACAAGCTAAAGTCTTGGCCGTGGCCTGGTATGAAGAAGAACCGATATAGCGTTGTCGCCCATTACACACGAAATCTTGTGTATGAAAGACTTGCGCCAGGACTACTAAAGGAATTGGAAGCGAAAAGCCCGATGAATGAACGCGGCAACCGCGCCAACAAGCTGCATCAATGGTTGACTGAAGACATTGGCGATCCGTTACTGGCTCAACACCTGCATTCGCTAATCATGTTCCAACGGCTCGCACTCAACAGTGGGTTCGGGTGGAAGAGATTTGTAAAAATGGTAGATCAAGTAATGCCAAAACGAGGAGACACGCTGTCTCTGCCATTTCCTAGTGAGCCTATTCCCGACGACGACTAGCCTTTTCGCTCTCAGCAATCGTGGCTTGAACCAATTTGGCTGCCAATTGATTCACGTCGGGTCGAGGCTTGCGCTTCTTGGTGGGACGCTTCTTAGCCTTGCGTGTTTTCTTCATACTGGTAGGATGCCACAAGATGCGACTTGGGTTCTAGGGGAGCTAAATTCAAACTGATGCACTACCGTAAATCGCACGCTCGCCGACCGTGGTCACTACCTTCCCTTGGCGGTCGAAGAGGGTGAGGACTCGAGCCTGGGCTTCAAACTGTTCGGCGATCCGTTTGGCCCTCAGGGCTTGGTCGCCGGCCGTGGCAGGGGCGGGCGTCTGGCCCAGGCCGGGCATCGGAGCTAGCAGCAGAGCGGCAGACAGGGCAGCCGTCGCCACCACCATCGCCACCTGGTAAGTATTCTTCACGTGGAATCCTCCTTCGCTAAACACCGGACACGCCCGCTTGACGAGCGCCCTTCACCGATCGGGCAGCGGTAGCACAGGCATCCGCCGCCGGCGGACCTGTGCTCGCTTCTACGGCAAACAACGCAGTGTGCACAGCCAGGAATGGCTGTGCTACCTGCAAACTGGCCCCATACTCCGACTTCAACAATTTTGCGGACATAACGACAGAGTCTTCCCAAACCTCAGCGCGCGGAGACACTCACCGGCACATTTATAGTGAACACGAAACGCTGGCCGTCGCGGCTGACGTTTTTCCACAGTCGCGGATTCCCGGCCAAGGGGCCCGGTAACTTGAAAAGAAGCCTGGGCATCCCCGCCTGAAACGTGGGAGTGGTGGTAACTTCCACGGCCATCACCTCCCAATCGGGAGTCAGGTAGTACATCTCCTTGCCATCCTGCCGCCAGGAGATCATGCCCAGCGCGCCCGTTGTGGAAACCTGCACCGGTTTCTCGCCTCCCGCGCTCACATCGGACTTACTGGCATCAAACGGGCGCACATAGACCTCATGTATGCCGGCATCGATCTCGTCCTTGGTCTTGAACTCGTTCGACAGGTAGGCCATGAAGCGGGAATCGGGAGAAAACCGGGCCTGGGCCACGTTGTATTCATCGCGCAGCCACTCCATCGCTTCCCCCTCAAGTGCTTTCTGATCTCCACTGAGCGGCAACACATGCAAGACTCCCCAGCAGCCGTCGTGGAAGGTCAGGAACTTTCCGTCCGCCGACCAGTCCGTCAGCGCCATGAATGCGCCCGGCGTGTACTGAAAAAGTTGCTCTTCATTGCCCGTTCCGTCCCAAGCTTTTCGATAGATGCCCTCGAAGCTCCCGCGCCTCGAAACATAGGCCACCTGACTGCCGTCTGGAGACCAGATAGGGTCATTATCCAGTGAGGTATCATTCGTGACTGGCGTGCCCTTACCCGAGGCCACGTCGAACGTCCAGATGTCCACGTTGCCCGTCCGTGGATCGTTCCTCCTAACCGCCACCCTGGTTCCGTCCGGTGAGAGCGCCGTGTTTTGGTAACGACCAGGTTCCCCCACCTTGCTCAGAACTTTCCCCTGGCGGTCGAGCACAGTGATCTGCTGAAGGGTAGGCGCATGGGGCACGGCGATCACCACTCGCTGCCCGTCGCGGCTGACACTGGCCAGCCCTTGACCGACGGGGACCGCCTCCGACAGGCGGAACAGCAACTTCGGCTTTCCGAATTCGAACCTGGGAGCGGTGCTGACCTCCACCACCATCACTCCTTGATCGGCCGCCAGATAGTACATTTCCTCGCCGCCCTGCCGCCAAAAGGCCGCGCCCTGGCCACCTTGGTCGGACACCTGCCATGGCCCCGCCGCCGCAGTAGCCCCGGCGCCCGCCGATGGGTCGAATGGCCGGACATAGACTTCACCTTTTCCGGACTGGTCCGAGGCGTAGGACAGGAAGCGGCTGTCGGGAGAAAGGCCCGATCCCTCGACCTCAAACTCACTGCGGAAGACCTCGATGGGTTTGCGCTCCCCATCGCCTCCGAGCGGCAGCGCGTACAAGGTCCCTCCCGAAAGGTCCGTCGAGGAGAAGCTCAGGAAACGTCCGTCCATTGACCAGTCGGCGAGGGTCATCCCCGCGCCGGGATGCTGGTACAGGCGTTCCTCGGTTCCCTCTCCGTTCGAAGCCTTTCGGTACAGACCCCAATAGCCGCCACGCAAAGCAACATAAGCCACCTGGCTGCCGTCCGGAGACCAGACCGGCCACCGAGTCTGCTCCTGCTCCCACGTTTGACTGGAGGTGATCCGTGTGCTGTTTCCCGTGGCCATATCCAGCACCCAGATGTCCTGGGTTTCGCTCTCTAAATCGAATTTGATCACGGCCAGCCGTGTCCCGTCAGGCGAGAAGACCGGCCAGTTGTAAATCGCACGCTCCCCGACCGTGGTCACTACCTTCCCTTGGCGGTCGAACACGGTGAGTACTCGAGCCTGGGCCTCAAACTGTTGGGCGATCCGTCTGGCCCTCAGGGCTTTGGCTCTGTCGTCGGCATTGGCAGGGGCCGGCGCCTGACCCCGGCCGGGCGCCGGAGCCAGCAGCAGGGCGGCAAACAGGGCAGCCGTCGCCATCACCATCGCAACACGGTAAGTATTCTTCACTTGGAATCCTCCTTCGCTTATCGCCGGACTTGCCCGGGAACGCCAATCTCCCGATTGGCGTTTCGCCAAGCGCCATTCAGGAGAATGGCGTTCCCAGGGAGTGCTACCCCCAAACTGGCCCCATGCTCAGATTTCAACAATTCTGCGGACACAACGATACAACCTTCCCGTCCGGCAGCGTGATGATGCGCATAAGCCCGCGAAGAGAGCCGTCCCGGGCGCGGCTGGCTTCCACTTTCACCGTCTTGCCGGTGGCGTTCTCGAAATCGATCTTGCCGACGTTGCGGATTCGGAAAAAGCTGGGCGACGGTCCCTCGAATGACCAGATCTCCGCCTGGCCCTGGTCGTTCTTGGCTTCCACGGACAAATAGATGTGGGGATTCCTCCAGTCGGCTTTGGTGAGCGTGCCGGTCCGTGTGAATCGCTGGTCGAAGTCGAATAGCGCCGACATATTGTGATGCGCCCACGCCGCGCCCGCCGACAACATGATGCCCAGGACGATGGAAACACCGATCCGCTGGTTCATGAAGAGGCTCCTTAGATTGGCCTTCTATTGTCTCGAAGCGGGACGGCCCGCCAACTGGGTAGTGCGGGCGATACGGGAACGCTAGTCTTAAAGGTCGTGTCCGTCAACTGGTGGAAAAGCGGGCCCTCTGCGTGAGCCGAGTGCCGCATCCTTGCGCCGTTGGCAAGGGTGCGGTCTTGCAACGTTCGCGCGTGTCTTACCTGCTCCTGGCCCTCTGCCTTGAGCCTCTTCGTACCGCCGGCTTCCAGCCGGCTCCTTCCTCTCGCGCGGTCTGCGCCCTTTCTCACATTTCAAATCTCGGATTTGCAATTCGAGTTCTCCGCCCTTCTCTGTGCTCTTTGCGTCCCTCCGTGCTCTCTGTGTTGAGCCTTTTCCTCGCACGCCACACGAAACGATTGACCCATCTGGTAAAATAAAAGTGTAGTCCATCCGATAACTCAAACGGGTGCGGGCTGTACTTGCAGCCCGCCCTGAAAAATGGAGCACCGGCGCCCGTGACACTCGCATTTCGATCATCCAACCAGTCCGTGCGCACGCTCAGCCCGCCACGGGTGCGGGCTGTACTTGCAGCCCGCCGGAAACGAAGTCTCGCGCCAGGCTCCGCCGCAATGTCTGTTTTGCAAGTCCATTGGATTGATATTCTTACGAACTGCTACCGCTGTAACCATCATCGAATGATAACCTTACAAATTGCCGGGGGGTGGGGGGTGGCCGGAAGTATCTGCGTGAAACACAAGCACTTACAAATGCCCCTTTGCTCAACCAACGGCCTCATCCGGCGCATCCCGGCAGGAATGCCATGCTGAAACCATCGCCCAAATCGAGGAGGACAGCCAGCCGCCCGCGTGTCGGCGTGCCCTGGCGCACGGTGAAGCAGGAGCGCGCGCGCGATCTCCGTCTGAACCGCGACTACCTGCGCGCCGTGCGCGCCGCCGGCGGCCGGCCGGTGCAGGTCTCGCTCCTGTACTCGCCCGCCAAGCTCCATCAGCTTGCGAAAACGCTCGACGCCATCGTGCTTCCCGGCAGCCCCGCCGACGTAAACCCAAAGCGTTATGGCGCCAAAGGCCACACAAGAACTGCCCAGCCTGATGCGCGGCGTGAGAACACCGACTTTGCCCTTCTGAAGCACGCCATACCCGCCGGCAAGCCAGTGCTGGCCATCTGTTACGGCACGCAATCGCTCAACGTCTATCTGGGCGGCAGCTTGATTCAGGACATCC
>Ga0214473_10007579_pt1 | contig 12862 bp, 13 predicted proteins | sample RVTome_7_FD_203509 | JGI IMG/M metagenome (GOLD analysis project Ga0214473, IMG submission 203509) | Soil microbial communities from uranium-contaminated site in the Upper Colorado River Basin, Wyoming, United States - RVT98D197 | ecosystem: Environmental > Terrestrial > Soil > Contaminated >...
CCGATGTCTGATAGCATTCGACGCATGCGATGTAACTGAAGTTTTCGCCTGAAGGCGAGGGTTTTACTCCCATTGTGGGACAATAATTCATGGCCGAGACGCCCATGCTACGTCTTTTCACGGGCACACGAGTTTGCCCGTGCCAACCGGGATTCTATCCATTGAAGCCAGAGCCGTACAGGCCCATGATTGCCCCTGGTATCAAGCCATCGGCAATCCTTCGACAAGCTCAGGAGGGGCGCTGCGCTTGCCGTTGCCACCCAGCCGCTTCGCAGAGACGCAAGATTTTGCGTCTCTACCATGTACTTGGCTGAGAACCACCCTGCGGCCTGTCTGGCGGGGCAAAATGTTATCCTCTATAGGTCGAAATTCGTTGACGCGAGGGCAGGATTCTGTTAAGAAAAGGAGTTTTCACGAACTCGGGCCGGCTGTTGCGGCGATGGATCGGGCAGGCAGACTATCCGGTTGCAGGGGCTGTGGATCCGGTTGGACGCCCCAGTAGCGTGAAGAGCAAAGTGTCATAGGTCCTATTATGTACTTAGGCCCGGCTTCGCGACGTACGCAGGATTGACTCTATGTCTCTGGAAGAATTGAGAAAACGCATCGACGAGATCGACGAGCAGTTGGTGAATCTGCTCAACGAGCGGGCGGGCGTGGTTGTGGAGGTCGGCAAGCTCAAGGCCCAGACCGACCGGCCGATCTACGCGCCGGACCGCGAGAAGCAGGTGCTGGACAAGGTCGTGAAGGCGAACAAGGGGCCCCTGCCCGACCGGACGCTTGTGGCGATCTGGCGGGAGATGATGAGCGGTTCGTTCGTGCTGGAGAAGCGGCCGCGGATCGCCTATCTGGGGCCGGGAGGCAGCTTCAGCCATACCGCCGCGATGCTCAAGTTCGGACGAAGCGTCGAGTACGAGCCGCTGGCGGATATCCGCGGCATCTTCGACGAGATCAGCAAAGGCCACTGCGACCTGGGGATCGTGCCGGTCGAGAACTCCATCGGCGGCGGCGTCATCGAGACGCTCGACGCGCTGGTGGACACCGACGTGAGGATTTGTGCCGAGGTCCGGATGACGATCCACCATAATCTGCTGGCGAACTGCACGCTGGAAGAGGTGGAGAAGGTCTACTCGAAGCCGGAGGTCTTTGCCCAGTGCCGCAACTGGCTGGCCTCGACGTTCAAGGAGACGAATACGATCGCCGTGGCTTCGACGGCCAAGGCCGCCCAGATGGCGGCGGAAGAGGACTATGCCGCCGCGATCGGCTCGAAGGTCGCCGGCGAGTTGTACGGGCTGGAAGTGGTCTGCGAGAATATCGAGGATATCTCCAACAATGTCACGCGGTTCCTCGTGGTCAGCCGCGAGGATGCCCGGCCGACCGGCGAGGACAAGACGTCGGCCATATTCAGCACGGCCCACAAGTCCGGCGCTCTGGCTGACGTGCTGGAGGTGTTCCGGAAATACTCCATCAATTTGACGAATATTCAATCGCGGCCGAGCAAAAAGCGCGAATGGGAATACATCTTCCTGGTTGACTTCCTCGGGCACCGGTCGGATGAGCGGATTCAGGCGGGGCTGGAAGAGGCCCGGCAGCATTGCCTGCAGCTTTCCGTGCTGGGCAGTTTCCCCCGTGCGACTGAGCTGCTGTAGCGGCCTGGTGTCGAGTGCCGCAAGGATTTTGAGGGTATAGGAGAAGACGATGAGAAAGCCGTTCGTGGCCGGCAACTGGAAGCTAAATACCGATAGTCATTCGAGCGTGGCGCTGGCGAAAGCCGTGGCGGCGGGCTCGACCGATGTTGCGGGCGACCGCGTATCCGTGGCGGTAGTCCCGCCGTTCGTGTACCTGCAGGCGGTGGCCCAGGCGGTCAGCTCTTCGGCCGTCGCGGTCGGCGCGCAGGACGTCTACTTCGAGCCAAAGGGGGCGTTCACCGGCGAGATCAGTCCGGCCATGCTCAAGGACGTCGGCTGCACGTACGTCCTGTGCGGGCACTCCGAGCGTCGCCACGTGCTCTGCGAGAGCGATGATCTCGTGGGCAAGAAAGTGACCGCTTCCATCGCCGGGGGCCTGCTGCCCATCCTGTGCGTGGGCGAGTTGCTCGCGGAGCGCGACGCCGGCAAGACGGAGCAAGTTGTCGAGCGGCATCTGCGGACCGGGCTGGCGGGTCTTGACGCCGAGAAGATGTCGGCGGTGACCATCGCGTACGAGCCCGTCTGGGCGATCGGGACGGGCAGGACCGCCACGCCGCAGCAGGCACAGGAAGTCCATCGGTTCATTCGCGGCTTGCTGGCCAAAATGTACGGCAAAGACCTTGCCGGGGAGATTCGGATCCTTTATGGTGGTTCCGTCAAGCCCGACAACGCACGGGAGCTGATGGCTCAGGCGGATGTCGATGGCCTGCTCGTCGGCGGCGCCAGCCTCGAGGCCGACGATTTCCTGAGAATTATCCGGGCCGGCGTGTAATCCCGCGCAGGCAGTGGATCTCGAAGGCGGCCCCGCACCAGGAGGCGGAGTCGCATCGTATAGAAGAGGAGCCGCCCTTCTCAGGTCGGCGCAATCGACTGATTTGTTTTGAGGCGTATCTATGACTGTTCTACCGGTACTGGCGGTTGGGATTCTAATGAATCTGGTAGCCGTTCTGTTCGTTCTGGTCTCGATTATTCTGATCCTTCTTATCCTGATTCAGAAGGGCCGGGGCGGCGGACTGAGTGCGGCGTTCGGCGGCGGCATGGCCAGTGGTCTGCTCGGCTCCAAGACGGGCGACTTCCTGACCTGGGCGACGATCACTGTAGTGGCGGTATTCCTGGTCATGGCCGTCGTGCTGGCCAGATTTTACAGGCCCGGCGTCGGCGAGTACGGCGGCGCAGCGCCCCAGACGTCACAACAGGCCCCCCAGGGCGCGCCGGCCCAGCCGTCCGGCGAGACCCCGCAGCCGGCGCCTGCGGAACAGCCCGGCGGTGCGGATACCGGCGCGGCAGCCCCCCAGAGCCAGCCCCCGGCGACACCGCCCGAGGGCGCTGCGACGACCCCGAGGGCGGAAGCCAATTCGGTGGGCGGCTAAGGGCTGGAGAATCGGGCAACTGTGGCAGACGGCTTTGTGACAGGACAGGTTTCTTTACGGCGGCAATTTCAGGTTTGAGAGCGCACTTCTATGCTCAATAGCATGACCGGATATGGCGAGGCGGATGGTGTGCTCGATGGCGTCTCCTACGCCGTCGAGATCAAGGCCGTCAATAACCGCTACCTCAAGACGATCATCAAGCTGCCGGACACGTGCACGTTCCTCGAAGACGGTATCGATAAGGAGTTGCGGCGCAGCTTGTCCCGCGGCACGATCAACTGCGTGCTTCGATTCAAGAGCATCTCGGCCAACGTCCTGTTCGAGATCGACGAGCCCGCATTGCGATCCATTGTGGCCCGGCTCAACGAGGTCAGCTCTTCCGTCGGCGTCAAGGGCCAGATCGATCTGGCCGGCCTGCTGGCCCTGCCGGGAATCGTTCGTCCGGTGATGCCCGACGAGGAGACCAGCGCCAAGGTCAGGGAACTCGTCTTGAGGCTGACCCGCGAAGCGGTGGACAAGCTCAAACGGATGCGGGAGGCCGAAGGCAAATTCCTGGAGGCGGACCTGATGGGCCATTGCGACGCGATGGCCAAGGAGCTGGAGGTGATCGTCCAGCGCAGCAGCTCGGTCGTCACGGAGTACGCCAAGCGGCTGCGCAAGCGCGTCGATGAGCTTCTGGCCGAGGCCAAGCTCAAGCTCGACGAGGAGACCCTGGCCCGCGAGGTGGCGATTCTGGCCGACCGATCGGACATCTCGGAGGAGATCACCCGGCTGGATGCCCACCTGCAGCAGTTCCGCCAGATCTGCCGAATGGACGGGCAGGCCGGTCGAAGGCTCGACTTCCTGAGCCAGGAGATGCTTCGCGAGGCCAATACCGTGGCCAGCAAAGCCGGCGACGCCCAGATTGCCCGGTCCGTGGTGGACGTCAAGTGTCTCATCGAGCGTATCAAGGAGCAGATCCAAAACGTGGAATAAACCGTTGTGGCGGCGGAACACACCGCCTGTTTTCGCGTACAGTGCAGGGTGGTGCGGCGTATCCCGCGGTATCTGATGTTGAGTGATATGATTCAGGCACGCGATCAAGAGAAGGCCCAGGGGAAATTGGTGGTCGTCAGCGGCCCTTCGGGAGCGGGTAAGAGCACCATCTGCCGGGAGGTTGCCAGGCGGTTGGACAATGCCTTCCTGAGCGTCTCGGTGACGACGCGGCCGATAGGGCCCGGAGAGGAGAACGGCAGGGAGTACTGGTTCCTCTCCCGTGAGGAGTTCCACAAGTGCATCGAGAATGGCACGCTGCTGGAATATGCCGAAGTCTTCGGGAACCTCTACGGCACTCCAAAGGACAAGACCGACGAGGCCCTGCTCGCCGGCAAGATCGTGATCCTGGAGATCGACATCCAGGGCGGCAAGCAGGTCCGGGCGCTCTACCCGCGGGCAGTGATGGTCTTCATCCTGCCTCCGAGCGCCAAAGTCCTGGCGCAGCGCCTGGGACACCGGGGCCGCGAGACCGCCGAAGCGGCCGCACGACGCCTTGGCGGCGCCGGCGCCGAGATTGCCACCGCATGGCAGTATTATGATAATATGGTAATCAACGATGAACTGGAACAGGCCATCACGGAAGTGATCCAGATCATCGAGCACGCACCCGGTATTGGAGATACATGATGCTGGAAGAACTCAAGAGTGAGGAGATCATCAACAAGGTCGGCGGCCGGTTCAAGCTGGCGGCGCTGGTGCAACGGCGGTTGACCGAATTGCTCCAGGGCTCCCGGCCCTTGATCGAGGATTCCGAGAACATGACGCCGATGCAGATCGTGCTGCAGGAGATCCTGCAGGACAAGATCACCATCGACACCGCCACCTATACGCGCAAGGTGGAAACCATCATCGAGCGGCGCGACGAGGACGATGATGACGAGCCGCGTGGAAAGCACCGCTATTGATGGCTCGATGCTGAAAGACCTCAATATCCTGCTCGGCGTGACGGGCGGCATTGCCGCGTACAAGGCGGTGGACCTGGCCGGCAAACTGACCGCCGCCGGCGCCCACGTGCAGACGGTCATGACGAAAAGCGCCCGCCGGTTCGTCGGGCCCAAGAGTTTCGAGACGATCACGTGCGCGCCGGTGTATACCTCCTTGTGGGACGATCCGGAGGGGCGCAAGAGCGCCCATATCGCCCTGGCGGAGTGGGCGAACGTCGTAGTCGTCGCGCCGGCCAGCGCCGACATCATCGGCAAGATGGCCAACGGGATCTGCGACGATCTGCTCAGCACGACCCTGTGCACGTGCTGGTCCTGCCGGATGCTGTTCGCACCTGCGATGAATACGCGGATGTGGGAGAACCCGGCCGTGCAGCGAAACGTCGCCACTCTGCGCGAGATGGGCGTCCAGATGATCGGCCCCGCCGCCGGACGCCTGGCCTGCGGCGCCGAGGGCATGGGAAGGATGGCCGAACCCCAGGAGATCCTCCAGGCCATCGAGACAATCGGCTCCCAGCTCATCCGCGGCCGCGTCGAAGAAGGCATGGATCAGAATGCGTGAATTCCCGCCGTGCCTGCCAATTCGGGCGTAGGCGTGATGGACAACACAACAATGCAAAGGCGATGAGGTTCGCCGGAATCGCTTGACCGAATGTTGAGCTGATAACCTCTACTCAAAACGGGTAGAGGTTTTTTTTTGTGCTCGCATCGGCTATGGGAGGAGATAACCGAATGAATGAGAACTTGGCGCCGCTGATTGTGGGGCTGATCGTCTTTGTTGCCAGCCTCATGTCCATGAAACTGAGGCTATCGGTAGCGATCATTGAGATCCTTCTCGGGACAGTCGTCGGGTACTGTGGTCTCACGACCCAGAGCTGGATGACGTACCTTGCGGGTTTTGGCGGCATTGTCCTGACGTACCTGGCGTGCACCGAGATCGACCCGCGTTTGATGCGAGAGAAGCTCAAGGAGAGCCTTCTCATCGGAACGTTCTCGTTTGCGGTCCCGTTCTTCGCCGCATTTCTCTACACCTACTACGTCGCCCACTGGACCCTGAGGGCCTCATTGATCGGGGGCACGGCCCTGTCCACGACCTCTTTGGCCGTCGTGTATTCAGTCCTTGTCGAGACGGGGCTTTCAAAGACCAGCATCGGCAAGCTGCTCATGGCCGCAACGTTTGTCACCGACATGGGAACGGCGATCGCGCTGAGTATCCTCTTCATGAAGCCCACGCTGTACACACTGGTCTTCGTAGCGGTCTCGGTCGTTGTGATCGTCTTGGCGACCAGGTTCTCTCACCTGGTGTTTGACAACCCTGCCCTCAAGAACAAAGTCATCGAGCCGGAAATCAAATATATCTTCCTGCTCTTGCTGGTATTCATGTACTTTGCCAATCTGGGCGACGGGCATGCGGTTCTGCCGGCCTTCCTGCTCGGTCTGCTGATGTCCAGACACTTTACGGAGACGTCCGAAACCAAGGTGGTTCGGAACAGGCTCAGAACCGTTGCCTATGCCATCATCACACCGGTGTTCTTCATCGTGGGCGGCATGAGGGTGTCGCTTCCGCTGATCGTGTCGGCCGGGGGACTCTTTGCCATCCTCTTCATGGTCAAGCTGATCGCAAAATTCCTCGGCGTTTACTTCCTCGCAAAGCGGTACATACCGAACGGCAGTATGTACACCACGTTGCTGATGAGCACGGGTTTGACGTTTGGGACGATATCGAGCCTGTTCGGCCTGCACTCCGGCTACATCAACGAGGTGCAGTACTCGATCCTGGTCGGGGTGGTCGTCGCCAGCGCCGTGATCCCAACGTTCATTGCGCAGAAGTGGTTCATGCCGGTGGAAGACGAAGACCTGCCTGAGCTCAACGGTGATAACTCGTAGGACAGGCTCCGCCCGCCATCCACTGCTTTGTCCGTGATAGGGCTTGCAGCGGTTCTGCCGTCGAGGGTACAATCGTGACCGACGGGCATCGTTGACAGTCACATCCTGTTCAGGCGGCAGTGATTCGTCGTTCGGGCTCCTTGCAGGCGGCGCAGGACTATGGCGATGAAGGACAAACCAAGAGGCTTCACGCTCATCGAGCTGCTGGTGGTGATCGCCATTATCGCCTTACTTATGGCGATTTTAATGCCGACGCTCCAGCGGGTCCGCAGACAGGCGAGGGCGGTCGGCTGTCAGTCCAATCTGAAACAGTGGGGCCTCATCTTCCTGATGTACGCGAACGAGAACAATTCAAGGTTCCCGAATTGGGTTGAATCGGTCGAGCCCTGGCCGCAGGTGCTCAAGGCACTGTGGCCCTATCACCAGGACACTGACGATTTGTTCCTGTGTCCGACGGCCACAAAGCTGCGCAGCGGGTCCGATTCGAGCGGGTCGCGTCTCGGCAGCACGTTCTCGCCCTGGTCTCTGCAAGGCGGTTTGGGCCGCTTGGATTGCAGTTACGGCTTGAATATCTGGGCCCAGTATGTGCCCGGGTCCGGAGGCTCGCGAGACCCGCGATACTGGCAGACGGTCCCCGCCCAAGGTGCGGCCAATGCTCCCCTGCTGCTGGACAGCGTTCTGTGGTGGTCGTATCGATTGACCGAGACCAAGCCTCCTGCAGAGGAAGATGTCTGGACCGACAGTTCGCTGCCCTGCTGCATGAATCGCCATGAGGGATTCGTGTGCGGCATCTTCATGGATTGGTCGGTCCGAAAAGTGGGCGTCAAGGAATTGTGGTCATTGAAGTGGCATCGCCAATACGACACGCACGGTCCCTGGACCAAGGCCGGCGGCGTGCAGCCCGATTTCTGGCCGGCGTGGATGCGGAGATTCAAGGATTACTGAGCGTACATCGCGAGTCGGAACGTTTGCATCTCCGGCGGCGACCTGTCTTGGCTTCCCTGCGGTGTTCTGATAGAATCCGGCAATGATCCGTCAAAGAGACAGCAGGCAGGAGCGACGTGTGATGCGTTTTCTGATCACAGCCGGAGGCACGCGCGAATACATCGATCCGGTACGGTTCATCTCCAACGCCAGCAGCGGCAAGATGGGCTACGCGCTGGCCCGCGCCGCGCTGAAAGCAGGCCATGAGGTGACCCTGATCGCAGCCCCCACCGCTCTCAAACCTCCCGCCGGCGCCGAGGTCGTCCGCGTGCAGACCGCCGCGGAGATGTTCAAAGCCGTCAAGGAGCACTTTGCCCGATGTGACTGCCTGATCATGGCCGCCGCCGTGAGCGACTACACCGCCGCCCGGCCGAGCAAAACAAAGCTCAAAAAACAGGCAGCGAGATTTACTCTCGAACTCAAACCCACCCCCGACATCCTCAAATGGGCCGGCAGGCAACGTAGGGCGTGCAACGCACACCGCAAACCGAAGATCATCGTAGGCTTCGCCCTTGAGGATCAGGACCTGCGAGCCAACGCCGAGCGAAAAATGCGCGAGAAACACCTCGACGTGATCATCGCCAACACCCCCGGCGCCATCGGCGCCGAATCCTCAACCGTCCACATCAAGTCCACCGGCTCTAACTGGATCGAGATCGGGCACACGCAAAAAACACGAAGCGCCCATCGTATTGTCCGCCTGATCGAGGCCTTGGCGCAAGAGAGCAGGTAATACGAGGAGCACGCCGCGCACCAGGTGGCAGCGGCAAGGGCAGCTTGCCGATGCCACCCGAACGGGTACAATGCACGGAGAAAAGTACTGGCGCAATTCGTACAATTCAAGAAACGGAAGACGGGAGGCACGAAGATGAGACGGATGTTCAAGGCAATGTCGCTACTGATTATGTCCCTGTCGATGACAGTTGCCGCTGCGGAGCGGCCGGTCTGGCCGGTCGAGGTCAGCGACAATGGGAGGTACTTTGTCGATCAGAAGGGCAGCCCCGTCTTTTGGCTGGGCACAACGCAGTGGCAACTCTTTCGGGAGTACACGGTCGAGGACGCCCGCACGATCCTGGAGAAGACGGCGGACAAGGGATTCGTCTTCGCGCAGGTGATGCTGATGGGCGTGGGCGACGGTACGAAAGCGAACGTCTACGGGCAAAAGCCGTGGCTCGACGACAACCCCCTCACGCCGAACGAGGCCTATTTCAGGAACGTGGACGCCGTGCTCCGGATCGCCCGCGAGAATAACGTGAACATCTCGATGACCGTGTACCACCAGCGTTACCGCAAGCACATCACGGTGGACAATGCGAAGGCGTGGGCGAAATGGCTGGCGCAGCGATACAAGGACGTGCCGAATATCGTCTGGTCCATGACCCCGGAGGCCAAGCAGGAGTTCGTTCCGGTCCTGCGCGAGTTGGCGGCCGGCCTGCACGAAGGCGACGGTAGCGCCCACCTGATCACCTTCAAGCCCGACCCGGCCCCCTACTCGTCCAGCTTCATTCATGACGAGAAATGGCTGGCCTTCGACGGCATCCAGACGTGGAAGGATGTCCAGTTGATCTACCCGATGGTGACGCACGACTACAACCTCAGGCCGGTCAAGCCCGTGCTGATGGGCGAGGGCGCGTACGAGCAGGGATCGGAATACGGTTTTGATGTCACGCCCTTGTGGATTCGCCGGCAGGCCTACTACTCCTATTTAGCGGGCGCCCATCACACCTACGGCCACAACGACAGTTGGCGCGTCCTGCCCACCTGGAAGAAGGCTCTCGACGCCCCCGGCGCGATGCAGTTGGGCATCCTGAAGGAGATCTTTCTGGGCCTGAATGAGTGGTGGTATCTCGTACCCGACCAGTCGATCTTCGCTGAGGGCGGCCGGACTGAGGGCCAAATCCTGAACCTCGCCGCGCGTCACAAAGACGGCAAATGGGTCATGGTCTACCTGGCCGACAAAGCCTCCTTCTCGATCCACATGAACAAGCTCGCCGCGGGCAACGCGACTGCCCGTTGGATCGACCCAAGAACCGGCGACTCCGTCCCGGTCGCGAATGCAGATGCCCAGTCCTTCTCCACCCCCGCTGGTTGGGAAGACGCGCTGCTGATCCTGGAATCATCCATCCGTTGAGTCCCGCATGATTGACGGGTGACGGCGCAGGCACAGGCAGCTTGCCGTTGCTCATTGATCCTCAGACAGTCAATCCAAATACCTGGGTGGCATCGTCAAGCGAAGCTTGGCGATGGTCTCTATGGCGATCAGGAAGCCCATCGCCAAGACCTTCGGTCTTGACGCTGCCACCCGTACATAGAGAGAGCCCGGTTGCGATCACTCATTGCCATGCAGGTCGGGGAAGGCTTGGGCGACGGCGGCGTTCGCGAGCTTGCGGCCGGTCATGTTGATGGCGGCGGCGTGGCCTTCGTCGAGAGCAGCGAAGGCGTCGATGCCGAGCGAGGCGAGCTGGCGGACGTAGGGCAGCGTGGCGTTGCACAGCGCGAGGGTCGAGGTCCGGCTGACGGCGCCGGGGATGTTCGTGACGCAGTAGTGCACGACGCCATCGACGATATAGGTCGGGTCGCTGTGCGTGGTGGGCCGGGAGGTCTCGGCGCAGCCGCCCTGGTCGATGGAGACGTCCACGAGGACGCTGCCCGGTTTCATTTTTTTGACCAGCGAGCGGGGAATGAGGACGGGCGCCCGGCCGCCAGGGATCAGGACGGCCCCAACGACCAGGTCCGCGTGCATCGAGTACTCTCCGACCGTGTGCGGGTCGGAGAAGATCGTCGTCACGTTGGCCGGCATCACTTCATCGAGGTACCGCAGACGATCCAGATCAATATCCATGATCGTGACATTGGCGGCCAGTCCGGCAGCCATGCGGGCGGCGTTGGCGCCGACGACCCCGCCGCCGAGGATCAGTACGTTGGCCGGCGCGACGCCGGGAACGCCTCCGAGCAGGATGCCCTGGCCCATCATCGGCCGCTCCAGGCACTTGGCCCCCTCCTGGATCGACATGCGGCCGGCGATCTCGCTCATGGGCGTCAGCAGAGGCAGCCGCCCCTGGGCGTCCTGCAGCGTCTCGTAAGCGACCGCCGTGATGCCCGCTTCGAGGCAGCGGACCGTCAATTCCCGCGAGGCGGCGAAGTGAAAGTAGCAGAAGACGATCTGGCCTTCGCGGAGCTTCGCGATCTCCGCCGGCTGCGGCTCCTTGACCTTGACGATCATCTCGGCCCGAGCGTAGATCTCCTCGGCGGACTCGACGATCTGCGCGCCGACTTGCGTATAGCGTCGATCGTCGAACCCGCTGCTCGAGCCCGCTTCCGTCTCGATCAGCACGGCGTGGCCGTCCCGCGTCAGCAATTCCGCCCCGACGGGCAGAAGCGCGACACGGTACTCATCCTTCTTCACTTCCTTCGGCACGCCGATGATCATCTGTCACCCCCCTTCTCGATTGCGGATTTGACATCGACTGCTAATCCGCAATCCCCAAGTCGTCCTTGGTCAAGATGGCTTCGAAGCAATAGCCGGCCTCGGCGATGTTCTCGCCGGCGCCCTGCTTGCGGTCGATGACGCAGACGATCTTCTTGACCATCGCGCCGGCGTCGGTGATGACCTTGGCCGCTTCGAGGACCTGGCCGCCCGTGGTGGCGATGTCCTCGACGAGCAGCACGACGTCGCCCGGATCGAGCACGCCCTCGACCAGCTTGCTCGTGCCGTAGTCCTTCTTGCTGTTGCGAACGATGATCCAGTTCTTGCCGGTCTCCATGGCCGTCGCCGCGGCCAGCGCCACGCCGCCCAGCTCCGCCCCGGCGATCAGCGTGACATCGTCCGTCATGTGCCTGGCGAATTCCTGCCCCAGCGCCTTGAGGATGTCAGGACAGGTTTCAAAGAGGTACTTGTCGAGGTAATACTTGCTCCGCTTGCCGCTGCGAAGGACGAAGTCGCCTTCAAGATACGCGGTTTCCTTGATTCGCCGGATGAGTTCCTTCCTGGTCACGTTATAATCTCCCTTCACAGGTATCATTGTGCCACGCTGCATCCTCATGTCATTCCCGCGAAGGCGGGAATCCACTAACGCTTCGCATGGTCGTGGACCCCCGCCTGCGCGGGGGTGACATACTGGGAACAAGCCTGGTATCACATCGGTGCGGTACGATCTACACTTTCAACTCCACTTTTCGGTTCAATTCGTTGCGGTACTTCTTTCGGATGGGCGTCACGACGGTTCGGATGAATTCATCGACCTGCTGCGGGGCCCGGCCGACGTGGGCGGCGGGGTCCAGGACCTTGTCGAAGTCGAGGTCGGCGAAGGCGATGTCCGCGCGCAGGCGGCCGATCAGGTCGTTGGGCCGGCCGAAGTTCTTCACCTCGGCGGCCGCCGCCTGGGAATGCAGGCGAATCTTCTCATGCAGCTCCTGGCGATTGCCGCCGGCCTTGACTGCGGCCATCAGGATATTCTCGGTCGCCATAAACGGCAGCTCGGCGGCGACGTGCGCCGCGATCACTTTCGGATACACGACCAGCCCATCGAAGACGTTCAGCAGGATTTGCAGGATGCCGTCCACGGCCAGGAACACCTCCGGGATCGCCACCCGCTTGTTGGAGGAATCGTCCAGGGTCCGCTCGAACCACTGCTCGGAGGCCGTCATGGCCGGGCTGGTCGCCAGGCTCAGCACGAGCCGGCTCAGGCCCGTCACTCGCTCGCATCGCATCGGGTTTCGCTTGTAGGCCATCGCGGACGAGCCGATCTGCGACTTCTCGAACGGCTCCTCCATCTCCTTGAGGCTCGCCAGCAGGCGCAAGTCATTGCAGATCTTGTGCGCCGATTGGGCGATCAGGGCGAGCGCGTTGACCACGAGCGTGTCGATCTTTCGCGGATAGGTCTGGCCGGTGACGGGACAGACTTTTTTGAAGCCGAACGCGGCCGCCACGTCCTTGTCGAGCTGCCGGACCTTGGCGTGA
>Ga0214473_10007580_pt1 | contig 12862 bp, 9 predicted proteins | sample RVTome_7_FD_203509 | JGI IMG/M metagenome (GOLD analysis project Ga0214473, IMG submission 203509) | Soil microbial communities from uranium-contaminated site in the Upper Colorado River Basin, Wyoming, United States - RVT98D197 | ecosystem: Environmental > Terrestrial > Soil > Contaminated >...
TTTGAATTCCTCTCCTGGTTATACATAATTACCTTTTTCCTTTGCCTCCTCAGCTATTTCGTATATCCGATAGTTATTTGGGGAATTGGCAAGCTCTTTCCATTTAAGCTCTCCAAAGAAAATATTGAGCCAACGATATCCATAATCATACCAGCCTATAATGAGGAAAAAAATATCGAACAGAAGATTAAAAATACCCTGTCTCTAAATTATCCGAAAGAGAAAACAGAAATCTTAGTCGCCTCGGATGGGTCCACAGACAAGACCGGGGATATTCTGAGAAAATTTAGCAGGGATGGTGTTAAAATTGTGGAGAATGCAGTGAACCAAGGTAAGACTACAGTCCAAAATGATCTCGTAAGTAGATCCAAGGGCGATATTTTAATCTTCACCGATGCCGCCTCTTTTTTGGAACAAGATGCGATGTTAAAGCTAATACAAAATTTCAGTAATAACCAAGTTGGTTGTGTAGCTGGCCGAATGCATTATACCAATACTGAAGCAAATATCACTACACAAAGCCAGGGTCTCTATTGGAGATATGAATCTAAGATCCGGGACTTGGAGTCAAAAATCGGCCACTTGATAGGCGTTGACGGGCCGCTATATGCCATAAGGCGGGATTGTTACATCCCACTTTCAAAGAACATCATAAGTGACTTCATAACGCCTTTGCTTGTTTCGAAGCAGAAAAAGAAGGTAGTTTTAGAACCTAATGCTGTCGTTTACGAAGACCCTACTCGCAAGTCTTCCCAGGAGCTTGCGACACGGAGGCGAATTGTGCTTCGCTGTCTCGTCAGTCTATTAGCCCATATGGATTTATTGAATCCTTTCAAGGATCCAATATTGGCTATACAGATTTTACTGCATAAGGTATTGCGATGGTTTGTAGGTATTTTGGTAATAATTAATTGTTTAGCCTGCGTGGGACTTTCCGGGCACTGGTTTTTTGAGAAGGTTTTAATTGTATATTTGCTTTTCTTTGTAGGAGCAGTCTTAGGATGGATCGGAGCCCACTTAGGTATCAAGAATAAAATACTTATGGTGCCGTACTATTTTGTCTTAGTAAATATGGGAGCAACGCTTGGTATCATCGACTTTTTTCGGAAAAAACAAACAATTAGTTGGAAACCTGTGAGAGAATAATCTTTTAACCTATGGAGAATCAAATACCTATTTTGGAGTACCACGATATCAGCGAGAAGACAGATCATGAGAGAACCCTTCACTCCCCATATGTCATTTTAAAAAATAAATTCTATGACCAGATGAATTGGTTGTCCACGGAGGGTTTTCGGACCCTGACTATCGATGACGCGATATCTGGAAGGATACCTAAGAAGGCCGTCGTGTTGACCTTTGATGATGGCCATATAAGCAATTATGAATTCGCCTTTTCCATATTGAAGGAGTTTAATTTCTCTGCAACTTTCTTTATTGTACCTCAACTTGTTGGTAAGAGAAATTACATTACCAGGGACCAGATATTGGAAATGTATGAGCATGGTATGAGATTCGAAAGTCACTCTTTAACACACCGGTACTTAATCAAATTGGCAACAGCAGATTTAATTCTCGAGCTTCGCAATTCAAAAAAGAATATCGAAGAGATGATCCATTCTGAGGTAAATCATTTCTCTGTCCCCTTCGGTTTCTATAACGGAAATCTTATTAGTTTCGCAAAAGAAATCGGATACAGAACGTTGGTGACCGAAGATTTTGGCTATTATAGGCCCGACCAGAATTCCTTTCAAATTTTGCCACGTTTTACCGTCAAATCAAATATCACTTTAAATAAATTTAAGAAGATTCTAGAAAGCAAAAAGATCGGGCTTTCGGCAGATTATCTCGTAGCAGCAGTTCTGAAGAATTTTAAAAGGCTTTTGGGATTCGATTCCTATGTTCGATTCAAATGTTTGGTTTTGCGTACCAGGATTCCGGGTAAGAATTAATGTTCGAAGGAGAGTTACATCCCGATGATCAGGATTTATATGGTAGCGAATAAACGTTTGAATCCATAAATATTTTTATTGTCAGCGGATGTGTCAGTAAAATTATTTTGGGTCAAAAACGGATAATCGGGGCGCCGAGAAAGGGTATTTGAAATGAAGTCTAAGGAAACATGGAATGTGGGGAAAAAGTGGTAGCATTGTCTTCTGGTCCCAAGAGATCAATAGAAAGGAGGTGAGTAAACCCCGTTAGAAATTCCAGCGGGGCGTTAAACCCCGCCCTCCGGGGCGGAACCCGGAATTATTCTAAAATGTAATCCCTTTGCAGCCGCCAGTCCCGAGGGAGCAGCGGGGCATTATTTCTAACGGGGTAAAGATGGACAATCCTATTGATATAGCCAAACAAGTTCTAAAAACTGAAGCCGATTCGATTTACAATTCAATGAATCATATCGATGAAAGTTTCCAGAAAGCCATCGATCTCATTCTGAAACAAAAGGGCCGCGTATTAGTCTTAGGTATCGGTAAATCAGGTCATATTGGTAAGAAGATCGCTGCCACCCTGGCCAGTACGGGTCAGCCGGCCTTCTTTATTCATCCCACAGAAGCCATCCATGGAGATGTAGGCATGATGGTCAGTGGAGATATCTGCTTAATGATTTCTCACAGTGGAAATACGTCTGAACTGTTGGACACGGTTCCAGCCATTAAGAGAATGGGGCTGCCGATTATTTCCATTACCTCTAATTCTCAATCAAAATTGGCAAAATATTCTGACGTGGTGCTAAAAACACATGTTAATGAAGAAGCCTGTCCATTCAACTTAGCGCCGACGAGTAGCACCACAGTTACCCTCGCATTCGGAGATGCAATTGCCATTTCACTGCTGAAGTTACGGGGTTTTAGAGAAGAACAATTTGCCATGCGCCATCCCGGAGGAAGTTTAGGGAAGCGATTATTGACCAAGGTCTCCGATATTATGATTACCGAGACCCTTCCTATTAGTCATGAAGGAGACTCGTTTAAAGAAGCTTTGGCCACCATGACAAAAGGCAGGCAGGGGGTAACTATCATCATTGATGAAGACTCGAAATGTATCGGTATCTTGACAGATGGAGACTTGAGGCGTGCATTCGAAAAATACGATAAGGTAAGCGAAATTAAATTGGAAAATATTTATGTAAGAAATCCTAAAACTATTTCTCCTGAAGCCCTGGCCACAGAAGCTCTTAAAAAAATGCAGGATAAGAAGATAACTTCATTGGTTGTCAGTGATCAAGAAAATAAGGTTGTGGGATTAATTCACATCCACCATTTGCTGGAACAAGGCTTTTATTGATTCAGATTTTTCCGTTACTCCATTATTCCACTATTCCGTCATTCCGTTAACGACATATGCTATCAAAAGAGATTAAATTTCTACTCACTCATTCAAGCATCTATGGATTGGGAACAGTCGTATCCCAGATAGTCGCCTTTCTTCTGCTCCCACTGTATACCAGATACTTTACGCCCTCCGATTATGGTGTGATGTCAACGGTTGAAGTTTCCATTGGCATTATTGGATTGGTCGTTACAATTGGAATTGCGCGCTCACTTTCGCGATTTTATTATGAATCTGAAAAGGAGATAGAAAGAAATAGGGTCTTAAGTACAGCCTATGTAACTTATGCGGTGATCGCATGCCTGTCTTTGCCTCTTCTTCTCTGGATAAGTAATCCACTTGGGAAAATACTTCTTGGGTCCGGAAACTATGGACGTCTATTTACAATTAGCTTCATCTCCCTTGGACTGGGCGGCATGATTGACATAGGAATGATGTATCTAAGGCTCATTAAAAAACCAACCATTTTTATCACCATAACAATAACACGACTCCTCCTTTTAATTGCTTTCAACGTTTTTTTTATTGTTCATCTCCAATGGGGGGTTTTGTCAATATTTGTAAGCTCCCTTATCGCTAACATCTTGTATGCTTCACTCCTGACAACCTTGATCTTGAATAAAACAAAGGTTAATTTCTCACTCCATACTTCCATCGAGATGCTTAAGTACGGTTTGCCAATAATCCCATCAAGTCTGGGAAGCACTGTAGTGAAGCAATCTGACAAATATTTCGTTCTATACTTTATGTCTTTAGCGGATATGGGTATTTACAGCCTGGCGCTAAAATTTGGAAATGCAGTCCATAATCTGCTTACGATTCCATTCAACATGGCATATATCCCCAGGCGATTTGAAATAATGAATAGGACAGATGCAAAGGAGATTTACAGCAAGATATTCACATATTACATCTTTACAGTAGGATATATTGGCCTGGCTCTATCCTTGCTGATACCAGAAATCTTGCAAGTCATGGTGACACCTGAATTTTTTAGCGCAGGGAAGATCGTTCCTCTTGTCGTTCTCTCTATGGTTATTTTTGGCTGCCAGTATCATTTCGACTTTGGGATTTTGCATTCAAAAAAGACAAAATATTTGGCCTATATCAATGTGGGCTGTTCAGCAGTTCAGATTGGCCTCAACTTTTTTCTGATAAAAAACTATGGAATGTGGGGGGCAGTGTGGTCCTCGATTATTTCTTTATGGCTACAAACATCTTTATTCTATATTGTTTCGGATAAACTCTATCGGATTTCTTACGAATTTGGTCGAATTGGTCTTTACATGGTGGTTGCATGTCTATTCTACGGTATTTCTACTCAGTTACATACTGGAATTATTTTGGGAGAAATCGGCATCAAATTGTTATTGTTAATCCTATTTCCTGTTGCAGCGATCAAGTTAAAAATCATATCTCAAGAGGAAGTGACTAAATTAAAGGAAATTTACCACTCGCACATTAAATCCCGCCTCTTCAAACCAGTAGTTACTAAGAAGTCCATAATTGAGAAAACATATCGTTCTGAAAATCTCCCCTAACTCCTGCCCTCCGGGCCAGGGGCCCTATGGGCCGGCGGCCAAAGAGGGGGAATTCCTCCCTTTTGTAAAGGGAGGTAAGGAGGGATTTAGTCTGTGGTTTATATACAATTATGGATTAACTAATGAAACGGGGTGATTTAAGCAGAGAATGAAATATTTTGGCATAGACGATATATTCGCTTCGTTCAACTGGATGTGGAGGGACCAAAATTCTCTGTTTGAGAAGGAGTTTGCCAAATATATTGGAACAAAATTTGCCTTGGGAACGAGCTATGGTAGAACAGCCCTTTATTTAGGGCTGAGGGCGATCGATGTCAGAGATAGAGAGGTGATTATTCCATCCTTCATCTGCACAGTTGTTAGGCATGCAGTAGTAGCAGCAGGGGGTATTCCTCGGTTTGTTGATATTGATTTGGAAAATTTCACTTACGATGTAAGCGATTTAAAAAAGAAAATATCGGACCGGACGAAGGCAATAATCTTAGTCCACTATTTTGGACGTGTGGCGCGGAACATGGAAGAAGTGATTCAGGTTGCCCGGGAAAAGAAAATCGCTTTAGTTGAAGACTGTGCCCACTCCTTAGGAGCTGAATATCAAGGGGAAAAAATTGGGACCTTTGGCAACTTTGCTATTTTTACGCTAACCAAGAATACACTTAATTTCGGCGGAGGAGTATTGGTAACAAATAATTTAGATATCTATAAGAATGCAAAAAGAATACTGAAAAATGAAAAGATACCTCTTAAGAAAAGGCTTGTGGATTTCCCAATAATCATCGCATATGGAATCGAGCAAATAGTGGACAAGTTACTTTTGGAAACGACAAAAAATCACAATCTCAAATCATTGCTTATAAATCTACCGAGTTTTTTACTGAAAATTAGAAAAGTTGTGATCGGAATAGGAAAACAGGTTCTTTCATTTTTAGGTTCAAAGCCAGGACAAGCCAAGTATAGTAAAGTTTGGACCGAAGCAAGGGCATTTATCGGCTACGAACAAACTATCCATATGGAGCCGATTGTTGCTTCTGTCGGAAGGAGTCAACTGAAGAAGGTTGACTCCTTGAATGAACAAAGGAAGAAAATAGCTATTGATCTATCTAATCTCAGTAACTGTCATTTTCGAAATTCAGACGGATTTATTGGAAAAGATGTGTATACTCAAATTGTTTTAAGATTTCCTCAAAATAATATTTTCCAAATGATTGATGAATGCAAGAATACTGGAATGTTGTTGAAAGCCACTTGGCCAACCCATCAGAAACTTTGGGAGGGCCAGGCTACAAAAAATGTAAAAACAATAGAAAAAGAATTTTTAACCTGGAACATCAATCCCGATTTATCAGAAGAAGAAATAAAAAGATTTATTAAAGTGGTTAGTGAGTGTGTGAACGAAGGGAACTCGAAACTCGGAACTCGAAACTCGGAACTCGAAACTCGGAACTCGAAACTTTAAACTATGGACCTCTACAAACCTATTTGCAAACACATTATCATTCCTCTCTGGGCAGCATGGGAGCGCTCTCCATATTTAAAGCATCTGAAGTATCTAGAAGAATCTCAATATTTCAATGAAGAAAAGATTAGAGAAATACAGTGGACAAAAATTAAAGGGCTTTTAGATCATGCTTACAACAATTGCACGTATTATAAAAAAAGATTTGATGAAGAAGGAATCCATCCAAATGATATAAAATCTTTCGATGATTTCTTATCGGTTCCGATTCTTAAAAAGGATGATGTTCACCAATATCGCGAAGAGTTGGTGGCGCCTAATATCGAAAAGTATGTCACCTTTTTGACATCAGGGTCGACTGGTAAGCCCCTCAGTGGTTACCGGGATAGGGAAAGCCAAGAATTTAAGAGAGCCTGTGGCATGAGAAGTAATTTTTGGGCTGGACTTGATTTAGGAGAAAGAATCTATTGGCTCTACGGGGATCCAGAGAAGGAGAAAAAAGGATTAAAGAAATTTAAGGCCAAATTTCGTAGAAAATTTCTTTATAGAACAGAAATTCTCGATTTATTAGGACTAACAGAGGAATCGATGTTGCAATTTGCAGAAAAAATGCAAAAGAAACCTCCTTCTCTCCTCTGGGGACATGCCCATGGTCTCTATCTTCTTGCAAATTTTCTCGAAAAAAGGGAGATAGATTCGATTAAACCAGGTGGTATCTATTCTGCCGGGATGGTTCTACACGATTTTGAAAGAGAAAAGATAGAGAAAGTTTTTCACTGCAAAATCCAGGATCGTTACGGGTCAGAAGAATTGGGATTAATTGCCACCGAATGTAAAGAACAGCAAGGGCTTCATATTAATACAGATGGTCATTATGTTGAGTTCTTGGGGAAGAATGGAAACCCAGTAGCTCAAGGGGAAAGGGGTATTATTACTGTTACAGATTTAACAAATTTAGCAATGCCTTTTATTCGATATAAGATTGAAGATGTTGGGGTTCTATCGGGAAAGAAGTGCACCTGCAGGAGGACTCAGCCTCTGATCGAGAAGATTGAAGGCCGGATTGCAGATTTCTTGATAACCCCGGAAGGTAAATTGATATCCGGAATTTCTTTGACTGACCATTTCGCCGGTCACATTCCGGGCATAGCCCAGATTCAGATTATTCAAGAAAAGGTTGATCTATTAACATTATATATTGTCAAGGATGGTAATTTCGGAGAAAAAACCACCGAAGTTATCTCTCATCTAATATCAGATTTTTTCGGAGAGAGAATGTGTTTTCGATACGAATTTATGGATCATATTCCTCAATTGCCCTCAGGAAAATACCAATTTACAATATGCAAAGTTGCACATGACCATTTCTAAACAGGAGAGTGTTAGGTATGACCTTATGCCTGTTACCTAAAGGAATAGGCAAAGAACGGTAAACAAAAATGGGAAGACCAAATTTAGTCATTGTTGTTTTAGATACAGTTCGAGCTAAGAATTTATCGTGCTATGGCTACCCGAGAGAAACAACTCCATACTTAGATGAATTGTGTTCAAAGGCTGACTTGTTTAAAAATGCTTTCACTCCTGGGATTTGGACAATTGCTTCCCATGCCAGCCTATTCACAGGAACCTATCCATCAAGACATGGGGCACTAAATCTACACCGCCATCTTGATAGTAGATATATCACTCTTGCAGAGGTATTATCGTCGACTGGGTATCAAACGATGGCTTTTTCAGAAAATGGTTTTATTTCTATGAAAGAGTTTGGTCTCTCGAGAGGATTTAAAGAGGTCGAAGGCTTCAATTATCCAAAAAGTAAAATTAAGAAAATTATTTATAAAGCGAAGAAGTTTGTTATTGGATGCAATGATACAGGAGCTTATGTTACGAATCAATTTGTGAAGAGGTGGTTAAAAAGAAAAGAATCGAGACAGCCATTTTTCATGTTTCTGAATTACATGGAGGCTCATGCTCCATATATTCATATACAAAAAAGATATTTGAATAGGTATTTAAGTAAAGCTGAGAAGGGAGAATTTAAAAATATAAACCAAGACAGGCAAAAGTTCCTCACAAGATCCGGTATAATAACTGAACAGCAATTTGATACCTTAAGGTCTGTTTATGATGCACAAATATCCTATTTGGATTTTAGAGTAAAGGAGTTAATAGATATTCTGAAGTCAAGAAATATATATGATAATTCAATAGTTATCATTACATCGGATCATGGAGATTTAATCGGTGAACATGATTTAGTCCATCACTCATATTCCGTTTATGAAGAACTGATCCATGTGCCACTTATAGTAAAACTTCCCGGAAACTTAAGAAATGGAAAAGTCCATGATTCTCTCGTGTCGTTGTTAGACATTTTCCCAACTATCGTGGATTTATTGGAAATTAAGAATGATGTATTGAAGAACCAGCTTCAAGGAGCGAATTTGTTCTCAAACGGGAGTCCAGAGGATCGGGATTATATTTTTGTAGAATGCGAAAGACCTAAAAATGAATTTTCTGAAACATACCCAAACTTTGATTTTTCAATCTTCGACAGGCAGATTCTGGCAATTAGGTCAAATAGATATAAATTCATTTGGGGATCCGATGGAAGGCATGAGCTTTTCGATATTGAAAAGGATCCGTGTGAAAAGAGAAATGTAATAAATGAACTGCCCTTATTAGCGAGTCAATTAAAAGAGAGGTTATTTGATTGGTATAATTCTTTTGAAAAGGTTTCTATTGGAGAATGTGGCGAAGAAGTTACCACCAATGAGGAAATAAAGGAGCGGTTAAGGGCGTTGGGTTATTTTTAGACACTGAATCTATCGGTATGTTATGGATCACCCGTTAGGAAGGTATGTGCCTAAGGATGCGAATGACGTTAGAAATAAATCTTACGTTATGTATGAACTATGTTAAATGTACTCTAAATGTTATCCTGGACTCAAAGAAAATCACGCAAGGATTCAGGGTAACAGATAGGATTGCAAAGGAACAATTGCAATACGTTCTGCGCGACGTAGTATGAATGCTTCTAAACTCATGACAGTTAATTCCCGATATATGCCTGGAAATGCAAGTGATCTCCTTTTATACGGGTTATTACTGTATACAATCCTGTTTTATTCTCAGATAGCGGGCAGATATCCTGTATTGGAGGCAATTCGTTTAGAGTTGATCCTCGGGACGATATTGGTTATAGTTGCATTTAAAAAAATAATTAGTGGGGCGGTCGATTTCAAGGAAAACAAGCTAAACTTCGGGGCACTTCTTTTTATTTCAATAGCATTCATTACCATTCCTTTTGCATTGGTAAAGACCCGTGCCTTAGATACTTTTATAAGTTTGTTCAAATTTTTTGCGATTTATCTGATGATTATTTCAACTATTAACAGCGAAAAGAAATTGAAACTATTTATATATGTATACCTTGGTATGATTACCCTTTTATTCGTAGAACCGTTCATTCTTTCTCTTGCAGGAAAGGGATTCATTTTCAATAACCATATGTGGAGACTTGCAGGAGTAACAGGTTATTTTGCGCATCCCAACCAATTGGGAGGAATTGCTGCAGAAAACCTGCCATTTTACTATTTTCTTATGAAGTGGGAGAAGTCTAAGATAAAAAAGCTTCTCTACTTTGTCCTCATAATAATCGCAATAAGAGTGGTTATGCTTACCCAATCGCGTACTGGTTTTCTTGGTGTAATAGGGTTTATTTGTTTGCTCTGGTTTTTCAGTAGGAGGAAAATGATATCTATGGTTTTGATATGTTTATGTTGCGTGGGCCTGTGGCAGTGGGCTCCACAAGAGACGAGAAACAGATTCCTTACTCTTTCGGAGGTTAAGAGAGTAATTACACTTGAGCAACTTTCTGAGGAAGATCATCAAGAGTTAGGTTCAATGGTCAGCCGTCAGGAACTGATCAGAAGGGGACTAATAGCCTTTCAGGAAAACCCTATTTTAGGTGTGGGACTGAGTTGCTTTATTTCGTTCAATGGCCAAAGATGGGGTTATTGGTTCCCTCCCCATAACACCTATATCCAGGCACTTGCTGAGATGGGGATGGTAGGGTTTATTGCCTTTATTTACGTGATTTTTATCAGCTTTAAGAATCTAAGGAATGTCAAGAATATTCTGAGGACGACTGGCGAGACAAATAGCTTTGTTGCAAGTATTACCTCGGCTGTGACAATCTATTTGATGCTTCGTATTATTGTAAGTATGTTTGGTCAGGACCTGTACGCAAATTACTGGTGGGTGGCGGGGGGGCTCTCCTTAGTATTGCTGCGTATCGTTAAGGAAAAATACGAGAACGCCTTGACCGATAATCTGGAAGAGGTAGGTTTGTAGGCTTACAACGCACTCGATGGAGGGTAGAAGTAAACGAGGATGAGAGTGATGATGATTGAGCCTCTGGATAACGGTGGGATTGCGCATTATGCATTCAACCTCACGCATTTCCTTGCGGCAAAGGGAACGAAAGTCGTCCTTTTTACGAGCAGAAATTTTGAATTCAAAGACGAAAATACTTCCTTTGAAGTGTTTCCCAAAATGTTCAAAATGGCGAGCGAGCTCGTCTCAACATTCCCCTGGCTTTCAAAGGAAACAAAGTTTCCTTCGTTTCTGAGAAGGACGCTGAAATTGTTTGAATATCCCTTCAATACTGTAGAATCTCTATTTATTTCGAAGAGGAAGAGAGTAGATATTGTCCACTTTCAGACAGTGAATCTAACGGAATTATTAATGATTATAGCTTTTAAGTGTATTAGTAAAAAGGTGGTCTTTACGATTCATAATGTTATGCCGAGGCATCAAAGGCTTCAATTCCACCATCGCATGCTTTACAGGTTGCTATATTCACTGTGTGACCATATTGTTATTCATTCAGAAAGTGGGAGGGACGAAGTAATAAACCTGTTTAGGATAACACCTCAAAAAATATCAGTGATCCCTCACGGGGATTACAAGTTTTTTGTTCCAGAAGAAACAATGACTAAAACCCAGGCGAAAGAAGCGCTAGGGATACCGATGAATTACAAAACAGTCCTCTTTTTTGGCGCAATTAGACCGAATAAAGGGCTTGATAATCTGCTTCTCGCCCTCCCCCGGGTCAAAAGATGCATTCCCAATGTCAAACTGCTGATCGTCGGAGAACCCTGTGAGAATTATAAGAAATACGCGGAGATAATCGAAAGAGAAAACGTCAAAGAAAACGTCTTTGAACAACTGGATTATATTCCGAATCATGCTGTTTCTCAATATTTCTTTGCTTCCGATCTGGTGGTTCTCCCGTATAACGAAATCACTCAGAGCGGTGTTTTGCAGATCGCCTATGCCTTCGGGAAGCCTGTGGTGGCAACAGCCATCGGAGGCTTTAATGAGGCCATAGAAGAAGGTAAGAGCGGGTTCCTCGTCCCTCCCCATGACATTGAGGCCCTCGCTGACAGAATCGTCGAGGTTCTTCAGAGTGAAGAAAAAATGGAGAAAATGGGTCAATATTCCCGATACCTTGCGGATACCAAATATTCCTGGGATTCCATTGCAAGCCGGACAATAAATATCTACTCGCAGCTTCTCTCTTAAGTTCACAGTATCTTGCCTCTAAATGAATTCAGAAAAAATTACCGTTATGCATATCAGAGATAGCAATGGTATCTATGGTGCCGAGCGGGTTATCCTCACCCTGGGGAAGAATATCAATAGAGAGGGTTATAATTTTATGCTTCTTTGCATGAGGCGAAAAGATGGTAGAAGCGAAAAATTAATTAATAGAGCGAGAGAATGCGGAATGAATGTTATTCCGGTTGATGTAAATGGTCGGATTGATTTTAATGCAATAGTGGAAATGAGAAGGATCTTAAAAAACAATGAAGTGTCTATCATTCACTCCCATGACTACAAATCGGATTTATATGCACTGATAGCTTCTATAAATCTTGGGGTAAAAAGGGTGGCAACGGTGCATGGTTCTACCCGTGATTCTTTAAAAAAGAAAATCTACTTATTTGCGACGGAACGCTTTGTCTATAAATATTTTGATAAGCTTATTGCCGTTTCAGAAGACATTTATAGGTATTTGAAAAAATACCATCATAAGCCGAACCACGTTGAAGTTATTCAGAATGGAATTGATTTTTCGATAATAAGTAGTGAAACAGAAAATGAGAACGCAGAGCCGTCTTTTTCATTTTCTAATCGTCATAAAGTATTTGCCGTAATAGGAAGACTTTTTCCAGATAAGGGACACCGATTCTTCTTGGAAGCTTTCGCAAAGGTTTGCAAAGATTATTCGTCTGCAATGGCGATAATTGTCGGCGACGGCCCTACTAAAGATGAGATTATGAAACACTTACGAGAATTGAGCCTTGAGAATCATGTCCAAGTTTGTGGTGTCAGGTCAGACATGAAAACGGTGTATGAGAATATTGATTTTCTTGTTATTCCTTCTCTTAGGGAAGGGCTTCCATATGTTTTATTGGAAGCAATGGTGTGCAAAGTCCCTGTTTTGGCTTCTGCAGTTGGAGAT
>Ga0214473_10007581_pt1 | contig 12861 bp, 16 predicted proteins | sample RVTome_7_FD_203509 | JGI IMG/M metagenome (GOLD analysis project Ga0214473, IMG submission 203509) | Soil microbial communities from uranium-contaminated site in the Upper Colorado River Basin, Wyoming, United States - RVT98D197 | ecosystem: Environmental > Terrestrial > Soil > Contaminated >...
CGAGCAACGCCACCGGCCTGGCGCCCATGGAGATGATGTCGCGAACGATCCCGCCCACGCCGGTCGCGGCGCCCTGGTACGGCTCGATCGCGCTCGGGTGGGAGTGCGACTCCATCTTGAAGACCGCCGCGATGCCGTCGCCGACATCCACGGCGCCCGCGTCTTGACCCGGACCCACCAACACGGCCGAACCCTCGGTTGGGAGCGTCCGCAGATACTTCTTCGACGACTTGTACGAGCAGTGCTCCGACCACATGGCCCCGTACATGGCCAGCTCGGTGCGGTTAGGGTCGCGGCCCAGGGTCACGCGGATGCGGTCGAGCTCGTCGTCCGTCAGACCGAGGGACCGGTGCAGCGGTTGCTCCACGACCGCCACGTTCCCTAGACCTTCGCGAGCACGTTCGCTAGGAGCGACCCGAACAGCGGCTGCCCACCGGTGGGACCGACGTCGGGATCCACGGCGTGCTCCGGGTGAGGCATCAGCCCCACCACGTTCCCCGCCTCGTTCCGAACACCGGCGATCGCGTTGGCGCTGCCGTTGGGGTTGTGGAGGTCGTCGAGCGATCCGTCGGGCGCGCAGTAGCGGAACACGACCCGTCCCTCGGCCTCGATCGCGGCCAGCTCGTCCGCGTCCGCCACGAACTGCCCCTCCCCGTGCTTGACGGGGATGTCGAGCACCTCGCCGGGCACCAGGTCCATGGTCACCGGCGTCACGGTGGTCTCGACGCGCACGTGCACCTGGCGGCACACGAAACGCAGCGATCGGTTCCGGATCAAGGCGCCCGGCAACAGACCGCTCTCACAGAGGATCTGGAAGCCGTTGCAGATCCCGAGCACCGGGCCGCCCCGTCCGGCGAACGTGCGCACCTCGTCCATCACTCGCGCGAACCGCGCGATCGCGCCTGTTCGGAGGTAGTCCCCGTAGCTGAACCCGCCGGGCAGCACCACGGCGTCCACGCCGTGCAGGTCGGCGTCGGCATGCCAGAGCGACACCGCCTCCCCGCCCATGGTCTCGATCGCCCGCAGCGCGTCCCGGTCGTCGAGCGACCCCGGGAACGTGATGACGCCGATCCGCGGCGTGCCGGTGGTCACGAGCTCACGCCTCCTCGGTCTCCAAGATCCGGTACTCCTCGATCACGGGGTTGGAGAGCAGACGACGCGCCATCTCGTCCACCTGCGCGCGCGCCGCGGCCTCATCCGCGGCGTCCACCGACACGCGGATGTGCTTGCCCACGTGCACGTCGTGGACGTTGATCCAGCCGAGCGCGGGCAGCGAACCCTCCACCGCCTTTCCCTGCGGATCGGACAGCCCCGGCTTCAGTGTCACCAACACCTCGAACACGAACGTCACGCGTGCGCCCCCATCCTGCTCAGGTAATCGTCGAACCGCTCGCCCGAGAGGCGCTCGTAGGCCTCGCGATACCGGGCGGCCGTCTGGACGATGACATCATCCGGAAGCTCCGGAGGGGGCGGCTCATGGTCCCAGCCGCTCGCGTCCAGCCAGTCGCGCACGTACTGCTTGTCGAACGAGGGCTGCGGACCGCCCGGCGCGTATCGATCGGCCGGCCACAAGCGCGACGAGTCCGGCGTGCAGATCTCATCGATCAGGATCGGCTCGCCACCCGCGAACCCGAACTCGAGCTTGGTGTCGGCCAGGATGACCCCGCGCTCCAGCGCGACGCGGGCCACGCGTTCGTAGATGGTCAGGGTGAGCTCCTTGAGGCGCTCGGCCAGCCCGGTCCCCACCAGGTCGCGGGTCTCCCGTGGCGAGAGCGGCAGGTCGTGGCCTTCCGCCGCCTTCGTGGTCGGCGTGAAGATCGGCTCGGGCAGGCGGTCCCACTCGGCCAAGCCGGCCGGGAGCGACACGCCTCATACCGCGCCCTCGCGCTGGTACTGCTTCCACCCCGAGCCGGAGAGGTAGCCGCGGGCGACGCATTCCACGGGGATCACGTCGGCGCGCGTCACGAGCATCGCGCGTCCGGCGAGCGACGTGTCGTCGGCGAACGGCGCCGGGAACGCCCCTCGGTCCGCCGTGATCACGTGGTTGCGCACCAGATCCGAGGTCTGGTCGAACCAGAACAACGAAAGGCCCGTCAGCACCCGGCCCTTGTCCGGGATCGGCGTGGGCAGGACCACGTCGAACGCGCTGATGCGGTCGGTGGCCACCAGCAGCAGGTCGTCGCCGGCCTCGTAGACGTCGCGGACCTTGCCCTGCGCGTGCAGGCCGGCGCTCGCGCTCACGCGCGTTCCTCCACCGGCAGCTTCTCGAGCCTCTCGAACACCCCGCCCAGGTTCCGCAGGAACCGCCGCGGATCGAAGAGCTCGTCGAGCGCCTGGACGGAGAGCGCGCGCGTGACCTCGTCGTTGGCCTGGAGCGCGGAGCGGAAGTCGGACCCACGATCCCATGCGTCGGCGGCGGCGCGCTGCACGATCCGATAGGCGTCGTCGCGGGACATACCGGCGTCCACGAGCGCCAGCAGCACCGACTGGCTGTACACCAGCCCGCCGTCGGCCTCCAGGTTCGCCCGCATCCGTTCGGGGAAGACCTGCAAGCCCTCGAGCACGGCGGTCATGTCGGCGATCATGAAGTCCAGCAACCCGGTAGCGTCGGGGAAGATCACGCGTTCGGCGGAGGAGTGCGAGATATCGCGTTCGTGCCAGAGCGGCATGTCCTCGAACGCGGCCTGCGCGTAGCCGCGGACCACCCGGGCCAGCCCGGAGATGCGCTCCGACGCGACCGGGTTACGCTTGTGCGGCATCGCGCTCGAGCCCTTCTGCCCTTCGGCGAACGGCTCTTGGACCTCGCGGACCTCGGTCCGCGCGAGGTGCCGGATCTCCGTGGCGATCCTGTCGAGCGTGGACGCGGTGATCGCCAGGGTGCTCACGAACTCGGCGTGCCGATCCCGCTGGATCACCTGGGTCGACGCCACTTCGGGCCGCAGGTCTAGTCTGGCACAGACTAGTTCCTCCACACGCGGATCCACCGCGGCGTACGTGCCCACCACGCCGCTGATCGCACCGACGCTCACGACCTCGCGCGCGCGGCGCAGGCGCTCCCGGTCGCGGTCCAGCTCGAACGCCATCACCGCGACCTTGTGACCGAAGCTGGTCGGCTCCGCATGCATCCCGTGGGAACGGCCCGCCATGACGGTGTCCCGATGCTCGAGCGCCAGACTCTTCACCACGCCGAGCAAGCGCTCGATCCGCCCGAGCAGGATGTCGGCGGCGGAACACAGCTGCATCGCGAGCCCCGTGTCCAACACATCCGACGACGTCATCCCGAAGTGCACCCAGCGCCCCTCGGGTCCGACCGTTTCGCCGACCACCTGGACGAACGCCGCCACGTCGTGCCGCGTCACCTCTTCGACTTCCAGCACGCGTTCGACCGTGAAGGCGGCACGTTCCCTGATCGCCAGGGCGTCCTCGGGCGGGACCTTGCCGAGCTCCGCCCACGCCTCGACCGCCAGGATCTCGATCTCCAGCCAGTTCGCGAGACGGGCTTCGTCCGACCAGACGGCGGCCATCTCGGGCAGGCTGTAGCGCGGGATCAAAGCTTCAGGCCTTCTCCTAGGTCGTCCTTGAACTTCCAGAGCATCGCCTGCACGTCGGGATCGCCGATCGCCACGATCTGGGCGGCCAGCACGGCGGCGTTGACCGCGGCGTTGACGCCAACGGTGGCGACCGGAACCCCGGTGGGCATCTGGGCGGTGATCGCGAGCGCCTCGTTTCCCACCATCTGCGGCGACGACGCGATCGGCACGCCGATCACGGGCAGGATCGTGCGCGCCGCGACGGCGGCGGCCAGGTGGCCCGACATCCCGGTCGAGCAGATCACGACCTTGAGACCGCGCTCGAACGCGGTGCGCGCGTACTCGTCGACCAGATCCGGGTTGCGCGCCGACGACATGATCTGGACCTCGTGCGCGACGTCGAACTTCTCCAGGATCAGCCCCGCCTGGCGCATGATCGGGAGCTCGGACGGGGACGCCGCGAGCACACCGACCCTGGGCGTCTCGTCGATCACCTATCGCTCCCCTTCCGCCGCCGCGGCGGCGATGTCGTGCCGGCACTGCATGCCCTCGAACGTGATCCGGCCGCATGCCTGGTACGCGCGAGCGCGGGCGTCGCGGAGAGTCGGTCCGAGCGCGCTGACCGCCAGCACGCGGCCCCCGGCGGTCACCACTCTACCGTCCCGCTCCGCCGTCCCGGCATGGAACACGGTGACGCCCTGCACCTCGCCAGCCGCGTCCAGCCCATGGATCTCGAAGCCGGTCTCGTACGGTCCGGGATAGCCGTCAGACGCGAGGACGACCGTCACGGCCGCGTCGGGACGTTCGCTGTGAACGAACCCCGATAGGCGCCCCTCGCTGCACGCCAGCAGCGCCTCCGCCACGTCGAACCCCATCCGGGGCATCAGCACCTCGGTCTCGGGGTCGCCGAACCGGGAGTTGAACTCCAAGACCTTGGGTCCGTCCGACGTGAGCATCACGCCGGTGAACAGACACCCTCGATAGTTGATGCTCTGACCGCGGAGAGCGTGGAACGTCGGGATCACCAACGCTTCCCAGACATGAAGCTCGACGTCCGGATCGAGCCATGGGAGCGGCGAGTACGCGCCCATCCCCCCGGTGTTGGGGCCGACATCGCCGTCGCCGATCCGCTTGAAGTCCTGCGCCAACCCGAGCGGAACGAGCGTGTCGCCATCGATCAACGCGAACGCCGAGATCTCAGGACCCTCCAGCACCTCTTCGACGACAACCGTCGAGCCGGCCTCGCCGAAGACGCGGCGCTCCAACGCGTCCTCCAGCGCGGCGATCGCGGTCTCCCGTTCGAGGGCGACGGTCACGCCCTTGCCTGCCGCGAGGCCGTCGGCCTTCACGACCGCCCGGCCTCCGAGCTCATCCACGAACGCCGTGGCCTTCTCCACATCGGTGAACGCGCCGGAGCGCGCGGTGGGGATCCCGTGCCGCAGCATCAGGTCCTTCGCGAACGCCTTCGAGCCCTCGATCGCGGCGCCGGCCTTCGACGGGCCGAACACGCGGCGACCACGGGCTTCGAGCTCGTCGGCCAGGCCGGCGACCAAGGGCGCCTCGGGACCGACCACGGTCAGATCGGCGTCCTCCCGCTCGGCGAGCGCCACCAGCCCGTCGACGTCGTCAGCGTTCACGGGAACGCAGCGGGCCAGTGAGGCGATCCCCGCGTTGCCGGGAGCGGCCACCAGCTCGTCCACGAGCGGGCTCTGCGCCAGCCGCCACGCCAGGGCGTGCTCGCGGCCGCCTCCGCCGACGAGCAGGACCTTCATCCGACCGGCAGGCTCTGTTCGCGCGCGGGCCCGACCGAGACGACCGACACCGGGACGCCGACCAGCTCGGCCATGCGCTCCACGTAAGCGCGTGCCTGCTTCGGCAGGTCCTCGAACGTCTTCGCGTCGTCGATCTCCTCCATCCAGCCGTCGAGCTCCTCGAACACGGGCTCGGCCTTGTGGAAGAGGGACTGGTGTGGCGGGAAATCGTCGTAGAGCTCGCCGTCCGCGCGATACCCGGTGCAGATCTTCACCCTTTCGAACCCCGAGAGCACGTCGAGCTTGGTCACGAACTGCTCCGTGAGACCGTTCAACCGAGCCGCGTATCGCGCCAGCACCGCGTCGAACCAGCCGCACCGGCGCTTGCGACCGGTGACGGTCCCGAACTCGTTGCCGCGCACGCCCAGCTGCTCGCCCACGTCGCCGAGGTCTTCGGTCGGGAACGGCCCCGCTCCCACGCGAGTGACGTAGGCCTTCACGATGCCGATAACACGGTCCACCTCGAGCGGACCGATGCCCGCCGACGCGAGGGCGTATCCGGCCACGGGGTTCGACGACGTGACGAACGGATACGTCCCGTGGTCCAGGTCGAGCAGCGTGCCCTGCGCGCCCTCGAGCATCACATGCTTGCCGGCACGCAAGCCCTGATGCAAGAGAGCCCCGGTGTCGGCGACGTAGGGCTCCAGCTGCGACGCCAGCTCCATGTACTCCTCGACGATACGGTCGGGATCCAGCGGCAACCGGTTGTAGATCTTCGTGAGGATCAGGTTCTTCTCGCGCAAGACCATGTCGAGCTTCTCCCGGAAGATCTTCGCGTCGAACAGGTCCTGGATACGCAGTCCGATGCGTGCGGCCTTGTCTCCGTACGCGGGACCGATGCCGCGCTTGGTGGTGCCGAGCGCGTTCTTGCCCAGGAACCGCTCCGTCACCTTCTCGAGCTCCAGGTGGTACGGCATGATCAGGTGCGCGTTGCCGGACACGACCAGGCGGGAGACGTCGATCCCCAGCTCGCGGAGCGAGGCCATCTCCTTGATCAGGTGGCGAGGATCGACCACAACGCCGCCTGCGATCACGGACGTGATGTGGTCGTACAGGATGCCCGAGGGGATCAGCTGGAGCTTCAGCAGCCGCCCCTCGGCGATCACGGTGTGGCCCGCGTTGTTCCCGCCTTGGTAGCGGACCACGAAGTCCATCCGGTCCGCGAGATAGTCGACCGCCTTGCCCTTGCCCTCGTCCCCCCACTGCGTCCCGAGCACGATCGAGGCAGGCATGGCGCCCACAGTCTAGAGGACGGCGTGAGCCCCACCGGCACCCGCGCGGTAGGCCGAAGGATGGAGGCCGGGTCGAGCCCTTCGGTCCTTGACGCCTTCGAGGGCCAGTTGGTACGGTGCCCCGGCAGCTGACCAGACGACTGGAGGCCGCGACGCGATCCGCGCCGCGGCCTTTTTCGTTCCCAAAGGGAGAGTCGAGATGCAGGAGATCCGCGGCCGCGCCGAGCTCGAAGACGAGCTCGTCCTCGTACCTGGTCTCGAAGAGCACCACCTGGTCGACCCTCACACGGTCGAGGTCGTCGAGCGCGGCGCCTGGTACGTCGTCAAGAAGCTCGCCCTGTTCCTGCCGGCGATCTTCTTGTTCATCCTGGCCATCCAGCTGATGAAGGCCGGCGCCACCGCCGTGGGACCGCAGATCAAGGGGCAGTTCCCCTTCGCGAACGGCGTCTCAACGCTCGGCACCGGATGGCTCGGCGCTTACTTCGTGCTGTCGGGCTCACCGGTCGCCGCGACCGCGATCAGCCTGTTCGGCGCCGGTACGCTCACCAAGCTTCAGACGTTCACCATGCTTTCCGGCTCGCGGCTGGGCGCGTCCTTCATCGTGCTGATGACCGGCTTCTTGTACGCGATGAGGAACAAGAACCGCGACCGGGGAGGATCTATCGGGATCGGCATCCAGGCGATGACCATGACCGCGATCGTGTACGTGCCCGGGATGTTGATCGGCTACGCCATCCTGCGCGGCGGCTTGTTGGAGGGGATGAACTGGCACGCCTCGGCGAAGATGGAGGCCCTCCTGGGCAAGCTCTGGGGTCCGATCGTCGACGTCGCGGACGGACACCTTCCCGGCTGGGCGTTGTTCCTGGTCGGGCTCGGGGTGATCCTGGTCTCGTTCAGCCTGCTCGATCGCGTGCTCCCCAGCATGAGCACAGGAACCGCGGTCTCCAAGCACGAGAAGTGGTTGAAGCATCCGTGGACCATGTTCGGCCTGGGATGCCTGGTGGCGTTCCTGACGCTGTCGGTGTCGGTGGCGCTCACCGTGTTGGTTCCGCTCGCGGCCAAGGGCTACGTGAAGCGCGAGGAGGCGCTCCCCTACATCATGGGCGCGAACATCACGACGCTCGCCGACACGCTGGTGGTGGCGATGCTGCAGAACACCCCGGTCGCCGGCCAGATCGTGCTGGCGGAGGCGATCGGCGTCACCATCGTCTCCTTGATCATCCTGGGGTTCCTCTACCGACCCGTGAAGACGGCGGTTCTCGGCCTGGACGACTACCTGGTCGCGTCGAACCGTCGCTTGGCATTCTTCGTGGGCACGCTGTTCGTGCTGCCGATCACGTTCCTGCTCTCGGGGCTCGTGGTAGGTACGCCAGGCGCGTAGCCGCCGTTCGGACGATACGCCGGACCGAAGGTCCCGGATCGTCCGGCTGATTGACGCCCCCTATCACCGCTGCTAGCGTCCCCTGAAGCAGCTGACCAGACGACTGGAGGCCGCGGCGGAACGCTTCGTTCTTCGCCGTGGCCTTTGTTGTTCCTTGGCCACACATGGGGAGAACCAGATGCACGTTGACCTCTACGTCACGCTCGCCGCGTTGCTCGTGGGATTCACCGTCGGGCTGACGGGCATGGGGGGCGGTGCGCTCATGACGCCGATCCTGGTGCTCCTGTTCGGGATCAACCCGAGCGCCGCGGTGTCGAGCGACCTGGTCGCCGCCATGATCATGAAGCCGATCGGTAGCGGCGTGCACATCCGGCGCAAGACCGTGCGGTGGGAACTGGTTCGTTGGTTGGCCATCGGCTCCATCCCGGCCGCCGCGTCCGGCGTCTTCATCCTCCGCAGCCTGGGGAACAGCGAGGACGTGCAGAACACGATCAAGCTCATGCTGGGGATCACCCTGATGGTGGCTGCCGTCGCGATGGTGACGAAGGCATGGCTGCAGGGACGCCGCAACGCGCAGCATCGCTCGGCCGGAACCCAGCCTCCACCGCTCAAGGTGAAGCCGCTCCCCACGATCCTGATCGGCGTCGTCGGAGGTCTACTGGTCGGCCTGACCTCCGTGGGCTCGGGCTCGATCATCATCGTGTCGCTGATGCTCCTCTACCCCAGCCTCCGGGGCGCGGAGTTGGTTGGCACCGATCTGGTGCAGGCGGTCCCGCTCGTTTCCGCAGCCGCGCTCATGCACATCTTCTTCGGAGACTTCGAGCTGGGGCTAACCACCTCGATCCTCATCGGATCCATCCCCGGCGTGTACGCGGGCGCGCGCATGTCCGCGAAGGCGCCCGACGGTGTGATCCGACCGGCGCTCGTGTTCGTCCTGCTCGCGTCGGGACTGAAGCTGGTCAACGTGTCCACGGAGATGCTCGGCGTCGTCTTGCTCATCGTCGGCTTGGTGGCACTCCCGGTGTGGGGAGCTATCGATGCCGCGAGCCACCCCGAGCCACAGTGGGAAGCGGCTGGGCTCAGCCGCAGGACGTGGGTGAAGTGGCAGGCGCTCGGCGCCCTCTTCGTGGTGGGATTCTTCGCCTCGATCGCCTACTTCGCGAAGACGCGTCGCACGCTGGAGGCGACACCCGTCGTGACCGAGACGGTCGCGGCCTAGTATCCGATCGTGGCCGACGATCCCGTCCCGAAGCCGAGCACCCAGGAGCGACTGGCCGACCTGACCGACGACGAACGCCTGGTCCTGGCGAAGGTCGCCGACATAGTCCAGAAGATCAAGTACGGGACCGTCGTCCTGGTGATCCAGGACGGCAAGGTGGTGCAGATCGAGATGGCCGAGAAGTTCCGGTTGCGCTGATGGCCGATCGAGCCGAGGGCGCCGTGGCAACGATGGACGAGCGGGGTGCCCCGCCGCCCAAGCTCGCCCTTCGCGACCTGGTCAAGACCCGCCGGTCCACCGCCGGCGAGACGGTCACCGCTGTCGATCACGTCACCCTCGACGTCTTCCAGGGTGAGTTCGTCTGCCTGCTGGGGCCGTCGGGTTGCGGCAAGACCACGATCTTGAACATCCTGGCGGGACTGGACGCCCCCACGTCGGGCCAGGCGCTGCTGGACGGGCGGCCGATCGCGGGACCCGGACCCGACCGCGCCGTGCTGTTCCAGGAACCCGCGCTGTTCCCTTGGCTCTCGGTCGTGGGGAACGTGGAGTTCGCGCTGAAGCACGTCGGGGTCCCGCAAGACGAGCGGCGGGACCGCGCCATGGGCTGGCTGGAGAACGTGCATCTCACGAACTTCGCGAACGCGCAACCGCACGAGCTCTCGGCGGGGATGCGGCAGCGGACGGCCCTGGCCCGGGCGCTGGCGTGCGATCCCGACGTCCTCCTGGGCGACGAGCCGTTCGGCGCGCTGGACGCGCAGGCCCGCGAGCTGTTGCAGAACGAGGTCCAGCGTGTGTGGGTGGAGAGCGAGGGCCGCAAGACGTTCGTGTTCGTCACACACAACGTCCGGGAGGCCGCGCTGCTGGCCGACCGCGTGCTGGTCATGACGGCCGCTCCGGGCAAGCTCCTGGAGGAGCAGCGCATCTACGCGCCCCGGCCGCGGCAGCTGGACGATGCGCTCGTATCTCGCGTGGTCTCCGAGATCCACGAGATCTTGATGCTCGAGGTCAGCAAGGGCGGTGGGTCGTGAGACGGATCGCGCGCGAGATCGGGCCGCCGCTGGCCGGCGTGGTGGGACTGCTGGTGGTCTGGGCGATCGTGGCGGCGTTCGCGTCCCCGCGGACGGTGCCCTCGCCCGCCTCGGTGTGGAGCGCGTTGAGGCGCGGGATCTCCGACGGCACCATCCCGGAGGCCGCCGTGAAGACGCTGATCCGATTGGTGTTCTCGTTCGCGGTATCGATCGTGATCGGGACCGCGCTCGGGTTCGGCCTGGCGTTGAACGAGTTCGCGCGCCGGTCGGTCCGGCCGCTCGTGGTCGCCCTGCAGATCACGCCGTTCATCGCATGGCTGCCGCTCGCGGTGGTGTGGTTCGGGCTCTCCGAGCGCGCCGTGGTGTTCGTGGCGATCGTCGGCGCGTTCCCGTCCGTCACGCTCGCCACGATCTCGAGCTTCGGACAGGTGCCGCCGCTGTTGAAGCGCGCGGGGCGGACGCTCGGCGCCGAGGGCTGGCACCTCTACCGCGGCGTGATCTTCCCGGCGGCGCTGCCCGGGTACGTCGGCGGGCTCCAGCAGGCCTGGGGCTTCGCGTGGAAGGCCCTCATGGCCGGCGAGCTCATCACGGCGGGCCTCAACGCCACCGGGCTGGGACAGCTGCTCGCACGTTCGCAGGACGACGTTCCGGCGCTGGTCGCCACCGTCGCGGTGATCGTCGTGATCGGCGTGCTCGTGGAGTACCTGGTGTTCGTGCGGCTCGAACGCCGGATCCGGGCCCGGCGGGGCCTGCTCCTCTCCGGTTGATCCGCCCTCGGCTATCGCTCGATCCGGAACCGGATCTGGACGTGCGTGTGGTACTCGCTGATCTGGTTGTCCGCCACGACGGCGCTCGTCTCGAGGATGTCCATGCCGTCGATCCCGCGGATGGTCTTCGCCGCTTCGGCCAGCGCCTGTTGCGCGGCGTCACGCCACGATTCGCTCGACACGCCCACCAGGTCGATCGTCTTGATGACGCTCATGCCTCGCCCCCTCCGCTCGCCTCTCCCTTGTAGACCTGCATGAATCGCGCATAGTTCGCAGCGATCTGGGCTGCCGCCGCCTCGCGCGCCATCGTCCCGTCGACGAACGCCTTCAGCGGCTCCCACCAGATCGAACGACCGATCGCGAACCCTTGGTATCCGGGGACACCGCTCGCCGTGCGGAGCCAGTGGTCCACCGCGTCGGCGTCGGCACCACGGCCCAAGACCACGCACGCCACGTGATCGCGGCCCGCGATCCGGCACTGCTGCGCCATCGCCTCGCACTCTTCGCGCGAGTCGATCCCCTCGATCTTCCAGATGTCGGGCTCGATCCCCGACGCCTGCAGCTGCGCGATCGCAAGTCGCATCAGGTGCGGTCGGAGCTCCGTGTCGAACCGTCCGACATCTCCCCCGACCGTCTCCAGTTGATGCGCCTCGGCAGGAACCAGCAGCTCGAACAGGAACTTCCGCTCCGAGTGATGCAGCCATTCCGAAAGGGTCTTGAGCTTGGCCGCCTGTCGCGCGTTCAACGCGCCGTCGCCCTCGGGGTTGAACCGAACCAGGACCTTCGTGAACGTGGGCTCGTTGAACTCGATGTGCTGTCCGAACTCTTCCCCGTACTCGAAGTCGAACTCGTCTTGGCCCGACTTCTCCGCGGGCATGGCCAGGATGAGCTCTTGCTGCCGGGCACGCTGGGCGATCGCGGCGCCGAACTGTTCGTCGACCAGGACGCCCGCGCTCCCTTTCTGAACGCCGAGGCGCTCCACCGATCGCAGGAATCCCTCGAAGATGACGCTCTTCGCGTCGGCGATCCGTTGGGTCTCTTCGGTCGAGGGATCGCCCTCGATCCCGAAGAACTTCTTCACGAACGATCCGCGGTGATCGAACGCCAGGATGAACAGATCCCCGTCGTAGCCGAGTCCGAGCATATGTGCCGCTCCCCTTCCGTTGGCGCTCGGTGTGGATGCTAGCGGCTGTCGAGACGCGCCGAACCCTCGCGGGCGGCGGTCCGCCGATCATCGTCCATGGCCTCGGTGGTCCGGCGAAGGCCCGCCGAGAGCAGCTCCATCAGCAGCACGGCGATGCCCGCGGTGATCCCCACGCGTATCGCCAGGCTGCCGACCAGCTCCTGGCAGCTGGACAGGACCCGAAGCGGATCGTGCTGCGGACACGAACCCGCGGCGAACGATCGTGCGGCGAGCCAGACCATCGAGCCCACCGCGACGGCCGCCGCGAGCGAGCTCAGGCGCAGGCCGTGGCGGGGTGTGAGATCGGAGCCGAGCACGCTGGGTCTCCCTTCGATGTCCCAGGGTACCCTGGGCAGATCCATGATCGAAGGGGCATCTCTCGAGCATCGCGAAGGCGGAGCGCGAGCGAGCTTCTCGCTCCTGCGCCGCAATCGGGACTTCCGTCGCGCCTACCTCTCGTCGCTGATCTCGCTCGGTGGAGACTGGTTCCTGCTGGTCGCGCTGTTCGGGTTGGTGTTCGACCTCACGGGTTCGGCGCTAGCCGTGGCCTTCCTGCTGGCCGCCCAGGACCTGACGTACTTCGTCGTGTCGCCGTTGATGGGCGTGCTGGCGGATCGCGTCGACCGGAAACGACTGATGGTCATGGCCGACTTGGCGCGGGCCGTGCTGTGCATCGGGTTCCTGTTCACGCAGTCGGAGTCGTTGGTGTG
>Ga0214473_10007583_pt1 | contig 12860 bp, 13 predicted proteins | sample RVTome_7_FD_203509 | JGI IMG/M metagenome (GOLD analysis project Ga0214473, IMG submission 203509) | Soil microbial communities from uranium-contaminated site in the Upper Colorado River Basin, Wyoming, United States - RVT98D197 | ecosystem: Environmental > Terrestrial > Soil > Contaminated >...
GTGGAAGGGCATCGCCAACCCCGAGAGCATGGTGGAGGCCCTGGACGTCGCCGTGCGCATGCTCGCGGCGCGGAAGCCGGCCTGATCCCATGGCGAGCGCATCCGATGACCGACCACTCGGCGCGCGGCGGAGGCATGGTTGAACCGACTCTATGACGTCGTCACCTTCGACTGCTACGGTACGCTGATCGACTGGGAGCGCGGCATCCGCGATGCGTTCGCCGCCGTGGCCACCGCGATACGCGTACCCGTCGACCCGGACCGCGCGCTCGCTCTCTACGCGGAGATCGAGCCCGTCGTCGAGGCCGAGACCTTCCGGAGCTACCGCGCGGTCCTGGCGGAGTCCGCCCGGCGCATCGCCGCGCAGCTCGGCTGGCCGCTGCCGGAGGCCCGGGCCGGCTTCCTCGCCGAGAGTCTGCCCTCCTGGCCGCCCTTTCCCGACACCAACCGGGCCCTCGCGCGGCTCGCCGAGGCCGGCTACGAGCTGGGTATCCTCTCCAACGTCGATGACGACCTCCTGGCATGGACGCGGCGACACTTCCTGGCGCGCTTCGACGTCGTCGTGACGGCCCAGCAGGTAGGCTCCTACAAGCCCGCGCCCGGGCACTTCACGACGGCGCGGAGCCTGATCGGCGGCCGGCCCTGGCTCCACGCGGCCCAGAGTTACTTCCACGACGTGGTGCCGGCCCGCGCCCTCGGCATCCCCGTGGCGTGGATCAACCGCAAGGCGGAGACACCGCGCGACGGCGGGAAGGCGGATCGCGAGCTCCGGACGCTTGCCGATCTCGCCGACTGGCTCGCGCCGTGAGCCTCGATGGGGGATCGCGCGTCGGGAGCCCTTGACAGGCCACCGGCCCCCGCTTATCAAGGAGCCAGCCATTTCACCGCCGCTGCGGATCATCGCTCGGCTCACGAAGGAGGTTCCATGGACGAGCACGCGCTGCGCGAGCTGATTCAGGACGTGAAGGCCGGTCGCATGAGCCGGCGTCACTTCGTTCACACGATGGTCGGCCTCGGGCTCACGGCGCCGCTGGCGGCGCGGATGCTGGCCGCGAGCGGAGTCGCCCACGCCCAGCCCAAGCCGCTGGACTTCACACCGACGCGGCGGGGCGGAGGGGGACCGCTCAAGACCCTCTGGTGGCAGGCCCCCACCCTGCTCAACCCACACTTCGCCACCGGCACCAAGGACCAGGACGCCTGCCGCATCTTCTACGAGCCCCTCGCCGCCTTCGACCCGGACGGCAATGTCATCCCCATCCTCGCGGCGGACGTGCCCACCGTCGCTGCCGGCACGCTCGCCCGGGACCTGACCTGGGTCACCTGGCGGCTCAAGCGCGGCGTCGCCTGGCATGACGGCAAGCCCTTCACCGCCGAGGACGTGGTCTTCAACTGGGAGTACGTGGCCGATCCCGCGACGGCGGCGGTCACCGGCGGCGCCTATCGCGAGATCTCGAAGATCGAGACGCTCGACAGCCACACCGTCAAGGTCGTCTTCGCCAAGCCGCAGCCGTTCTGGTCCGACGCGTTCTCGGGCAACCGCGGCATGATCATCCCCAAGCACGTCTTCGCCGCGTACAAGGGGGCGAAGTCACGCGAGGCGCCCGCCAACCTCAAGCCTGTCGGCACCGGCGCCTATCGCTTCGTGGACTTCAAGCCGGCGGACGTCGTCCGCGGCGAGATGAATCCGAGCTACCACATCCCCAACCGGCCCTTCTTCGACACCATCGAGATGAAGGGCGGCGGTGACGCCGTCTCCGCCGCGCGCGCGGTGCTGCAGACCGGCGAGTACGACTACGCCTGGAACATGCAGGTGGAGGACGAGATCCTGCTCCGGCTCGAGCAGGGCGGCAAGGGCAGGGTCAATTTCTGGCCCACCGGCAACCCCGAGCACATCCGTGCAACTTCGCCGACCCCGGGACGGAGGTGGACGGGGAGCGATCGAGCCTCAAGACCACGCATCCCCTGCTCTCGGACCCCGCCGTACGCCAGGCCCTCAACCTGCTCGTCGACCGCGCCTCCGTCCACGAGCAGATCTACGGCCGTCAGGGGCAGACCTCGGCCAATTTCCTCAACGCCCCGTCGCGATTCTTCTCGAAAAACACGCGCTGGGAGTTCAACGTCGACAAGGCCAACCAGGTCCTCGACGCCGCCGGCTGGAAGCGGGGCGCCGACGGCATCCGCGCCAAGGACGGCAAGCGGCTCAAGATGCTCTACCAGACCTCGATCAACGCGCCCCGGCAGAAGAACCAGCAGATCGTCAAGCAGGCCGCGGCCAAGGCCGGCATCGAGCTTGAGCTCAAGTCCGTCACGGCGTCGGTGTTCTTCTCCTCCGACCCCGCCAACCCGGACACGTTCCCGCATTTCTACGCGGACCTGCAGATGTACAACACGACGATGACGGCGCCCGATCCCCAGTACTTCATGAACCAGTTCACCTCGTGGGAGGCCTCGTCCAAGGCCAACAAGTGGCAGGGGCGCAACGTGACGCGCTGGCGCAACGAGGAATACGACCGGACGTACCGCGCGGCCGACACCGAGCTCGACCCGGTCAAGCGCGCCGCCCTCTTCATCAAGATGAACGACCTCGTCATCCAGAACGTGGTGGTCATCCCGGTGCTGTGGCGCAATGGGGTCTCCGCCTCGACGACGAAGCTCCGGGGCATGGATCTGACGGGCTGGGACTCGACGTTCTGGCGGCTGCCCTACTGGTACAAGCAGGCGTGAGGCGCTTGACAGCACGGTGAAGCAATACTATAAGAAGCCCACCACCCGGTCGCCGCTGACCTATCTCGAACTGCAAGCTCTCGCGCTGCCGCGGGGGCGTGAGGAGGATTCCGATGGAAGAGCGTGAACTGCGGTCGATGATCGCCCAGGTCAAGGCGGGGCGGATGAGCCGCCGGCATTTCGTCCAGGCCATGGTCGGCCTCGGCCTGACCGCCCCCCTCGCCGGCCAGATGCTGGCCTCGGCGGGGGTGGCGCAGGCCCAGCCCAAGATGATGTACAAACCGACCAAGCGGGGCGGTGGCGGCGCCCTCAAGACCCTCTGGTGGCAGGGGGCAACCCTGCTCAACCCCCACTTCGCCGTCGGCACCAAGGACCAGGACGGCTCGCGAATCTTCTACGAGCCCCTCGCCTCGTGGGATCCCGACGGCACCCTCGTCCCCGTCCTCGCCGCCGAGACGCCGTCCGCGCAGAACGGCGGCCTCTCCAAGGACGGCCGGTCCGTGACCTGGCGGCTCAAGAAGGGCGTGGTCTGGCACGACGGCAAGCCCTTCACCGCCGACGACTGCCTCTTCACCTGGGAGTACGCCGCCGACCCCGCCACCGCCTCCGTCAGCGGCGGCACCTACAAGGACGTCAAGGTCGACAAGGTGGACAGCCACACCATCAAGGTGACCTTCGCGAAACCGACGCCGTTCTGGGCCGACGCCTTCTGCGGCGTCCGCGGCATGATCATTCCCAAGCACCTCTTCGAGGCCTTCAAGGGCGCCAAGTCCCGCGAGGCGCCGACCAACCTCAAGCCCGTGGGCACCGGGCCGTACCGGTTCGTGGACTTCAAGCCGGGCGACGTCGTGCGCGGCGAGCTGAACCCGACCTACCACATGCCCAACCAGCCCCACTTCGACACGATCGAGATGAAGGGCGGGGGCGACGCGGTGTCGGCGGCCCGCGCCGTCATCCAGACCGGCGAGTTCGACTATGCCTGGAACATGCAGGTAGAGGACGAGATCCTGAAGCGCATGGAGCAGGGCGGCAAGGGCAAGGCCAACATCGTGGCGGGCGGCAACATCGAGCACATCCAGCTCAACAACACCGACCCGTGGAAGGACGTGGACGGCGAGCGGTCGAGCGCGAAGACCAAGCACCCCTTCCTCCTGGACGCCGCCGTCCGCCAGGCCCTCAACCTGCTCGTGGACCGCGGCTCCGTCCAGGAGCAGATCTACGGCCGGACCGGCGTCGCCACCGCGAACTTCCTCAACGCCCCCTCGCGCTTTCACTCCAAGAACACCAAGTGGGAGTTCAACGTCGACAAGGCGAACCAGATCCTCGACGCCGCCGGCTGGAAGCGCGGCAGCGACGGCATCCGCGCGAAGGACGGGGTCAAGCTCAAGATGGTGTACCAGACGTCGATCAACGCCCCGCGGCAGAAGAACCAGGCCATCGTCAAGCAGGCCGCGGCCAAGGCCGGGATCGAGCTCGAGATCAAGTCGGTGACGGCCTCCGTGTACTTCTCCTCCGACGTGGCCAACCCCGACACGTACACCCACTTCTACACCGACATCCAGATGTACACGACCACCATGACCCAGCCCGACCCCGAGCTGTTCATGAACCAGTTCACGTCGTGGGAAGTCGCCTCGAAGGACAACAAGTGGCAGGGGCGCAACATCACCCGCTGGCGCAACGAGGAGTACGACAAAATCTACCGCGCCGCGGAGGCCGAGATGGATCCCGTGAAGCGAGCCGCGCTCTTCATCAAGATGAACGACCTCGTCATCCACAACGTGGTGGTCATCCCGGTGGTGCAGCGGCCCCGCGTGGCCGCCGTCAGCAACCGGCTGCGGGCGGAGCAGAGCGGCTGGGACTCCGACTTCTGGAGCCTGCAGAACTGGTACCGCGAGGGGTAGGCGGGTCGCGGGCGAGCCGGCCCCCCGGGGGCTTGGCCCGCCCGCCCCATTGCAGATGTCCAAGTACCTCGTCCGGCGCCTGCTGATCTTGATCCCGGTCCTCGCCGGGATCAGCCTCGTGCTGTTCACCATCCTCGCGCTGGCCCCCGGTGACCCCTTCGAGGAGCTGGCGACCAATCCCAACGTCCCGCCCGAGGTTCGCGCCAATCTCCGGACCCAGTTCGGGCTCGACGACCCCATCCCGGTGCGCTACGTCCGCTGGTTCACCTCGATGATGAAGGGCGACTGGGGATTTTCCTTCGTGAGCCGCGTCGACGTGGCCACCCTCATCCTGCAGCGGTTGCCCACCACGCTCCTCGTCGTCGGATCGGCCCAGCTCCTCGGCCTCCTCATCGCGCTTCCCATCGGGGTCTATTCAGCCTGCCGCCCCTACTCGCTCGTGGACCAGATCGCCACCACGCTCGCGTTCATCGGCTTCTCGCTTCCCAGCTTCTTCACGGGCCTGCTCTTCATCCTCCTCTTCAGCATCTACCTCGACTGGCTGCCGTTCATCTATCGGGCCGACATCTCGGGCACGGGCCTCCCGTGGCTCTGGGCGCACGTCAAGCAAGCCATCATGCCCGTGGGCGTGCTGGCCCTCCTGCAGGGCGCCTCGATGACCCGCTTCATGCGGTCCGCCGTCCTGGACGTCATCCGCCTCGACTACGTCAACACCGCGCGGGCGAAGGGCCTCGCGGAGCGGATCATCATCGTCAAGCACGTGGTCAGGAACGCGCTGATTCCGGTCGTGACCCTGATCGCGCTGCAGATCCCGGGCATCTTCGCGGGCGCCCTGATCACCGAGCAGATCTTCCGGGTGCCCGGGATCGGCTCGCTCCTGATCAGCTCGATCCTCGCCAACGACACCCCGGTGATCATGGCCATCACCTTCGTCTTCTCCTGCCTCGTCGTCGTCTTCAACCTCGTCGCCGACCTCGTCTATGGCTGGCTCGATCCCCGCATCTCGTACCGCTAGCTCGGCGCCGGAGGCGCGGGCGGCCGGGGCGGCGTCGGCGGCGTCCCGGACGGGCGACTCGCTCCGCGCGGAAACCTGGCGGCGCTTCCGCCGCCACCAACTTGCGATCGTCGGCGCCATCGCGCTCGCGGTGATGGTCCTGGCCGTCCTCGCCGGCCCTTTCGTGTACCGCGTCCCGATCGACCAGATCGATTTCAAGGCCAAGCTGAAGAGCCCCTCGTGGGCCCACCCCCTGGGCACCGACGACCTCGGCCAGGACGTGCTCGCCCGGATGCTGTACGGCGGCCGGATCACCCTGGCCGTCGGCGTGGCCGCGATGTTGATCGCCATCAGCCTCGGCACCGCCGTCGGCGCCGTGAGCGGTTACATGGGAGGCACGGTCGACCACGCCCTGATGCGGGTCACCGATCTGTTCCTCTCGCTGCCCGGGCTGCCCCTGCTGCTCCTCATCATCTACCTCTTCCGCGACTCGCTGAAGAAGGTGCTCGGCCCCGAGATCGGGACCTTCGCGCTGATCGTGGTGGTCATCGGGGGACTGCGCTGGATGCCGGTGGCGCGGCTGGTGCGCGCCCAGTTCCTGTCCCTCCGCGAGAAGGAGTTCGTGGAGGCCGCGCGCGGGCTGGGGGCGCCGCCGCTCAGGCAGATCGTTCGCCACATCCTCCCCAATTCGGTGGGCCCCGTGATCGTGGCGGGCACCCTCGACGTCGCCGCCGCCATCATCGCGGAGTCCTCGCTGTCGTTCCTCGGCCTGGGCTTCCCGCCCGACATCCCGACCTGGGGGCGCATCCTCTTCGACGCCAAGGACAACCTCGACTTCGCGCCCCACTGGGCGATCTTCCCGGGGACGGCGATCTTCCTCGCCGTGCTCAGCATCAACTATATCGGCGACGGCCTCCGCGACGCGCTGGACCCTCGCAAAGTGCTCTAGTGCCCCGTCTCGGAAATGTGCCGACAACGCGCCGGGCGGGCCAGGGGGGCCCTCCCCGCGGGACACGCTGAGTCGCAACCCTCTGCGACGTCTCGTAAGGAGCCACGAGATAGAGAGTTCTCGCCTCCGACAACGCGCAGAAGCAACGGTCCCGCGGGGAGGGCCCCCCTGGCCCGCCCGGCGCCGCGTGTCTGTGAATTCTGATCGGGGACACTTTTCGTTGATATTTGGGCGCGCATCACGCGCGACGCGCGGGGCGGGCGCGGCGCCAGGAGACAGGAGCCACTCGTGAGCGATCGTGATCTTTGCTTCGTGCCGGCTGCCGAGCTGCTGCGGCTCTACAAGACGCGGAAGGTGTCGCCGCTCGAGGTCATGCAGGCGGTGTTCGCGCGGATCGATGCCGTGAACCCGAAGCTCAACGCGTATGTCACGCTCGCGCGGGAGTCCGCCCTCGCCGGCGCGAGGAAGGCGACGGCCGCGCTCAAGAAGAAGGCGGCGCTGCCGCCGCTGCACGGCATCCCCGTCTCGATCAAGGACCTGACGCCGACCAAGGGCATCCGGACCACCTGGGGCTCGAAGATCTTCGAGGATCACGTCCCGGAGGAGGACGCCATCACCGTCGAGCGGCTCAAGCGCGCGGGCGCCATCGTCGTGGGGAAGACCAATACGCCCGAGTTCGGAGCCGGCGGCAACACCTTCAACGCCGTGTTTGGCGCCACGCGGAACCCGTGGAATCCCGCCCTCACCTGCGGCGGCTCGAGCGGCGGCGCGGCGGTGGCCCTGGCCACGGGAATGGGGCCGCTCGCCCAGGGCTCGGACACGGGCGGCTCGCTCAGGATGCCCGCCGCCTTCTGCGGCGTGGTCGGCTTCCGCACGAGCCCGGGGCTGGTCCCCCACCATCCGAGGGCGCTCGCCTGGGACACGATCAGCGTGACGGGGCCCATGGCGCGCACCGTCACCGACACCGCGCTGATGCTCTCCGTGCTCGCGGGGCCGGACGACCGGGCGCCGATCTCCTACGAGGTCGACACCCGCGCGTTTCTGAGGGCCGTCAAGGCGCCGTCCGTCAAGGGGTGGCGCGTGGCCTGGACGCCCGATCTCCATGGGCTCATCCCGGTGGACGAGGAAGTCGCGGGGGTCGCCGAGGGCGCGACGAAGGTGTTCCGCTCGCTCGGCGCCCGCGTGGAGGCCGCCTGTCCCGACTTCGGCGAGGTCAACGAGATCGTGCTCGGCACGCGCGGCGTCTCGATGGTCGCCAACTCCGCCCCGCACCTCGAGCGCTGGAAGGACGAGATGCAGAAGGGGCTCGTGTGGAACATCGAGCAGGGGCTCAAGCTCACCCCGGAGGAGATCGCGCGCGCGGAGACGCAGCGCGCCGTCCTGTGGCAGCGCGTCCGCGCGTTCATGGAGACCCGCGATCTCCTGATCCTCCCGACCACCGCCGTGCCGCCCTTCCCGGTGGAGCAGCCGTACCCGACGGAGATCAACGGCAAGCCGCTCGACAACTACATCCAGTGGGCCTTCCTGACCTACGGCATCACGCTCACCGGCCTGCCCGTCATCTCGGTGCCGTGCGGGTTCACACGGAGCGGGCTGCCCGTCGGCCTGCAGATCGTCGGGCGCCGGCACCAGGAAGCCGCCGTGCTGAGAGCCGCCGCCGCCTTCGAAGCGGCGGCGCCCTGGGCGGACAAGATCCCGCCGACCATCTGACGTTGCCGGCGCGGCCGCCCGCGCCTTGCCGTCCTCCGGGGGTCCTCCGGGGGTCAGGCTTTGACTTCTATACGTGCAATCCGGCGCCGGATTGAACCGAGGGGCCGGGGCGGGGCAGATCGACCCGAATGTCTAGAAGTCAAAGCCTGACCCCGGCGAGGCGACGGAGGGGGGCGCCGGTGAGGCGCGTGAGGATCCACTCCTTGCGGAGCCCCGCGCCCAGGCGCTTGTAGAAGCGGATGGCCGGCCGGTTCCAATCGAGCACCGTCCACTCCATCCTGCCGCAGCCGCGCCGGAGCGCGATCTTCGCAAGCTGACGCAGCAGGGCCTTCCCCGCTCCGTTGCCGCGCTCCTCGGGCAGCACGAAGAGGTCCTCGAGGTAGAGGCTCGGCCGGCCGAGGAAGGTCGAGTACGTGAAGAAGTAGAGCGCGAAGCCCACCGGCCGGCGGCCGCGGCGGCAGATCAGCGTCTCGAAGTACGGGCGCGGGCCGAAGCCGTGGCGGCGGATCCGCGCCGGCGTCGCCTCGACCTGGTGGAGCAGCCGCTCGTACTCGGCGAGGCCGCGGATCAGTCCGAGGATGGTCGGGACGTCCCGCGCCGTCCCGCGCCGGATGCCGAGCGCCGCCGGCCGCCGCCGGCCGGTCCGCCGCGACCCCGTCCGGGGCGGCATCAGGCGCCGGCGATGGCGAGGAGCATCTCGGCGTAGGACCGCACGCCGGCGGCGATGTTCTCGATCGACACGCGCTCGTCGTTGCCGTGGACGCGGCCGATGTCGTCTTCGTCCAGCACCAGCGGGCTCCAGCCGTAACCGTGCATCCCGCACCGGCGGAACACCCAGTTGTCGGTGAACCCGACGAGGATCTCGGGTACGACCACGGCGCCGGGCGCCCGCCGCCGCAACGAGTCGGCGAGGCACTTGTAGAGCTCGGTGTCGGGCGCGGACAGGTTGGGCTGCTTGGGCGGCGCCGTGATCTCGACCTCCACGTGCTCGTCGGCCACGACGCGCCGCACCCAGTCGCGGATCTCCTCCGGGTCCTCCCCCGCCAGCATCCGGCAGTCGAGGTCCGCCGCCGCCTCCGGCGGGATCACGTTGCGCTTCTCGCTCCCCTTGAGCATGGTGACCGCGAAGGTCGTGTGCACCAGCGCGGCGTGGTGTCGGTTGGCGAGAAAGCGCGCGCGGAAATCCGGGTTCGCGAGCGAGCGGTCGAGGTCATCGTATCCCCGCCCCTGCTCCGCCGGGAGGACGGAGCCGACCCGGGCGAAGTATTCGCGGGTCTCGGGCAGGAGGCGCAGCGGGCGCTCCGCGTCGAGGAGACGGCCGAGCGCGCGGATCAGCCGGTTCGGCGCCGTGTCCGGCCAGGGCATCGAGCCGTGGCCGGGCGCGCCCCGCGCCGTCAGGCGCAGCGGCAGCCCCGTCTTCTCCGAGATCACGATGGAGCCGATCGGCGCCGCCGCGCCCGCGGGAGTGTGGATCCACCCGAGCTCGGAGAGCGAGTACTCGGCCCCCGCGACCCACGGCCGCCGGTGGTCGGCCACCCACTGGGCGCCGAAGCGGCTCCCCGCCTCCTCGTCGGCGGTGGCGAGGAAGACGAGGTCGCGCTTGAGCGGCGCCCGCGCGCGCTTCAAGGCGACGAGCGCCATGAGCTGCATGATGCCCGTCGACTTCATGTCGAGGGCGCCGCGCCCGTAGAGGTAGCCATCGCGGATCACGCCGCCGAACGGGTCCACGCTCCAGTACCGCCGGTCGGCGTACACCACGTCGATGTGATGGTGCAGCACGATGGCGGGCAGCGCCCCGTCGCCGGCGAGCCGCGCCGTCAGGTTGGCACGGCCGGGCGCCGATTCCGCCGTCTCGCTCGCGAACCCCTCGGCGCCGAGGACGCGCTCCAGGAAGCGCGCGCCCTCGACCTCGTTGCCGGGCGGATTCGTCGTATCCACCATGAGGTAGCGGCGCAGCACGTCCACGGTCTCATCGCCGAGCGCCTTCCAGTCGATCATGCGCGTCCCATCCCCGGAGAAGCGCCCGGCCGCACCGTCGTCCAGTAATGGCCGGGGTTCGGCCGCTTGGCCGGCCGGCGCTCGAGCAGAGCCGTCGCGCGCTCGGCGGCGCCCGCGCGCAGCGCCGCGGCCAGGAGCGTATCGTGGAACACCTTGCGCTGGGCGTGGCTGCCGCCGACCTCGACGATGCGCCCCGCGATCGGCTCGATCGTCTCGACGGCCAGGGCATGCTCGCCGCGGACGAAGGCGTGGAGCCCCTCGAGGAGCGGGACCACGACCTCGGGCAGGGTCGCATTGCGGGTCTTCCTCGCCCGCTGGCCGTAGGCGTCGTGAAGCAGCATGGCCGTCATCGTAGCAGATGGCGGCGAAGAAAGGCGAGGGCGTGCCGCTCCGCCCACGAGCGGCGCCCCCACGGTCCCTCGAGGAAGCCCGCGTGGCCGCCCTCGGGGGGAAAGGCCGCCTCGAGCCAGGGCGACTGCGCGACCTCCGCCTCCGGCAGCGTCGAGGGCGGGATGAAGGGATCGTTGACCGCGTTGATCAAGAGCGCCGGCCGGCGAATCTTCGGGAGGTACGGCCGGCTGCTCGACCGCGCCCAGTAGTCGCGCTCGTCGGCGAAGCCGAAGATCGGCGCGGTGACGAAACGGTCGTACTCGCTGAAGGTGCGCGCGCGCCCGGCGGCGACGAGATCGATGCGCCCGTCGTAGAGATGCGCGTTCGCCTGGAGCTTGGGCTTCATCGTGCTGAGAAACCTCTCCGTGTAGAGGCGGCGGCACAGCCCGACATCCAGGACGCGGGCGCACTCGGCGAGCTCGAAGGGGGTCGAGATGGCGACCGCCGCCGCGATCGGTTCGCGCGCGCCGTCCCCGCGCTCGCCGAGCCACTTGAGGGCAACGTTGCCGCCGAGGGAGACGCCGACCAGGCCCACGCGCGTGACCGGCTCGCGCTCGATGAGCCGCCCGAGCACCCAGTCGAGGTCCGACGTCTCCCCCGAGTGGTAGAGCCGCGGGGCGCGGTTCAGCTCACCGCTGCACGAGCGGAAGTTCATCACCACCGCGCGCAGGCCGAGGCGCCCCGCCTCCTGGCAGAGGCCGGAGGCGTAGTGCGAGCGCGAGGAGCCTTCGAGGCCGTGGAGGATGACGACGAGCGGCGCATCGAGGCGGGCGGGCTCGAGCCAGTCGAGATCGAGGAAGTCCCCGTCGGGCGTCGAGAGCCGCTCGCGTCGGAGCCGGGGGCGCCCGAGCGGGCGCAGCAGCGGACCCCAGAGCGTCTGGAGATGGCGCCCCCGGTACCACCAGGGCGGGCGGTAGCTCGTACCCTGTCTCAGAAGCGTGCCGACACGGCGCCGGGCGCTCAACCTGTCCCTGTCCCCCTCCTGGGGCGAGGGGATCGAAACGACTCGCTCTGCCCCGGAGAGGGAGGGGTCGGGGTTACTCCTGGCCCTGGAGGAGGAGCTTGACCACCTCCGGCGCGATCTCGCGGGCGCGCTGGTCGAGCTGCGCCTCGGTCAGGTTGGCGATCGGATGCGGCAGCGAGAGGAACTTGTAGTGCGGCACGCCCCAGGCCTGCGCCATGGCCCGCCCCGTGGCCTCGAACACGTCGGTGACGATGGACGCGGCGGGGAGACCGGCCTTCTCGAACACGATTCCGTCGAGCACACTGCCCGACGAGCAGGACCCTCAGTCGCCGATGCCGGCGACGACCACGTCGACGCCGCGCCTGGCCTCGTCGAGGATCTCGGCGTGGGCGGGCACGCCCGCGTTGTGCTTGCGCCACATGCGCGTCTCCACGGCGCCGTACTCCTGCTTCAGGATCTCGCCGATCTTGAGGAGCAGCCGGTCGGAGTTGAACTTGGTGTTCTCGACGAGGCCGATCCGCTTGCCCTTCAGCGAGTCGGGCCGGGGAACATAGGTCAGCGGCTGCTTGCGCGGCTCGACGGTGGGGTCGAGGATTTCCACTCCTGCCATCATGCCCTCCTGTCCTTGATGAGCTTCGTCACTGCCTCGCTGGTCCGCCGGCTCGCCCAACCCGGGATGTACGCCGAGAACGCGCCCGCGCGCCCGCCCGCGGCGACCACGAGGAGGTCCTCGGGTGAGGCCAGGAGGGGCCGGAGCGTCGTCTCGTCATCGGGCTTCACGGGACCGGCCAGCCGGTCGGTGCGCTTGAGATGGGCCACGGTGTTCTGCGTGTGCTCGAAGACGTACGTGCGGATGTCGGCCTTGCTCCACCCGTCGGCGGCGATGGTGCGCATGTGCTCGCCGGCAATCACGAGGACGTAGTTGGGCTGACCCATGACATTGCCGGAGATCCGCATGTCGTCGGAGAGCGTGGTCAGCACCCCCGCCGCCGTGCTCGAGAGCTGGTTGTAGAACTGGTGCGGCGACTCCGCGGCCATGACCGTGACCGCGCTCTGATCGGCGCGGAACCCGCGCTCGACGTGCAACGGCGTCCACGGGCTGTCCGTCTCGTTCTCGGCGATGACGTAGGTGTACTTGCCCGGATGCCCGAGCGTGCCGCGGTCGAGCTCGCCCGGCCGGGTGCCGATCACGTTGCGCATCACGAGGCGCACGGCCCGCCCCACCGT
>Ga0214473_10007584_pt1 | contig 12857 bp, 13 predicted proteins | sample RVTome_7_FD_203509 | JGI IMG/M metagenome (GOLD analysis project Ga0214473, IMG submission 203509) | Soil microbial communities from uranium-contaminated site in the Upper Colorado River Basin, Wyoming, United States - RVT98D197 | ecosystem: Environmental > Terrestrial > Soil > Contaminated >...
GCCTGCTTTAAGAGATCCGCCGATCTCGATTTTTCGTTTTCCGCGGCTTACGAATACGCCGGGCTTTCCATGTATTACAAACGCGAATACGCCGCCGCCATACCGTATTTCTTAAAGAAAATCGAGCTTGATTCATCCAGCGTGAACTCCCTGCGCAACCTGGCGTTCTGCTATCTGAAGCTGGAATCCTACGACAACGCGGCCGCGACTTTCGAAAAGGCTCTGGTAATCAAACCCGAAGATACCCAGATGCGGTCCATGCTCGGCAAGATATATTCTTACAACGAAAAGTATGTCAGCGCCATCAAGCATTTCGAGATTCTGCTTAATGACTACTCCGCGGATCTGACCGATTCCCTGCGCTGCGTTGTATATCCCGATCTGGGATTGAGCTATTTGAAACAGGCCAAATGCAATGACGCCGTTTCGGTATTGTTGAAGGCGGAACAGTGCAAATCCAACGAGCTCTCGGTTCTTTTCAATATCGCCTCGGCCTATCAGCTTTGCAATAAGATGAAAGAGGCTAACGATTATTATAAAAAGGTATTAAGGATAGATCCGGGGAATAAAGACGCGATCAAGGGTGAAATGATGACCACGAAACAGGGAGAGGATTAACGGAGGAAATAATGGGAACCAAACAGCCCGATCCCGATGCCCTATATAAATATCTCGGTTTTGAGATCAATCCCGGGAAGATTAAAGATTTCTGGCAGTCCGAAGACGAACGAAAAGCTTATCTGAAGAAGGTTCAGGCCAAAGGGGGCCAGCTTTCCATTCTCGATCGCGATTCGTCTTTATTGAACGTCCGGCTCATGAGTTCGACCGATAGGATAATCTCTTTTATAGGCAATATTATTCTGCTGCTCGCTTTCTTTCTCCCGGCTTATTCTATCAGCCTGCCGGGGCATAAATTATCGGGGTCGGCGATTTCGTTTTTCATAAATCTTCCGTTTATCGGCGCTTATGCGGCTTGGGGCGGCGTCTCCATGATATTTATCCTGATTATTTTCGCCCTTATCCTGGTCAGTTGTCCGGCGGCCGGAGTTATGAATATCATCGGCCTGCTTAACAAAAATCAAGGAGAGCAGTACCTGGAAATCGTCAAGAAATACTCGCGTTTTACTCTTGTCCCGATCGTCTTGTATGCAATTCTCCTGTTCGCGTTGTTGTTCGGCGGATCTCAACCGTTCGGTTCGCTGGGGTCCGATTCGATCGGGGATTCATTGACTATTGTCGCCCTTTTCACCATGACAGGGGCGGGTTTCTGGCTTAATGCCGCGGGATTGGCAATCGGATTTGCCCAATCACGCGGCCTGTAAAATCAATATTCGAATTGATGGAATTACTCTTTTAGGCAAAATAAGCGAAGGAGGCACCCAGTTTGCGCCAGGTAATTTTCGTAACGATCCTGTTTATAGTGGCCTTTGCTGTGGGATTCGGAATGTGGTACGGCATATTCAAGCCCCAGCCGAAGGGAACTCTGATGCATACCATGTATGAAGGCGGTCCGCTGGTGGTGGCGTTGATTGCCCTCCTGGTCATGCTGTTCGGATTCATTATCGAGCGGTCTATCACTCTGTATGGCGTCGCGGCCGGCAAGACTTCAGTGCAGTCGTTTTTCAAACGGGTGGTCGGCGCAATCCAATCGAACGATTACGACGGAGCCATGGCCGCCTGCGACAAGCAGCGCGGCACAGTCGCCAACATTTTAAGAGCCGGCATCGAGAGGTATAATGTCATAAAGAACGATTCCTCCATGAACGCCGAGAAAAAAATCTCCGAAGCTCAGCGAGCCATCGAGGAAGCCAATTCCCTCGAGGTTCCTCTTCTCGAAAGAAACCTGATCGCCCTCTCGACCATAGCCTCGATTGCCACCATGGTGGGGCTTCTGGGAACCACCATCGGTATGATCAGGGCATTCGCCGCCACCGGGCATAGAACCGGCGGTGTCATCAACGCCGAGGCGCTGGCGGTCGGTATCTCCGAGGCTCTGGTCAACACGGCCGGCGGACTGGCCAACGCCATCATCGGGATCGTGGCCTACAACTTTTTTGTAAACAAGGTTGACGCCTTCAACTATACCATCGACGAGGCCTCGTACGAGGTGATGCAGCTGTTGAAGGATAAGGAAGGCAGATAAACATGGCCGGCAAGAAGAGGAGAATAAATATCGTAATAGATATGACCCCCATGGTCGATATCGCTTTTCTCCTTTTGATCTTTTATATGGCCACTACCCAGTTCAAGCCGCCGGAGAAACAGCAGGTCGCTCTTCCGTCATCGACGTCGCAATACAGCGTGCCGAATTCCGATCTTATCAACATCACGGTAAACAAGGGCGACGAAATCTTCATCGAATACATCACCGACTATATCGCCCCGAAGGATACCATCATTAACGGCAATGTGGTCTTGAAGGATTCCAGCACGATTATCAGGGATTATGTCGATGTCGAACCGCGCACGATAACCGCGGAGTTCGTCAAGGTCCAATCCAAATTCCTGGCCAAAAGGGTCAATCCCATGGTTATTGTCAAGGCGGATAAAAACGCCCGATACGGGACAGTTAAGAAAATCATGGACGCCCTTCAGGATATCAAGATCGACAGGTTTTCCCTGATGACGGAGATCAAACGACAACCAATGGCAAGCGCCGCCGCTGAGCCGGCCGGTTAACAAAAGCGAGGTGACATTATGGCCGGAGTAGATTTAGGGGGAGGAAGACCCCAGAAGAAAAGAGGCGGACTGAAAAGGCCGAAACGAAGGATCAATGTCCGCAACGACCTGACACCCATGGTCGATATCGCCTTTCTGCTTCTGATTTTCTACATGGTTACCACCGTATTCTCGTCGCCGCTTTCGATGGAAATTTCATTGCCACCGAAACCGGAACCGGGAGAACAGCCTCCCGATATACAGGTGGCGGAATCCAAACTTCTGCAAATGTTCGTCGACAAAGACGATAATCTTTACTACCAGATCGGCAAGGAGATGAAGCAGCCGGAAAAGGTGAGTTTTGAGAAGTTAAGCGAGATAATAGAGGATAAGAACGTCAACGTCGAAAAGCTGGTCATGGTCTTGAAAATGGATCAGGCTTCTTCCTACAGTATGATGGTAAATATCATCGATGAGATTCAGCGCGTCGAACGGGCCATCAACGCCGGGATCGCCGCCATGAGAGAAAAAGACCAGTCTGTGGCCTTACCGAATTATTCGATCAGGTTCAGCCTTCAGGATATGACGGTCTGGGATGAACATGTATTGAAGATTGTCAGCGAAGGGGGGATAGTAGAAGAATGAGCACGCGTTCTTTGCTATTGGGCTCCCTTGAGCTGAAGACGGTTTACCAGAAAAACCTGGCCTTGGGTTTCGGGATCTCCGCGGGGGCGCATCTGCTCATTATCGGGATTATTGTCCTGGTAATAGCGCTGACGGCGGATAAGGAGATTCAGGCTCCGCAGATCGTGATCAAATCGATGTCGGAGCTGATGGCTCCTCCGTCTCTTTCCCAGCAGCAGGAGCAGATAAGGGTGAAAATTCCCGAAAGAGCGCTCCCGTCTGTCGGCGTGCCGGAGGCTGTTCCGGACGAGGAGGCCCCGGAAGAGGTCGAGATCGCCACGCAGGACGAACTCGCTGATATGGCTCCGGTCTCCCCCGTTCAGGATCTCGAGGATCTCGGCATCAATATGGATGTCGATAATATTCTCAATGAATTGCTGCCTTCACCCGATGAATTCATTCCTTACGAGGACCCGCCTGTCCAGGTCAAGCAGGTTCAGCCGACATATCCGCCCCTGGCCCAAAGAGCCGGCGTCGAAGGCTCGGTCTGGATCAATGTGCTGGTGGATAGAGAAGGGAAAGTGCGCGACGTTAAGATCGTTAAGGATTCCGGCGCTAACGCCGGCTTCGAGGAATCTGCGACGGAAGCGGCTTTTCAGACGGTCTGGAAACCGGCTATCGCCAACGGACAGCCAATCGCCTTATGGGTTACCTATAAAGTGGAATTCAAGCTGAAGAACTAAGTTTGATTGCGATTCGCCTTAACTTTCGCCCCGGGTGAAAACTCGGGGCTTTTTTATCCCGGATTTGGGAATAAACGATTCCATCCATTCGTAGAGAAGTGGGAAGAACGAACTCGAACCGAATAAAGGAGGAGTTATGGCGGCAGGATTGGTTTCGGCTCATTGCCTGGACCTAAAACGGGCTTATCGCAAGAACATGGCTCTTGGTTTCGGGGTTTCGGCGGCCATGCATTTCGCCGCAATCGGGACAATACTGCTGATTATGGCGATCGGCGCGCAAAAACCGATAGAAGCCCCGGAAATCGTGATTAAATCCATTACCGATATAATGACCCCTCCCACTATTTCTCCCCAACAGGAACAGCTAAGGATGAAATCGGAGGCGAGAAATATCCCGCCGGTCATTGGTATCCCGAAAGCCGTGCCCGAGGAGGAAGCCCCGGAGGAGATCGAGATCGCCACACAGAACGAGCTTGCGGCGATGGCCCCGACAACTCCCGTTGAAGACCTATCCCAGGTCGGGGTCAATGTGGACGTCGGCAATATCCTCGATGAATTGCTTCCCGCCGAAACGGTATTCGTGCCTTTCGAGGAGCAGCCGGTCAAGGTAATTGAAGTATCGCCCATATACCCGCCTCTGGCTCAAAGAGCGGGGATGGAAGGCGATGTCTATGTTAAGGTATTGGTCGACAGAGAGGGCAAGGTCAGAGACGTCAAAATCGCTAAAGAATCCGGGGCTAATGCCGGTTTCGAGGAAACCGCCGCCGAGGCCGCCTACAAGACCGTCTGGAAACCGGCCATCGCCAATGGACTGCCTATCGCCGTCTGGACCACGTATCGGATCAGGTTCAGGCTGAAAAATTAGGATAGACCCGTATTCTTTTGAAAATATCCGGTTTGAATCCGACCTGCCGGCTGAATTCGGCAAACGGATTCGTGCTAGGTACCCTTCACATCATTTTTCTTGCTCAAACTTGCCTATTTTACTAAGATCAGGTCGTGAAAGAATCGACGATTGTCATTATCGCTCTGTTCTCTTTAGCCTGGTTCGGCGGAGCCTATGCCCAACCGGGTTTTTCGATTCAAGGCGGACTTCTGCATGATACGCCGGCGCAGGATACCTATGAAAGGATGGAAGCGGGCATAGGCTATGTCGGAAATTTCGGTTTTGATTTATATGAACGGCTGGGACTCGAAATAGGCGTCTTGCATTCCACACACGATTACCTATTCGTCATAGAAGCCAACGCCATACGCGAAAAAGATGCCGAGAAAAACACGATTTTTTTCAAGGTTCGGGCCATACCATACAAAATAGGAAAAGCCGAGTTTGTCCTGGCTGCGGGACCGGCTCTATTCGATATTTCAGGGGTAAGGAGGTTTGAAAACAGATACGACCTGGAAGATGGGTTTTCGGGCTGGGGCGCGGTGCTCAGTTTTGACATGAGATATTTTGTCAGCCAGGGGCTGGCTCTGACTTTTTACCTATCCGGAAATTTCGTCAAATACGATCAATACACCGTCAATTCCATCGACTTTGCCTACCCGGGAGATCTGCCAGGGGGCGATTCGGTCAGCTGGGGTCTCACGGTTTTTCATCGAATCGGCATGCCCAAATTATAGTTGAATATCCCGGGCGGTAAAGTGTATATATTTATAACGATGGGTTGAAACAATTAAGAGGATAATACGTTTATCAAACTGTTAAATTGAAAGGGAGAAAAGATGGGAATCGAAGATCAAGTACCGGGTACGAGCGAAGGATCAAACCCCGCGCTTGGATTCGCCGGGAAGCTTATTAATATTTTTACGAGCCCTACGAAGACATTTCAGGAGTTGGATCAGCGTCCGACTTGGATTATTCCGTTCCTAATTATGGTTATTATTACTCTGGCTACAGTTCTTCTGACACTTCCTATTATAATAAAGATGGCTGTAGACGAGATAGCCAAGAATCCCGAAGCAAGCCAAGAACAGATCCAGATAGTAGTAAAAACATTACCGTTTACCATACCAAGTATTGCCGTTTTATGGATAGTCGTCTGGTTTTTTGCTTTTGCGGGAATATTATATCTCGTGGGTACGCTGTTTCTTGGCGGAGACTCTACTTTTAAGAAGATCCTTTCTGTTCAATCTTGGTCATCGTTGATTATAGGATTATCTTCAATTGTGACTATTCCCATCGTTATGGCAAAGGAAAGTGTGCTCGTATCTTTGTCGCTTGCTCTACTCTTACCGACTGACGCTATAGGTACAAAACTCCACGCCCTGCTTTCTCAAATCGATTTTTTCAATATTTGGTATTTAGCAACCATGACATTGGGTTTTAGTACGATCTATAAGTTTAGCGTCAAAAAGTCAGCCGTAACCATGGTAATTTTATGGGCTATTTGGATTGCCATTAGTGTTATCCGGGCAGGTCTAACAGGTCAACCAGGCGTATAGATTAATCGAGTGAGGTTAACATGAGTGAAAGACCCATTTTGCTGGTTTCCCTTTTCTTGTCATTTATCTTTTTTAGTATTACTACTGTTTCGGCGGACGTGTATTCGCTTGAAAAATGCGTAGAAACCGCCCTGAAGAATAACTACGGCGTTATCGCCGCCGGAAACGGCTACGCCGCGGCCCGCGGGCAGGTTTACACCGCCTGGGGACAATTGCTGCCTTCGATATCCTTTTCGACGTCGGCCAGCCAGAGCTGGTCGGGATATTCCTTCTCCGAACCGGGAACGGGAAGGCAGCTTTCCGGGGGAGTCAAGACGAATATCTATTCGGGTTCCCTCAATCTCGAACAGAGCTACGGCGGGATGGGGATTTTTACTTATGCCAACATCAAGAAAAAATATCATGACAGGGGTTCCTCGCTTAACAGCTATATTGCGGCCAGATTATCCTTGATCCTAAGCGTAAAAGAAAACTACTACGGCCTGCTTAAGGCAAAGATGCTTTTGGACGTCTCCAGGGATGCGGTAAAGAGGGGAGAGGAACGGCTGAGAGTGGTTCAAGGCCGATTCGATCTCGGTTCGGCGTCGATGTCCGACGTCTTAAAGGCCAAAGTGCAATATGGCAATGATAAATTGGACCTGGTGGCCAGGGAAAACGCTTGCAAGTTGGCCGCCGCCGGGCTTGCCTATATCATGGGCATCGACGTCAATACGGAACTGGAAGTGGACGAAGAGCTTCCGCAAAGATCGGTTGATTTAACGTTTGGCAGCGCCTTGAGCGAAGCCCTGGCCCAGAACCCGGACAATCGCAAGGCGCGCTTTGAATTTTACGGCGCGCACGATCAGAAGCTGATGGCTTATGCCAATTTTCTGCCCTCGCTATCCCTCGGTCTGCGCCACAGCACCAATGTCGATACCCTGGGCAATCTCACGCGGTTTAACAAAGCCGACGCGAGTTCTTACATTTATGCGTCTTTGAATTTCAATATTTTTAATGGCGCGTCGGATTACGCGGCCATGCGCGCCGCCCGGAAAAACGTGGAAACATATCGGCATGCGTTGAAAGATACGGAGAACAAAATAGCCTTGGATGTGAAACAGGCGTATCTGGAGATCGAGCAATCCGAAGAGGCCAAGAGTCTGGCCGACGAATCCGTGGCCGCCGCCCGGGAGGATCTAAACCTGGTCAGGGAGAAATACAATCTCGGAGCCGCCACCATATTGGAGGTTTTAGACGCTGAAGTATCGCTCAAGCAGGCTCAAACCAGCAGAGTGCAGGCTATATTCGATCATAATCTGGCTGTCTCTAAACTGGAGAAGACGCTGGGGCGATAAGCAGGGAGGTTTACTTATATGAAGAAGAAGTGGTACTTGATCATAGGCGCGGCAATCGTGTTGGCGGTATTTGTCGTTCTGGCCTTGAAGAACTCCGGGGTGAAGCGGACGAAGGTTACTGTGGAGCAGGCCAAGAAAGGGGACCTGACGTCGCTTGTGACCGCCACCGGCAAAGTTAAGGCCCAGGCCGACGTGGAAATCTCGGCGGATGTTATGGGACGAATCGAAGAACTCCCTGTCAAAGAAGGCGAGGCCGTAAGAGAGAGAGAACTCCTTGTTAAAATCGACGATAAATCTCGTCGGATGGACGTAGCCCAGTCCAGAGGCTCGCTATTATCAGCTTTATCCGGCCGGGACAACGCGAAACTGGAGCTTGAACGAGAAAAGCAGCTTTTTGAGAAGGGATTATCGTCCCAGGCGAGGATGGACTTTGTTCAAAACACTTACGACCAGGCGGAAGCCCAGGTCCAGGTTTATCAGGCTACTCTCGACAGGGCTTTGGACCAGTTAAGCAAATGCACCATAACCGCGCCCATGGACGGCATCATTACCAAGCTCAATTCCGAAAAGGGAGAGAATGTCGTAATCGGGACAATGAATAATCCGGGGACAATCATAATGGTCATTTCGGATCTGTCGGCTATCGAAATCGAGGCTGATGTCGACGAGACCGATATAGCCAGGGTTGCCCTTGGTCAGAAAGCCAAGATTACGCTTGATGCCTTTCCGGATACTACTTTCGAGGGCAAAGTCATTCAGATAGGCAATTCTCCTAAATCAAGCTCTTTTGGAGGCTCGGATCAGATCACCAATTTTATCGTCAAGATACTCATTCTCGACGAGGTGTCCAATATTAAGCCCGGCATGACGGCGTCAGTGGATATTACTACCAGCGAAAAGTTTGATACCGTGAAAATCCCGGCCGGGGCGGTGGTCATGAGGCCCGAAGGAACTGGAATCGAGAAGGAGAAAGGTCATAATGAGGATGATTCGTCATCGGCGGACGCGGCCGAAGGCACGGACGAAAAGAAAGAGGATGTTGACGGCGTTTTCAAGGTAGAGGAAGGCGAAACGAAATTCGTCCCTGTCAGGCTGGGCATAAGGGATCAGCAGTTCGTGGAGATTAAGGAAGGCGTGGCCGAGAATGACAGCATTGTTACCGGTCCTTACAGGCTTCTCAGGACTTTGAAACACGGCGAACCCGTAAATCCGCAAAAACCGAAATCCGGGCCGGAGATGGAGACCGAGAACAAATAGATTGTTCCGAGGCGATAATATTCAGCGAGGGAATTCGGATGTTAATAGAAACTAAAGACCTGTGGAAAATATATGACGTCGGAGCGGAGAAAGTAAACGCTCTGCGAGGTATTACGACCAACGTGCAACGAGGCGAATATCTCGCCATCATGGGACCGTCGGGATCAGGCAAATCCACTTTGATGAATCTGATCGGCTGCCTGGATACCCCCAGCAGAGGCGAATATCTCCTCAACGGCCGCGCGGTTTCGAAGATGAACGACGATGAATTGGCTTATATCCGCAATAAGGAAATCGGATTTGTATTCCAGACGTTCAATCTGCTTCCCAGGGCCACGGCGCTGCATAATGTCGAGCTGCCCTTGATTTATAACGGAACCCACGCAGATCATAGAATCAAGAAGGCGAAAGAGGCCCTGGCGATGGTGGATCTTTCCGATAGAATAACTCATAAGCCCAATCAGCTTTCCGGCGGTCAGAGGCAGCGTGTGGCAATCGCCCGGGCCCTGGTGAATTCGCCGTCGCTGATATTGGCCGACGAACCGACCGGCAACCTCGACACGGCCACCGGTATCGAGATTATGGATCTGCTATCAAGGCTCCATAGAGAGGGCAATACCATCATAATTGTCACCCACGAACGCGATATCGCGTCGTATGCCGACAGGGTTATTTTCATACGCGACGGTCGGATAGAGAAGGACGAAAAGACCAAATAAGGCGGGAATTATATGTGGTTCCTCGAGGGAGTTATGATCGCGCTTCAATCGATCTGGGCCAATAAGCTCAGATCGGTTCTTACCCTCATAGGAATAATAATAGGAGTGACCACCGTCATAACTGTGGTTTCGGTTATCAACGGCATGAATAATTATGTCGTGACCAAAATCAATTCCATGGGATCCAACACGTTTATCATCGATAGAATGGGCTTGATAACGTCCGAGGACGATTTTCTGGAAGCCATGAAGCGTAAACGGATCACCATAGACGACATGAAAGCGGTGGAAAGAAACTGTGGTCTTTGCGAAAATGTCGGCGGCGCCAGCGACCATTCTATGACCAAGGTAAAATACGGGGCGGAATTTCTCGAGGATGTCATACTTCAGGGGATAACATATAACTTCATGGATATTTCCGACGTGGAAATCGATTACGGTCGGACATTCGTGGACAACGATGAAATTTACCGAGCCTCCGTCTGCATCGTCGGACCGGATATCGTATCGAAACTGATCAAATTCGGAAATCCGATCGGGAAGGATATTAAAGTCGGCAAGTATTATTTCAGAATCGTGGGGGTGGCCAAGGCGCGCGGGTCTTTCATGACAATCAATCAGGACAGCTGGGTAATTATTCCGTTATCCGCGTTCCAGAAATATTTCAGCCGGCGGCAGTCTATCGCGATCTATGCCAAGGCGGTCGACATGGCCGTGATGGAGGAGGCCCAGGACGAGGCCCGGATGATAATGCGGGCGCGGCGGAATCTCTCTTACAATCAAAAAGACGATTTTGGCATTATGACCTCGGCCACCTTCATGGAGCTTTTCAATAATTTTACCAGGGTGGCCTGGTTTGTCCTCATGCTGCTATCGTCCATTTCCCTGGTGGTCGGCGGCATTGTGATTATGAATATAATGCTGGTCTCGGTCACGGAAAGGACGCGGGAGATCGGGGTGAGAAAAGCCATAGGCGCCCGACGGCGGGATATCTTATGGCAATTCCTGGTGGAGGCTGTTACCCTGGCCTTTCTGGGAGGAACGGCCGGGGTATTGATAGGGATCGCCTTTGCCCTGATCGTGGATAAGGTTTCCCCCCTGCCTGCCAATATAGAGCCCTGGGCCGTAACTCTGGGATTGCTGGTATCGTCGGGCGTCGGCATAATATTCGGCATTTTCCCGGCGGTGAAAGCTGCCAAGTTGGATCCTATAGAGGCCCTCAGGCATGAATAACGCGGACAAGGGACTTTCGGCCGATGACATTATATGAAATAAAGGAAAGTATCAGTCTGGCCCTGGGGACTTTCAGGGCGCACAAGATGCGTTCATTTCTAACCATCCTCGGGGTCATGGTGGGCGTGTTCACCATCATCGCCGTGGTTTCCATTATTACCGGTCTTGATAATTCCATGTCCGAACAGATAGAATCTCTTGGCTCGAACGTGATTTACGTATCGAAATTCAAGCCCGGCATACAGCTCGGCATGAGAAGCTCGAGCGAGCGTAATCGCAAAGGCCTTACTTTCGAGGACGCCCGGGCGATCAGGGAGTCCTGCCCGGCCATCGAGGCGGTTTCGCCGCAAAATTACTATTTTCGCCCCGGCGGAAATATTGCCAAATATAAAGACCGCGAGGTTCGCAACCCCATGTTCTTCGGAACGCTGCCGGACTACCAGCTGGTCAATAATACGTTCGCCCGGCAGGGACGGTTTTTTGACGATTCGGATGTCAGATTCCACGCCATGGTTGTGGTTATAGGGTCGGAGGTCGCCGAGACACTGTTTCCGGATGTCGACCCGATCGGCAAGGAGATCCTTATCAACGATGACAAATTCACGGTGATCGGAGTTCTGGAGGAACGGCAGACGATCATGGGAAGCGGCGAAAACAAAATACTTCCCATACCTTACGGCACGTTCCAGAAGCTCCACCCCGAGGAAAAGGAACTGGGGTTGTCGATGAAGGCCATTTCCCCCGAATTGATGGATGAAGCCATCGATCAGGTGGAAGAAGTTATGCGCAGGCAGCGCGGGCTGGGCTACGATCAACCCGATGATTTTGCCATATTCACCCAGGAAAGCCTGCAGGAAATGTATACCCAGATCACCCAGGCCATCTGGCTTGTTATGATGGTGATATCGTCGATAGGCCTGCTGGTAGGCGGAGTAGGCGTGATGAATATCATGCTGGTTTCGGTTACCGAGCGCACGCGTGAAATCGGGATCAGAAAGGCGGTGGGCGCCAAACGGCGAAATATCCTCTGGCAGTTTTTGGTTGAGGCCATGGCTCTTTCGAGTATAGGCGGAATTCTGGGTATCATAGTCGGAATCGGCACCGGCCAATTGATCGGCGCGTTGACTCCCCTGCCGGCCGACGTTTCCATACCTTGGATTCTCGTGGCTTTTCTATTTTCGGTCGGAGTGGCTCTGGTGTTCGGGATCTATCCGGCGGTGAGGGCCGCCCGCCTCGATCCGATCGAGTGTCTCAGATATGAATAGGGCGAAACATTCTCATAGATAAGATCGTTATGATAAACGGGGGTTGCACAATTATCTTGCGTCCCGCGCAAACGGTGTGGTAGATTAGAAAAGCGGGGAAAATGTTGAAAATTGCGACCAAATTGATTTTGATATTCGTAATTGCCTCCGTTGCCGCGGCTCAAAACCAACCCGGCTATGATGATAATTTGGCGCCGAAGCGTTTTTATCTGGATTTCGTTCCTTTCGCAGATTCCTTATCCGACAGCGTCGCGGTCGAGGTCTATTATAAAGCCTATTCCCAGGCTCTTTCCTACGAAAAATGGGGGGATAAATTCAAAGCGTCCTACGAGATCAATATCGTCGTGAACAGGAAGGGAAAACAGGTCACCGGGGTTACCCGCGACGGCGATCTTTTCGCAGATAATTATGAGATGACCCGCTCGGTGAAGGATTTCATAATCGATAAATTCGTTTTCCGGCTTCCTCCGGACAACTATGAGCTCGTGGGACGACTGATCGACACTCATTCAAGGGATGAGTTGACCTTCAAAGAAGAAATGAAGCTTAAGGATTTCGGGAAGAAAATGCCTTTTATGT
>Ga0214473_10007585_pt1 | contig 12857 bp, 10 predicted proteins | sample RVTome_7_FD_203509 | JGI IMG/M metagenome (GOLD analysis project Ga0214473, IMG submission 203509) | Soil microbial communities from uranium-contaminated site in the Upper Colorado River Basin, Wyoming, United States - RVT98D197 | ecosystem: Environmental > Terrestrial > Soil > Contaminated >...
TACGCCCCCGTCGATGCAGCCGACGCGATCGACAACTACCGCCGCATCCTCGAGATCGTCGGCGACGTGGCCGCCAACATCGTCGCCCCGCGCGCCGAGCAGATCGATCGCGAGGGCAATCGTCTCAACCCCGACGGGACGGTCACCCTGCACCCGCTCGTGGCCGACAACATCCGCCGGCTCGCGCAAGCGGACCTCATGGGCTTCACGCTGCCGCGCCGCTACGGCGGCCTGAACTGCCCGAACCTGGTCTACACCATGGCCATCGAGATCGTCAGCCGGGCCGACGCTTCGCTGATGAACATCTTCGGCCTCCAGGGCATCGCCGAGACGCTCAACGCGTTCGCGGATGAGCCGATCAAAAGCGAGTACCTGCCGCGTTTTTCCCGCGGCGAGGTCACCGGTGCGATGGTGCTGACCGAGCCCGACGCCGGCAGCGATCTCCAGGCCGTCCGCCTCAAGGCGTTCCAAGACGACAGCGGCCAGTGGTTGCTGCGCGGCGTCAAGCGTTTCATCACGAACGGCTGTGGCGAGGTGCTCCTGACGCTGGCCCGCAGTGAGCCCGAGATCGCGGATGGCCGCGGGCTGAGCCTGTTCCTGTGCGAGCGCAACGAGCGACTCAAGGTGCGGCACCTGGAGCACAAGCTCGGCATCCACGGCTCGCCCACCTGCGAGCTGGTGTATGACGACGTGCCGGCGCGGCTGATCGGCGAGCGGCAGCGCGGCCTGATCACGTACGTCATGGCGCTGATGAACGGCGCGCGGGTCGGCATCGCGGCCCAATCGCTCGGCATCGCCGAGGCCGCCTACCGCCTGGCGCGGACGTACGCGCATACGCGCAAGCAGTTCGGCGGGCCGATCGAGCGCCTGCCGGCCGTTGCGGAGATGGTCACCGACATGAAGGTGGCGATCGAGGCCGCGCGGGCGCTGGTGTACGAAACGAGCCGCGTCTGCGACTTGGAGAACAACAACCTCCGCGTCGTGGAGGCCGGTCTGGTGACCGACAAGGACGAGCTGAAGCGCCGCAAGGAACTGGCCCGCGGGCTCAAGCGCCTCAACGGCATGCTCACGCCGATATGCAAGTACTACGCCTCGGAGATGTGCGTGCGCGTCGCGGATACGGCACTTCAGGTCCTCGGCGGCTCGGGCTACATGACCGACTACCCCGCCGAACGCTACCTCCGCGACGCCCGCATCACCACGATCTACGAGGGCACGAGCCAGTTGCAGGTCGTCGCCGCCGTCCGCGGCGTGTGCTCCGGCGCGTTCGAGCGGCGCGCGGCGGAATTCGAGGGTACGGCATACGACGACCCGCTGCTGGCGGAGTTAAAGACCAAGCTCGTGGCCGGGAGAGAGCAGGTCTTGCAGGCGATCGCTTTCGTCAAGCAGAAGGGCACGGACTACATGGACCTGGCCGGCCGCAAGCTGGTCGATTCCGCCGCGGCGGTGCTCATCGGCCATCTCTTGCTCGGTGAGGCGGCCAAGAACGATCGCAAGAAGCGCGTCGCCCGGCGTTTCATCGACCTCGAAATGGCCAAGTTGCGGATGAATTGCGAGCTGATCACCACCGGCGACGCCGCCCCGCTGGACGAATACGACCTCCTGGCCGGTCCCGTGCCGGCGAAGGACTAGCAGCTCGTCAGGCCGGCGATCACAAATCCATGCCCGAGCGAGCACACACATCGTCAAGCGCTGGGCGCGTCCGGGACGTCGCCGTCCCGTACCGAAACGCGCACCCGCGTCGTGGTGAGCTGTTGGCACCACCCGGCCCAACTCCCCGCGCCTTGTCACGACGATGCGCCGCACTACCAGCCCCTGTGCCGTGCCCTCAAAACTTCGAGCCTTGCCGGTAGCTTCGCCGGCCCCCGACCGCGGCGAGCATAAGCATCAGCAGGGCCAGCGACGCGGGCTCCGGCCGAGGGCGTCGATTTCCGGCTTGATCTCCGGGACCGGGCGGATCAGCGATTTTGAGCCAGAGTGAACAACGGTGCGGGCGCCGCAACCCGGCGGCGCCAGGTCAGCAGGAAACGGCATGGCCAGCGCCGCGCCAGCTCGACCCCATCAAGCCCAGCTTGGGTCGCCCAATGGCGTACCTCTGCCAGCGTGAACGCGGCGCGCACCGAGCGCAGCCCGTCGGTACGGACCACGCCCGAGGTCGTCAGCGTGCGCGTGCCCAGGAACGCCAGCACCAGGCCGGCCCGGGACCGCAGCAGGTCGCTCACGACCACCAAGCGCCGCGCGGCCGTGGTCATTCGGCGTAGGAATATAGTGGCTTGGTCGTCGTCCAAATGGTGCAAGAACAGCGCGCTGACCAGCACGTCGTAATCGTGGGGCAGCTCGTCGCGCAGCGCGTCCAGCACGAAAAACCGGGTGGGCGTGTCGGTTTGAGCCGCGCGGCTTTGCGCGTACTCGACGGCCCGCGCGCTGCAATCGCAGCCAGCGACTTCCAGCGGTAGCCCGGCCCGCCGCGCGCGCCGCCAGAGGCCGATGGGGATATCGCCGCCGCCCGTGGCGATGTCGAGTACGCGCAGCGGCCCGGCGCGGTGCTCGCGTGCCAGCGGCCGAATCGCCGACCAGATGGCGCGCACGCTGCCGCTCCAGCGATTGATCCGGGCCAGGCCGCGCAGTGCGGCGTGGTGACGAGCGGCGTCGAGGGCCGGGTCATCCATGACTTCCGGCTCGCGCCGGCGCTGCGACAGGTCGATCAGCCACGTCAAGGCGAGGAATCCGGTTGGGCCGTCGGAAGATCATATCACCGTCCGCGCGGCCGGAATGGGCACGCGACGGTTCACCGGGAATGGGCGACGGGCCGTTTTGGTTAGGGATTCCAGGGAACTGAGGTAGCGTGTGCCGGGTCTGAACAATCGGGTCGATGTCGCGATCATCGGTGCGGGACCAGCCGGCTCGGCGGCCGCCATTGAGTTGGCCCGCGCTGGTCGCCAGGTCTTGCTCATTGAGCGAAAGCAGTTCCCGCGCGACAAGGTGTGCGGCGGCTGTCTCTCGGGTCAGGCGGTCGCCGCATTGCGGCGTCTGATCGGAGCCGAGCAAGACCTGCCGGGCATCGTGGCCGAGCGCGTCACATTTGCGATTGGGTCGTACCGTTTGACGTGTCGTCCGCGTGGCCTGACCCGGATCGCGCTGCGCTGCGAACTGGACTCGTTTCTGGCCAACACCGCCGCCGCCGCAGGAGCGGAGGTGTGCTATGGCGAGCCGGCCGCGCTGGTTCCCAGCGAGACCGGTTGGGAGGTGCTCATCGGCGACCACCGTGTGCGCGCCCGCTGGATCCTGCTCGCCGCCGGGCTCAGCGGGTTGCCGCATAAGATCGGAATCGCCGGACGACCACAGCAGCGCCGCATGCTTGCCCAACAGTGGACGCAGCCAACTCAGCCTGCGCTGCCCGCGGTGGGTCACGTGGAACTGCAGTGGCTGCGCGGTGGGTATGTCGGTCTGGCCACACCTACACGGGAACTCACAGTCGTCGCCCTGGCGGCCGAATCTCCCGAATTCCCGCAGGAGACCGCCTGGCAGCGGCTGCGGCGCCTGAACCCGACGGCTCCGATCTGGAACGCGCTGCCCGCCGACGCTCCCGGTCGGTACGGGGCCAAGGGCAGCGCCGGCTTCCCTTGGGTGTCGGTGCGGCTGGGGAGCGCCAACGTCCTCCTGATCGGCGATGCCGCCGGGTACGAAGAGCCGTTCTCCGGCGAGGGCATGGGACAAGCGCTGTGCAGCGCTGCGTGCGCCGCGCAGGCCGTTCTTCGCGGAGCGGATGTCCTCGCAGATTACACGGTGCTGATGGGTCGGTATCATTGTCCGAGTGCGGCGCGAGTGCGGCGACTGAGTCGCTTCCTGCATAGCGCCTGGGTGCACCGTTTGGCGGAAGGGCCAATGTTGCTGCCGCCGGGCCTTCTCGCGCACGCGGTGGACTGGGTCCACGTAAGAGCACACGCGTGAACGATCGTTCGGCGACAGCTTGCTACGTGCAGGGTATCGGCACGGCCGTTCCCGCGCAGTCGGTCGATGCCCGGCAATCGGTGGAGCTGTTTCGGCAGACGTGCCGTGACCCGCGTATCGCCCGCATGCTGCCGCGGATCGTGCGCCTGACGGGCATCGAACGGCGCCACGTGGCGGTGTTGGACCCGCAGTTCGCTCCCGGCGGCGCCGAAGCGTTGTACCGCTCGCTGTCTGAGCAGCCGGAGGGCCCCGGGATGGGGGCCCGCACGGCGGTGTTTGAGAAGGTTTCGGGACCGCTGGTAAGACGGGCGCTCGACGAGTTCTCGCCCGCGCAACTAGGTCGTGTCGACACGCTCATCACCGTCAGTTGTACGCACGCCTCGGCGCCGGGTCTGGAGCGCCCCATCTTCAACCAGACGGCGGTGCGCCCGACGGTGGACCGTTGGAATCTGGGCTTTATGGGCTGCTCGGCCGCGCTGGCGGCAATGCGGCTCGTGCATCAGACCGCCGCGCGCCAGAAGGAAGCTCTCGTCGTCGCGTGCGAGCTGTCGTCGCTCCACTTTCAGTACACCGACCGTCTCGACCAGCTTACCGCCAACGTGCTGTTTGCCGACGGGGCCGCGGCCATGATCCTGTCCGCGGAACCCTCGGCGGTACGCGTCCTGGATTGCCGGTGCAGCTCGGTGCCGCAACGGGCGGATCAGATGGTCTGGTTCGCGGATGACCACGGCCTACGGCTGGAGCTGTCGCAGGACCTGCCGGATACGCTGGCCGCGCATGTGCCGGCGACGGTGGCGTCCTTCCTGGGAGACAACGGCACGTCCGTCGCGGCCATCGACCATTGGCTGGTCCACCCCGGCGGCCCGCAAATCCTCGAGAGCGTGCAGCAGGCCCTGGGCCTGCCCGAGGATGCGCTGGAGCTTTCGCGGAGCGTCTTACGCCAGTACGGGAACATGTCTTCGCCCACGATCTTTTTCATCCTCAAGGAATTGCTGGGACGCGGGCTGACGGGTCGTTGTGTCGCGATGGCGTTCGGGCCGGGATTAACGATCGAGTTGGTTCTCCTGGACGTTGGCCGCAGCCCGCCGTGACGAGCGCCACCGTAATCTGGCACAATCTCTGGCGGAACAAGCTCCGCACCGCGCTGACCATCGCCTCGGTGGCGGTTTCGCTGTTCCTGTTCACGGTGCTGCGCGCCGTCGTGGACTCGATGGACACGGTGGCGGCCAGCTCGGCGCGCCAGTTGCGGCTGGTCGTGCACCACAAGACCACGATGACCAAGACGCTCCCCCTGGCCCACGGCGCCAAGATCGCCGCCCTGCCGGGCGTGGAGGCGCTCTGCGCGGTGCGCTGGTTCGGCGGGAAGCTGCCAAACAGCGCGGCCCAGTTTCCATCGCTCGCGGCCGACCCGGACAACTTCACCACGGTCTACGCTGACTTTGCGTTGCGCCCCGACGAAATTGCGGCTTGGCGCACGGAGCGCACTGCGGCGATCATCGGCGCCGGCCTGGCGCAGCGCATGGGCTGGTCGCGGGGCCAGCGCGTCACGTTGCGGAGCACGGTTCCACCCTACGTGACGCTGGAGTTCCGCATCGTCGGAATCACCGCCGCGTCGGCCTACCCGAATCTGCTGGTGTTGCGCCTGGACTACCTGCTGGATGCCGTGCGGGCTGATCCGCGTTGGCCGCCGGGGCTGCGCGACGTGGTGCACTTCTACTGGGTCAAGGCCCGCTCGCCGGCCGCGTACGAAATGCTGCGCGGGGCCATCGACGGCCTGTTCGCGCAGTCGGCCGACGCCACGCGCACCGAGCCGGAGGAGTCCTTCGTTGCGCAGTTCACGATGATGTTCGGCGACATTCCGCGCCTGGTGAGCGTGGTGGGACTGGTCGTGGTGGTCTCGATCATCCTGGTGGTGACGAACACGATGGCGATGTCCATTCGGGAGCGCGTCCGCGAGCTGGGCGTGCTGCGCGCGATCGGGTTTCCCGGGCGCCGCATTCTCGCCACTGTCCTGGGAGAGTCGCTGCTGGTCGGGGTGCTCGGGGGTGCGATCGGCTGCCTGCCCGCGCTGGCCGTGTCCGGCCGCACCAACGAGCTGGCCCTGATGATGCCGTATTTCCCAGTTCTGACGGTGTCGCCCCGGACGCTGGGTGTCGGATTGGCGGTGGCGGTGCTGATTGGATTGCTGGCTGGGCTGCCACCGGCGCGGGCGGTGTTGCGCGTGCCGGTGAGCACCACGCTACGCGAGTAGGGGTAAGCAGCCGATGTCGATCGCCTTGCCGCTGCTCTACGAGTTTCGCAACCTGCGGGTGCGCAGCTCGCGCACGCTGCTGACGATGCTCACCGTGGCCCTGGTGGTGGGTGTCTTCTGCTACCTGCTCTGCTTTGCGGACGGGCTGTGCCGCGCGCTCGCTCGCACGGGCGACCCGCAGAACCTCATCGTCATCGCCGAGCCCGCCACCGCGGAGAGCAACAGTGCGATTTCGCATGAGGACGTGCCCAGGCTCAAGGGGCTGGCGCACGTCGCGGTCGATGCCGGCGGTCGCCCGCTCGTTTCGCCGGAGTACGTCGTTCAAACCAATGTCACGCGGCGTGACGACGATTCCGGCGCCGGCGTGAGCGTGACGCTGCGCGGCGTGGACCTCGGCGTCGCCCTTCCCGTTCACCCACAGGTCGCGCTCACGGCGGGCCGCTGGTTTCGGGCCGGTACCGACGAGCTGGTCGTGGGCCATGCGGCCACCCGACAGTTTACCCACACGACTATCGGGAGCACGCTCGACTGCGGCGACCGCACGTTCACCATCGTCGGGGTTTTCCGCGCGGGCGGCGGCGTCCGCGAAAGCGAGTTCTGGGGCCACTTCGCCAACGTCGCGGACGCGTATCGGCGGTCGATGTTCTCGAGTGCCACCGTTCGCCTGAACTCCGCCGACCCGGCGCTGACCGCCGTCGCCGTGGAGCGCATTGCGTCCGCCGCGATCGCGCTGCGCGGGTTGCCCGAACCTGCGTATTTCGCAACCCAAACGCAGAATGCGCGCGTCTTGCAAGGCCTGGCGACGACCCTGGTGCTCATCATGGGCACCGGCGCGGTATTCGCCGCGATGAACACGATGTACGCCTCGGTCGTCGGCCGCACGCGTGAGATCGGGATGCTGCGGGCCATTGGTTTCTCGCGCACGAGCGTGCGGCTGGGGATTCTTGCCCAGTCGCTGGCCCTGGCCCTGACAGGCGGTCTGATCGGGTGTCTCGCCTGCGCCGCCATGATTCTCCTGGACCATTCGACGAAGGACCTGGTCGGCACAACCACGTTCACGTCGGTCGCGTTTACGGTGGGCCTGTCCGGCGCGAACCTGCTCCTGTCGCTTGCGGTCGCCGCGCTGATGGGGTTGTGCGGTGGGCTCTGGCCGGCACGGGCCGCGAGTCGGCTCAGCGTCGTGCAGGCGCTGCGGACGGAGTAGTCACTCGTCGCCAAAGCGATCGTACGTACGCCGGTCGATGGGCGCCTGCGGGTCCAGCAGCGGCTGGAGGTCTGCCGGGGTGCGCTCGCGAAACGCCAGGAAGTCGTCGAAATGCTCGCGGGCGACCGCGATATCGCCGTCCCGGTAATTGTGCCAGCCGGCCTGATCGAAGAAGAACAGCACCTCCTGGCCTTCGGGATCCTTGGCCAGCGTGTTGAGCTGCCGTTGCGTCAGCTCGATCTCCGTGCGATGGGTGGCGATGTTGTTCTCGCTGGTATAGAGCACGTCGACGTTGTAGCGCGGCGAAACGGCCAGCGTGCGCAGATGTCGCTGAATGCCATAGAAGCGATCCAGCGCGCCCATCGTCCCCTGATCGACGCACGCCACGTCGGCTTTGCCTTTGAGGACGTCGATGACGGCGTCCTTGGGATAGCGCCGCAGCGTCACATGACCAAAGAACGGCTGCTCCAGAGGGTGCCCGAGGTCGATCAACATTCGCGTCAGGAAGGCGCCCGGCGCATTCACGTAGTTCGCGGCCAGCGCGAGTCGAGCGCCCTTCAAATCCGCCGGCCGCTGGTATTTCGAGTCCCGCGCGACGACCAGCTCGATGCTGGTGCCGGGTACGCCGGGGAGGCCGCGATCCAATTCCGTGGTACGCGGGTGGGCCGGGGCCGCCCAACCGAGCAGCGCCGCCGCATTGTCGGACACACTCGCAAACCAACTCCGCACCAGCAAATAGTCAAACACATCGCTGATGACCATCTGCTCGCGCCCCTCGAGGAGCCCATAGTAGATTTCGTCCGGCGTGTCGTGCAGCACCGGGGCGCCGCGGACGTTCACGTCGCGCTGCGTCAGGTCGATGAACGGCTGCGCGGCACTGAGGACTTCCTCCCTCTCGCGGGTACGGTACGTCGACCGCGCGATACCCACGTGGATTGTGACTTCTTTCGGCGGCAACGGCACGGGCGGCGGAAACGGATTCCGGTCGTCCAACGTGGGCGCGTCGGCGCTGATGCGCGCGTCGGCCGGTCGAGATGTCAGCGGCGTGCGGTCGAACGCCGGCACGGGCGTCCGTGGGTCCACCAGCTTGTCGATCAGCTTCAGGTCCGCGCCGCGCTCCTGGGCCCATTCTTCGAGGACATCGCGCGGCGGCACGGGTTTCGGCGCTGTGGTATCGTAAACCACGTTGGCCTCGTCCGTCGCGGGCGTTGACGCGGCCGTCGCAGCAGTCAGATCGCCAGCGCGCTGTGAACATCCCAGGAGCGCGAATGTCAACACCACAGGGGCGACCCGGTAGCACACACGCAGTCGGCGCCGGCGCACTTCAGTAGCCATACTGCGCCTCCCGGTCGACGGTGACGCGCTTGAGCTTGGCCCGTGCGTTGTGGTAGTTGAACAGCGCTTGCAGGTGGCCGATCTTCGCCAGCGCATCCAGTCCGATGGCGGTCACCACGCCAGACGCGGGGATCAGCTCGCGGCTGTAGGCCTGGCGGGCCGAGTCGTAGTGTTCGGCGGCGACTTGCCGCGCGCGGGCGGCACGAAACACGGTCGCCAGCCCCTTTTGTGCGTCTAGGGCGGTGACGTCGATTTCCAGCGTGATGAGCTGCTCGACCTGCTTCTGGAAGGCCAGCGAGGCCTGCTCGAGGCCCAGGGCCTCGCGCAAGCGCCCGCGTCGCGCAGGGTCATAGATCGGAACGTCGATGATGAAGCTCGCGATCAGTCCATCAATGGCGTTCAGGATCGTATTGTGGTTGCCGGTGATGGCCACCGCATTGCCCAGGAAAGCGATGTTCGGCGCCCAGGCCGCCTTGGCAAACTTGACCTGCTCCTCACGAATCTTCGTGAACAGGTTGACCTGTTGGTTCTCGGGACGGGCCAGGAAACCCTGAACGACGGCGGCGGACGCGCTGATCCAATCCAGCGTCGTGAGCGGCGCTGGCAGCGCGGTCTCTCGAAGCAACAACGGTTCGTCAGGATTCAAGCCCGCGGCCTGCTGGAGCGCGGCGTACGCCTGTTGTCGCCCGGCGCGAACCGCGATCTGCAACTGCTCCAATTGGCTGGCAAAGAAGTCCGCCTGGAGATAGTCGAGCTGGCTGGCCCGCAGCGAGCCGCGCTGGTTCAGTTCCTGGGCGACCTGTCGGAACACCCGGATGCGCCGCAGCGTGTCGTCGAGTACGGCGTCGATGTCACTGGTCAAACACACCAGTTGGTAATAGGTCGCCACGTCCAACGCGATGGCATCCTGCTGCCGCAGCACGTCCAGCTTCTTGATCGTGGCGAACATCTTGGCTTGCTTCAGGCCGCTGGTGCGCTTGCCGCCGGTGCTGATGATTTGGGCGAGCGCCAGGCTATTCGTGAGGTTGTATGCTCCCGTGATGGGTACATTGATCGTCGCCAGGTTGAACGCCCGCACCCGGTAGCTCAGGTCGTTGTCGAACGCCGTCGCGACGAAGTCATACCGCAGCGTCGGCAGCCACAAGGCCTTGACCTGGTCGACGAGCCCCTGCGCCGCCTCCGCTTCGTACCGCGCCACGTCCAGGCTGGCGTTTCGGTAGATCGATAACTGCACCAGCTCGTCGAGGGTATAGCGGTGGTCCGCCGGATACTGCGGTGGTGGTGGGAACTGAACGACCGGCTCACGCTTGACCGAGGACGCGCAGCCGGTCGCTAACCAGCCGCACGACACCAACCCGACCAAGAAAACACCGCGCATTTCGACCAAACTCATAACCCGCCCCCCATCATCTCCACCACTGTCCACGGGCGCGCCCAACGACCGTCGGAGGGTAGCTACGGCGCGCCGGGCCTACGGTCCGGGGCGTTGCGGCGGCTTCGGTTTGGCCGGCGCACTGGTGGTCGGCTCCTTGTCCGGTTGGAGCGGCGGCGGCGGTACCTCCGTGGATCCGAATACGGTGGTCCTGATGGCTTGCACGTCGGAGACCTTGAGTCCGATGGTATCCGAGCCGGCGGGCCCCGTGATACCGTAGTCCGACAGCTTGATCTCAAACTCGGCGCGGATGCGCAACAAGTCGCCTTTGACCCGCTTCATGGTTACAGGCGTCTCATCCAGGTAGGTCAGCGTGCCCGGAATGCGAAGGGGGCTGCTCTTCCCGTGCAGGGTGCAGGTGCCGAGAAGCTTCAGCGTGGCAGAGTTGCCCTCGGTGCGCTTCACCTCCTCGACGCCGGTGATCTCAATGACGACTTCGGGGAAGCGTGCGGCATCGAGCCAGTCCGGGCCGCGCAGATGGTTGTCCCGCAATTCGATGCCCGTGCGCAGGTCTTCCACGCGCAACGAAAAACGGCCCCGGAACGACCCGAGGTTTTTCGGATCGAGCTCGCATTGCCCACTCGTCCTGTTACAGACGGTCGTAAAATCCTCCAGCGTCGACTGGCTGAAGATCGACACCTGGTTGTTGCCCGCGCGGTTATCGATGTAGAAGGTTTTCTTCGCCGAGGCCTTTACGTCCAGCGCTGTCGGCGGGCCCTGCGCGACGAGCGTCGGAACCCATACCAACGCCCACGCCGCCGCCGAAACGTACACTCTAAACTTCATGCGCCACTCCGTCCGCGTGCGGTCGCCGCGTCAGCCACCACCACACCGCTCCGCCCAAGACGCCCACCGCCGCCGCCACGAGCACCAGGTCCAGCCCGATGTAATACCCGAAAACCGGCCCCGCTACGAGCCGCTTCTCCGTGAGCGTGCCGCCGAACAGCTCATCCGCCACCGCGACCTCCACGTACCTGCTCGACTTGGTCAATACCTCGCGGCCACTGGCGAGCCAGAGCCCGGCGACGAAGAGCGGGAGGACGATCGTCACGGCCGCGCCGACCAGCCCTCTGCGTGTCCATAACGACGACCGCCCCGGGGATGCCACAAGCGGTAAGCGTGAACGGGCCTTCATCATCTCTCGATCCATCCGCGGAATGCCGGTCCACCGAGGTACCCCAATCCATTGGGCGTCATGCCCACACCGGGACCCTCAGCGTCGCCCGCGTATGTACGCTGATTTGTTAACACCGAGCCAGCGCATCTTATTCCGGGTGGCGCGACGGTCCGGACTCGGACGACAACCCTGGGCCGCTGCGGCGTAGCGCGAGCGATCCACGGCGATCCAACATGATTCGCCCGTCTTTCACCACGAGCAGGGGCTTGCGGAGCGCGGCAGGATCGTCAAGGGGATCGTCCCGCACCGCGATCAGGTCCGCGACGCAGCCCGCGGCGATCCGACCCAGGTCCTGCTCCCGTCCCAGGACCCGTGCCGCCGTGCTGGTTGCCGCCCGGAGGGCCTCCTTCGGCGACATCCCATACGCCACCATCAGCTCAAGCTCGCGGACGTTGTCCCCGTGCGCGAAGACGCCCACGTCGCTGCCGCACGCGATGGTGACGCCGGATCGCAAGGCCCGCGCGAACATCCCTTTGGCGGCCCGAATCCGAGGCGGATCCGGCGTGCCGGGTTTCCAACCGGCGTAGCGCGCCAGCGCTTCGCTGGCCGCCAAGGTCGGGCAAAGGACGACGCCGCGCTCCCGCATGAGGGTGAGGACTTCGTCCGAAGCGTCATTGCCGTGTTCGATGCTGGCGACGCCGGCCAGCACCGCGCGGCGAATGCCTTCCTCGGTGGTGGCATGGGCGGCCACCGGACGGTCAGCGCTGCGGGCTTCGTCCACCAACGCGCTCAGCTCGTCCTGCGAGAACGTCGGCGTGGGCGATTCGCCGGGGCGTCGCCGATAGTCCGCATACACTTTCACCCAGTCGGCGCCGGCGGCGATCTGCTCGCGGACCGCGCGGCGAACGCCGTCGACGCCATCCGCCACCTGTGCTCCTTTGGGGACATCCCAGCGTGGGTCGAAGCCGTCGGGTCCGTAGCAGCCGGTCGCAACGATGGCGCGGGTGGAGGCGAAGATACGCGGACCGGGTACGATGCCCCGCGCGATGGCCTCGCGTAAGGCGACATCCGCGAACCCCGCGCCCTCGGTCCCCATGTCGCGCAGCGTCGTGAACCCAGCCTCCAGCGTCGCCCGCGCCGCGGCGACGGCGCGAATCGTACGCAGCTCCAACGACTCCTTCAGGACCTGGTCGTCCCAGCTCGCCTCGTCGTACGGATGCAGCAGCAGATGGGAATGCAGGTCGATCAGGCCTGGGAGCAACATGAGACCGTCCAGTTCCAGCCGCGACGCGTCCGGCGGCGCGTCCATCTCCCTAGCCGGTGAAACCCGGGTGATTCGACCGTTCGCCACGAGAACGTTGTGCCCGTCCAAAAGGCCCGCACCCGCGGCATCCAGCACTTTCGCCCCAGTGAGCCACAGCGCTTGGGGTACTTCCTGGCCGCACGCGGAGGACCCGACCAGAGCCACAACCATGAGCAGTTGGGGCGCATGGTTCTTCATTGACACGCCTCCTCGTGATGGCCCGGTTTCTCAGCGCATCCGGGTCATCACGAGGAGGCGTGTCAA
>Ga0214473_10007586_pt1 | contig 12855 bp, 14 predicted proteins | sample RVTome_7_FD_203509 | JGI IMG/M metagenome (GOLD analysis project Ga0214473, IMG submission 203509) | Soil microbial communities from uranium-contaminated site in the Upper Colorado River Basin, Wyoming, United States - RVT98D197 | ecosystem: Environmental > Terrestrial > Soil > Contaminated >...
TCGAGCGGGGTGACCGCCTGCTATAATCGCCCCCCGTGGAGGCCGAAGCGAGTCACCCCGGGCGGCAGATCGCACGCGCCGCCGGCGTGGTGATGGTCGGGTTTCTGCTCTCCAATCTCACCGGACTGGCGCGCCAGATCCTGATCCTGCGCACATTCGGCGCCAGCGCCGAGCTCGACGCCTACTTCGCCGCATTCCGCCTGCCCCAACTCCTCTTCAACCTTGCCGCCGGCGGCGCGCTCGCCTCGGCTTTCGTCCCGACGTTCACCGCTTTCCTGACACGCGATCAGCGCCAGGCGGGCTGGCGCCTGGCGTCCTCCGTCTCCAGTCTGGTGTTCCTGGTCACCGCCGGGGTCTCAGCTCTGGCCGCGGCCGCCGCACCCTGGCTGGTGCGGCACGTCTTGGCCCCGGGCTTTACCACCCCAGATCAGCAAGGGCTGACGACCTCGCTCCTGCGAGTGATGCTTCTGACGCCGATGGTCTTCGGCCTCAGCGGGCTTCTGATGGGGATACTCAATGCCCACCAGCATTTCCTGCTGCCGTCGCTCGCTCCGGCCTTCTACTCCGGAGGAATCATCCTCGGCGTTCTGGTTCTCGTGCCTCGCATCGGGGTTCATGGGCTGGCCTGGGGAACCGTCCTGGGCGCCGGGCTGCACTTACTGGTCCAACTTCCCGGGCTGCGAAATCGCCGGGCTCATTTCTTCCCGGGCTTGGGGCTGACCGATCCGTCCGTCCGGCTTGTCGCACGGCTGATGGGCCCCCGACTTCTGGGGGCGGCGGCGGTCGAGGTCAACTTCCTGGTCAATACCATCCTGGCCTCCGCCCAACCTGAGGGCAGCCTGACGGCGCTGACCAACGCTCTAACCCTCATGCTCATGCCGCAGGCGCTCATTGCCCAGGCGATGGCCATTGCTGCGTTGCCGACCTTCTCGGCGCAGGTGGCGCGCGGCGAGTGGGGCGCGCTGCGCCAGACGGTAGGCGACACTCTGCGGGGTGTCGTGTACCTGGCCCTCCCGGCGAGCGTCGGTCTGGTTTTGCTGCGCCGCCCGCTGGTGGCCATGTTCTTTCAAGGCGGGTCGTTCGACGTCCACTCAACGGACCTCGTCGCATGGGCCTTGCTGTGGTATGCCGCCGGCCTGCTCGGCCATGCCGTCCTGGAAGTGATCGTGCGAGGCTTCTACGCCATGCAGGACACACGCACACCGGTCGCCGTCGGTGTCAGCGCCATGACGCTCAATGTCCTCCTCAGTCTGCTTTTCGCCGCCGCGTTCCTGCGCCTGGGGTGGGCGCCGCACGGCGGGCTGGCGCTGGCCAACAGTCTCGCCACCGCCCTCGAGGCCGTCGTCCTCCTGCTGATCCTGCGCCGACGACTCGGCGGTCTGGAGGGGGCGCGCCTCCGCCGCGGCCTCACCGCCACGACTCTGGCCAGCATCGGGATGGGAGTCTTTTTGCTCGTGTGGCTGGTGGGGACCGCCGGCAGCTCGCCGTGGGTCGTCGGCGGGCTGGGAGCGCTGCTGGGCGGGTTGATCTATCTGGCCGCCTCGCGTGCTCTGGGTGCGCCGGAGGCCCGCCTTCTGCCGACCATGATCCTCGAGCGAATACGCCGCAGGCCGGCGTGAAATCGTTCGGCGGCCGGTCGCATCTGACGTAGGCACAGGCTTTAGCTTGCAACATCGCCCCGCGTCTACGGAGTTCGGTCGCTAGGCGGTCATCCACGGAACGATCAGCTGGGCCAGGCCAACGCCCATCAACATTCCGACAATGGCCTCGCCGGGCGAGTGCCCCAACACTTCACGGAGCTGCTCCTGGCGGAGCGGGTGCCCCTCCACAAGATCGTTCACCATGGTGTTGATGATTTCCGCGTGACGTCCCGCCTGGCGCCGGATTCCGGTGGCATCGTAGATCACAATCACCGCCAACGCCACGGCCCCGGCGAAGATCGGGGAATCGAACCCGACCGTCAGGCCGATGCCGTGGGCCGCGCCCGCAACCAGAGCCGAATGCGAGGATGGCATTCCACCGGCGCGCAAGAGCAAGGCCCAGTTCCAGCGCCGGGTGCGCACGTACTCGATCGGTAGTTTGACGATCTGCGCCAGCGCCCACGCCGTGAGCGCCGCGATCAGTACGCTGTTGTGAAGCAGGCCCAGCAGGTTGGTCATCCTTCCTCGATCTCGTAGTCGGATTCGCTCAAGCCGCCCTGCTCATCCGGGACCAGCTGCCGCAGGCGCAACTCGGCTTGCTCCAGGAGCTGGCTGCAACGGGCCGCCAGGGCCTGGCCCCGCTCGAAGAGCTTGAGAGCTTCTTCCAGCGGCAGTTCCTCCGACTCGAGGGAGGTCACCAATCCCTCGAGCTCGCGGAAGGCGTTCTCATACGGAAGCTCATCGGGTGCCTTGCTCTTGGGCATGCCAGCTCCTCACTCGCCCCCATCGGAGGCGACGGCCGGGAAGGATCCGTCATGGACCCTCACCGAGAGGCGATCGCCGCCGCGCACCTGCCGCATCGAGCGGACGATCTCGCCGCTCGAGACCTGCTCAACCACGGCGAAACCTCGCGCCAGGACCGCCTCCGGGCCGACGGCCCTCAGCGTTTGAATCAAGCCCCGGACGGCGGCCCGCCGGAGGGCCAGCCCGCCGCGCAGCGCCGCCAGACTCCGATGGGCCAGGTCGTCGACCCGCTGGCGGGCGTTGGCTACCTGCACCCGAGGCGAAGCCAGGCGCAACGCCTTGTGCCGGCTGCTGAGCTCGGCCCGCGCCTGCATCAGCCGCCGCTTGAGTGTACGCGCCATGGAGATGGCTGCCTGGCGAACGGCCATGCGCAGGTCTTCCCGATCGGGCGTGACCACTTCCGCCGCCGCCGATGGAGTCGGAGCCCGCACATCGGCAACGAAATCGACGATGGTGAAGTCCGTCTCATGGCCGACTCCGCTGACCACGGGGGCCGTTGAGGCCGCCACGGCCCTCGCTACGGATTCGGCGTTGAACGCCGCCAGGTCCTCGATCGAACCTCCACCGCGTACCAGCAAGATGACGTCCGGTCTGGAGTGACGATCGAGCGCCTGCAAGGCGGCGACAATACCTGCCGGCGCCTCGCCGCCCTGGACAGGTGTCGACGCCAGGACCACCTCGGCCAGCGGGAAGCGCCGCCTCAGAATATGGACCACGTCCCGCAGGGCGGCGCCGGTCGGCGAGGTCACAACTCCGATTCGCCCGGGCCAGGCCGGCAGAGGGCGTTTGCGCGCCGGGTCGAACAGACCTTCCGCCTCCAGGCGGGCCTTCAGCCGCAGAAACTCCTGATAAGCCGCGCCTTCGCCCGCCAGACGGATGGAGTCGGCATACAGCTGGTACTGCCCGCCGGCCTCGTAGACGCTGATCCGGCCGTGGACCTCGACCGCGTCTCCCTCGCGCGGCGCAAAGCGCTGCCGTACGAGCTCCGTCCTCCACATCACGCCGCGCAGCGACGCTTCGCCGTCCTTGAGAGTGAAATACAGATGGCCGGAGGCGGGCCGCGAGAGATTCGAAACTTCCCCGGCCACCCAAACATCCTGCAGCCGGTAGTCGCCCTCGAGCAACTGGCGCACGTAGCGAGTGAGGTCGGCGACCGTCCACACGCGACTCTGCAGGCCGAAGAAGGAGAGCTGACTCACAAGGGGAGGATACTTGGCGGGCGAGGGCATGTCAACAACCCATGGGGTGGATATGGTGCATAGATGCCACCCCGGTTTCCCCTGGAAACCGGGTTTGAGTCTTGGGGTATAAACGAGGCTCGGGAGGCCGCCAATGGACGAACCGATGGAACTGCGTCTGGCCCAGGCTTTCCGCACCCGCGGCTGGACGTTGGCCCTGGCCGAGTCGTGCACCGGCGGCCTGATCGGCCACCGCCTGACCAACATCGCCGGGTCCTCCGACTACTTCCTGGGCGGCATTGTGGCCTACGCGTACGAAGCCAAGGAGCGCCTGCTCGCCGTCCGTCATCAGACCCTGTATGAGCACGGCGCCGTCAGCCGTGAGACGGCGATCGAGATGGCACGTGGGGCGCGGTTGGCGCTGGGCGCCGACGTCGGCGTTTCGGTGACAGGCATTGCCGGGCCGGGCGGCGGTCTGCCCGATAAGCCGGTGGGGTTGACGTGGATTGCTGTCAGCACACGCGACGGGGAGCGGGCCGAACAGTTTCTGTGGAAGGGCGACCGGCTGGCCAACAAAGAGCAGTCGGCCGACGCGGCCCTCGATCTCATCCTTCAGACGGTGAAGGGCGCATGAGGGACGGAAGTCCGGTCGAAGTCGAAGCCGACCGCATGCTGGACGGCGCCTTTCGGCCGCGAGCCTTCCAATGGGAGGGCCGGCGCGTCACCGTCCGATCCTGGGGCAGGACATGGGACGATGACGCTGGACGGCACATCCTGGTGATGGCTGAGTCGGGCCGGGTCTTCGAGTTGGGCTACGATCCCCTCACGGCCGCCTGGCGCTTGATCGATCGCCCGACGATGTTCCCGCCGCGCCCGCGCGCCTGAAAGCACGGGCCGGCTCCTTGGCCGGCTGTTGCGGTCCGCGCTACTCTCCCCTGAAGACCTGGATGCGGCCGTTCAAGCTGTCAGCTACGTAGAGCTCGCCCGTTGGAGCCACGGCGATGGTCCATGGTTCCTGGAACTGCCCGTCGCCCGTCCCAGGTTCGCCCCAAGCGCCAAGCACATCTCCGCTTCTATTGAGCATCACGACCCGATGGTAACTCCAGTCGGTTACTACGAGGTTGCCGTGGGTGTCGACCGCCAGGTCGCCCGGGGTGACCAACTTGCCGTCCACCGGCTGAATGAAGAACGTCGCAAGGGAGTTGCCGTTCTCGTCAAACTGCTGCACGCGCGAGTTGAGGAATTCGACAACGTACACCACTCCGTCGCGGTCGACCGCGATCCCCACCGGGCCAAAGAGTTCGGCCCCACCGGAGTCGCGGCCTCCCCAACTCTGAAGAAATTCCCCATTGTTGTCGAAGACCAGAACACGATGGTTGTCGATGTCTCCCACATACACCTTTCCCCTCCCGTCGACGGCCAGACTGATCCTCGGGCCGCTCTGCCCATCACCCTTGCCGGGGCTCCCCCACACCGCCAGAAAACGGCCTTCACTATCGAACTTCTGCACCCGTGAGCTGGAATCGGCGACATAGACATTCCCCTCGTCATCGACGGCGATACGACCGCCGCCATGCGTCGTGATGTTGAACTCCCCATCACCGGACCCCCTCGATCCCCAGGAAGTGAGGAGGCTCCCCTCGGCGTCGAACTTCAGAACGCGTGAGTCCTCTGCATCCACCACGTAGAGATTTCCCAGCGTGTCCACAGCGAGGCCAATCGGCCTGCCCAGCGGCTCGGTCTCGCCGGTGATGATCGAAACAAGCTCGACGGGACTGGGAATGGCCGTTCCGGTGGGAACCGGCTCGACAGCGGTGGGTGCTGGCTGGCCCGTTGCCGGAGGGATCGGCGATGGGCTAAGCGGGACTTCGACGGTGGCGTTGGATTGGCAGCTCGCCTGCAAGACCAGGAACAGCACCAGGATCCCTTGCGGTTTGGCCTTCACGTGAGCCCTCCTTGCATGCCCCGCGCGACCCCAGACGCACCCTGGCAGGTCCTGCGCAGAGCCGTTGCGAAGCTTCGACCAGGCCTAGGGTGCGATGTACTCCGGTTCTCGCCGCGTCAAGATGCGGAGGCGGGGCGCACAGTCGTCTTCCACCACCGTGAAGACCAACGACGTCGTTCGGCCATCCTCCGTACGCAGCCCGACCTCATACTCCCCCGGATCCTCACAGAAGGGGCTGATCGCGATGAAGAATCGGCCGTCCTCCATCCAGTAGTCGCCCGATTGGCCGTGGCTTCCTTCAAGGTTGGGGGCGAAGGTGAAGCGGCCGCCGTCCTTAAGGATCATGTACGCGGGAACCCAGTCCGGATGATCGACGCTCCAGGCCCCGACCAGGATCGCCGCGTCCTCCACGGCCAACGCCGGCGGCGTGGCCGTAGCGCAGGCTCCCAGCGCCAGCCCGACGGCCATGCCCAGGTACACCCACCCAGCCCTCACCATGACGGCCTCCTCGCCGCCGGAAGGCGTTTCCCGGTGGCGCCGTTGATTGTTATAGTGTAGCATAACAATACGAGGCGAGTTTGGGAAGGGACCCTTTGCGCTCCCTACGGGTCGACCCGGCGGCCGGCGTCGACCTGGAGGCCCAGATCCAGGGGCAGATCGCCTGGCTGATCGCCAGCGAGAAGCTCGCGGAGGGCGATCGCCTGCCGCCAATCCGCCGCCTGGCCCAACGCCTTGGCGTGCACATGCACACCGTGCGCGCCGCCTACGCCCTGCTCGAAGCCGAAGGATTGGTCGACGCGCGCCCGGGAGCCGGGACCCGTGTCCGTCACTATGACGCCCCTCGCCAGTCGCTCCACACGCCGGATGTGCCCTCCTTCACCATCGGCGTCATCCTGCCCGAATACTCGCCCTTCTACTTGCCCTACCTGAGGGGGATCGAGCACGCCGCCCGCGACATGCCGGCGCTCTTTCTCTTCAGCAATGCCCACAACGACTCCCGCCTGGCGACGCGCCATCTCGACCAACTCGTGGCCAAGGGCGTCGACGGCATCCTGCTAACCGCCCTTCCGGTCGATCTGGCCGAGCGTATGCGCCCGCAGCGCGGCCGCCCCTCCCGCCTGCCACCCGTCGTCGCCGTTGACATCCCGCGCGCCGCCGGGCCGGCTGTCGTGCTCGACAGCGAAGGCGCCGGCGATCAGGCGACGGACCACCTGATCCGGGTCCACCACTATCGGCGCATCGGCCTGGTCACCGCTCCGCTCACCCTCGTCAACGTGCGCCAGGTGTTTGACGGCTATCGCCGGGCACTGCGGAGGAACCGGCTACCCCTGCATCAGGAGTTGATGGCCGAGACCTCCGACTTCTCGCCTGAGGAGGGGCGCCGCGCCGCCCATGCCCTGCTCGAGTCTTCGCCGGACCTCGCCGCGATCTTCGCCGTGTCCGACATGCTCGCCGCAGGGGTCCTTCAGGCGGCGCGCGAACGAGGTCGGCGCGTCCCCCAGCACCTCGCCGTCGTTGGCTACAACGATATCGAGGTCGCCGCGCTGGTGGACCCACCGTTGACGACCGTCACGGCGCCAGCTTTCGCCATGGGCCAGGCAGCGATGGAGATGATGAGCGTGCTCACGGCGGGGAAACAGCCGCGGCCGGTGCGACAGGTGCTGGCGACGTCACTGGTCATCCGCAGATCGTGCGGCTGCAAGGTGGGGTGATGACTCGTCTGCCTGTCACCAAAGAGACTTAGGTAATCCAGCTTCCCGCGAGCTTGGAGCTAGCGGGAAGCTAGCCGGAGCGCGGCCTCGACCCGCAAAGCCGCAGGGGCACGCCGTAGCGTGCCCCTCAATAACATCTCAAGATAGGCCGAGTCTCAACTCAGATAGTCGCGCAGCTGGCGCGCCCGGCGCGGGTGGCGCAAGCGGCGCAGGGCTTTGCCCTCGATCTGCCGGATGCGCTCGCGTGTCAGGCCGAACTTCTGCCCTACCTCTTCCAATGTGTAGGAACGGCCGTTGTGCAGCCCGAAGCGCAGCCGCAGGATGCGCGCTTCGCGCGGGCTGAGGGTCGAGAGGACCTCTTCGATCTTCTCCCGCAGCAGGTTGGAATAGGCGGACTGAGTCGGCGTCGGGGTGGTCTCGTCCTCGACGAAGGCGCCCAGCTCGGAGTCCTCTTCCTCGCCGACGGGCGTCTCGAGCGAGAGCGGCCGCCAGGAGACGCGCATCATCCACTGCACCTTGCGGGCATCCGTTTCCATCTCATGGGCGATTTCTTCCGGCGACGCCTTGCGACCCATATCTTGTTCGAGCTGGCGGGCGACCTTGTACAGGCGGCGGATCCGGTCGGACATATGCACCGGGACGCGGATCGTCCGGCCTTGATCGGCGATGGCCCGGGTGATGGTCTGGCGAATCCACCAGGTGGCATAGGTCGAGAAGCGAAAACCGCGCTTGTAGTCGAACTTCTCCACGGCCTTCATCAGCCCGAGGTTGCCTTCCTGGATCAGGTCGAGGAACGGAACGCCGCGCGCCATGTACTTCTTGGCGATGCTGACCACCAGGCGGGTATTGGCCTTGATCAGGTGGTCGCGGGCCTGGCGCATGTCCTGGATGCGCCCCTGGTACTCGGCCCGTTTGGCCGCGGTGGCATTGCCGTTGAGCTTGGCCAGGCGGCCCTCGGCCTGCCGGCCGCGTTCGATGCGTTGGGCGAGGGAGACTTCCTCCTCGGTCGTCAGCAGGGGCACGCGCGCCATTTCCTTCAAGTACAACCCGACGGTATCGTCGCTGGAGATAGCGCTCAGGTCGAACTCTTCGGTGATTTCCTGGGTGGGCACTTCGGGGCGAAGATGGGCCGGGACGTGCGCCGGGTCGCGATAGACTTCGATGCCGGCCCCCCGGAAGAAGGACTCGATCTTGTCGCGGCGTTCGTTGTTGTCCTCTAGATCGGGAAAAACGCCGACGATGTCCTCGGTGGTCAGGAAGCCCTGATAGTCGCCCTTCTCTAAGAGCGAGGTGAGGGCCTCGCGTTTTTGCCAACGATCCTTGGATACACTCATCCGCGCCCTCCTGACGGGCGTCGCGTGCGGCGAGAAGCTAGGACTCGGTCTCGGCCGCGCGCAGAGCGGCCCAGCGCGGATCGGTCGCGGGCTGGGTATGCCCGCAGGCCGTTTCGTTCAGATTGGCGCCGCACTCCGGGCACAACCCCCGGCAGTCCGGCCGGCAAATCGGCTGAAGGGGAAAGTCCAGCAGGAAGTACTCCCGCACCAACGGGTTGAGATCGAGCAGCCCGGTTTCCGGAATGGACAGCAGGCTTTCGGTGGCCTTGGCGGGCGGGTAAACAAACAAATCGTCGAGCTCGATATCCAGGCCCTGCCGGTAGGGGCTCAGGCAACGCACACACTCGGTCCCGGAGACTGCCGCCAGGTGACCATGCGCATACAATCCCTGGGCCGTCCGGGTCATGCGGATCGAGCCGCGCAAATCATCAACGTCCAAGTCGTCGCTGACCTGGACGTTGGGGTGGTCGAAGTCGAACGTGCGATGGTAGCCAATGCTCTCGTGGAGAAGGAAACCTACGTTCAACCGCAAGGGATGGCTGTTCAGGTTCGTACCCTGGCCGGGATGTCTCCCCGGAACGCGCTGGCATTATAGCATGCTTGGAATCATGCGTCAAGGAGTGCAAATTAATACGATACATAACGATGAGAGCGGGGAGCCACGGGTAGCATCTAGGGGCCATCAGGAGCACGTACGCCGCATATACGGGAGTGGAGTACTATTCGAGTAGCCGAGTGTTCGGATGACAAGTACTTCGAATCCACGTCTCCTGCTGGCCACGACCAACTCAGGAAAGCTTGAGGAGCTCCACGCGCTGTTGCACGGAGCCTCGTTTTCCATCCTGAGCCCGGCCGATTTGGGGCTGGAACTCGAAGTGGCCGAAGTGGGGACCGACTACGCTGCCAATGCTCGAGCCAAGGCGGTCGCCTTCGCCCAGGCTACCGGCTTGTGGGCGCTGGCCGACGACACCGGCCTGGAGGTGGACGCCCTGGGAGGCGCACCGGGCTTGTTCTCCCGGCGCCTGGCAGGCAGCGACCTCGAGCGCCGGCAAAGATTGCTCCACATGCTCGCCTCGTTCCGGCGGCCGTGGACGGCGACCTTTCGCTCCGCCGTCGCCTTGGCCGGTCCAACAGGCGCCCTTCTTACGGCCGACGGGGCCTGTCTGGGCGAGATCCTCCCAGCCCCGCGCGGCCAAGGCGGCTTCGGCTATGATCCCCTGTTTCTCGTGGCCGGGACGAACCGGACAATCGCCGAGCTCAGCCTCGAGGAAAAGAACCGCCTCAGCCACCGAGGGCGCGCCGTTCGCGCCCTTTTGCCCGAGCTGCAGGCCCGGCTGATGACCTCCTCCTGATCGGTCAACCGGGCCTACAATGGGCGCGCGGAGAGAGCCCCTGTCGGACTTGCAGCAATACCTTCAACGGCTGGAGATCTCCGGTCTCATCCGGCTGCTGCAGGATTCTCCCGAACTCGAGTATCTCTTCCGCCACGCCCTCACGCATGAAGCGGCCTATGCCTCCCTGACGCGCCGCCAACGCCTGTCACTGCACGGAGCGATCGGCGACATCGTCGAAACCCTCTACCCCGAGCGGCGCGACGAGCTGGCCGACCTGCTGGCCTACCACTATGGGGCCGCCGGCGAATGGGAGCGGGCCGCCCATTACGCCCAGGCCGCCGCCCGACGCGCCCTGGCCACCTACGCCTACGACGAAGCCGCCCTGCACCTGCAGCGAGCGCTGGATGTCGTGGGCGAAGTCGGCCCGCCGTCGGCCCGCCTCGCCCTCCATGAGTCGCTGGGCGATGTTCATGCCCTGCTGCACCAGGGACCGCGCGCCATCGAGTCGTACCAGCGCGCCCTCGAAGCCTGGCAGGTCTCGCAGGCGGCCGACGATGCCGATGCTATTCGCCTCCACCGTAAGGTCGTGCAGACGGGAGCCGAAACGAAGTACGCCGTCGGGCGCGAAGGGTTTCGCCTTCTCTCCCACGCCATGCGCGCTTCGGAGGACAGCCTGGCCCTGACCCTGGAGCGCATTCGCGCCGCGCCTCCCCATCCTGAGTCCGTTCGCCTGCTGGCGGTCCTGTCTACGGCCGCGTGGCGGATGCGCTCCCCTCCGGATTGGGTTGCCGCCCGGGCGTACGCCGAGGATGCCGTCCGGATGGCCGAGACTTTGGACGCTCCCGCGGAGCATTCGGCCGCCCTGGAAGCCCTAAGCTCCGCCACCTTCGGCCTTGGTTTGCTGCATGAAAGCCTCGAGGCCTCCCGGCGCCGCCTTGACCTCGTCCGCCAGCCGGGTTTCCAGGATGAACGTGAAGTCCTCGATGCGCTGCGGGGCGCCGGCTGTGCCTTGACCTACCTGGGGGAATACGAGCGCGCGCTTCCGCTCCTTCTCGAAGCCGAACACATGGCCAACCGCGTCCAGGCCGTGGATCAGATGTTCAATGCCCTGGCCTTGCTCACTTTGTGCTGGCTCCGCCTGGATCGCTGGGAGGAAATCCGGTCCAGGAAGGAAGTCTGGCAGGATCTGGAGAGCCGCTATCCGCAGGAACGCACCGGCCCCTTATGCTGGCCCATGGGATTGCGGGCCGTCGTCGAAACCCTGAGCGGGGATAGCGACAGCGGCGCCCGCCTGCGGGAGCGGTCCTTCGAGATCATGGTGAACACCTTCGGCCCGGCGGACTGGCTGCGCAACGCCCATTACTGAGCGGCGCTGCCGCGTCTGGCAGAGGGCGAGTTCGCCCTCGTCCACGAACACCTCGACCAGGCCCAGCAGGGCTCGAACGATCCGGTCCGTTGGGGATCGGCCGTGACCGAGTTGGACTTCGACGTCTTCTACGCCGATGCCTCCGCCCGCGCCCGCGATCGCGACGGCCTGGAGCGCTTCGTTCAACGGGCCGAGGAGGGCGCCGAACGGCTGGGCCACCGCCTGTACCAGGGCATCGCCCGCCGCGCCCACGGCGTGCTCCTCCTGCTCGACGGCCAGCCGGAGCCGGCGCGCGGCCGGCTCGATCAGGCCTTGGCCGTTTTCGAATCGATGGGGACTCGCTGGCAGATCGGACTGACGCTGGCCGAACGTGCCACAGCCTGCACCGCGCTGGGAGACCTTGCCTCGGCGCGCGCCGACTGGCAGCGCGCCCTCGCCTCTTTCGAAGCCATCGGCGCCCGGCCGGCGGCCGAGCGCGCCCGCCAGGGCCTGGCGGCCCTCGGCTGATCTAGCTGGCGGGGGTCGCAAGTTCGTAGACTAATGCCGTCCTGCAAGCCCGAGACTGTTGGACGCTCAATCCGGTCGGAGCGAGCCGGTCTGAAAAAGGCGGCCGGGTCTACACCCCCACCCCCTCTCCGCTCTGCTCCCATTCGTCGAAGAGACTCACGGGGCGGAGAGGGGGGAGGGGGGTGAGGTCAAATGCCTCTTGAAGTGCGGCGTAGTTCTTCAACGAACTTACGAGACGGGACACTAGCTGGCGGGGGTGCCCCCGCTCGCATTCACCATCGTCACCTGATAGCGCGGCGTCGGCAGGCTGATGCCCTGATCTCGCAGCCGCCGGTAGGCCTCCCGTCTTACCTGCCCCTCGACACGCGATTGGCGCTCGAAGTGCTCCAGCTCGATGTCGTCCACAAAGAACAGCATGCGGAAGAGGAAGCCGCCGCCGTCCATCCCTTTGAAACTGGCCGTAGATCCCTTCCATGCCGGCGTCGCCTGCTTGAACTCCGCCCGAAGCCATCGCACCAGATCCAGAACTGCGTCGTCCAGGCGCACTTCCAGGCCTCCCCCCTGCTCGATCCGGTCGCCCACTTCGTCCACTCGCCGGAGCAGCGACAGTACGCGTTCGCCCCAGTACACGCGAAGGCGACGCCCGTCTTCCTCCGGAAGAAGGTCCGGATCCTGCGCCCAGACGTTGACCCATGTCCAGGTCAGCTGGGCGAGCGACTCCGGGCCCAATTCTCCCTGTATCTGTTCCAGGAAGTCCTCCGGCCCACCCTTGGAAGCGGCCAATCTCTGGCCGGGCTCATCGATCCAGCCGGCCTTGCGGGCCAGCGCCCGGAAGCGCTCCAGCAGCTCGGCGCGCTCTTCACGGCTAAGTCCCTTCCGCTCGCGGGCCGTCACCGCCTCGGCGAAACTCCTCAGGTCCGCCAGGAGGGCGCGCACCGCGGCGTCGACCCGGCGCTCGGCGGCCATGCGTTCGCGCCCGTGAGCCCGCTTCTCGGGCGTCAGGGTCAGGAAGTCGGCCGTGCGTTCGAGTTTGCT